>Ga0181524_10004166_pt1 | contig 13569 bp, 15 predicted proteins | sample PEATcosm2014_Bin_34_FD_119761 | JGI IMG/M metagenome (GOLD analysis project Ga0181524, IMG submission 119761) | Peatland microbial communities from MTU Mesocosm Facility, Houghton, MI, USA - PEATcosm2014_Bin05_60_metaG | ecosystem: Environmental > Terrestrial > Soil > Wetlands > Peat | place...
ACGAAGCGAGCTGGGCGACGCTCGACGTGATCTTCGCGACGACGCGCGGCACGGTGCGGCGCAACAAGCTGTCGGATTTCTCCGACGTGCGCCGCAATGGCATCATCGCGATGAAGCTCGACGAAGGCGAGGCCATCGTCGACGTCGCGACGGCGAGCGAAGCCGAGGACGTGCTGCTGACGACGAAGGACGGCCAGTGCATCCGCTTCGCCGTCCCGGAAGTGAGGGTGTTCCAAAGCCGCAGCTCGATGGGCGTGCGCGGCGTGAATCTCTCCGAGGGCGACCGGGTGATCTCGCTGTCGATTCTCAACCATTTCGACGCCAGCGGCGACGAGCGCGCGGCCTATCTCAGGCGCGCCGCGGCGCTGCGCCGCGCGCAAGGCGCCGAGGCCGCTCAAATCGGCGAAGGCCCGGAGGAGCCGGCCGTCGAGGCGGAGGAGGGCGCCGCCGTCGATCTTTCCGACGAGCGTTTCGAGGCGATGCGCGCGGCCGAGCAGATCATTCTGACGGTGTCCGAGAACGGCTACGGCAAGCGCAGCTCGTCGTTCGAATATCGCATCACCGGACGCGGCGGCAAAGGCATCGTCGCGATGGCGGTGAACCAACGCAACGGCGCGCTGGTCGCCTCCTTCCCGGTCGAGCACGGCGACGAAATCATGCTGGTGACCAACGGCGGGCAACTGATCCGTTGCCCCGTCGACGGCATCCGCGTCGCGGGCCGCGGCACGCAGGGCGTGATCGTGTTCGACACGGCCGAAGGCGAGCGCGTGGTGTCGGTCGAGCATATCGGGGATGTGGGCGGAGAAGAGGCCGAGGCCGAGGAGAGCGCGGTGGAGGGGGAGGGGTGACGGGCTAGCGAAAACCTCCTATCGATCCTCTTGCCTTTACACCATAAAGGTGTATCTGTTCCATGGCGGACAAGCGAAAGCCGACCTACGATCTGACAGCCTTCAAGTCGGCCTTTGATGACGTGGACAAGCTCAACGTCACCGCGACTGCCGTGAAGAGCGCCGCCTATCTTGGTTTCGGGCGAGCCGAAATCGTGGCGACGATACAGACCATGCAACGCGAGCACTTCTTCAAATCCATGACCTCTTATGGGGATCATCGTGTTTGGCAGGACGTTTACCATGTTCCGTCCGAGGCGGGCGCGCTCTATGTCAAATTCACGGCGGATGTCGTGACCGAGTTTTTGTTGCTGTCGTTCAAGGGGAAAGACGATGACTGATCCAGTCTGTCCGAAAACCGGAGCGCCAATGCGTCGGGGGGTGCGCCCGATGACGCTCGAATATAAAGGCGAGCAAATCACCTTCGACATGCCGGGCTGGTATTGCGACGCATCCGACGAGAGCATTCACACCGGCGAGGATATGAAGCTGTCCGACCGCGCCCTTAATCGCTTGAAGGCGGCGACGGAGGGCTTGCCGTCGCCCGAGGAAATCAAGCGCATTCGCGCGAAGTTGGGGCTGACCCAAGAAGCGGCGGGCGAGTTGATCGGCGGCGGGCCCCGCGCGTTTCAGAAATATGAAGCGGGCGAACTCTTGCCGAGCCGCGCCATTGGCAGCGCCCTCGCTTTGCTCGATCACGATCCGGCGGGACTTTCCGTCCTTCGCGGGCGCGTCACAACCTTCGTGAAGAAAATATCGTGACGCATTCGGAGGGTGAGCTTCGCGCCGCGAGCCGCGTTGAGCGCCGACCCCTCCATCACCCCGCCGCGTCCTTCCTCGGCCTGCCGCCTTTCGCGCCATTGGCTCTGGCCGCGGCGGTCTCGGCCGGGGAGCCGCCGTGTCCGGCGCGGCGGCTCGGAGACTATCACGGCGCCTCTCGTCCCGGCGCTTGTCGAGACGCGTGGCGGATGTGCAGGATCCAGATTTCGTTATCCTCCACTGTCCAATAAACGATGTATGCATATGGATTTACAGGCCGCTGTCTCGCGTCCTTCCACCCAGAGGCTTGGCCGCCTGTTGGGAAAGCGTCAATCGTCTCGATGGTTCGTTTCGAAGCGCGCTTGACGCTTAAGGCCCCCGCAGGGCTGCGCGCGTCGAGATAAGCAAAAATGCGTTCGAGATCGCCTTGCGCTCGCCGCGTGTATCGCAGACTCACAGCCCATGGCGCCGCCACAGCGCGGCGATTTCTTCATCCGATGCGAATTCCCCGCGCCGCGCCTGCTCCAACCCCTCGTCGATGGCGGCGTGGGCTTGAGCGTCGAGCGAGACGCATTCGCCTCCCGATTCAAGAGCATCCAGCACCATCAGGGCGATGGCGTCCTGGTCGGCGTCGGGCAGCGCCCGCGCCTTTTCGATCGCTTTATCGAACAGTTTGGTCATGTGACGATCGTTCTCCATCGAAGAGCTCAAATAAGCGCGTTTCGGCCAATCGCAAAATCCCCTATACCTCCCCCCATGACCAGCCCCGCGTCGCGCGCCGCCATCTATACCGGCTCCTTCGATCCGCTCACCTTCGGCCATCTCGACGTGATCCGTCAGGGCGCCGAGCTGTTCGACCGGATCGTCGTCGCCATCGGCGTTCATCCCGGCAAGGCGCCCTTGCTCTCCTTCGAGGAGCGCGCCGAGTTGATCCGGAGCGCCTGCGCCGGCCTCGCCTCGCCTTGCGACTTCGCGGTGATCGGTTTTAGCGGCCTCGCGGTCGAGGCGGCGCGCGAGCAGGGGGCGGCGGCGATCCTGCGCGGTTTGCGCGACGGAGCCGATTTCGACTATGAAATGCAGATGGCGGGGATGAACGCGACGCTGGCGCCGGGCGTAAGAACGGTCTTTATCCCCGCGTCGGCGGGGCTGCGCCATATTAGCGCTACTCTCGTGCGCCAGATCGCCGCTCTCGGCGGCGATATTTCCGCCTTCGCGCCGGCCGAGGCCGCCGACGCGCTCAAGCGCGCCCTCGCGCGTCGTAAATAAAGAAACCTGGGAGGGTATATGAGTATCGATCGTCGCAGTCTCATCGTCGGCGCTTCCGCGTCGGCCGCGCTGCTCGCCGCGCCCGCCGCGCGAGCCGAGGACAAGCTGCTCTATCTCGACACGGTCTATGGCCGAACGGTCATCAAACTTCGGCCCGATCTCGCGCCCAAGCACGTCGCGCAGATCGAGGCGCTGGCCAAGCGCCACTTCTATGACGGCGTGGTGTTCCACCGGGTGATCGACGGCTTCATGGCGCAGACCGGCGATCCGACCGGCACGGGCATGGGCAAGTCCGATCTGCCGAATATTCCGGCGGAATTCTCCAAGGAGAAGTTTTTGCGCGGCACGGTCGGCATGGCGCGCGGACAGGACAACAACTCCGCCAATTCGCAGTTCTTCATTTGCTTCGCGCCGGCGCGCTATCTCGAAGAGCAATACACCGTGTGGGGCGAGGTGGTCTCCGGCATGGAGTTCATCGACAAGATCAAGCGCGGCGAGCCGCCGAAGGATCCGGACAAGATCATCAAGCTCCGCGTCGCCGGCGACGAGAGCTAAGGCGGCGGGCCGCGTTTCGCCGTCATTGCGAGCGCGGCGAAGCAATCCAGGAGTCACGGGCGACCTCTGGATTGCCGCGTCGCTTCGCTCCTCGCGATGACGGCGTTAGCGCGCCTCTCCCCTCATAGGGCGACAAAATCAAGAAATCCAAGGAGACACAATGACCGAAGCAGGCGACAAACTGACGTTGGAGACCACCAAGGGCAATGTCGAGATCAAACTGCGGCCCGATCTCGCGCCCAACCACGTCGCGCGCATAAAGCAGCTCGTTTCCGAGGGCTTTTACGATGGAATCGTGTTCCATCGGGTGATCGAGGGCTTCATGGCGCAGACCGGCTGCCCGCTCGGCACGGGCACGGGCGGCTCGAAATACCCGAACCTCGCGCAAGAATTCAACGCGGCGCCGCATAAGCGCGGAACCTGCTCGATGGCGCGCGCCTCGCACCCCGACACCGCCAATTCGCAGTTCTTCATCTGCTTCGAGGACGCGAGCTTTCTCGACCGCAAATATACGGTTTGGGGAGAGGTGATCTCGGGCATGGAGAATGTCGACAAGATCAAGCGCGGCGAGCCGGTGAAAGACCCCGACAAGATCGTCAAGGCGTCGCTGAGCTGAGAAGGCGAATGGGCCGCGCGTCCCTTCTCCCACAAGTGGGAGAAGGCAGCCTCGCGAAGCGGGGTCGGATGAGGGCGCATCGAAGACAGGGCGCGCCGCTAAACGAGGCGCGCGCGCCGCGTTCGAGGCTATAGATGCGCGTCGATCTTTTTGATTTCGAGCTTCCGCCCGAGGCGATCGCCTTGCGTCCGGCGAGCCCGCGCGACAGCGCGCGCATGCTGGTCGTTCCCGCCGGCGCCGCGGCTTTCGATGATCTCCATGTAACGGACCTCCCCAAACTGCTGCGGCCCGGCGACGCGCTGGTCGTCAACGACACGCGAGTCATTCGCGCGCGCCTTGATGGGTTTCGCGCACGTGGCGAGACGATAGCCCATATGGAGGCGACGCTGATCGAGCGGCTGTCGCCGTCACAATGGCGCGCGCTCGCGCGGCCGGCCAAGAAGCTGCGCGTCGGCGAGCGCATCGAGTTCGGAGCGCTCGCGGCCAGCGTCGAAGCCAAGGGCGAGAGCGGCGAGATCACGCTCGCCTTCGATCTTGCCGGCGCCGCGCTCGACGCGGCCATCGCGGAGCAGGGCTCGATGCCGCTGCCGCCCTATATCGCCGGCAAGCGCGCGGCGGACGCGCGCGACGCAGACGACTATCAAACGCTGTTCGCGCGCGAGCCCGGCGCCGTCGCGGCGCCGACGGCGGGGCTGCATTTCACGCCGGAGCTTCTCGCCGCCGTGGAGGCCGCCGGCGCCGCGCTACTCCATGTGACGCTGCATGTCGGCGCCGGCACCTTTCTGCCGGTGAAAGCGGAGGACACCGCCGACCACGAGATGCATTACGAGCAGGCGGTGTTGAGCGCGGAAACCGCCGCCGCGCTCAATGAGGTTCGCGCGCGCGGCGGACGCATCGTCGCGGTCGGCACCACGGCGCTGCGATGTCTGGAGAGCGCGGCGGACGAGCGCGGCGTGTTAAAGCCATACAGCGCGCGGACGAACATCTTCATCACGCCCGGCTATCGCTTTCGCGCCGTCGATGCGCTGCTCACCAATTTTCATCTGCCGCGCTCGACGCTGTTCATGCTGGTCTGCGCCTTCAGCGGCCATGAGCGCATGAAGGCCGCCTACGCCCATGCGATAAAGAATGGCTATCGCTTTTATTCGTATGGCGACGCTTGCCTGTTATTTCCAGCATGAGCGAGACGCGCGACATTCGCCTGCTCGCGCTGTGGCGCGACGATCCGACGGAAGCGCCAATGACGCTTGATCTGCGCATCGACGCGGAGGGCGGCGTCGTGTCGACATGGGACGTGTTCGGCGCCTTCGATCTCGACGGCGCCAATCGCCGCCCCTTCGTTCTGCGGCGCGATGGAACGATAGACTTTGGCGCGGCGTCGCGCGAAACCTGGCGCACGAATCTGCGCGAGATCGCTATTCTCGTGAACGCGCTTTTCATCGTGCATTGGAACGACGCCGACAGCGGCGACTATAAAATCGTGAAGATCGCGGCGCTCGGCGCCAAGGACAGCCGTAAATGACGCAAGACTTTTCATTCGCCGTTCACGCCGCCGACGGCGCCGCGCGCAAGGGCGAGATAACCACGCCGCGTGGAACAATTCGCACGCCGGCCTTCATGCCGGTCGGCACCGCGGCGACGGTCAAGGCGATGTTCCCCGAGGACGTGCGCGCCGCCGGCGCCGACATTCTGCTCGGCAACGTCTATCACCTGATGCTGCGTCCCGGCGCCGAGCGCGTCAGCCGGCTCGGCGGGCTGCATCGCTTCATGCGCTGGCCTTATCCGATCCTGACGGATTCGGGCGGCTTTCAGGTGATGTCGCTGGCCAAGCTCCGTAAGCTCGACGAGAACGGCGTCACCTTCCAATCGCATATCGACGGCTCCAAGCATGTGCTGACGCCCGAGCGCTCGATGGAGATTCAGGCGCTGCTCGGCTCCGACATTCAGATGCAATTCGACGAATGCGTGCGCCTGCCTTGTGGCGACGACGAGGCCGAGCGCGCGATGCGGCTGTCGCTGCGTTGGGCGGAGCGCTCGCGCAAGGCCTTCACCGGCGCGCGGGGCCAGGCGGTGTTCGGCATCGTGCAGGGCGGCGCGGTGAAGTCGCTGCGCATTGAGAGCGCGCGCGCGCTCGCCGACATGGATTTTCACGGCCTCGCGATTGGCGGCCTCGCGGTTGGCGAGCCCCAGGAGGTCATGCTTGAGATGCTGGAGACGGTGGAGCCGCATCTGCCGAAAGACAAGCCGCGTTATCTGATGGGCGTCGGAACGCCCGACGACATCGTGCAAGCGGCGGCGCGCGGCGTCGATATGTTCGACTGCGTGATGCCGACGCGCGCGGGGCGTCACGGCCTCGCCTATACGCGCTTCGGCAAGGTCAATCTGATGAACGCGCGCCACGCCGAGGACGCCGCGCCGCTCGACGCGGAGTCGAGCTGCGCCGCTGCGCGAGACTATTCGCGCGCCTATCTGCATCATCTGTTCAAGGCGGGAGAAATCCTCGGCATGATGCTGCTGACGCAAATCAACGTCGCCTATTATCAGGAGCTGATGGGGGGGCTTCGCGCGGCGATCGCGGAGCGGCGGCTGAATGATTTCATTGGCGAGACGAAAGAGGGCTGGGCGAGGGGGCTGGGCAATGACTCCTGAGGACATCACGGAAAGAGGCCCTCCAAGCGCGTCATTGCGAGCCGAAGGCGAAGCAATCCAGGAGTCGCGGGCAGTCCCTGGATTGCTTCGTCACTACGTTCCTCGCAATGACGGCTCCTTTGCCTCGAGCGACGCCCTCGTCACCGAACTGCGCGCCTTCGACGCCTTCGGCGCCAAGACGATACAATTCGAGCAGGACGGCATTCCCTATTTCGTCAATGAATACTGGACCTCATGCCAGCGCCAGGCGCATTCGCTGCATGAGATCAGCTATCGCGCCTGTTTCAAGCCGCAGCTGCCCGAGTTTTTCATCTCGCGACTCACCGCGCAGGGCGAGGGCGTCTACGACCCTTTCATGGGGCGCGGCACGACGCCGTTGCAGGCGGCGTTAATGGGGCGCCGGCCCATCGGCAACGACATGAATCCGCTGTCCGCGCTGCTGACGCGCCCGCGCTTCGCGCCGCCCTCGCTCGCGGCGATCGAAGCGCGCCTGAACGAGATCGACTGGAGCGCGGGAGAGTTGGAGCGCCGCGATCTTCTTGCCTTTTATCATGAGGACACGCTGCGCCGGATTTGCGCGCTGCGGCGCTTCTTGCTGACGCATTCCGAGCCCGTGGACGACTGGATGAAAATGGTCGCGATCAACCGGCTCACCGGCCATTCGCCGGGGTTTTTCTCGGTCTATACGCTGCCGCCAAATCAAGCGGTTTCGGTCGAGTCGCAAGTCAAGATCAACGCGAGGCGCGGACAGACGCCGCCGCCGCGCGATGTCGCGAAACTCATATTGAAGAAGTCGCGCGCGCTGCTCGCGGACGGTCCGCCGCCGCCGCACCCTCCCGCGATTCTCGGCGATGGCGACGCGGCGCATACGCCTTTTGTCGCCAAGGCTACGGCGCGGCTAATTGTCACATCCCCGCCGTTTTTAGACATCGTGCAATACGCCGCCGACAATTGGCTGCGCAACTGGTTCGCCGGAATCGACACGGACGCCGTGAAGATTTCGGCGCATCGCGGCGAGGCCGCGTGGTCGCTGATGGTGCGCGATTGCTTTGTGGAATTCGCGCGCGTCGTCGCGCCCGGCGGCCATGTCGCCTTCGAGGTTGGCGAGGTCCGCGGCGGCAGCGTGCTGCTGGAGCGCCTCGTGTGGCGGGCCGTCGAAGGCTTGCCCTTCGCGCGTCTCTTCGTTCTCGTGAACGCGCAGGAATTCACCAAGACCAGCCATTGCTGGGGCGTTCGCAACAATGCGAAAGGCGTCAACAGCAACCGCATCGTTGTTCTTCGCCGCGAATGAGCCGCGCCGCGCGAAATTCGGGCGCCCGCCAAGGCCGTCATCTACTTGCCCTTCGCCCGCCCGCCGTCGTAGTCTGTCACCGCCAAGACATTCTTTTGGCGTGTTTGTGACGGATGGAGCCGATGGATATCTCCCTCGATGAGGCGATCCACATGCACGCCCGCGCGCTCAAGGGGCGCGCCGGCAAGAAATCGCCGATGGTCGCGCGGCTTCGCGCCGGGGACCTCAAGGCCAAGGGCGATCACGAAGGATTCCGGGTCTGGACGCTGGTCGGCGAACAGGCGGAATTGCTGCTGGCGGCGCAGTCGCGCGCCGAGCGCGAAGGGCTCGAGTAAGACCGCGGCTGACGCGGGGCGCGGCTTGGGTTAGAACCAAGACCTTCGACAAGCCTCTCGCGGAAGGCCGCCCATGCCCGAACCTTACGACCTCATTGTCATCGGCGCGGGGCCGGGGGGCTATGTCGCCGCGATCCGAGCTGCGCAACTGGGCCTTAAGACCGCGGTCGTCGAGCGCGAGCATCTCGGCGGCATCTGCCTCAATTGGGGCTGCATCCCGACCAAGGCGTTGCTCCGCAGCGCGGATGTCTATCGCCTCGCGCGCGCCGCCGGCGACTATGGCCTCATCGTGACCGAGCCCGGCTTCGACATCGCCAAAATCGTCGCCCGCTCGCGCGAGGTCGCGGGCAAGCTCAACGCCGGCGTGGAGTTCTTGCTCAAGAAAAACAAGGTCGATGTGATTTTCGGGCAGGCGCTGCTGAAGGGCGCCGGCGCCGTGGACGTTTCGCCCACGCAAAAGCCCGCGGTGGCCCCGCAAGCGCCCAAGCCCAAGGGCGCGCTGGGCCCGGGCGTGTATGACGCCAAAAACATCATCGTCGCCACCGGCGCGCGGCCGCGCGTGTTGCCGGGGATGGAGCCCGACGGGCGGCTGATCTGGACCTATTTCGAGGCGCTGAAACCCGACAAGCTCCCGAAATCATTGCTGATTGTCGGCGCGGGGGCGATTGGCGTCGAGTTCGCGTCCTTCTATCGCGCCTTTGGCGTCGAGGTGACCCTCGTCGAGGCGTTGCCGGGGATTTTGCCCGCCGAGGACGCCGAAATCGCCGCGCTGGCGCGCAAGAGCTTCGCGCGCCAAGGCATTGAAATCCTTGAGGCGACAAAGGTTTCGGCGGTCGAGAAGGGCGGCGACGGCGTGATCGCGACGCTGACCAGCGCGGATGGCGCGACGCGAAAAATCGAGGCGGAACGGCTGCTTTCGGCGGCCGGCGTCGTCGCCAATGTCGAGGGGCTCGGCCTCGAAGCGCTGGGCGTCAAGATCGAGCGCGGCGTCATCGCCGTGGATGGATCTGGGGCCACGAATGTCGAGGGAATTTTCGCGATCGGCGACGTGGCCGGCGGGCCGATGCTGGCCCACAAGGCCGAGCACGAGGGCGTCGCCTGCGTCGAGGCGATCGCGCGCAAAAACGCGCATCCGCGCGCGAAAACACCCATCCCCGCGTGCACCTACGCGCATCCGCAGATCGCCTCGGTCGGCCTGACCGAGGCCGCCGCGAAGGCCGCCGGATTCGAGCTCAAAATCGGCCGCTTTCCGCTCAGCGCGAATGGCAAGGCGATCGCGCTCGGCGAGCCCGAGGGCATGGTCAAGACGATTTTTGACGCAAAAAGCGGCAGGCTTCTGGGAGCCCATATTATCGGCGCCGAGGCGACGGAGCTGATTCAGGGCTTTGTCATCGCGATGAATCTGGAAACGACGGAAGAAGAGCTGATCCACAGCGTCTTCCCGCACCCGACGGTCTCCGAGGCGATGCATGAGAGCGTGCTCGCCGCCTATGGCCGAGCGATCCATATTTGAAGCGCGTTCCGCCCCAAGGCTTTCGGGGCGGAGTTTAATCGCGAGGATGCGCTGTTACTGGCAGCTCAGCTCTTGCGGCGTCTTGGAGTCGGGGAAGGATTTTTCGACGCGCGCGTCGGGCTTGTCGCTGCAAGTATAGACGATGTCGCAGACCTTCTCCTTGCCGGGCGCGGGATCGCCGCAGGCGCTCGTGCTGTCGCAACTGAATTTGCACGAGGCGTCGTCGTTGCACAGCAACAGGCGGCTCTTGAAGCGGTGGCACTCGGCCGCGCCCTTCACGCCATACCAGGCTTCCTTGATGTCCAGCGTCGACGCCGCCTGGGCCGCGGCCGCGACCCCAAAGAAACCGAGCGCCAACGCGAGAATGAGGAAATATTTCTTCATGGACGTAAGTCTCCCTTTGGTTCCCTCCGACGGGCTTCGCCCGCCGCCGCGCGGCCTCGCCGACAGCCGGGGATTTCGACGAAATCCGGCAGGCGCGGCCGCGCCGAGCGAGACGATTATGGCCGTCTCATGCAGTCGCTTCATGACAAGTCTAAGTTTTAAGCGGAAAAATCATGCCGCGTTGCTGTAGTTATGTGGCGCGAATGTAATATATATGTCGCTTGACCGTATCGCATCCGTCACGAAGACGACGCATATGCTTCAAGCTCAATTCACAAAATTGCATGGACCGCGCCGGCGTGGGCTCCGCTGGAGGCGCGGGCAAGGGGATGATAGGACTGCGCTGGCGAGAATTTATACGGCCGGGCGGCGCGATGGCGCATGATGTTTTTCTTTCCTATTCGGACCAGGACAAGGCGGCCGCCGACGCGGTCCGCCGGGCGCTGGAACAAAACCGCATCCGCGTCTGGATGGCCCCGCGCGACGTCATTCCGGGCGCGGCTTGGGCCGAAACGATTACGCGCGCGATCAAAGGCACCAAGGTGATGGTCTTGCTCTTGTCTGGCTCCGCGAACGAGTCGATGACGGTGAGAAATGAAGTCAAACGCGCCGTTGATTATAATGTCGCGATTCTGCCGGTTCGAATCGAGAATGTCGCGCCGCATGGCTCGCTCGAATTGCATATCGGTTCGCGGCAGTGGCTCGACGCGATTACTCAGCCCTTCGAGCAACATCTTGAACGTTTGGCGCGCGCGGTGAAACAACTGCTTGAGCCGGAATTCGCGCGGCGATCCGACGCCATCCCGCCCGGCCCGGCGGAGATCGAGCGAGAGACTTCGAAGCCGCGAGCGCCCACGCCGCCAGCGAAACCGTAGCCGTCAACGAAGTAATCGAAGCGGCCCTCATCCGACCTCGCTTCGCGAGCCCACCTTCTCCCGCGGGCGGGAGAAGGAAGGAGCCTCGCCAAACCCCGCCTCGCGCGCTAAAATCCCGCCCATGAACGCGCTGCTTCGCCCCAAGGACCTTCCGCTCACGACGCAGGCCGCCGAAGGCCTTCCGCGCCGACGCTTCAGCGTCGCCGAGATCGAGGCGATGGTTCGGGCGGGGGTGATCGACGAGGATGAGCGGTTCGAGCTTATCGGCGGGGAGGTCGTGCCCCTGTCGCCCAAGGGCGCGCGTCATGAATGGATCAAAATCGAACTCAACCGCTTTTTTCAGCGCGTCGCGCCCCAGCATCTCACCATTGCGCCGGAAACCACGCTGCGCCTCGACGCCGCGACATATCTTGAGCCCGACTTCTGCGTCTTCCACAGGCATCTCGACCTAAAGAATCTCGACGGCCCAGCCGTGCTGCTGGCGATCGAAGTCGCCGATTCCAGTCTCGCCTATGACCGGGGCCGCAAGATCGGCGTTTACGCGGCTTTCGGCGTGCGCGAGGTTTGGGTCATCGACGCCAAGCGCGCGACGACTCGGGCGCATCGGCGCCTCGGCGCGGAGGGTTATGGCGAGATTATCGAGGCGGCGGCGGGCGAACTCGTGACGCCGGTGCTGGCGGGAGAACTCGCCGTGCGGCTGTCCGACCTTGGGATTTCGCCCGCGCGGGAGGAGTTGTAGTCGCGGCGGCCCTCATCCGACCCCGCTTCGCGGGGCGGCCTTCTCCCGCAGGCGGGAGAAGGAAGTAACCTCACCACCCCGCCTTGCGCGCCATTTCCGCTTCCGCGCCGCGCGCTCCGAGCGGCTCGGCGGGCGCTCCCACCCATTCGGAATTGGCGGGGATGCTCTCGCCCTTCATCACAACGGTGAGCGGGCCGAGGCGCGCGTAATCGCCGATAAAGGTGTCGTAGAGCACCGTCGAGCCCGCGCCGACGGCGACGCCTCGTCCCAAGTGCACGCGGCCGACCTTCATCACGCGGTCTTCATAGAGATGCGTTTGCAGCGCCGCGACCGCGTTCAGCGCGCAATAGTCGCCGACGCGCACGCAGTCGAATTCGGTGATGTCGGTCATGTCCATGAACACGCCCTTGCCGAAATGCGAGCCGAACAGACGCAGCATCCACGGCAGGAACGGCGTGCCGCGCAAATGCTCCAGCAGCACCTTGCCGGCGAGGCCCCAGTAGAGCACGGCGCAGGCTTCCGTGCGCATCGCCCAGAACGACCACATCGGCTTCACCTGCGGCTCGTAGCGACCCATGGTGATCCATTTGACGACGACAACGGTCAGCGTCATCCCCACCGAGATCAGCACGGAGTCGAGGAGAAACAGTTCGGCGACGGTCGCATATTCGCCGTCGATCAGCGATTGCCCGAAACTCTCGACCGCCCAGGTGCCGAAGGTCATGAACAGCATGGTCGGCAAGGACACGTTGACCGCCTCGTAGACGGCGCGCATGAATTTTTTCCAGGCCGGCGGCTCGTAGGTCCAGGCGGCGCCGCCCGCGTCGAATTTCTGCCGCACCGGCAGCTTGATCGGCGGCGAGCCGAACCAGGTGTCGCCTTCCGACAGCTCGCTGTTGGCGGGCGGCTTGGACTTGATGCCGATCAGCGCGCCGGTCGGGATTTCCGAGCCCGGCGGGACCACCGCGTCATTGCCGATGAACACGCGGTCGCCGGTCTTGACGGCCTTGAGATACATCCAGCCGCGCCGCACGTCCTCGTCGCCGAGCACCACTTCGTCCGCGATGAAGCATTTCTCGCCGATCTCGACGATGTCGTAGCGGCCGGAGAGATTGGTCGAAATCTCCGAATCCTTGCCGATGTGCGCGCCCATCAAGCGATACCAGCTACGCATGTAGAGCGTCGCGAACAGCGACGACAGCGTCTCCAGCGTGACTTCGGTGGCGAGCGAGATCGCCCATTTGCGCAAATAGAACCACGACCACACCGAATAGGTTCCGGCGCGCACGCGCGTCGGCATGACGATCCAGCGCGCGACGACGATGAAGGCCACGGTCACCAGCACCAGCACGAAGGCGGTCGGCCAGGCGAACAGCGGAATCGCCGCGAGATAATAGATGTGGTTCGACTCGGTTATGCCCATCCAGGCGTCGAGCTTGTCGAAGAGATAGAAGGCCGGGAAGATCGGCAGCAGCCCGAGCGGCGGAATCGCCAGAACCAGCAGCGTGAACATGAAGGTCATGATCGGGCGGCGGATCGCGCTTGGCGTCGCCATTGGGTCGAGTTCGGACTCATTGACCATGCCGGTCTTGCGCGCGGGCGAGCCGTTCCAGATCTCATGCGCGCCGATGCGCGCGCCGGCGGGCAGCGAGGTCAAATCCTCCAGCGCGCCGCCGTCGTCGATCACCACATCGTTCTCG
>Ga0181524_10004168_pt1 | contig 13552 bp, 4 predicted proteins | sample PEATcosm2014_Bin_34_FD_119761 | JGI IMG/M metagenome (GOLD analysis project Ga0181524, IMG submission 119761) | Peatland microbial communities from MTU Mesocosm Facility, Houghton, MI, USA - PEATcosm2014_Bin05_60_metaG | ecosystem: Environmental > Terrestrial > Soil > Wetlands > Peat | place...
ACTGCCGCGCGTCCATGATCTCGTCGGCCAGCGCTCCGAGCGTGGGATGGCGGGCCAGGGCCAGGGCGATGTCGGCCAGCGGGCGATGCCATTTTTCGTCGATCCGGTTGGTGCGGAGGTTGTAGCCCTGCCCAAGGGCCTGCTGGACCGCCGCGCGGAGGCGACGTTCCTCCGGAGAACCCTCCGCCGCGAAACCCGCGGACGCGGGCACCATGCGAAGCGTGGTCGGTAGGCTTTTCCCTGCGTTGAGCCACGCGGCAACGGTCTGGTCGGCATCTTTCACGCGGTTGGCCCAGACCAGGGCGCTGAGGTACTGGGCGTAGGCATCCTGCGCCGGCGGGTTCTCTTTGATCCAGGCGGCCAGGTAATCGACCAGGTCGGCGTAGCGGCCCTCGGAGCGGAGCATTTCGGCATAGGCCACCCGCAAGGTCTGCTCCTCGTCCGGCGGCCAGCGGGAGCCGGCCCCCAGCGCATGGTCGAGCCAGGCGTAGGCGGCGTCCCGCTCACCCGCCTCCGACAAGGCTCCCACGTAGTCCCGCTGGAGACCGGCGTCCTTGGGGTATTGCTCGGCCAGCTTCCGCCGCAGGGCCAGGGCCTCCTGGGTCTGGCCGGTCTGGTCGTAGAGTTCGACACGGCGGCCTTCCCATTCCTTCATCGCCTGGAGGTAGGCCGGCTGCCGCTGGTAGACTGGACGGAGCACGGCCAGCAGGGCCAGTTGCTCGTTGGCCTCCAGGCCGCCGGTCTGGCCTTGCAGGTATTCGGCAAGGAAGAGGTCATCGCCGCTTCCCTCCCCTCTCCCTCCGGGAGAGGGGCCGGGGGTGAGGGCCTCGGGGGCGACGGCGTTCGCGCCGGTCACTCCCCCCGACGCAGTCGGGGGGCTTTCGGTCTTGCCTTCCGCAAGGGCCCGCGCTTCGTTGAAATACTGCTCCTTTACTTCCTGCTGGTGGCGGGCGAGGCCGAGCACGGCGCCGCGGACCCAGCGCATGCCGGGCTTGCCGGAGAGCTTTTCGGCCACGCCCAGGTGCTCCAGGGTCCGGTCCCATTGCTGCGTGGCCTGGAAGTGCAGGAGCATGAGGACCTGGTCCTCGAAACCGGCCTTGCCGGCCGCCAGGGCCTTCTTCGCCTCGGCCAGCCGCGGCAACGGCCTGCCGAGCAACTGCACCTTGGGGCGGACGGCCAGCTCCGCGCCCCACAGCGGCTCCCACCGGCCGGCGGCCAACACGGTGTACTTGTACTTGGTGAGCGAGGTGCGGCGGCCCCGCTCGTCGGTTGTCTCGATGCGGGTCGGCCGCCAGGCCCCGGCCACCTCGACAAAATCATCGCAGATCGTGGCGAAGGAAAGCCGGCCCTTCTCGAAATACTCGGTCCGCAACACGACTTTCCGCCGCGTATCGACCAGGGTGCGGACCTCGTACCCCGTGTCGCCCGGCGCGGTGAGCACCAGCAGGGTGCGATCGCCCCCCTGGGGCTGCAATTGCACCGCGTAGTTTACGAGCGTCTCGTCGAGCGAAGCGGAGGCCAACTCGGGGGGCAGACGGTCCAGGTCGGCACTTTGCGACTTCCGCACGCAGCCCAGAAGGAACGCCTTCGAGAGGACTCCGCGCTCATGAGTGTCGCACCAGGCGACCGTGGTCGCGCCACGGTCGCTCGTGGAGCGGGTGAGCCAGGCGGAGGGGGAGACGAGGGCCAGCGTCTGGGACAGGGCCGCCAGCGCCCCGGACTCGGCGGCGTAGGACTCAGTGGCGATCTCGACTTGCACGCCCTCTTTCACGCCCCGCAGGGCTTCGTCGTGGAGGAGGCTGCGGGCCAAAACCCGGGCCTCGGGCGGCCAGCGACTCTCGACCGGCCGGGGCGCCGCGGCCGCCGGGAGCGGCGGGAACAGGTCGCCCAGCCAGGCGAGGTCGCGGGTGGGAGTATAGCGGCGCCCCATCATTTGGAATCCTTCCATGAGTCCGCCGTAGCTGCCGCCCATGCCCCCGAGCAACCCGTCGTCACCGTTCTCTCCAGTGCCAATAACCGGTATGACGCTAATCACGAATGGCGTCGGCGAGCCGTCGGCCTCCCCCATGTCAAATTTCTGGAATTGTGTCGGCACGCAGCATGCGGGCGCGGCAAATGGGTTCTGGGTGCCGAGCCTTCGCTCGTGGAAGGCCATCGTCTCGGTCACGGCGAAAGGGTCCTCGCCCGCCGGTGCGCGCAAAGGATTCTCGCCTGCCAGGTCCTTGCGGTCCTCGTCCTGGTCGCCGGTAGCGTCTCTTTCGGCGGGCCGCTCCAGGCCCTCGCCGTCGAGGGCTTCCTTGATCTCGCCCTCGCCCTGTTCGTCGCGCGGCTCGCCGGCGGTGGCCGCGGGCAGGTCGGCGGGCTCCGAGAACGGATTACTGTCATCCGGCGCCTTGGATGGCAACGGGCTCTCTTTGGCCGCGGCAACCGCGTCGGGCCAGCCGGCCAGCTTGACGGCCTCGCGGCGCTGTTCCAGCAGCTCGACGATGTTCTCGTGGACCTCTTGCGTCTGGCTCACCACGAGGCTGAGGTTCGTTTGGAACCGGGACAGCGAGCCGCCCCTGCCATCCGTCGCCCAACTGGCCGGGGCCACGGTCGAATTGATCAGGTCGAGCAGGCTGTCGAAATCCGAAGTGTTCGTTGTGCCCACGTACCGGTCGAGCGCCTGCGGGTTGCGTCCCAGGGCGGCCAGTTGCCGGAGCACGTTGCGGCGGAGGCCGGCCCGCCACGTGCCGGCCCGCTGCATTTGCTGCTGGACCAGCTCCCAGTTGGCCGTGTCGCGGCCCTCGGTGAAGAATTTCTCCCCGTCGCGGATCTGGGACCGCCGCTTGACCTTGAACCGCTCGCGGTCGGCATCGCTCTCCAGCACCAAGAGCGACGTGTAGGGGGTGATGATGTGATACTCCTCCGACAGGGCGATGATCTCGTCGCGGACGGCCGGCGACGCGCCTTGCTCCAGGAGGGCGTCCAGGTACATGCGGGCCCACAGCCGTGGGATGAAGGAGTTGGCGTCGTTCGTCGTCCGTAGTCCGTTGTTAGTTGCAACTGACCACTGACCACTGACAACTGACAACTGACGACTGACAACTGGCCCCTCCGGCAGCGAAACTTTTGCCGAATAGCGGACGGGCTTGCCGGCCTGGGTGCCGGTGACGATGACCTCGCCCTGTTGGCCGCGGTCGTCGGGCAGGTAGCGGCCCAGGATGATCTGCTGCGTGCCCAGCGGCAGGTTGGGAAGCTGCTCGGGATAGACCCGGGCGACGCGGAGGCCGTGGAATTCGACCCGCAGGTCGCGGAGGGCCGGCTCGGTGATCTCGGCCAGGAGGTCCAGGGCCACGGCCTGCGGCCCGCGCGAGCCGGTCACCTGCCGGAACGAGCCCCCGCCCACCGCGGCGATGGCCTTCATCACACCCGGCTCGAAGCTGCTGGAGACGGCCACGGCGTGGCAGGTGCCGGGCTTGCCCTCCGCCAGCCGCCGCAGCCGCTTGGCGAAGGCCGCGGGGTCGGAGGGGTCGAGGGGCGTGGCGCCGGCCCCCCGGACAGCCGTCCGGGGGCTTGTTTCGACAGCAGTCCGGGGGCTTTCGTTGGAAACTGCGCGGAGGTCGTGGCCGGTCACGATCCCGTCGCCGATGTAGACCACCTGGGTCTTGGGGCCCGCTTGCTTCAGGGCCGAGGCCAGGGCCCGGTCGAGGTTCGTCCAGCCCAACGACACGCGGGCCGCCAGGAACTGGCGGAGCCGCTGGAGGTTCTGCTCGTCGGCCGGGGCGGGCTTGGCAAAGGCCCAATCGCAATCCACGTCGCAGGCGGCCAGGTTCACGCGGTCCTTGGGCCCGAGCGCGGAGAGGATGGCCGCCACCACTTCGGCCTGGAGCTTGCGGCTGGCGGTGTCCATCGACGCCGAGGTGTCGCACACCAGGAGCAACTCCAGCGGCTCGCCGTCGGCCACGAGGTCCCGCCGCCAGCGGCCGTCCGGCGCCGGCGGGGTGAGCTGGACGAGGAAATAGCCGTCCTCCCCGCGGCGGTGCGGCACCAGGACGACCTCGTTCTGCCGGCCGTCCACCTCGAAGAGCACCTCGAAGTCCTGCGTGGGCGTGTACTCCCGGGCGGAGAACTCGACGTGGGCCGAGTGGGCGGTCGCGGCCGTGCGGGCGGCATGGGTCGGGCAGGTCACGCCCGAGAGCGGCATGGCCGAGGCCACCTTCACGTCGATCTCGAGCTGCCGAAGCGGGTGCTGCCGGAGCATCTCGCTCTGCAAGGCATATTGGTAGCGGTATGCCCCGCCGCAGAGCGGCAGCACCTGGGTGTAGGTGATCGTGATCCGCTTCTCGGCATGGGGGAGGATCGGGGACACGCGGGCCTTGAAGAGGTTGCCGCCGGACCACTCCAGCAGGCCCGGATCGCGGCGCTCGCGGAGGATCGTCTCGTAGATTTCGCGGGCCCGTTGGCGCTCGACCACGTCGGCCTCGACCAGCCGGTCGCCGATCCACATGCCGAAGCCGGCGATCGAGGCGTCTTGGGGCAGCGGGAAGAAGAAGACGCCCTCCAGCGTGCCGTCGGTGTGGTTGACGAACGATTCTTCGATCGTGGTCCGGGCGATCTGGTCGCGGATGTCGACCGCCACCTTGTGGTAGCCCACGGTGAGGGGCACGTTCCGCCCGTCCACCTTGGCCACCAGCGAGCCGAGCGATTCGGCGGTTGTCTTGCCTTCGTAGCCCTGGAGCCAGAGCGGCTCCTTGTCCACGGCCGCCAGCCGGCCGTCCTTGACGCGGAAGAACCGCTTGCCCTCGACCGCCAGCCGCTTGCCGTCGGGGCCGGTCAACTGGATCGCGTGCTTGGGCGCGGCAGCCACTTTCAACTCGCCTTCGACAACGCGGATTTCCTTGGGCGAGACCAGCTCCACGAGCGACCCCGGCCCCAGGATGACCTGCGTCTGGGGGACCAGCCGCAGCGTCGCCGCGTTGGCCCCGCGGGGGTCGGTCCGGACCCAGTCGCCGGGTCGCAACAGCACGTGCTCGGCCACCGGGCTCCAGCGGCTGGCCGTGGCCGGCCGGAGTGTGACGATCCCCTGTAGGTCCGCCACCTTGCCGATCCGCCCGTCCTCGGTGAGCGTGTCGCCCACCAGGAACAGGCTGTCGTCCAGCGGCTTGTCGCGGGCCACCACCCCGAGCTTCGCCAGCGGCTCGATCCGTTGGCCGCGCTGGCAGACTGCTTCGATCGAATCGAGGACCTGCCCGCCGGCGTCCACGACCGCATCAATGCGGAGCACGCCGTCGGGCCGCTGGAGCCGCAGGTGATAGACGTCCTGCTCATGGCCGTCGCGGACGGCCCGCTCGGTGGGCGTGGCCGCCAGGACCTCGCGGCGGTCCTGGTCCGGCGGCAGGTCCAGGAGGGCCAGCAGGTCCACGCCCGGCGTCTCCTGCCGGAAATAGGGGGAGGGCCGCGAGCTGGCCCGATTGGCCTTCTCGTCGATCTGGAACAGCCGTCCGCCGGTGTCGATCTGGTACAGGCCGGGGCCTTCATTCCAGCGGAGCTGGGCGGGGCGAATGAAGACCTCGCCCGAGCGGCCGCCGCGGGTGAGGGTAAGCTGCAAGGTCCGGGCGGCGGCGGTCCGCTGGAAAACGTGGCCGAGGTCCACGGTTTCCGTCGAGGCCGAACGGGTCCAGAACCAGGCGCCGATGAGAACCGCGGCGGCCAGCCCGGCCGCCAAGACGCGGGCGGTGTAAGTCAACATGAGCGACCTCTTTCTCGGGGCGGAAGGCGCAGTTTGTGCGGCAAACACCTCGGCCGACTGCTCCCGCAGCCGGTCGAGCATCGCCCGCTCGGGCGGATCGGCGCCGAGGTCCGCCAGGCGGAGCAACTCGGCAAGCCGCGGATCGTCGTGGGGCTGATCGGCCATCACTCGGGCACCTTCCGGTTCTTGGGGACGGCTCGCTGGGCTCCCAGTTTGGCGAAGGCCTTGCGGAACGCCCGCCGCGCCCGGGCGAGCTTCGAGCGGACGGCCTCGAGCGACACGCGGCGCTCGGCCGCCAACTCGTCCAGGGCGGAGCCGTCGAGGTACTTGCCCGTCAACAGGGCCGAATACTCGTCCGGCAGCCCGCCGAGTGCCGCGCGGACCAGGACGGCCAACTCCGCCCGGTCCAGCGACTCGGCTGGGGAATTCCGCTCCTGGTCGAGCCACTCGGCCGCCGCGAAACCATCGGCGCCCAGCCGCTCGGCGGCCCGGCGGATGCGGTCCTGCCGGGCCTGGCGGCGGTAGTGGATCGCCACGTGGTTGCGGGCGATGCCCCCCAGCCAGACCCACAGGGAGCCGCGCGAGGCGTCGTAGCCGCCGGCGCCCCGGGCGGCGACCAGGAAGGTCTCCTGGACCACGTCGGCCACGTCGGCAGCGCCGGGCCCCAGCAGCCGCGCCACCACCCGCCACACTGCCGGCGCGTAGGCATCGTAGAGCGTGCGCCAGGCCTCGACACGGCCCTCACGCAGCCCGCGGACAACCTCGCACTCCTGGTGCGCGTCCAGCATGGGGCGGCTTCTCGCGACGGAAATCCGTGGCTCTAGAGTTCTCTTTGCGCTTCGCGCCGGAAATGTGTCGCATCACCCACTGCCGATGGCCGCCCACTCCAGGTGCCGGGCGAACTCGATCGCGCGGCGAACGATCTCTCGGCGGTCCACGGGCCTTACTCCAGCGGCAATTGCACCGGCCGGCCCCCCAAGGCGACCGACCGGTCGATGGCCAAGCACACCTCGTGGGTGCGGAAGGCGTCCGCGATGTTGCAGTGCGACTCGCGGCCCGCGCGGATGCAGTCCACCAGGTGGCTCACCTCGGCGTCGAACGGGTGATGGGCGACGTCGCCCGAGTCGGGCAGGATCGTGGGGATCGCGACCCAGCCGGTCTGGCGCGGGAAGAGTTTCTTGGACCACAGGCGGTTGTCGCGGAGCGTGCCCTCGGTCCCGGCGACGTCCACGTTGAAGGCGTAGGGCAGTTCGCAGTCGATCAGGGCCGACACCTTGCCGATCGCCCCGCCCTGGAACTTGAGAATTGCCACCACGGCGGGCTCGAACTCGTACAGCCCGCGGCAGTTGTTGCCCAGGGCGGCCACTTCGAGCACCTCGCCGCCGAGCCAGCGGGCGGCGTCCACCGCGTGGCAGCCCGCCAGCAGCATCGCGCTGCCGGCGGTCGCCCGCCTGCTGTACAGGTCCCAGGCGTGGTGGTCGGGCCGGATGCCGTGCCAGTAGTCCACCTCGATGTAAAATACCTGGCCGATCGCGCCGCTTTCGAGCAGGCCCTTGACGGTCTCGATCATCGGGTTCCAGCGGAGCACGAAGCTGGCCAGGCTGCGGACGCCGGCCTTGGCCACCGCGTCGCGCAGGGCCCGGTTCTCCTCCGCGGTAAGCGCGATCGGCTTTTCCACGAGCAGGTGCTTGCCGGCCGCGGCCGCGGCGATGCCCTGTTGGGCGTGTACGTGGCTCGGCGTGCAGACGTCGACCACGTCCACCCGCCGGTCGCGGAGCACCTCGCCGTAATCGCTGCGGGCGGGACATCTCAGACCCATCTCGGCAATCAACTGCTCGGCCCGCTCCTTCCGCACGTCGCTCACCGAGACGACCTCGGCGTGCGGCTCCTTGAGCCAACTGCGGGCGTGGGCGTGGGCCACCCAGCCCGCCCCGTGAATGGCGATTCCCAGCTTGCGGTCTTCCATAACTTTCCTCATCCGGCGGCGATCTGCCGGGCTTGCGGGTCGTACTTCTGCCGCCGGCCGCTCTCGTAGGCGGCCGCGGCCAGGATCGTGGCCACGGCATGCTGGTGGCCGTACTGGATGTCGGCGTTGGGGCGGCCGCGGGAGCGAAGGCACTCCAGCCAGTTGGCCATGTGGGAGACGCCTTTCTCGGCCTTCACTTTCTCCGCCGGGACCTTGCTGGCGGCCCTGCCGCCTTGGCGGGAGAGCGTCCACTGCTCCGCGTCGAAGGTGCCCTCCGTCCCGTGGATCGTGAAACGCTGGCCCGCCGAGTTCCCCAGGCCCATCGCCCAACTGAAGAGGAACCCTTCCGGGTAATCCAGCAGGGCGTGGAAGGTATCGGCGTGCTGGCGGTCTTCCTTCCAGACATAAACCCCGCCGTGGGCCACGGCGGTGGCGGGGTAGCGGGCGGCGGTGAGCATGTGGAGCGCATCGACGTAATGGCTCATCCACAGGCCGGAGAGGCCGTTCGAGCACGCGCGGTACAAGTGCCACCGCCGCAGCAAGCGGGGGTCGAAGGGCTCCCGGCCGCCGAGGTAGGCCTCCCAATCCACGTCCTGTGGCTTGCAGTCCTTGTAGGGCCGGGCCCAGCGGGGCTCGTTGAAGTCCACCTCCGCCGTCACGCGGCTGATGTGGCCCAAGACGCCGGTGGCCAGCAGCTTGGCGGCGGCCAAGTGGGCGCCGTCGCTGCGGCGCTGCGTGCCGGCCTGCACGACGCGATTCTTCGCGCGGGCCAGCTCCAGGGCCCGGTTGGCCGCCTCCAGGTCGATGGACATCGGCTTCTCGACGTACACGTCCTTGCCCGCCTCCAAGGCCGCCACCAGGATCGGCCCGTGGCTGAAGTCGGGCGTGGCGATGACCACGGCGTCCACGTCGGGCCGGGCCAGCAAGTCGCGGAAGCGGGTGCCCCGGGCCGGCTCGTTTGCCCAGCGTTTCTTGACGGCGGCCGCGGCGCGGTCCAGGTTCGGCTTCCAGACGTCGCACAGGGCGGTGATCTCGACGTTCTGGGCCTGGGCCAGCCCTGCGATGTCGTGCAGGTGGTCGGAGCCGCGGCCCCCCACGCCGATCAGCCCGACACGGATGCGATCGTTGGCCCCCTGGACCTTTTCGGCGGCCAGGAGCGAGGGCGCGGCCAGCATCCCGGCGCCGGCCAGCGAGGTTGTCTCCAGAAAACTGCGACGGTTCATCCCGCAACCGGGTTGCTCGCGGTGCATGGGGCTTCTCCTGGGCAAGCAGACTTTGGGCGGTGGGCCAAGGTATCCCGCATCGAGCATGCAGTGTACATCAGCCGCCGGCGGGATGTCCAGGGACAGCAGGCCGCAGCCGGGTTGGGTGCGGCAAGGTTTCCCGGCAATGTAGTCCGCACCGGGCGCCATCGGGCACCGTCCGGGCACCGACGCGAAGCGTTGGCCGGCGATGATCGGCATGGCCGGCGTGCGGAATCCGGCACGCCGACCGTGCGAGCATGGTGCCCGGTGCCGGCTACAGCTTGGTCCGCCGGGAAAACTTGCCGGGCCCCCGCCACGCAACTCCTTGACAGCAAACGAGCACGGGATTACTAATAGGGGCAATCCTGCCAATACTGATCACACGCCGGCCGAAGAGTCGCTGGACGACAACAGGGCAAAGCGGAAACATGCCCGCGTTCCCCGCAAGTGTCCCACGACTCTGCCTACGAGGAGACCCGCACGTGAGAAGACTTGCCCTGAGCACCGGGCTCTCTTTTGCAGTCTCGATCCTCTGGTTCTGTTCGGCCCCGGCCACGGAGACCGAGAACCACGGCATTGCCGTCCTGCCGGCCCCCGGCAAGGTGACAATCGACGGCAAGACCGGCGACTGGGACCTCTCCGGCGGCATCTTCGCCTGCGGCGACGTGGAGAATCAACGCGAGCGGATGGCCGTCTGGATTCACGCCATGTATGACCGGGAGAACCTGTACGTCCTGGCCCGCTGGCGCGACGAAACGCCCATGAACAACCCGCGGCAAGCCCTGGCGGGCATGGGTTTCAACGGGGATTGCCTGCAGCTTCGCATCGTCACGCATCCCGGCACGCCCCAGGAGCGCTGCTCACACTGGGACGCCTGGCGGGACTGCAACGGCCAGGACGTTCTCTCCGCTCAGTACGGCAAGCAGCTCAACGAAGGCAACCTCGGCGACGCCAAGGCCAAGGGGGCCAAGCTCGCCTTCCTTAAAGACCCCGACGGCAAGGGCTACGTGCAGGAAATGGCTTTGCCCTGGGCCCTGCTCACCAAAGACGGCCGGCCGCAGCAGGCGGGCGAGCAGCTCACCATGACCGTCGAGCCGAATTTCACGATCGGGGCCGACGGCCGGCTCACGATCAAGGACATCTTCAAGCCGGGCGTGTCGATCGACCGGGTGTTCACGTTCATGTCGTCCCAGGTGTGGGGCACCGCCACCCTGGAGCGCAAAGGCCGGATCGCGCCTCGTCCCGTGCGGCTTTCCGACGCCCGCGAGTTCCAGGTCCGCATGGAAAACGGCGTCCCCGTGGTCGATTGGAAAGGCCTCATCAAGCAGAAGGAGGCCGCAGGTTTCGCGCCGGTCAGGTTTGCCATGCCCGAGGACGGATACGTCTCGCTGCACCTCCGCAGCGGCGACGGCACGGTGGTCCGCCAGCTTCTCAATTGCGAGTTCCGCAGCAAGGGCCCGCACGAGGTGAAATGGGACGGCCTCTCGACGCCCATCTGGCGCCAGCCGGGCGAGCCGGTCGCGCCGGGCGTCTACACCTGGCAGGCGATCTACCACAAGGGGATCGGGCTGCGGCTCCGCGGCTTCGCGTCCAATGGCGGCGCGACGCCCTGGGACTATCCGCCCGGCACGGGCAACTGGGGCGGCGATCACGGCGTGCCCTGCACCGCGGCGAGCGACAAGGAGAAGGTCTATCTCGGCTGGTCGGGCGCCGAGGCCGGCAAGGCCCTGTTGGCTTGTGACCTCGAAGGCCGGGTGCAGTGGAACAACACCCACGGCGGCATCGGCGGCGCGCAAATGGTGGCGGTCGACGGCCGGCGGGTGTACGTGGTCCGCGACGTGGATCCGCAGGGCGACAAGAGCGTCGTGCTCTATCAGCTCGACGCCCGCCAGGGCAGCTACATCCGCTGGGACGGCACCGAGTCGGCCGATCTGGAGGTGAAAAGCCCGGACGGGCTGGCGGCCCAGGGAGGAAGCGTGTTCCTGAGCTATGCCAAAGCCAACGAGATCAAGGTCCTCGACGGCCGCAGCGGCCGCGAGTTGCAGAAGCTCCAGGTCCCGGGCCCCGCCGCCATGTGTACTGCCGGCGAGAAGTTGATGTACGTGCTCTCCCACGGCACGGCGGTGCTGGCCCTCAGTCCGGCCGGCGGCCCGGCCCGGCAGGTCGTCGGCGGTCTGAAGAACGCCGCCGGGGTGGCGGCCGATGCCGGCGGCAACATCTACGTCGCGGTCCGCGAGCCGGACAACCAGGTCAAGGTTTTTTCGGCCGAGGGCAAGCCGCTCCGCCAGATCGGCCGGCGGGGCGGACGGCCGCAACTGGGGCCCTGGGTCGCCGACGGCATGTCTGCCCCCGGCGGCGTCACGGTCGACGCCGACGGCAAGCTGTGGGTCATGGAAGCCGACATGACCCCGAAGCGGGTGAGCGTCTGGGACGCGAAAACCGGCAAGCTCGTGCGGGAGTTCTTCGGCCCGACCCACTACGGCGCCAGCGGTGGAGCGATCCTGCCCAAAGACCCGGACATCATGGTCGGCGAAGGCTGCGAGTGGCGGATCGACCCCAAGACGGGCCGCGGACGCTGTACCGGGATCGTCGAGCGGCGGCTCGCCGGGGCCGCCCGCTTCTGCCTGATCGGTCCGCGGGTCTACCTGGTCACGGGCCAGGGCATGTTCACGGCCGCCGACGTGAGAATCTACCAACGGCTCGGCGAGGGCCGTTACCTGCTGCGGGCCTCGATCGCAGCGGCCGGCAAAGACAAGGACGCCAAGACGATCTTCTGGGCCGATGAGAACGGCGACGGCCAACGGCAACCCAACGAAACGGCCGCCCTGCCCGGCGTGCTCGGTCTGCTGGGCTATATCAGCATGGATCTGAGCGTCGGCGACGATCTGTCGCTCTACGCCTCCAAGGGCGACAAGGAGGCCCTGCGGATCAAGGTTGCCGGCTTCACCGCTTGCGGAGCGCCGAAGTACGACCTGGCGCGGCCCGAGCACATTCCCGCCCGCGGGATACCCTCGCCGGACAACAAGATTCTACTGACCGGCAACGGCGGCGGCTCGCATTACGACATGTTCCGGGCCTACGACCTCGGCTCCGGGCGGTTGCTGTGGCAATATCCCAACACGTTTGCCGGCGTACACGGCTCGCACGACGCCCCGCCGCCGGAGACGGGATTGATCCGCGGCTCGCTCGGCGTGGTCGGCACGGGGAAACTGCCCGACCCCGTCGGGTCGATCTGGGTCATCAACAGCAACGTGGGCGAGTGGCACGTCCTCTCGGCGGAGGGCTTCTATCTGGCGCGGCTCTTCCAGGGCGATCCGCTCAAGGTGCGGTTCCCCGACGAGGCCGTTCCGGGGGCCGTGATGGACAACGCCCCGCCCGGGCTGGGCGGCGAGGACTTCGGCGGCTCGATGGCCCAGGGCACGGACGGCAAGATTTACCTCCAGGCGGGCAAGACCGGCCTGTGGAACCTGGAGGTCACCGGGCTGGACGGCGTCCGCCGCCTGCCCGGCGGACAGGTTTCCATCAGCCCGGCCGACGTCCGCACGGCCCAAGCCCTCCGCGAGCAGTACCTCCAAGCCCGCACCGGCACGCGGCGGCTGGCCGTCAAGCGGCTCTCCGCGAAGCTGGCGGGCAACTTCGACAACGATTTTCCCGGCGCCGAGATGGTGCAGTTCCAGAAGCAGGACAACAGCGAGGTCCGCGCCCGGGCCGCGTGGGACGAGCGGAATCTGTACCTGGCGTGGGACGTCCGCGATCCGACCCCCTGGCTCAACGGCGCCCAGACGCCCGAAATGCTGTACCTGCACGGCGACACGGTCGATTTCCAGCTCGGCACCGATCCGGCCGCCGACAAGAATCGCGACAAGCCCGTCGAGGGCGACCTCCGCCTGTCGATCGGCAACTTCCGCGGCACGCCCACGGCCGTGCTCTATCGCCCGGTGTCTGCCCGCAAGCACCCCAAGGTGTTCAGCTCGGGCGTGATCAAGGAGTATCGCGTGGACAGCGTCGAGGTGCTCGAGGACGTGGAGATCAAGGTTGCGAAGCGGGGCGACGGCTACGTGGTCGAGGCGGCCGTGCCGCTGGGCGTGCTGGGACTTCGCCCGGCCGACAAGCTCACGCTCCGCGGCGACTTCGGCGCCACGCACGGCGACACGGCCGGCCGGCGGACCCGCCTGCGGACCTACTGGAACAATCAGCACACCGGCATCGTCGACGACGCGGTGTTCGAGCTGATGCTGGAGCCCAAGAACTGGGGCGAACTGGAGTTCCGCAACTGACGATGCGGCGCGGAATAAGTGTATCCGGCACACTCCGTGTGCCGCCTGCCAACGGCACACGGAGTGTGCCGGATACGTTGGAATCCGGGAAGTAATCTCAGACCAGATCCGGAGCGGCGAAGACCGCCGTCCCGTCCGGCGGACGGGACCTACCTGAGCCCTCATTGCTTTCGTCCCTTATCCTTCCTCCTTGCTCCTTGATTCTTCCCCCCTCACTCCGGGGTCCGCCTCTTGGGTTTTGGGGCTTTGATGCCGCCGAAGGTGTTTTGGGTTTGGCCCCGTTTTGGGCCTCGCGGCGGAAACGCCATGGAATAAGGACTTACGGCGTTGCCGC
>Ga0181524_10004170_pt1 | contig 13550 bp, 13 predicted proteins | sample PEATcosm2014_Bin_34_FD_119761 | JGI IMG/M metagenome (GOLD analysis project Ga0181524, IMG submission 119761) | Peatland microbial communities from MTU Mesocosm Facility, Houghton, MI, USA - PEATcosm2014_Bin05_60_metaG | ecosystem: Environmental > Terrestrial > Soil > Wetlands > Peat | place...
AGCGCAATCACGAATTGGGTAGAGCGCCGTGCAATTAGTGGTCCATTCGCTCGCGTAGGTTCCAATCGGAGAGCCAGAACGTTCGGTAAAGCAGACGAGGCGAGGCCAACCGAACGGATTCACATCTGTAAGAGCCGTCGCACGTAAACCATACAGCCCCCGATCAATGCCCCCGCCCAGCGAGCGGTGCTCGGGGACCGCAAAAGGTCAGAAGTTAGCATCGCGTAATAGCTACGCTGCGATCTCAAGCCGCGCCTAGTGCAGGGCTTTTTCAACTCCCCGCTCTCGATTTCGATTAAGATTTTATTAATCATCGATCAATAGCGTTGCACAAATCACTTTGTCCCAAAGTTTCGAAAGCCGCCCATGGGCTTGCCGACCTCACGTCTAAGGTCGCGCGAAAGGGACGGGCATGCGCGTATTGTTGATTGAAGACGATAGCGCCACCGCGCAGTCGATCGAGTTGATGCTCAAATCCGAGAGCTTTAACGTCTACACCACCGATCTCGGTGAAGAAGGCATCGATCTCGGCAAGGTGTACGACTACGACATCATTCTGCTCGATCTCAACCTGCCAGACATGTCGGGATTCGAGGTGCTGCGCAGCTTGCGCGTCTCCAAAGTCAAGACCCCGATCCTGATCCTCTCCGGCCTGGCCGGCATTGGGCACAAGGTCAAGGGTTTCGGCTTCGGCGCCGACGATTACATGACCAAGCCGTTCCACAAGGATGAACTGCTCGCTCGCATCCATACCATCGTGCGCCGGTCCAAGGGTTACGCCCACTCCGTCATTGAGATTGACGACCTCGTCATCGACCTCGACACCAAGACGACCGCGGTCAACGGCACCCCTGTGCCCCTCACGCTCAAGGAGTACCAGATGCTGGAACTCTTGAGCCTGCGCAAGGGCCTGACAATATCCAAGGAAATGTTCCTCAATCACCTCTACGGCGGCATGGACGAGCCGGCGCAGAAGATAATTGACGTCTTTATGTGCAAGCTGCGCAAGAAACTCGCCAATGCCTCGGGCGGCAAGGATTACATCGAAACCGTGTGGGGCCGCGGCTACGTGTTGCGCCAGCCCGCGAACGAACAAGCGAAGATATCGGCTTGACCGATATGCGGCATTGCCACCGCACATCGGAGATCCGCTATGAATTCAGATGAAGGCAGGCAGCGTGCCGAACAAAGCTTCAAGACGGAAGACCGCGCGCGGGACAGTCGAAAAGCGCCCGCAGAATATGAAGCGCGGGCTCTCGCAATCCGCGAAAAAACCGCACGTTTGAAGGCGCTCCGATAGTACCTCATGTGTGGATGGCCCCCGGCTTGCAAGAGATTTTTCGCGTACGGCTTGGTCACTTGCGGTCATTCGTCCGGCCTGTGGATGCGGTCGCACATGGACGCTGCCGTTGACGATGCATCGCCGTTAGGGTCGTTTTGTGTAAACTCTTGGGGCCGATTTTCGCGCTGACTCATTGATTTAGCTCAATGCGCCAATAGTCTCTTTGCGGGAACGTTGATTAATTCAGGAAGATCAGGAGGGAAAAGTGTTCAAATTCGCAAAGATTGCTTTGTTCACCATGGTGCTTGTCGTCGGAGCAGTGTCAACTCCGGCTTTCGCCGCTGGCGAACGAGGCGTAGCAGCAGGCGAGACGCTAGCGCGGCAAATGTTGAAGCTGATGGACGCCGATAAAGACGGAAAGGTGTCACGACAAGAGTTCATGCGGTTCATGGAAGCCGAGTTCGACCGCCTGGACGTCGACCATAACGGCGAGCTCACGGTCCGAGAGATTTCGAGATTCCCTTCTGTCGGCCCCGGTTGCGTCTGCCATTTCGGATACGGCGGCAATGATTGTGTTACTACCGTAGCCTGCCAGGCTGAGGGCGGCCGGTGCATAAAATCATGCCCAGCACAGTTCAAGGAATAGCACTGGTCGCTTTGTCGCCACCGCATTGCTGCCGTACTTCCCTCGCGTCGACAATCAGAACATCGCGCAAAACGAAACCTTCGTCCTGAACGATCCACAAACGCGCAAAACGTACGAAAGGGCCTATGAGGAAACGAGCGCCCTCTATTACGGTGGTGAGCCGACTTTCCATGACACCAGCTCCGCTGTCGCTGTTCTAGCGGAATTTTGACAAAAGCTGGTTCTCAGGCGAAGTCCTACCGTCGGTTTGAGCGTCCGCTGGGAATGTCCGCTATGCCTTCGATCGCGACCAAATCGCTGCATCGCGGCAAGTGACGTGACGGGCCACGAACTGCCTCACGCACCGCAACATGAAGCGCCAAAAAGAAAGACCGCTCCGAGCGCAAACAGAAACCGCCTCGCGGCGGTCTCCCAAATCCGATTAGGTGCTTTGATTACGCGGCTGTGATAGCTGCAGCGTTCTTCTGCTTCCTTCTCCGCACGAGCAGACTCAATGGGCGCCAGACGTGGAGCCCGGCCCCGGGTCGAGAGATTGGCGCAAAATCAACGGGAAACTGGGTTAGAATTTACAGCCGCCCGGCGACCCCGGGAGTCGACCGCGGATGTTCGGAATGACCCTTTGCGATACAAAATCTATCGTCGATTGGCTCACGGACGGTGCGCGCTCGGCACCACGCTCGGAGATAGTGCTTGCGGATTTGTGTGACCGCCTTGTCCAGGCCGGCATTCCGCTCTGGCGCGTGGCGGTATTCGTGCGGACCTTGCATCCGGAAATCGTGGGGCGCCGCTTCATCTGGCAGCCAGGCGCCGGTGTCACGATAACGGAAGGCTTATTTGAGCTCCTGGAAACTGATCAATTCCAAAACAACCCGTTCCTCGCCGTCATCAAATCCGGCCGCATCATTAGGCGCCAGCTGGCTGATCGGGACAATCCCGAGGAGTTTTCGATATACCGCGAACTGCGCGCGCAGGGTGCGACCGACTACCTCGCCACCCCGCTGATCTTCACTGACGGCTCTGTTCACGTAGCAACCTGGTCGACGCAGCAGGCGGGCGGGTTCACCGATGCGCAGATTGCCGGCATCGAGACCATCGTGACACCGCTCGCGCGTGTCGCCGAGATCCGGGCGTTGCAGCGGACTGCTACCAATCTGCTCGATGCCTACGTCGGCCATCACGCCGGCGAACGCATTCTGGCCGGCCAGATCAGGCGCGGCCACACCGAAACGATCCATTCAGTTATCTGGCTCTCAGATATGCGCGGCTTCACGGCCCTGGCCGACCGGCTGCCGCCGCAGATGCTGGTCAATCTGCTCAACCGTTATTTTGATTGTCAGGTGCCGGCGATTCTCCAGTACGGCGGCGAGGTGCTCAAATTCATTGGTGACGGGCTGCTGGCGATCTTTCCCTTGGCCGAAAGCACGGCGGATGCACGCGAGGTCTGTGATCGCGCGCTCGCCGCGGCGCGCGAAGCGCAGGTCAACATCGACGCCATCGAGGCGCCCACCAATATCGGCCATGCGCATGGCGTGCGCTTTGGTCTGGCGCTCCATCTCGGCGAAGTGCTCTACGGCAATATCGGCAGCGGTAACCGGCTGGATTTCACCTGCATCGGCCCCGCCGTAAACCTCGCGGCGCGGCTCGAAAAGCTTGCGGCCAGCCTTGGACGAACGATCATTCTATCCGCCGAATTCGCGCAACATTCCCGGGTCGATCTGGAGCCGCTAGGCGAGTTTGCAGTTGCGGGTTTTGCGGCGGCGCAGAGGACGTTTGGCCTGCGGGCCGGCTCCGCTGTGAAGCCCGCCGGTGGGGATAACCTATAGGGAGCCATTCCCCATCCGGCGCCTCGCCTCACTTCGGCATTTTAATGGGCCTATAGGCAGCATTGGCTTGACCGACCCGCCGCGTCGCATGTCCGGTTGGGTCGTCAACGGACATTCAGTAAATGTCCGCGTCACGTCTCCTTCACCCCGATGAGCCGACATCGATCAACGGTTGATGCATGTCTGTTTCGGGCCAAAAGCAGACTCTCGCCGCCTTCGTTCGACGCTTACGTTCCGAAGACGAACCGGGTTCCCACGGCAGAGTGAATGACTTTGTCACCCAGCTCATTACGAGCGAGGTCGTAGAACCGATCTCCGGAGCAATGGCCGGGGATCAAGTAATCCGGATTGACATCCTTCAAGGTCGCGACGACCTGCCGAATGTAGGCGTCGTCCAGCGGCGGAAGGATATGGAAACCACCGATAACGGCATGCACCTTCTGGAGGCCGGACACGGCCTGCGCCTGCCTGATCGTATTGATGACGCCGCGATGCCTGCAGGAGGTGAGAACGACTAGACCCTTGCCCTTGACGACGAAGTTGGTGCCGATCTCGTGCTCGAAATCGTCTGGAATGAAGGTGCCGGTGTTCTTCGCCGGCAACATCTTGTCCGGGAAACATCCGAAGCCGTTGACGACACCGACCTTCTCCCTGGTCGGCTGTAACGGCTTTTCCGAGCTGACTTGTGCAATTTTCCCAGTGGTGAAGGCATGATCGGCGACGATGGCGGGCCCTTCGGCCATCATCAGCGAAAGGTTCGCGTCGATGATTGCCTTGCGGTCGACCGCGCCGTATTGCCCCAAAGCATTCTCTCGCGTGCAGAAGCAATCTTCGCCGCCGACGAAGAACGGCAGATTTTTCTTGAGCTTGCCTTTGTTCGCCGAGAGAAAACCGACCATCCCGCCGAAATGATCGTAATGGCCGTGGCTCAAAACGAGTGCATCGAAAGTTGATGGGTCGATCTTGAGAATGGACATGTTGTTGAGGAGCGTTTCCGGCGTGTAGCCGAAATCGATCAGGATATTGCGCACCTCGTCGCCGCGCCGTGACTCCGCGTGCATGGAGAGCCCCCATTCGCCATTGAGAGCGGTGCGCGGTGGCGCATCGGGGGTCTGGTTGCCGTCCTTCCGTTCAATGGCGAGGCCCTCACGCTTTTCGGACGGAACGAATTGGATGATTACGTTATCCGTGACCATACGAACGGCGAGCCGGTCGACCTCAGGAACCTGAGAGCCGAGCGCCTGGGCTTGCGCCGTTCGCGATGTTGCGACCAGTGTGCCAATTAGCCCGGACACAAAGCTTGCGGCGCCGGCGCAAAGCAATCTGCGTCTCGATATCGATGAGGCTCCGGAATTACAATTGCATGCGCCAAACAACATGTCGAAGCCCTCCCGCTTGTTCACGCGGCGGCAAGTCGCTGGGGTGGTGCAAAATCCGGAAGAACTCGCACGCTGCCTATACCAACAATTTATCGAGTCGGAGCGTAGTTCCGCAACGGGTCAATCGCGACATTCCAAAGGGGCAGTAGTCACTTCCGATCTTCACCCAACTCCGGACATATCGCTGCACCGCATTAAGTGACGCGGAGGGGCCAATAGGAGACTCAAGCACTGCAGCAGACTGGTGCGCTTTATGTCGCAAGAAACGCTCTGATCTCCTGCAGGAATTTCGGGAATGCCGGTTCGTCTTCCAAGATCAGGTGATTACGGCTTGGCAGAGGAACAAATCGTGCGCCAGGAATGCCGGCCGCCACGCGTCTGCCTTGGTCGAATGGGACGCGCGCATCGTCACGCGAGTGCATGACCAGCGTCGGAACGGACACCTGGGCGAGCAGAGCGCTGACGTCCGTATCGCCGGTGGCGATCAGGTTGCGCGCTGCGTCTTCAGGTGTGGTCGAAATCCGTTGCAGCTCATTGAACCAGTCGACCTGCTCCTTGGTCCCGCCGGGAATGAACTGGGATGTAAAAAGCTGACGGAAGGCCGGATTTTCCTGGCCCCAGCCGAGACGTACTAAGGTCAGCATTGCGGCGCCCTGTTCTTTCTCCGCTGCCGATCGGGCGCGCTTCGCCCAGCCGACCGGATATCCGCCGAACAGGATCAGATGGCTAACGCGCTGCGGATAGCGCACAGCATAAGCGATGGATACCGCGCAGCCCTGAGAGATGCCGAGCAGCGCGAAGCGTTCGAGGCCGATCGCATCAACGACGCTTTCGAGATCGGTCACGAAGGTCTCGAACGAGACCTCTTCAACGTCGCGGTCCGAGAGCCCGTTGCCGCGCGCGTCGTAGCGTATCAGTGTGTGATCGCGTGATAGTTCGCGATAGAAATGCCGCCAGATTGGGGTCTCTAAATCGAATTCGAGATGGGTCATCCAGTTGCCAGTTTTGACTAGGGGCGGTCCGCTGCCGATGTGTGAATAGGCAAGCCGCACGCCGTCCTCCGTGGTGCAGAAGTGAATCTCCTGCTCGTAACGCGGCTCCGGTTGACGGATCGCGGCATTCGCCTGATCGACTGTGGGTCGCGCTCCCTCTGGCTCCGGCAACGCTTCAATCTCTTTCGCGGCGAGCCCAAAGACGCCAACCGCACGGGAAATGTTTTTTACCGTCTGCTCCCCCAAATCGGCAAAGGCGAGAGACAGCTTGTCCCTAATTTGATCGTTCGCCGTGCGCGAGATGCATATGCCGCCGGGCTCGCAGAGGGCTTCCAAGCGGGCGGCGATATTGACTCCGTCCCCGAAGATATCGTTGCCGTCGATAATGATGTCGCCGACATTGATCCCGACGCGGAACACGATGCGCCGGTCGTCGGCCACGCTCGCATTACGGCTGACCATGCCGCGCTGAACCACGATGGCGCATCCGACCGCATCGACAACGCTGGCAAATTCGACCAGCATGCCGTCGCCTGTGGTTTTGACGATACGGCCATGATGTGAGGCAATCGACGGGTCAACCAGCTCGCGGCGATGGGCTTTCAGTGCCTCTAAAGTGCTGACCTCGTCGATGCCCATCAGCCGGCTATACCCGACTACGTCGGCGGCGAGGATCGCAGCCAGCCGTCGTTCGACGCGCGTTTCGGTCATAAATATCGCCACCCACCGTAACTTCGAGCTGAGTTTACGGCTGGGAGCGAAGTGTGTCTATCAAGGCAACGATGTCCGATAATGGAATGGTCCGGCCGTGCTTCTGCCCCGCCAGCGATCGAAGCTGGCAAGGGGCGCCAAAGACAAGGAGCACGCCATGTCTCAGAATCTTGGCAGCGCGGTAGCCGTCATCGGCATCGATATTGGCAAGAACTCATTCCAGGTTGTTGAGCTTGATCGCCGCGGCGTGATCGTGCTGCGTTGCACCAAAGCCTCGCAGCCAATCGACGTGATGGGTCAATCGCGACATTCCAAAGGGGCAGTAGTCACTTCCGATCTTCACCCAACTCCGGACATATCGCTGCACCGCATTAAGTGACGCGGAGGGGCCAATAGCGCCATATCGCGCTGCAGCAAGACACGTCGCTGTTCGACCACATCGTCGGCGCGGGCAAGGAGCGTCGGGGCAACGTTAGACCCACCATTCGGCGTTTGGCATTTCGGCGCCTTCAAAGAAGGGGTAGTTCCGTCATACCGACTCAACACGGTCGAAATTACTCCGGGAGCCCGAGCCTTCGCAGGTTCTCCGCCATGCGATCGGTCGCTCCAAAGGTAAAGACCATCGCTTGCGTGAATTTCGAGATCGTGAAGTCGGGGTAGCTCCGCAGCAATTCTGCAACAGCGGTATTTGCCTCTTCGATCCGGCCCGCGCCGGACAACGCTCCCGCCAGATGCCGATAGAGCCATCGGGCGTTAGGTCGCTCCTGCAGCCCGCGCCGGTACATCTCCACTGCCTTGTCGTATTCGCCAAGCAATTCGTAACTCGAGCCAAAGCCGACATAGTTGTTGAAATTCATCGGATCGAGCGGGCTGAGACGAAGCGCACGCTCGAAGTGGCCGATCGCCTCGCGGGGCCGTTCCGAATAATTCTCGACCCAGCCGAGCCGGTGCCACGCCCAAGCGGCATTGGGATCAAGCGCGAGAGCGCGCTCCAGCAGGATGCGCGCGGTGCCAAGATTGCGGACGAAGGTGTGCACCGCCCCAAGCACCGCCAAAATGATCGGATCGTCGCCGCCCAGCTCCGCGGCCCGCTCAGCCAACGCCCGGGCCTTGGCCTGGCTCCCAGCGATATCCTCGACAAAATTGTAGACCGAGCGCTGGGCGTGGCACCAGCCCGCAAGCGACAGCGCCAACGGATAGTTCGGATCGATCGCCAGCGCCTTTTCGAGAAGGTCAAGCGCCTTGGTGCTTTCCTCCTTCTCGAGTGCCCACACATGGGGCATCGCCTGCATGGTGTAATCGTAGCAGCTCAAATCCTGCGGCCGCTTGCGCTGAGAGCGTTCAATCTCGGCAATGCGGATCGAGGGCTGGATGGCGCCCGCCAGTTGTTCCGTGATGCGATCCTGCAAGTCGAATATGTCGTCCATCGTGCCGTCGTAGCGTGAACTCCAGACATGCGATCCGGTCTCGGTCTCGACCAACTGCGCGGTGATGCGCAGGCGGTTGCCGCCCTTCTGTACGCTGCCTTCGAGCACATAGGCGACGCCGAGTTCCTTGCCGATGTCGCGTACGTTCACGGCACGGCCCTTGTAGGTGAACGCGGATTGGCGGGCGATGACGAAAAACGAGCGGATGCGGGACAACGCCGCAGTGATCGCCTCGACGATACCGTCCGCGAGGTAATCTTGTCCCGGCTCGGCCGATATGTTGTCGAACGGCAGAACGACGATCGATGGCTTGTCGGGAAGCTCGAGATGCTGTCGCGAAATCCCGGGCCCGCCCGCCGGCACGCCGCCGGGCCGGATGACGTAAACCCGCACCGGGCTGGCGATGTTCTTGAGCTTCTGGCTGCCCCTGTCCTCGAAATTTGCGTCGAGCTTGCCGCGAACCTGCCGATGTGCGTCTTCAGAAATGCAGACGGCGCCGGGGTCAGCGATGCCTTCCAAGCGGGCGGCGATGTTGACGCCATCACCGAAAATATCGCCGTCCTCGATGACGACGTCGCCGATGTGGACGCCGATGCGAAATTCGATGCGCGTGCTCTGGGACACGTCGGCGTTACGTTCGGTCATACCGCGCTGAATGGCGATCGCGCAGCGCACGGCATCGACTGCACTGGCAAACTCGATCAGTATTCCATCGCCCGTCGTCTTTACGATGCGGCCGGAATGCTCGGCAATCTTGGTGTCCAGGAATTCACGGCGATGCATCTTGAGGCGCGCAAGCGTGCCCTCCTCGTCATCGCCGATCAGCCGGCTGTAGCCGGCGACATCGGCGGCGAGGATGGCCGTCAGCCGTCGTTGTACGCGATCCTCGGCCATTCAACTGCCCCACGCCAAGGCATTAATCGTTGAGCTTATGACCCTGCGCACCGGAGTGTCCATCTCGGGATGCAAGGCGCGTCCCAACGCCCGTATAATATGGAATGGTGGTCTGTCGTCTTCGTCCCGCCAACGCGATAAGGTCGCGGGGCTTTAGCAGGAGACACCCATGGCGAAGTTTAACAGTATATGCCGCATCCGATGCAAGGCTGGACGCCGGACTTCATTCCGAAACTGACCGAGGACGCCGTTGATCTGAAGGTCATCGAGCGGATCATTCTGATTCCAGGCGCCGATGGAATCAAGTGGAGCAGCGAGTTGGCAAGAAAAGAGGGCATCTTCGTCGGTATCACCGCGGGCGCGACGTTTGCGGGCGCCTTAAAGGTTGCGGCGGAGGCGCCGAAGGGGTCGACTATACTCGCCATGCTGCCGGACACCGGCGAGCGTTATCTGAGCACGCCATTGTTTGCCAACGTACCAGCGGAGATGACGGAAGAAGAGATCAAGATCTCACATTCGACGCCGAGCCATCAGTTCTTGGCTCAAGCATAACGAGCGTAAGAGCGGCAAGCGGAAGGATCATGCCGAAAGCACCTTAGCCGACCTGCTCCGCAAGGGTGGTCTATTGTTGGGCGACGGTCGTGTTGTGCATCGTAGCAAAAATGACGGCGAATGTCCGCTCAGGGTCAAACTGCGACATCGCGTGATGTCTGTATCACGGCAGCTTTACCCCAAAGGCGGACGTCCGCCGTGGGAGATGGCGCGGCAGCTTTGGGCCAAAAGCTGCCATCGGCGACAGGTCGATGTACGCGCAGACGCCGGGCCCATCGGTCGCTTAGAGCATAAACCGTTTGGCTGAAATCGGATGACCGAACCAAGCCATTTGCTCATCAATCTTTTCTGGGATCAGCTTTTCTGGTCTCTAACTCGTCTTGGCGCTCGTTATCCACATGTGTACGGTTTCGGACAATGGAGCCTCGACGTCTAGCCTTCTATGGCATAAGTTGACGTTTTGAGACGCTATACTTGAGCGTTCAAGTTCATTTCGCCTCACCGGGCCCCTTTGAACGCCCCTGTTCTCCGCGCCCGCAAATTGCCAGGAGACCGGAACGATTGGGAGCGACGATGCATAAGTTGTAATCGTCTTCGATGGGCGTCAGTCATGCGTATCGGGGCGAGAAGGAGACATCACGCGCGTCCGTCTAAGATCACAATTGCCTTTGATCCACGTCCAAGAGCAACGTGCTTGCTGGTTATAGTTGAGTAGCAATAGACACGCCCTACGGCTCACCAACGTCACGAGCTCATAGCAATGCGCACTAAATCGATGGCTTTCTTTGCCTTGAACTTGCGCTTGATGCCGAAAATAAAGTTGTCGATAGTTCGCTTTGTGACGGCGAGAGACCGTGCAATCTCGCTTCGGGAGGCACCTCTGATCAATTCTGCAAGCACTTCAGCTTCGCGTCGCGTCAAGCGAACGCCGCCTGGAAATTCCGTTCTTACAAGGTCTGAAAAGCTCTTCTTTTCGTAACGGCTATTCCAAATTTCTAAGGCGTCGCGGACCCTCTGCACAGCAGTGTAGGGGTCGAACGGCTTATGCAAAAAATCTTGCGCGCCGCTTTTAAGTCCTTCAACGACCGTTGGCGTATCATTCAAAGCCGACATAATGAAAACAGGAGCCTCATAGCGTCGCGCATTGAGTTCCTTCAGAATTTGGATGCCTGAACGACCCGGCATAACGATGTCAAGGAAGACACAAATGGGCACTCTCGCGTCTGCCTTTCTGAGAAACGCTTCACCATTCGCAAAGGAAACAATCGGATGGCCTTCCGCCGACAGAATTAGCGATAGTATCTCTCGCGTGTCCTCATTGTCGTCGACCACGACAATTTGACGGGCTGGAGCGATAGCAGCGGAATCTTGGCTCATTGCGGATAATCCGATCTTCGTTGGCAAGCGAAGCTGATTGCGGTGCAGGAGTGAGATCGATCGATGTTAGAACATTGCAGTCATCGTTTGTGCGCAAGGTCGTAACTAGACCCAGATATTGGCCGCCATTTGCCTTCAACAAAATTAATTACAGAAATTTTTGAAAAGCAATGTTTATGTACGGTAACGGCTAAGACAGCCACGGGATGCACCATGCAGTTCGTCTCCGTAGTAACACGTACATTTCTCCGTCATCTTTTTAGGACTTTTTCAACGGGGTGCTCACTACGATCAAACTGATCGGCGGACAAAATTGAAGTCGCGGTTAGAAGCTAGCAGCACAATGGCACAAGGAAATGTGACCGTGAAGCAAAATATGATTCCCTGGAGCGAAAACCATCAAGACGTCAGGCCCGTCAGCGAGATTTACGTTGTTGATGACGATAAGGACATGCGGGAAATACTCCAAGGCGGTTTGGCGGCGCAGGGAATTCCGGTGAAGACCTTCGAGGATGGCGATACATTCCTGCAGGCGACAAAGGAGCGAGTTCCAATTTGTGTTTTCCTCGATGTTGTCATGCCGCAGCGCTCAGGGCTCGAGATCCTACGGGAACTCCGCGCTCGGCGTTACTGGACACCAGTCTTTCTCACGTCCGCCCGGGACGACGTCCAAACAGTTGTCGAAGCGATGAAAAACGGCGCTCATGATTACATCGCGAAGCCATTTGACCCCTGTGAGCTGCTGCCACGGGTCCGTAATGCGGTCGAGATGTGGCTGCGTCGAGTGGAAACGAGGGGCGCCTCGGATATTTCGGCGAACGAAAACTGCGAATGGTTTCGCTTAACGCCCAGCGAAAAGGAAATGCTTTTACTCATGCGGTTGATGGACGCTTGAAGCGAGAACGTGCAACATTCACTCTTGGAGATTCCCAGTACCCAAAGTCACGTCCTGGAATTTACGTCCGCCCTATGGTCGCGGTAGGGACACTCATTGCTGAGCACCCCCCGCACAGATCCCGGCGGGCGCTGCTAACGTACCGGGCTCCTCCCTCGGGTTCTGGCGTCAAAGCGATGCAGCGGTTGAGGGTGTAGTATCCTCATTGGCGGAAAGAAGCAGTCGGTCATGCGGGCGAACTCATCCCAATGGAGGAACACGTGCTGGCTGCGTCGTTTTAGGATTTTCAGCCAGCGCCAACGAACCTCGGCGACGAACTACCGCAGGCTCGGATCGTTGCCAGGGACGGCTTAGTAATTGAGATGCCCATTGAGCATCTGAGTTACCTACGCGCCGGTCTTGGCGATGGAGCCGTGCATTCTCCCGCGCAACTCCATTTTGATCGCCTGTAGCTGTCGCACCATCCGCTTCTTGATCGTCTTGCGCCCGATGACGAAGCAGCCCCGTTTGCGTGACCGCGTGCAGAAGTGCGTGAAGCCGAGGAAGTCGAAGGTTTCGGGCTTCCCTTCTCCGCGCCTCTCCCGCTCTTTGGCCGCATGACGGAAACGGGATCAGCGCACGTGGGTTGTGTAGGACGACCATTCCTTCGACCCAAGATTCCGAGTAGCCGGGCTCGTGCACCTTGTGCAGGAACGGCTTCGGCATCGGATTTTCGGGTTTCCTCTCGCCACGAGCAATACCCGTTCGCGCCATTTGCACGCGTATATTCCCGACGCCGCTAAGAAATCCCATCCGATTGAATTTTGGAAGAGTCCCTTGCGGGTTTACCATGACAGCACTGATGTGCTCAGCATTGGAGAGGTTAAAGAATCCCGATTTCTCTCGGTTCTTGCCCCATACGTGCTCATCTATCCATTCAATCTTGTGGCGGCCGTCTACGATAGATTGCCGCACGCCGAAGACGTATTCAGTCATCGCTGACGTGATCATTTGCATCGCGCGGGGAAAGGAGAAGTCCTGCACGGCAAGAACGAAAGGTAAGCCCTCCATCTCCGGTTCGTCACAATACGGATTCCTCTTCTCCAACTTCTTCCGAAGAACGCCTGCGAGCTTTATTGGAACGAAATTTTCCATAAAGCGTAGGACTCCCGCCGCCCCTTGAGTGCGCAATCACCAATTATTGACGAGAACGGCGATCACTCGACCAATTAAATGAACAACGATGCGACTGTTCGCGCCGTGGTACCAATAGATGTCCGCAATATAAGCAGACCCAAATATAACGACCAAAGCGATGACGATCACAGTGGCCCGCATTTGTCACCCCCGAATTGTTGCAAAACGACAAACCCGACGCCGACGCACCGGTAATGCAACCATATTAATATCACCGGTTGATCGGTCAAAGCGTCAAACGGCAGAAGAACGATGTGGCCGCTCTTTCCCGACCTATCTGCCGTCGGGATTGCGCACCCCGATCCACGCATCTCGCACTTGTTGGTAGTGCACTTGCGGATCGTAAATCAGAACGTCGAGGCCGAGCCGCGGCATCGAGAGGCCGCCGACGGCCGC
>Ga0181524_10004172_pt1 | contig 13534 bp, 7 predicted proteins | sample PEATcosm2014_Bin_34_FD_119761 | JGI IMG/M metagenome (GOLD analysis project Ga0181524, IMG submission 119761) | Peatland microbial communities from MTU Mesocosm Facility, Houghton, MI, USA - PEATcosm2014_Bin05_60_metaG | ecosystem: Environmental > Terrestrial > Soil > Wetlands > Peat | place...
CTGCCGATTGGTGCTTCCCGCAACTGCCTCGACCGGCTTTCCAATCGCCTCACCAAAATCGCCACCGAAGCGCGCAAACTCGGCACACCCTGAGAATGGGCAGAGATTGGCCGGTTAAACGGGGCATCCGGAAGTTGAGACCGATGAACGGCTCAACCAACACAATAGCTGGGCCTTGTCGGCTGGGATCCAAATAGTTGCCTTATTCACTGATTCAGCGTTAACGTTGAGAGGGATTTTCATGCCCAACTTCGTCTGTGCCGCGCCGCTCCCTGGCTTGCGGTACTCACGAAGATCGAGATGGAGGCTCGCCCTGAGCTTAGCGGGGTCCTACTCAAAGGCAAGTGTGGAGGGAGGTGCGAATGCGTCGGAAGACCAGAAGTATCGCCGTGATGTGGTCGGGCTGTGTACTTTTCCTCCGTTTCTGCGCGTTGTCCGCGGCGGTTGCCCAACAAGAGCCCCCTTTGCCCCTGGGACAACTGAGCGCACGGACAGGCCTGCTGCTGACTGATGAAACCACGCTCAAGCTGATCCACAATAGTTCAGGCGACCTCGCTCATCATTACGTCTCGCAACTCTGCCAGTGGCAGCGCATCGAGGCAAGTGACGACTACGAGAAGGCCGCCGAATGGATGCTTTCGAAAACCAAGGAATTCGGCCTCGAGGACGCCCACATCGAGCGCTTCCCCTCTGACGGCGTCACGCGCTATTTCACTTTCCAGAGCAAACGGTTCTGGCGCGTCCGCAAAGCTGAACTCTGGATGAAATCGCCTTTCGAGCTGAGGATCACTTCTTACGCGGAGCTCCCCATCTCGCTCTGCCGCGACAGCACGTCAGCGAATGCTGAGGCGGAACTCGTGGATATCGGCGCGGGAATGAGCGATGCCGATTACGGTACGGGAGTCAAGGACAAGATCGTATTAACTTCGAGCGACCCGGACCTGATTGTGGATCGCGCCGTTTACAAAGGGGGAGCGTTGGGAATCGTTTCCTACTGGACGATTCCCGAGTGGGACCGGCTCAACCGCCTTTCCGGTGACTATCCCAGACTTGTAGGGTGGAGGTACCTTCCCGACCCCGGCCCCGATCGCTACGGCACCTTTGCTTTCATGATTTCACCCGAGCGCGCTCACGAACTCCGCGAGATGATGCGCATAGGCTCATCGGTTCGCCTGCGCGCCATGGTGGACGCCGAACTCATTTCGGGCGACCTCGGCGTGGTTACGGCAGTGATTCGCGGCTCGAAATACCCCGATGAAGAAGTTATGGTTTCGGCCCATCTGGACGAGATAGGCGCCGACGATAACGCCTCCGGCAGCGCCTCAAACCTGGAGATGGCACGCACCCTGAAACACCTGATCGACACCCACCAGATGCCGCGCCCTTTACGCACCATTCGGTTCATCTGGGGGCCGGAGTTTGCTGCCACCTTCGCTTGGTTTTCGAGGCATCTGGACGACCCCGTGCGCCGGATCGCCGACCTCAATTACGACCAGGTAGGCGGCAATTTGACCAAGCTCAATGCGGTCTATACGGTTTCTTACACGCCCGACTCCACTCCTTCTTTCTTGAACTCGGTGATGCAATCCATTGTGAACTTCATGAACAAGTACAACAATGTGAGATATCCGGTGCTCAAAGATTTTCAGATCATTTCCGTGACGGGCACACGGGATCGGCTGCAGGCGGCGATGACCCCGTTTACCAGCGGCAGCGACAATGAAATTTATAATCACCTCAATATTCCCGCGGCGTTTACGGTGGTATGGCCGGAGAACTATTACCACTCAAGCCAGGACACGCCGGACACGCTGGACCCGACGCAACTGCACCGCTCGGTCTTTTCGGGCCTCGCCGCCATGACGACGCTCGCCTACGCTGGGGACAACGACGTACCGCACATCGCGGAAATCGCCTTCCTCGGTGCACGCGAACGCATCGCAGCCGACCAGGAGCGCGCCTCAAGTCTCATTCTCGCCTCCATGCCCGGCAACCTCGGGGAAAATGTGCGCTGGGCACGGCAGATCGTGCGTCACTCCTATCGACGTGAAACCGCCGCCATTCGTTCCTCGAGTGTCTTTGCGCAAACCCCAAGATCACAACAGGCCGTCGAAAAGGTCGCCCAACTTTTGCAGGCAGAGGAAGACGGCGCCCTTCGACACTGCGCCGAACTGGCCTCCATGAAAGCCGCTCGACTCGGCGTGAGGCTCGAGCCCATGGCGCCCAGCGCCGAGGAGCAGCAGGCTGACCGGCTGGTGCCCCGTTGGAACAAGGGCCGGGAGCTGCTCGGGACTGACTACGTCTTTGATAAGGCCGCCGCCGATTCCATGCTAGGTGTTGACCAAGTGCGCGAGGCCATCACCCAAGCCGAGAAAAAGATGCGCGCACAAGGCGAAACCGACTTACGCATCATGGGATTTGCCGACGCCCCCGCTTACTACGCCAACGGCCAGCGGTCCCTGCTCGAGATTCGCGACTCCATTGCGGCGGAGTTCACGCCGCTTCCGCTCGATGTGATCGAGCATTACTTTCGTGCTTTTGAGAAGGCGGGTGTGATGACGATCGGGCAGAGGTAGTTAGCCGCGAACCCAACGCCGGTGGGCCGGGATCGAGTCTGGGCCCTAGCAAGGAGATTGAAGTGCATACAGTCTTCCCTACTATCGCGCCAGATGAAACTCCAGGCGGACATTCCCCAACAGGCTCTTGATCTCCTCAAAGGTTCTCCAATCGGCGAGTTCGGCCTCTCGCATGTTCAAGGTCAGGCGGAGAAGAGGTTGGTAATCCATGAACACGCTTTCCGTCGTAGGCTTATAGCCGGCAACTCGGACTCGCAACCTGGCAGTTCCGGGAACATCGAGAGTAAACCGGCCACCCGTGAAGGGGTGTGTTGAGAGCTGAACCGGGGTGAGACCTACCATGCGGATGACATCGCACTCGCCCTCCAGCGGCCTCCCCGCCGAATCGCTGACAATTCCTGTAACGTGTGCGGGAGTGGCCTGGGGCGGCGAGTAATCCTTGCCTTCAAAGTAGATGGGGTTGGTAATGGCAACTTGCAAATCGTTGGAGCCAAAACAACGCGCGATATACCAAGCGGTCCCTGTCTCGTGGATGTTGAATTCGGCCGAAAAGTGTCTGCTTTGCTTTCCGACCAGAAACACCTTGGCAATTTCGCCGTTCCGAATCAGTTCCACCCTGGTGAGCAACTCGCCGGCCTCCCCCGAAGGCCACGCCTGCAAGCTCACCTGAAAATCCGCAGGGTTACTCAGATGGATCACGTCTCCCACCTGATGACCTCCGATTTGCATCAGTAGCAAGGGTCCACTGGTCACAAAGTTCCTGCCGGCTTTCATGGCGTGCGCGAACGCAGCAATACTGCCGGGACCGTCAACATGGGTGTAGACTCGAACTTTCCCCGGGTTCGCCTTCCCCTTATCACCAAAGTTGGAATCCGTGGAGGCGGTGGCCGGCATCCGATACCCCTTATTGAGCAGCATGAACCAGAGTCCCTGCGCTTCCAAGCTGGCTTCACGGTCCCAAGGCGGCATGAGGATATCCATTGCGTCGTAGGTTGGGCCTGCAACCGTGTCGTAAGGTAATTCCTGCGCCAGGTTGGAGACGAACTTTCCCATTTCCACAGGGTAGACCCCCTGGCCTCCCCAATCCCCCCACCACCATCGGCAGGGATGAGTGTAGGCAACCGTGCCATCCAGCGCGTGAATCAACGCCTGCGATTCGAAATTAGGTGTGGGAGCCTTTTCGCTCTGAAAGTCACCGGCGCTCATCTGGAACAGCGCTTGAATGGCGTCCTGGCCGTCCGGGGTGGAACCGCGCATGCCCAGGAACCAACAATGCCCGAGACACTGAGTGACATCGCCGCGCCAATAGTTCTTAGGCGCCTCCATATTCCAGTCGAGAATGAAATCCGGCGTGCTGACCCTTTGCACCAACTCGCCGAGGTGAGCGGGGGTAATCTGGTCCGCAGGTAGAACCCAGTTCTGAGCGATCGACATATAATCGAGCCCCGCGGCTCTCGCCGCGAGAGCCACATAAGGAAAGCCCATAGGAAACGCAGGTTCGCCCGGCCCGTGATTCTCGTGAACATGGCTGTCGCCGCAGTACCACCCCCGGCGAGGCAGGTTTGCCTGCCGGCGCAGCCGAAAAACAAGCTGCCGCCGCTCTTTCGGCTTCAGGTCGATTTTGCTTTGCTTAGCGACATAATCAAATCCCCGGCTGATCGTTATCGTTGTTTCTCCCGGCGGAACGGCCTTCTCAAACTGGCCGCTGGATCGGAACCCGTCCTTGAAAGCCGGGCTTGCGGTAACAATCGATTGGTCAGCAGTAAGAATGGTGACCGTGCACGGTATCACTTGCCCAGTGTCGGCATCGAGGACCCGGCCAACGACTACCGCATCATCCATGGACGGGCTGGCGAAGGATCGTGCCAGGCAAACCGCAACCAAAATCACGGTGGCGAAAAGTGAGAGGAGCTTCCTGCGCATACTCGTCGGAATTATATCTTGCTTTGCTCTCTGGATTCGGACAAACAAATACCACACCTGTAAAGAAAAATCTGATCTCCGTTGGACATAAATGAAGGTATACTTTCCACCGGCGAGAGCCAAAAAGTTAATTCCGGATTAAACCTTCGGTGCCCGCGCGGAGATTTCGTTGACGATCTGAGGAGCTTGGAATCGTGAAAACACTAATTGGCATTTGCTTGCTCGTCTTTATCGCCATCCCGGTACAGGCACAATACGATACATACGGTGGTTGGGTGAAGTTAAAGGGGAGGAAGACCGGATTCTTTCATACCGAGCAGATCGACGGGCGGTGGTGGCTGGTGACACCTGACGGAAACGTTTTCCTCTCCAAGGGTGTGTGCTCCGTCGACCCCGCTCGGAAACGCCACGCTCCGGCCATGCCTCCGGGGGAACGGGCGAGGTGGGCCAAGCAGACCGCGGAACAGCTCAAGGGCTGGAACTTCAACACGATTTCACTTTATGGAACGAAAGGGGGCCTGCCCGGAATGGCGTACACGGCCATGCTAAACCTCGCAGCCTCCCAACGACCGAATGTGTGGCGGGATGGCATTGTTCTCGACTACTTCAGCCCGGAGTTTCAGGAGGCGGTCGAACGGGAAGCGGCGGCGTTGTGCCGTCCCCTGGTGAACGACCCTTGGCTAATCGGCTATTATCCCGACAGCGAGCTGAAGTGGTTCCCCGACATCCGCGGTTTTGACACCGTGCTCCAGAGCTTTCTGAAGAAGCCGCCGGCATCCCCCGGTTATCAACGGGCATTGGCTTTCCTGAAAGACCGGGGGCACACGCCGGATACCATGACCGAGGAAGACAAATCGGCCTTTCTGGAGGTCGCGGCTGCACAGTATGGAAAGGTCTGCACCGAGGCAATCCGGCGGAACGACCCCAATCATCTGATCCTCGGGATGCGGTTCAACGAGCATGTGCCGATTCCACTGTCCCGTGGGCTTGGTCCGTACTTCGATGTCCTTTCGCTCGACATCTATGAGTACCGGGCGCCAATCTATAAGTTGGGTGAAATGAACCGCCTCACCGGAAAGCCGACTCTCATCACTGAGTTCAGTTTCAAGGCGATGGACAGCGGGAATCCCAACACGGTCGGTGCTGGGGAGCCGGTGCTGACGCAGCAGGACCGCGCTGATTTGTTTGCAGCGTACGTGGAAGATCTGGCAAACCTGCCTTCTTGCATCGGCTACCATTGGTTCCAATACCGGGACCAACCCAAGGAATCAAGCGGTCACAGCCCTGGGGGATTTGGCGCCGAGAACAGTAACTATGGCCTCGTGCAGATCGACGAGACGCCGTGGCCCCTGCTGACGAAGCGCATGACCGAGGAGAACGGCGCAGTGGAAGCATTGCACGCCAAGAGCCGCTCGCGATGATCGCCTCGAGCGACCGAATAGCAAATTCATCCAGCCGAGTCAGGGCCTTCCGCAAGAGCATGATTCCCTTTGGCTTCCGACCATTCCGAATGGAGCCGCAACGCACTCCTGGCGCATGGGGCAGCAGTCTGCGCACGAAATTTTGAGCATGAATAACATAATAGTCGTGGTATATTAAGACCTTGTAGGTATTAGACGTGGAATTCCGGCATTTGCGTTATTTCGTTGCGGTTGCAGAAGAGCTACATTTTGGTCGAGCGGCTCAGAAGCTGGGTATGGCCCAACCGCCCTTAAGCCAGCAAATCCGACGGCTGGAGGGGGAACTAGGCGTTCAGCTCTTAAACCGCACCAAACGGCGCGTCCAGCTTACCGAACCCGGCCGGGCCTTCCTTGACGAAGCTCGAGTGACCCTCACCCAATTGAATCACGCTGTCGAGGTGGCCCAGCGGGCGAGCCGCGGGGAGTTCGGCAGGCTTGCCATCGGTTTTCTGGGCGCTGCAACCTATAGCTTGTTGCCTGCCTTCCTCAAAGTCTTTCGCGACCGCTTTCCAGGCGTGGAAATTGAGCTCCACGAGATGAAAACTTCCGAACTCATCCAAAACCTGCGCCAGAGGCAAGTCCATGTGGGTCTGTTGCGGTTGCCGGTCCGTGACGACCTGCTCTCGTTTGAGCCGATCCTGGAAGAAAAGCTGGTTTTGGCGCTTCCGGAGCACCATCCGCTCGCCGAGAAACATCATATTGCCTTTCGCGATCTGTCTGGGGAGGCCTTTCTGTTGCCCCCACGTCAGCTCGCCCCCGGCTTTTATGATCAAGTAGCTGGGCTGTGCAGGCGGGCCGGATTCAGCCTCCACGTGGGCGCGGAAGCGAGCCAACTTCAGACGATTCTCAACTTGGTGGCAGCCGGAATGGGTGTCAGCCTGGTTGCGGAGTCCGTCACCCAAATGGGCGGCCGGGGTGTAGTTTTCAAGTGTCTACCCGAGCCTGCGCCCACGATTGAAATCGCCGTTGCCTGGCGACGGGATGGCCAGTCTGAGGTTTTACACGCGTTCCTTCAGGTGGTTCGAGAAACGGCACATCAAAGTGCCTTGGTGAAATAAATCCGGTCGAGGTTGGGTAGTAAGACAGGTCAAGCAGGAGCAATTGTCGCGTTATGTGGATTGTCCGACTAGCCTTACGACGGCCATACACCTTCATTGTGATGGCTATAGTCATCATGATTCTGGGAGCGCTTTCAATCATTCGCACCCCCAAGGACATTTTTCCCAATATCAACATCCCGGTGGTAACCGTCCTGTGGAATTACACGGGTCTTGCTGCCGAGCAGATGGCGAACCGGATCGCTGTTATCAACGAACGTTCACTCACCTTGACGGTGAATGACATTGAGCACATCGAGTCCGAGACGCTGAATGGCATCTCCTGCATCAAGATTTTCTTCCAGCCGGGCGCCAACATTGCCATGGCGATGAGCCAAGTGACGGCAATGTCGCAGACGCAGCTTCGGCAGTTGCCACCCGGCAGCACCCCTCCGTTTATTATGCAGTACAGCGCATCCACGGTGCCCATTCTGCAATTGGGACTTTCCGGGCAAGGGCTTTCTGAGCAGCGGTTGTTTGACTTGGGCGCGAACTTCATCCGCGTCCAACTTGCCGACGTGGAAGGCGCCGCCATTCCGTGGCCCTTTGGAGGAAAGATACGCCAAGTGCAGGTGGATCTTGACACCGCCGCCTTGCAATCCAAGGGGCTTTCTCCCGTCGACGTCGTGAATGCCATCAGCACCCAGAACCTGATTCTTCCTTCCGGGACTTCCAAGATCGGCCGGTATGAGTATGACGTTGAAACCAACGGCAGCCCCTTGACCACGGGCGAGCTCAACGATTTGCCGGTAAAAACCTCTGGAAGCTCGGTAATTTATATTCGCGACGTCGCCCAAGTGCGCGATGGCTTCCCGCCCCAGACCAACATCGTGCGCGTCAACGGCCAAAGGGCGGCGTTGATGACCACGATGAAAACCGGGAATGCCTCGACGCTGGATATCATCTCCCAAATCAAAGCGGAGCTGCCGATCATTCAGAAGGGATTGCCGCCACAATTGCAAGTCCACTACTTAAATGACCAGTCCATTTTCGTGAGGGCTGCCATAAAAGGTGTTGTGAGGGAAGCTCTTATTGCCGCTCTTCTAACCGCCGCCATGATCCTCCTGTTCCTGGGGAGCTGGCGGAGCACCATCATTATCGCGGTCTCCATCCCGCTTTCCATCCTGACCTCCCTGGTGGTGCTCAGTGCACTCGGAGAAACCATCAACATCATGACGTTAGGGGGATTCGCTTTAGCGGTGGGGATTCTGGTGGACGATGCCACGGTTGAAGTTGAAAACATCAACCGCAACATCGCCATGGATAAAGAAATCCTGGTGGCGATTTTGGATGGCGCGTCACAGATTGCCGTCCCGGCTTTTGTCTCGACGCTCGCCATCTGCATTGTTTTCGTGCCCATGTTCTTCCTTACCGGAGTCGCACGGCACCTCTTTATCCCTCTGGCGGAAGCGGTGAGCTTTGCTATGCTGGCGTCTTACCTGCTGTCCCGGACCTTGGTGCCCACCATGGCGCGTTATCTGCTCCGCGGACACGAACATGATGCTGACGCCCAAAACCTCGAGGCTAAAGCCCAACTCCACCTGCTTGCCCGGCTGCAATTGAGATTTGAGCACGCCTTCGAACGGCTGCGGGGGAGGTACAGGGGTTGGCTGAGGATCTGCTTGGACCATCGCGCCTGGCTGGCGTTGGGGGTTTTGAGCGCCGCCGCCGCTTCGTTCCTCCTGGTTCCCTTGATAGGCCAGGACTTTTTTCCCAAGGTAGACAGTGGCCAGTTCACCCTGCACCTGCGCGCTCCCACCGGCACCCGCATTGAAGAGACCGCGCTGCTTTGCGATCGGGTAGAGAAATCCATTCGTCAGGAGATTCCTCCTCAGGAAGTGAACAGCATCATTGATAACATCGGGCTGCCTTACAGCAGCGTGAATCTCGCGTACAGCACCTCGGGTCCGATCGGCACGGGGGATGCTGACGTCATGGTCGCGCTGGCTGAAAGCCACCACCCCACAGCAGAGTACGTCCGAAAGCTGCGGCTCCGGTTGGCTCGGGAATTTCCTGGCGTGACGTTTTACGTCCTGCCCTCGGACATGGTCAGCCAGATCTTAAATTTCGGCCTCCCGGCGCCCATCAATGTCCAGGTGGTGGGCCAAGACCTGACCGCCAATCGGCGATTTGCCGAGGGGCTGATGCGGAAGCTTAAATACATCCCCGGTGCGGTGGACTTGCGCATTCAGGAACCGTTCAACCTGCCCCGCCTTCAGGTCAACATCGACCGAACTCGGACGGCGCAGGTGGGTTTTACGCCCCTCAACGTCGCCAGCGACTTGCTGATTTCCCTGAGCGGGAGCTTCCAGACTTCTCCCACTTTTTGGCTCGACCCCAAGACCGGCGTTAGTTACAGCATCACAACGCAAACGCCGCAATACCGCGTGAACACGCTCCAGGATCTGGAAAACATTCCCATAGCGAGCAACAGCGGCGCTCCCCCGCAGATTCTCGGGAATCTTGCCTCCATCAGCCGCGGCGCTTCGCTGGCCGCAGTTTCGCATTACAACGTGCAACCCGTAATCAACATCTACGGCGCAGTACAGGGAAGAGATTTGGGTGGAGTGGCTGGCGACCTCGACCGCGTTGTGGATGAGAGCAATAAGGATCTGCCGCGCGGCTCGCGGACCATTGTGCGCGGGCAGATAGATACCATGCGCTCGTCCTTCTCGGGGCTGCTAGCCGGGCTGGTCTTCTCGATTGTGCTGGTTTATCTCTTGATCGTGGTGAACTTTCAATCCTGGCTGGACCCGATGATCATTATTTCCGCTTTACCGGCGGGACTGGCGGGGATCCTCTGGTTCCTGTTCGGCACTCACACCACCTTCAGCGTGCCCGCCATGATCGGTTCCATCATGTGCGTGGGCGTTGCCACGTCCAACAGCATTCTGGTGGTGAGTTTTGCCAAAGAACAAATGGAAGACGGCGTTAATGCCAGGGTGGCGGCACTGGAGGCGGGGTTCACGCGTTTTCGCCCCGTCATCATGACGGCGCTAGCCATGATTATTGGCATGGTGCCCATGGCCCTGGGCATGGGTGAGGGCGGCGAACAAAACGCCCCCCTGGGCCGGGCGGTGATCGGCGGCCTGATGTTTGCCACAGTGGCGACGCTGTTCTTCGTTCCCACCGTGTTCAGCGTGATCCACGGCGCACGAAAGGATCGAGCCATTGAGCCATCGGGTCATCGGCCCATTTAGGAGAAGATTGGGTCATTGATTCATCTGGTCATCGGGCCATTTAGTCATCGGGTCATTTAGCCATTGATTCATTGCGTCATGGGATCGTTGGGAAGCGAGCAAGATCTCTTGGAAGGAAACGTTGCATGGCGACGCAACCTGAGCAGTTGAGAGCGAGGACCAAGCAGTTTGCCATTCGCATTGTGCGGGTTTTCAAAAGCCTCCCGAAGAATGATGAAGCACGAATTATCGGGAAGCAGTTGCTGCGCGCAGGGACCTCCGTTGCGGCGAATTATCGGGCGGTTTGCCGGTCGCGATCGAAAGCCGAGTTCATCTCCAAGATGAGTGTTGTAGTGGAAGAGGCCGACGAAACTGCTTTCTGGCTCGAACTCTTAATCGAGACCAGTATTATTCCCGAGGCCAGGCTTCGAGACTTGCTCACCGAAGCCAATGAACTGCTGGCAATCTTCGCCGCGTCCCTCTGGACAGCGAGGCAAAAAAGGAAAAGTCAATCAGTCAATGTCTCAATGACCCGATGACCCAATGGCCCGATGGCCTGATTTTGGGAGGACGTAATGAGCGCTGAGGAAAGTTTCGACATTGCAACCCACGACGGACAGAGTGGAGGTCCCGGCCGTTCGGGCCACCCTCGCTCGTCGAGTGGGGTAGGCAAAGTTGTTGTCGGGGTGGCGGTTCTCTTGATTGTTGCGGCCGCCGTCGTTTATAGGGGCGTTACCACCCGCGTCCGCGCCGCCGCCGAAGTGAAAGCTGACACCCGCGACCTTGCTGTTCCCTCGGTTTCGCTGGCTCAGCCCAAACACGGCGCCCCGCAGCAAGAAATCGTATTGCCAGGAAACATCCAGGCCTTCATCGACGCTCCCATTTACGCGCGTACGAACGGTTACCTGAAGCACTGGTATGTAGACATCGGCGGCCGGGTAAAGACCGGCCAGCTTCTGGCGGAAATTGAGACTCCCGAATTGGATCAGCAACTCCAGCAAGTGCGGGCAGATCTGGCGACGGCAAAGGCCAACTACGACTTGGCGCAGACCACCGCCGCGCGCTACGAGTTCCTGCTGAAAAGCGATTCCGTAGCCAAGCAGGATGTTGACAACGCCGTGGGTGATGCTCACGCCAAGAAGGCCATGGTGGACTCCGCCACGGACAACGTGAAGCGCCTGGAACAGTTACAATCCTTTGAAAAGGTTTACGCGCCTTTTGACGGGGTGCTCACGGAGCGCAAGACCGATATCGGCCAGCTCATTGATTCCGGAAGCGGCAGCGGTGCCAAGGAATTGTTTCATGTGGCGGCCATTCGCACCCTGCGCGTCTACGTCAATGTTCCGCAGATTTATTCCCCCGCGGCGGTCCCGGGCGTCCAGTCCTATTTGACCATGCCGCAGTTTCCCGGACGCCGCTTTCTCGGCAAGCTGGTGCGGACCGCCGAGGCGATTGACCAACCCTCCCGCACCCTGCTTGTGGAGGTAGACGTTGCCAACCCCAGGGGCGAAATCCTCCCCGGGGCTTACGCGGAAGTCCATTTGAAGCTTCCCTCTGCCACCTCGACGGTCGTCATCCCGGTAACCAGCCTGATTTTTCGCTCGGAAGGCTTGCGCGTGGGGGTGGTCCGCAACGGCCACGCTGTCCTGATTCCGATAACCTTGGGCAGGGACTTCGGTACGGAGGCCGAAGTGGTATCGGGCCTCGACGAAAGCGAAAGAGTGATCACGAACCCGCCGGATTCGCTGGTGGAGGGTCAGGAGGTTCGCAGCGCTGCCCCGGGTACGGGCTCATGGGGGGAGGAGTGAAAGTCCGAAGTCCGGAGTCCAAAGTCCGAGGTTCAGGATCGGGTGATCGGGTGATCGGGAGATCGGGTGAACAACATGCGCACCTTCCACTGCATCCCGCTTACTGCTTACTGCTTTCTGCCTACTGCTTACTGCTCTTTGCCAGCGCCTGCACCCCCGGCCCCAAGTACGCAAAGCCCACGGTTCCGACGCCACCCGCCTACAAGGAGCTTGCGCCGGGCGCTGCCGGTCCGCAAAGCGAATGGAAAGCGTCCCAACCTCAAGACCAGGTGATTCGCGGAAAGTGGTGGGAAATCTTCAACGATCCGCAGTTGAATGCCCTTGAGGAGCGCGTCGACGTTTCGAACCAAAACCTGAAGGTCGCGGAAGCGCAGTTTCGCCAGGCACGCGACCAGATCCGCATCAACCGGTCGCATCTATACCCGACGGTCAGCGCCGGACCTTACATCACCGCCGAACAATTTTCCAAGAATGCTCCTAACCCCGGCGCCAAGCATGGCCAAACGCAGGGGGATTTCGTATTGCCCTTCGACCTTTCTTATGAGTTGGACGCCTGGGGGCGAATCCATCTCACGGTTCAAGCTGCCACGGCCAGCGCCCAGGCCAGCGCGGCAGATTTGGAAACCGCCCGGCTGAGTGTTCACGCTGAGCTGGCTGCGGATTACTTTTCGCTGCGTGGGCTGGATGCGCAGAAGCAGTTGCTTGACTCCACTGTGGTCGCCTACCAGAAAGCTCTGGACCTCACTACCAACCGGTATAACGGCGGGCTGGCGGCCAAAGTGGAGGTGGCGCAAGCGGCGGCGCAGCTTGAAACCACCCAGGCACAGGCCATCGACGTGGGAGTGCAGCGTGCCCAATTCGAACATGCCATTGCCGCGCTCATAGGCCAGCCAGCATCGACCTTCTCGATCCCCGTCTCTCCGTTGGATATGCCCCCGCCCAAGATCCCGGCGGGAGTCCCCTCCGATTTGTTGCAGCGCCGGCCGGACATCGCTGCGGCGGAACGGAACATGGCCGCCGCCAACGCCGAAATCGGGGTGGCCAAGACGGCCTATTACCCCACGCTCACTCTCAGCGCCGCGGCCGGCCTCGAAGGGTCCTCGATTACCAACTGGTTTGCCTGGCCAAGCCGCTTGTTTGCCGTGGGCCCGACGTTGCTGGAAACGCTTTACGATGCCGGTCGCCGCCATGCCTACACGGACCAAGCCTGGGCCGCTTACGATGCCAACGTGGCTTCTTATCGCCAGAACGTCCTCACCGCCTTCCAGCAGGTCGAGGATAACCTGGCAGGGCTGCGCATTCTCGATGAGGAGAGCAAGAAGCAGAGTCAGGCCGTGCAGTCAGCCAAACTCTCACTGGCGCTTTCCACCACCCGTTACAAGGGCGGGCTGGTGACTTATCTTGAGGTCATTACGGCGCAGAGCGCCGCCCTGAGCAACGAGCGCGCCGCTGTCGATCTCCTGACGCGCCGAATGACTTCCAGCGTGCTTC
>Ga0181524_10004173_pt1 | contig 13532 bp, 13 predicted proteins | sample PEATcosm2014_Bin_34_FD_119761 | JGI IMG/M metagenome (GOLD analysis project Ga0181524, IMG submission 119761) | Peatland microbial communities from MTU Mesocosm Facility, Houghton, MI, USA - PEATcosm2014_Bin05_60_metaG | ecosystem: Environmental > Terrestrial > Soil > Wetlands > Peat | place...
ATCAAACGAATCACCGTATCGGATAGAGGTGATAAAGCATCCAGTAGACCAGCACGCCTGTCACCGAGACGTAAAGCCAAAGGGGCAGGGTCCAGCGGGCAATTCGCTTGTGCTGCTGGAAGCGCTGGCGCCAGGCGCGGTAAAGCGTGGTGAGTGCCAGCGGTACGATCAGCACCGCAAGAACTGTGTGCGAACCGAGTAGCGCAAAGTAGAAGCTTCGAACCACGCCCTGTCCGAGGAAGTGGGTGGTCCCATGAAAGTAGTGATAAGTGAGGTAGCAAGCCAAGAAAATCATGGAAGTGGCGAAGGCTGAAAGCATGCAAGTCTTGTGCGCTCGGATGTTCTTTTCTCGAACGAAGAAGAACCCCAGCATCAGGAAGATGGCACTGGCAGCATTCAGGGTGGCATCGACGGCGGGAAAGTAGGGGATCATGTGGGAGTCGATCGATTCCTGTCCGGAGCGGCATCGGGCGCGGACCCTTTCCGAAAGCGACTCAGCGTTTGTTGCCCCTCGCCAGTGTAAAACGACCATGCGAGGTTGCCGCCGAACACGGCCGCCAAGGTCAGGCTGATCAGGCTTAGCCACATTCCGTCTATAGAGAGAATCCTGCCGCTAATCACTTCAAAAGCCACTGTCGCCAGCCCAGTCACCACCACCAGAAAGCAGAATGCTATTAAGATCAGTTCCTCGATCATTGGCTGTCGTAGCCTTTCGTAGAGGCCGCCTTGAGGCGGGCAAGTCTTTGAAGCAAAGTGCCGGGCTAAAGCCCGCCGCTACAAGAACGGTGCACAAAAGTGGGCAATCTGACCCACTCTGAATTGTTTGAGTAGCCCCTGATTACCCATAAGTTGCTATATGTCAACATGTTCTCCTTGGCCACGAAATTGCAGCAAATCAGGTGTACAGGGCTCGACAACAATGGGGCTCTGCCACCTAGAGCACGAAGGAGGTAAGAAGGCCATGCCAGCCGACCTCAAAGAGATTATAGACCAATTGAAGTTGGAAAGAGACATCCTGAAAAACGGTGGGTACGGCCGCTCTGTACGTACCCCCTGGAAACCCACAAAGCTCTTCCGTGACTCGGTCACGTGCCTGAATTTCGACGAAGTGGTTAAGCGGCACCCCTGCAACGAATGCCTGCTGTGGGAATGGGTGCCGGAAAAGCACCGGGACGAGGACATCCCTTGCCACTTCATCCCCTTGGACGAGCGAGGTGAAAGCATCGCCTCTCTTGAAGACGCCAAGGATCGCGAAGAGGCTGAGCGGACTCTCCTCGACTGGCTGAATTCGACCATCGAGCGGTTGGAAACAAAGCTCGCCCAGCAACAGGTAGGCCGCGCCTAAAGCGGGGTCTTATCCACCATCATCAAGGCGAATACTAAAGGCAAATAAACAACTGAGGCAAGGACCAAGCGCCGGGCAAATGAATTCGCCCGGTGCATGGCAAGGCGCATGCCAAAGTGCAAAAACCCAAAGCCGAGCACCAAAGCTCCCGCCAAATAGGCCTTCCCCACCTGCCCCAGAAAGACAGGCAGTAAACTCGCAGGTATCAGGACGAGTAAATACCCCAGAATCTGCCGCACTGTCGCCCGGCCTTCGCGGTCGTTCCTTGGAAGCATTTGGAGGCCAGCCCGCGCGTAGTCTTCGCGATACATCCAGGCAATCGCCAGCAGGTGCGGGAATTGCCAGAGGAAGAGAATAATGTATAGCACCCAGGCGTCAAGGCCCAGGCCGTTGCGCGCTGCCGCCCAGCCGATGAGCGGCGGCATGGCGCCAGGGAAGGCCCCGACGAGCGTGCAGAGCGGCGTTTTCACTTTGAGTGGGGTATAGAAGAGGAGGTAGGCGCCAAGCGTCAGCAAAGCGAGTTTGCTGGTTAGTGGGTTCGTGAACACCCACAACTCCCAGCCACCAACCGCCGATAACATGATTCCGAACCAGAACGCCTCGGGCGGAGCCAGTCTCCCTGCAGGAAGGGGGCGATTGGCCGTGCGGCGCATGTGCTTATCCGACTGGCGTTCGATGTACTGGTTCAGAGTCCCGGTGCCGCTGGCCACCAGTAGCGTGCCCATCAGCGTATGGAACAAGCGCCCGAAATCCAGCGGGCCGCGCGAGGCGAGATAGAAACCTACCAGCGTGCTGACCAGGACCAGGAAATTCACTTCCGGCTTGGTCAGCGTCCAGTAATCTGCCAAGCGCTGGGGCCAAGGCGGGGCATCCTTCCTCAGCCGCGCGGTATTGACTCGCGGGTTGTCCGGCAAGTGGTTCATACAGTCGCGCCTTGCGGGGCCGAAGCGATTTTGACCTCCTCGACTGGAGGCGCGAGGAAGCGATGCGTCTGATAGGTCAGGTAGAGGCTGGTCACCAGCACCAGCGCGCCCACCGCCAAGTGCGCGGTGGTCATGTTCACCACCGGCGGCAGGGGTTGAGGCGCGTTTCGGTCCGCCATCTTCACGATGTAAGCGCCGATGCCGAGTGACAGTTGAATTATCAGCAGGGCGCCGAGCAACATTGCGGGCCTCAGCAGGGAGCGCACTTGCGAAAATTTGATCACCGTTCGTGTGACAACCCAGGCCACGAGCATCGCCACCACGCAGGCCCCCACAACATGCGGCGCGACGACGCCCTCCCTCGAGTGGCGATACACGGCGCCTAGAATCAACTGCACAAGAACAGCGCCCGTCGTGGCCACCGTGAGGTGCTGGAGCGAGGGAGTGGAAGCGTCTTCAAGTTTGGGTTCGTCCCATCGCCAATCGGCTCGCGTGAAAAAGGCCAGGCTCGCGGCGAGACAGAAAAAGATTTGGGCCAGCGTGGCATGGCTCGTCGAGATGGCCACGGGCAAATAAAAGAGCACCGTGATGCCACCTAGCAATGCCTGGGACAGCACGGCCAGCACGGCGGCCCCTCCAATCCATTTCACCCAGCGCCTGGAATCCTTGATCCAGAGCGCCAGGGCGAGAATGATCGTCAGGATTCCCACCGCCCCGGCGATCATGCGATGGCCGTGCTCAAATTTGATCCCACCCACCATGCGCGGCATTCGGAAACTGCCGAAGGAAGTCGGCCAATCAGGCACGGAGAGGCCGGCGTCGTTGCTGGTCACCAACGCGCCGGCGATGATCAAAAGAAAGGTGCAAATTGTGACGAAGATTGCGTAGCGATGTAACCACGGACTGTATTGTTTTGTTGTCATAAGGAATTTGGCAAAATCCTTTCTCGGGGATCAGGTTCTTCAACCCTGTCCATCCGCATGAGCATTTCGAGCCATTCCCGGTCTCGCTCCGCAGTCCACCCCGCCGCGCCGTTAAACCGGTCCCGGGAACGATAAATCACCACAAAGATACCCGCAAACATCACCAGCGCAGGGACAAGCAGGATGAGAATTCCGCTTCTCAATGCTTGAAGCGCACCAGCTTTCGCCGCCGCCGCGCTGGTATAGCACATCGCGCAACCCTGCGCGTAGCCCAGGGCAGAGGAGGACAACAGCCCGGTTAGAGCAACCACCCAGCGCGTCCACCTAAAAGGCCACTGGACATTCAACATTGATTAACCTCAAATTACGACTCAAGGCCCTGAATGTAAACTTACACCTAATGGGGCCTCATCGCCAATAGCCTGAAGCTGTCCGGGAACACCATGAACATCAAAAGAATGACCATCACCAAAGCGGGCATCAAAGTAGCTGCCATGCTGGGCTTCTCGTAGCGCAAATGCATAAAATAGGCGATGATCAGTGAGGCCTTGATTACGGAAAGGCCCATCAGCAGGACGGTCATGATCTTCACCGCGAATGCCTTGTAGCCCAGGAACACTTCCACGCCCGTCAGCGCCAATAGCCAGAACCACACCACCATGAAGACCTTCACGCCGCCTTCACTGTGCTCACGGTCCGATGCTGAATTCATGGAACCTCCCTTGGAAACCGAAGCTCGAAAATCGAAATCCGAAAATCGCAGAGCGCAAAATGGGTCATTCCCGCGAAAGCGGGAATCCATGGCCGAACGGACCCCCGCTTTCGCGGGGGTGACATTGCGCGCACCGAGTTTCGAATTTCGAGTTTCCGATTTTTTCACCCCATCTTCACCGAAAGTATGTACACCAGCGGGAAGATGAACATCCACACCAAGTCAACGAAGTGCCAATACAGCCCACTGACTTCCACATCCTCCGCGGTCAGCTTTCCTTTAGCGCTGAGGGCGGTGACGACACCTAGATAGCAGACGCCACAGAAGACATGAGTCATGTGCAAGCCGGTCAGGGTGAAGAACGCTGCCCCGAACAGCGGCGCTCCCCAGGGGTTCTTGAACAGCCGGACGCCCTCTCGAATCAAGCCGGCCCACTCGGTGGCATGGATGATCACGAAGGTCATCCCTCCGGCCATGGTCGCCACCAGCCACTTCACGACGCTCGGCCGCTTTCCCAGCTTTGCCGCGCGCACGGCCATCACCATGGTGACGGAACTGGTCAAGAGGATTACGGTCATAAGCGTTGCCTTGACGATGCCTGGGTAAAACTCGAAGGGGGTGGGCCAGTTATCGCTTGCCACGCGCACGTAGCAGTACGCCATGATCAGCGCCGAGAACGTGATGGCGTCGGAGAGGATGAAGAGCCACATGCCCAGTTTCTTGGAGCCGGTGGCAAAAGGCGCCACACCTCCACCCCAAGCTGATTCCGCAACTTGGCGCAGGTTCGTGCTTACAGCTTCATGGCTGGCCATCCTTAACCCCCATCAATCTTCGGTAGTGGGTCAGTTTGATGTAGATGCGGCATTATCCGTCAGTTGACGGATAAAATCGCCGCTACAACACCAAACTGGCCCACTATCCAATATTCAGCGTGCTTGGCAACTGCCCGTCCGAAGGTGAGCCTTACATCCACCTCAAGAAAATGAAAAACACATAAATCCAAAGCGCATCCATGAAGTGCCAGTAAATCGCGGTCACGTCCAAAGGCGTTCGCCGCGCCTGGCCGAACGCGATGCGGCGGGCGCGAAAAACCACATAGGCAAAAGCCACAACGCCACCCAGGAGGTGGATGCCATGCGCGGCCGTCAACACGTAAAAGAAAGAGCTGCCCGGGTTGGTGGCCAGATAAATCCCGCGCCAAGCCAGCTCACGCCAGGCAATCAGTTGGCCGCCGAGGAAGCCGAGACCCAGAACCACCGTCGCCGAAAGCCAGGGGATGAATTCCTTGGCTGAGCCCGCGCTAAGTGACCGGCGGGAGAATTCCAGGGTCGCGCTGCTCGCCAGCAGCAAAAAGGTGTTCAGCCAAAGGACACGCGGCACGCCAATCGAAACCCAGTCGAACGCCATTCCTTTGCGGACCACCAATGCGCTGGTAAAGGCCGCGAACAACATCACAATGCCGGTCAGCGCGAAACACATCCCCAGCCGATAGGTCCGCTCGGGAACTCTGGATTCTCCTCCACTGTCATTCCCACCAAAGTTGCCGGGGCGGAAGCTACCTCCGCCCTGGCCGGTGTCATCGACCCTGGCGGCTTGTTCTGGCCTGGTTGGCGTTAGCGTCGTGGATCCCATGTGAGACCTTGAAAAGAGTTGAAGCTCGAAACCAGTGTTTGACCGTGGTCCGTAGTCAGTTGTCCGTGGTCCGTTGCTACTGACTACTGACGACTGACTACTGACAACTGCTCTTAATGCCCTGCTACCACTTCCTCCGGTGAATCCTGCATGATGTAGTCCCTCGCTGCGCCCGGCACGCTGAACTCATAGGGGCCGTTGTAAACCACCGGGTGCTTTCCGGCGAAGTTATCAAAGGGCGGTGGCGACGGGATCGTCCACTCGAGGGTCGTAGCCTCCCAGGGGTTCTCGGATGCCTTCGCGCCTCTGAACATGCTCCAGAAGAGATTGAACAAGAAGATAACTTGCGCCCCGCCGGTAATAAACGCTGCGATGGAAATGAACCTGTGCACGGAAATCAGCGGCACCAGGAAATTGTCAATAAACTCCGAATAGCGCCGCGGGTTCCCTTCCAGCCCCAGGTAATGCATGGGCATGAAAATCGCATAGACGCCCACAAAAGTGATCCAAAAGTGGATCTTCCCTAGTGTCGCGTTCATCATCCGGCCGAACATCTTGGGAAACCAGAAATAAGTCCCGGCAAAAATCCCGAAGATGGCGGCTACGCCCATAATCAGGTGGAAGTGAGCAAGGACGAAATAGGTGTCGTGGAAATAGAGATCGATGGGGGGCTGGCCCAGAAAAATGCCACTGAGTCCGCCGGTGACGAAAATCGAAACGAACCCAATGGCAAACAGCATGGGAGTGGAGAAGCGAATCTTGCCGCCGATCATCGTGCCAATCCAGTTGAACGTCTTGATGGCGGAGGGAACTCCAATCGCCATGGTGAGAATCGAGAAGGCAAACGCCGAATACGGGCTCATGCCACTCACGAACATGTGGTGTCCCCACACGCAAAAACCCAGGACGCCGATGGCCGACATGGCGTAAACCATAGCGCGGTAGCCAAAAATCGGCTTGCGAGAGAACGTCGAAAGGATGTGTGAAGTCACGCCCATGCCGGGCAAGATCGCGATGTAAACCTCCGGGTGCCCGAAGAACCAGAACAGGTGTTGCCAAAGGAGCGGGGAGCCGCCGGAATGCGGAATGATCTTGTCGCTTACGATCAGGCCGCCGGGCACGAAGAAACTGGTGCCGCCGACTCGATCGAGCAGCAGCAGAACTCCCGCCGCCAGCAACACCGCAAACGAAAGCAGTCCCAAAATGGCGGTCAGAAACCATGCCCAGCAGGTGAGGGGAAGCTTCATCAGTGAGAGTCCACGGGCGCGAAGATCAAGCGTTGTGGCGATAAAGTTGATGGCGCCAAGCATCGACGCGACGCAGAATAAGGCAATGGAAACTATCCAAAGATTTTCACCCATGGCCATCCCAGGACCTGCGGCGCCGCCCACGGCGCTCAAGGGCGGGTAGGAGGTCCAGCCCGCGATGGGCGGGCCGTCCTGGATGAAAAACGTAGCCACCAATACGATGAAGGCGGAAAAGGTAACCCAGAAAGAAAGCATATTTAGCCGCGGGAAGGCCATGTCCTCGGCACCGATCTGGATGGGCAGAAAGAAGTTTCCGAAGCCGCTTTGCGGAGCCGTGGTCAGAACGAAAAAGACCATTAACGTGCCGTGCAGGGTCAGAAGTGAGAGATAGTATTCAGGCGAAATCACACCGTGGGGCGCGCCGAGCGGAGAGAGCTTATCCAGCAGCGGGACGCTGGCTTGCGGCCAGACAAGGTGAAGACGCATCAAGATCGAGAGGGTCAGGCCGACGAAGACCGAGACTAGGGCCAGCAGGTAATACTGAATCCCAATCACCTTGTGGTCGAGGCTGAAGAGGTACCTCTGGATGAACCCCGTGGGCGCCTCGTGCCGGTGCACCACCTCGGCTTGCCTCTCTGCCATAATCAACCTCCCAAATCAGGAGTCAGAAGTCAGGAGCCAGAAGACAGAATCGAAACTCGAAACTGGAAAACCGAAACTCGAAATTCAAGAAACCGCGCAATGGGTCATTCCCGCGTAAAGCCTGCCCTAAGCCTGCCGAAGGGTGGCAATCCACAACCTCGTAGCTCCCCGCATTCGCTGGGGTAACGTTGCGCACAGCGAGTTTCGAACTTCGATTTTCCATTTTCGAGTTTCAGCATTCTTCTGACTTCTGACTCCTGACTTCCGTGTTCTGCTTTACTGCGCTTGCGCCATGCTCTGGAGCCACTTCTGGTAATCCTCCGGCTGCATCACGTCCAGGAAGGCCCGCATCTTGTAGTGGCCCAGACCACACAACTCCGCACAGGCAATCTCATACGTGCCAACTTTGGTGGCCGTAAAGTGGATGGGAATTTCCATCCCCGGAACCAAATCCTGCTTCAATCGAAGTTCGCGAACGAAGAACGAGTGCGTAACGTCCTTGGAGCGCAAGATGAGCTCCACCGGTCGGTTAACCGGGATAGCGAGGGTGGCAGTAACGATGTCGTCCTTAGAATCGGAGTCGCGATCGCGGTCGAGACCCAGAAAATTCCCCGTGGCGTCATCCACTTTACCCACGTGCAGGGGACCAAACTTGCCATCGGGGCCGGGGTAGCGGAAGTACCACGCGAATTGTTCTCCCCAGACCTCCACCCGCATCGATCCCGGTTGCGGCCCCATAAAGTGGACGAATGCCCAGATGTGATAGCCCATCAGGTTCAGTCCAATGAAAATAATGGCGGCAGCAGTAGTCCAGGTGAGTTCGAGCTTGTTATTGCCGTGAGAATACCCGGCCTTTCGCCCGTCTCCACGGTCGCGATAACGCCACACAGCATAGGCCAACGCCACTTGGGCGACAACGAAAATGGTTCCCGTGATAGCCAGCGTCAGCATGAACTGGTGGTCGATGGCGTGCCCGTAATTGGCCGTGATATCAACCGGGAACCACCACGTTTTGGCCATGAAAAAGTAGCCGGAGACAAAGGTGATAAGGATTAACGCCAGCGCAATCGCCAGCCCCATAGGTCATTGCTCCTGTCGAGAATTCCCCGCCTCACCAGGACGTTAGGTGAGGGACCAAGGCACGCTAAGTTTTTGATCGAAAAGCCCTGTACAAACAGTGCGGGAACTTTCCTCTAACTTAGATGAAACTTCACCCTTTAGGGTTCGGAAAAAACCGAAGTTTGATGGCCTTCCGTGGAGGCCTGACGTATGTCACGATTCACCGACATAATACTTACGCAGTAAGCGCCCAGCGCCTGCGCGATCCCCCCAGGCTAGAGCGAGATTCCTCTGCGCTCGGAGTGACAAGCGTCCGCGTCTGGCTGTCGACCGCCAACATCGGCTGTCGACCATCAACTGTCGACCGTCGACTCCTACGAAGGCGCCTTAAATGTGAAATCGGCGGTCTTTGTTTCCTTGGCTCCCACGGTCACATTCTGCTCTTGAGTTTGACCTTTCCCGCCGCCAATCGCAGTCCAAGCCCCAATAGTGTAATCACCCGGCGGAAGACCCTTAACCGTGTACGTGCCATCGCTGCCCGTCACGGCGTAGAAGGGAGTTTTCAGCACGCCAATGTAGGCACGCATCCAGGGGTGCTGGTTGCACTTTGTCGGGATCATCACTTCTTCGCGTGTGAATTTTTGCTCGATAGGAGCGGCGCCTGGCGCCTGAGACATGTTCCATTCCCGGTTGTCCATGGGCATGGGGTGGATGTTGTGGGTGGTGGCGTCGCTAGAGATGATCTTAAGCGTTTGCCCCACCATGACGCCAAGCACATGCGGCTTGTACATGCAACCGTCCTGGTCCAGGGTCACGGGTTCTGAAGGGGGAGCGAAAACGTACTTTTCAGCTCCCGACTTCACGTACACGAAGACATTGGGCAACGTCCCATTGGAGTTGACCTCGTCATCTTCGGCAAAAACCGGCCCGCTGTGCTTCTGCACGCAAACGGGGTCCTGATCCATCATGATCCGGTGGGGCTTCGGTTTCGCTCCCTCGAAGGAGACCTTGCCGGTGACTTCGCCCACCGTGGATTGGTCGATAGGGGTCGGCTGTGGCGCGGTGGTGGTTTCTGCAGGTTGCTCAGCGGTCTCCTCCGCCTTCTTGCTGCAAGCGACCAGGAACAAAGTCAATGCAGTCACAACTGCGAGCGAAAGAATGATTCGTTTTTTCATCGTCCTTACCTTTCCGCGCCCTTCGAGTGTGGCGCTGCGATTGAGCTAATGATTTTTACTAAGCATTCCCAACGGAGTTCCTCCCGAGCCTGACTGAGGTTTACGCCGGTTCTCGGTTGTGGAGGGTTTTGCCGAAACCGGATTCAAATTGCTTCCGCTCATCTGGATCAGCCGCTGCTGCTCCTGAGGAGTCAACTCGAACAGGTAGCGAACCAACAGTTCCGCGTGGTCGCCGTTATAACCTTTGAACGCCGGTGGCGTAGGACCCGCGAAAACATAATGGTCCGCCTGAAGCTTGAACAAGCCTGACGGCATGGCTGTGCCGGGATCGATCAAAGCCGGATCGAGGATCCAGTGGCGGGCCCAATCAGGCTTCAGCCGGTCGGCTGCCAGCAGGAAATTCGGCGCCGTAGCATACTGGTCGTGGGACGGAGACCCGATCGCATGGCATTTCAAGCAGGGCGCTCCGGGGCTGGTAAACAGCGCCCTGGCCATGGCGATTTCCTGCGCCGTGAGCGGTTCTTGCTTCACAGGGATGTAAGGCATGGCTTGTTGTGACAGCGCCTGGAAAAATCTTACCAGTTTGCGGATCTCGATAGGAGAGAGATAGAAAGTCGGCATCCGCAGTTTCAAGTAGCTGCGCACTCCGTCGCGGTCGGTGTCCTTTTCACTCAAAGCAGGGTTGGCGAGGAACCCAACTAGCCATTCCGGGTTGACGCGCGCGCCTTCCGTCAGCAGGCGGGGCGGCAACTGGCCCTTGCCATCGGGAGTTTGGTACTGCGGCAATGTCATTACCACGCTGCTCTGGCCAAGCGTGAACTGGTGGCAGCCCATGCAGTTGTATTTCTGGACGATCCACCAACCTTCCTGGATATCGCGGCGGTAGTCTGTCGGGCGGTAGAAATAGCGCTCAGGGTACTCCGAGGTGACGCTGCCCATCAGAAATGTGGTGAGAGATCGGATCTCGCCTGGCTTGTTTTCAAAATCATAGTCCGGCATCTTCAGCTCTTCGCCTTCGGCCTTGATCATCCCCTGATCGAACAGTTCCGGCTTGGCCAGCTTGTGCTCGAAGAAGCCCTTGTGACTGTACCAATCCTTCGCCTTGGCCTGCTTGATAAAGAGGGCGAAGTCCATCTGCTCGAGGGGCTTGCTTCCCTCCGCCGTTAATTCGGTCCCGATCCTTCCTTCATTCTCCAGGCCCGCGATTTCATGGCAACCCGCACAGCCGTATCGCCGGACGATTTCTTCTCCCTTGGCCTTCATTTTGGGGTCGTTCAGGTAAGGAGCGGGTGGATAACTAGACGGATCTTTCTCCTTCAAAGTCATGAGGTAGCTGGCAATGTTCCGCGCCTCATCCCCGGAGAGCCGGAGGTTCGGCATGGGGGTCATCTGCTCGACTAGCAATTCGTGCCCGTCGTTCGGGCACTTCGAGTGCTCGGGGTCGAAAACGAAGGGTAAGCCATGTTTCTTGTAATCATCCGCCGTCAGGTCACGTTTCTCATAAGGGCAGTAAGGGCTCGTGCGCTCACGAGGATTGTGAATCCAGCGCACGAGGTAATCGTAGTTATCCTTCTCTCCCACCCGACTGAGATTGGCAGCGAACCATCCACCCACGGTGTTCGACCCTTCGCCCACCGAGTGGCATGCCAGGCAACCGCGCGTCTGGAAGCTTTCTTTACCCTTCGCGGGGTCACCGGCAGGTTGCTTGGCGAGTTGGCCGTTAAGCCCGCTCTGCCAAATGAACGCTGAGACGGCCGGCAGTTCGTCCTCATCCAGACGGAACCGTGGCATTTTCGTGGTAGGCCGGAAGGCATGAGGGTTTTCGAGCCAGACTGGGACCCACTCCGGCCGGAGCTTCACGCGGACCTCTTTGAGATCAGGCCCGACCTTCTTCATGTCCTGCATTAAGTTCTTGACGCGACGGTCTTGTTGGTCGATTTGCAAGTTGATCTTGCTGATAGAGACTTGAAGCTCGCTGGCCTTCAAATAGAGTTTTTGCGCGGTTTCGTTATCCGGAGCCTGGTCGCCCGCCTGGATGCTCTTCTGCACCTCCAACTTGTCTTCCGCGCGCTGCTTCTCCGATTGTTCAATGGTGCGCTGGGTCGAGAGCAGTTCTTCCGGCTCGGCGTCATAGCCCTGGTAAACATGACAGCCCATACAACCCCGCCACTCGAACAGTTGCTTCCCCTGGGAGAGGGTCGGAGCATGGTCGACCACCATGTCACTCGTATGGCACTGCTGGCAACCGGCCTCGACATTTGCCATGGGATGGAGGGGCCAGAGCCAGTGCTCGTCGTGCCCATGCGCATTTTCCACTCGGGCGATATCCATGCCGTTGCCGTTGTGACAAGGCGTACACCCGAATCGGTCCGGGTCGTGGATGCGGAGTAGTTCCGTGTCAGGATGAGATGTGAAGGCTGCGGACATGGGGTCTTTCATTCCGCCCATGTCTTTGCGGGTCATCACCACCGGCTCGCGGATGCCCACGTGGCAGCTCTCGCAGCGGTCCACAATCCCAGCGTCAGGGTTATTGACCTGCTTGATCTCCACCTTAAAGTCTTCGTTCTTTCTCTGAAGACCTCGCAGAGCCTCGACCGTTAGCCCGTCCATGTGGTCGTTCACATAAGAATCAACCTGGTTTTGCAGCTCCGAGGCGGGGTGGAGCAGGCTCGCCTTCTCGATCAGGAGTCTTCCTTTTTCCTGCTGAAGATCGTTGAACTTGTCCTCGAGCTCGTCGAAAGTCAGACGCAGTGTTTCTTCCTTGGCCCCGGCCTGGGCAGGAGGAAGGGTCAACTCGAAGGGGCGGCTTTTGTATTTGTCGAGATCCTTTTGAAGTGATTGTTTGCTCCCGCGGCTCGAGGTGTGTTCGATGATGTAGATCTGAGAGCCGACGTAAGCCCGAGCCGTGGTGAGCAGGTTGAGGACCGCGTTGGTGCGGGCTTCAACCCCCGCCGACTCCACGTCCAACTCCTTGACCTTAGGGGCAGTTTCCTTCTCCAAATCCTCGAGTTTCTGCTTGAGCGCCAGATAGTCCGGAGAGTTCTCAATCACCTTTTCCTTGGCGCGCTGAATCGGGAGTTGCCTCCTCAGGAAGGCGCCGTACCGCTGCACAAATGCCCTCTCGTATACCTTCCAGGGCCGCAGGCCAAAGAACTCATCATAGAGAGACCACCACAAGGTTATGAGCAGGAGTACCGAGACGATAAGCAGGTACACCGCCAGAGACTGGTTTACGACCGGGTCTTTGTCCGGCGAGTCAGGCAAGTCGTACCTCCCGGATCAGATGGGGATGGCGCCTTAGACGTTGAACCATGGGGTAACCCAGATGTACTTGATCCGAAACAAATGACGTATCAGAATCTTGATCGGTAACAGCAGCATCATAATCAAAAATACTTGCATGGTGGCGTACTGAAGGAAACTCATCCGTTGATAGATCTTCCGGTTGAAAGCCGTGGCCGTGATTATCTTGTGCAGCCCGAATCCCGCCGCGGCAAAATACAGTCCCATGGCCACCGCCCCCAAGACGACTTTCCCCCACATGGCGGCTATGCCAAAAAGATCGGGGAGGTCGCGGTTCACCTCGAACACCACGCGGCTGGGGTCCCAGGTCTGCCCCGGCCAGAACCACATCCATCCGGGGCCGCGGATAAAGGTCCCGATGACCACCATCAGCAGCCATAAGAACATGAACCCCACGCAGAACGTGCCGATCGCGAATTTCCTCTGCTTCAGCGTGTAGTAGCCGGAGCCCAGCGGATTGGCATCAATATAGGGGATAATCATCAGTCCGATAATAATAAGCGTTGGCATCACCACGCCGGCAATCCAGGGATCGAAGTAGACCAGCATCTCCTGGAGTCCCAGGAAGTAC
>Ga0181524_10004180_pt1 | contig 13516 bp, 14 predicted proteins | sample PEATcosm2014_Bin_34_FD_119761 | JGI IMG/M metagenome (GOLD analysis project Ga0181524, IMG submission 119761) | Peatland microbial communities from MTU Mesocosm Facility, Houghton, MI, USA - PEATcosm2014_Bin05_60_metaG | ecosystem: Environmental > Terrestrial > Soil > Wetlands > Peat | place...
CAGAGGATTCCCGAAGGGTGATGTCGAGTTGAAGATAGCCGATACCCTAGAGAAGGCTATAGAGGATGGCGACATCGTAGCAGAATAGCCCGACCCTCAAGCCTTGCTTGCGTTCTGGGTTCTGTTACCTCTGCGTCGGGTTTGCCTCCTGCCAAAATCTGTTACCTTCCGTCAGTCGGTTAATCCAACCTTTTTTAGCGAATGACATAACTCCAGAGACATGCGCAAACACGCAGACCCATTTTGGGTGTTCCAGAGCAAAGTGTCAAGGAAGGACGGACTTGTCTTCCACATTTGTCCTGTATGCGGGGATGAAGTCCACGACAGACTCTATCCTCCCCCTCCATGCTCAGGATTCTACGACCATTTGTCGATGCACAAAGTCTGGATGAGAATACTCAATTGACTGCAGACGAGTCTCGGCTTATAAAATCGGCCTAGTCTCGGCCGTCTCATGAGTTCGGAATCCCCAAAGCTTATAATGCAAGACCCAGAATATGTTCTAAGCAACGCGTTGTGATGAATCCCTCTCCGAAAAAAGGGGGATGGGGGGATGAGCGTAAACTCATCCCCTCGTGCTGTTTTTACATCAGCCCACTACCACTCGGCGTAGCCGTAGATGGGAGAGTGTCGCCCTGAGACGCCGATGCGTACGCGCCTCGGCCTCCATCTCCGTGCCCTCCGTCGCGCCAAGCGGTTCGACCTCCTATGCTCCCCGAAGGAAACATCACAACGACGCATGCTCCGTATCATATATGGGTTCATGACTAGAATATTCCTTTATGACTTGCTCGCGTTCTGAATCAGAGTCATCCACTTGTCCTCTCCAAGCACTTTGATTCCTGCCAATTCTGCGGGAGTCTTGCCCTTCAGAGCTTCGTGGGGTCTGATGTAGTTGTGGAATAGCTGATACCCTTTCAGAATCGGGGTGTCTTTCTTCTTGAGTCCGCGCATGACCTTCTCTCTCTCAGACTTTCTCGCTTTCAAGGGTCGGGAGATGGTTAAATCCGAGGCGGTCCTCCGTCGCACAATGAGCAGCGTCGCTCGAAAGTGGGAGGTGTTTGGCTGGGTATGCGTCTTGGGAATCTCTCTTTCCATCTTCGTTCCTCTGTTAGTGCTGCTTACTCCCCCTGACCCGAGACCCCCGTCACTTGATTCGGTCGTGGCCTTGGTGGTTCCGTTGATGCTCTTCGTGATTGGTCTCGTCGTTGCTTGGCCACGCTCGGTGGATGACCGACCGCCGCGTTCCTGAACCATTGGACTGGAACCTCGAGTCGGCGGAATCCTAATAATTCATGTCTTTCCAGTCGCGGACGTGGAGGAGAGATCCGCAGGAGCCGTCGTGTTCAGGACGCCCAAGAAGGGGACCAGGCTCTTCGTGCTCCTTCTGAACGCGGGCAGGTGGGACTTCCCGAAGGGCAACGTGGAAGACGGCGAGACCGAGCTGCAGACGGTCATCCGAGAAGTGGGAGAGGAGACCGGACTCAAGGGAATCACCATAGTGCCCGGGTTCAGGAAGGTAATCGAATACCTCTACAGGCGGGACGGCAAGAACATCCACAAGCAGGTGGTCTACCTGCTGGCCGAGGCCGACGACGACAAGGTGAAGATTTCGTTCGAGCACCAAGGTTTCGGCTGGTTCCCATACTCCGAGGCGGTGGCTCGGGCGTCTTATGGCAACACGAAGATGCTCCTGGCCGCAGCGGACAGATTCCTGGCGAGCAATCAGGGGAGTCTGCTCAGCTCTTAGAACTGAACGAGCGGATGCCGCTCTGCCAGCTTGACGACCTTGATGTAGTGATACCCTGGCTCGTCGGTCCTCCTGACGAAGGTCGTCTCTGTGATCTTGTCATAGGAGTACCTCACGAAACCGGTCGGAGCATCCGCACTTCGGGTGTAGAAGAAGATCGATGCCTCCTCGTAGTCGTCTATTCTGGCGAAGGTCCCGATCACCCAGGTCGACCCTTCCTTGAATGCGAACAGGGGCAACGGCGGTTCCTCGAACAGGGTCTTGTATGCCCCTACCTTCACGAGGCTCGGGACGTTCTCGACTTCCACCGACATGAACTTGTCCGGGAAGTCCTTCTTGCCAGCTAGAGGCTCGGGCATCTTCTGGACCCTGATGACAGGCGCATAGAGATACGAGGCGTTGCTCGCCGTCGGGACCAGCTGGACCTCCTCGACTTCACCCGCAATCCGATATGCGAGGAATTCGTCGACCTTCCCGGAGTCGAAGTAGTAGAACACGGGCGTCCCCATGAAGAGGTCCGCCTGGGCCGCGATCCTGGTGGCTCGCCCCTGCCTGAACGCGAAGAGCGGAAACGGAGCCCGTTCGAGGAAGCAAGAAAGCCTTCCCAGTTCGATGAGTGAATCGAGCCCGACGTAACAGGCACCGCCGATCCTCTGTTCCTCCTTTCTGGGCAACGCGAGCGTGCCCGTCTCGTGTCTGTTATAAGGTTGAACGAATGAGAGGCCAGGTCCCACCCCAAATACCCACGTCAAGAGCGGCATGGGCGTGAGCGACTGGCGTAGCGAGACTCGTTCAGACCTGAAGGACGCAGAAGAAAGAATCGTCGCCCTGATCGCAGAGATATCGGGCGAACCGACGAAAGAGCAGGTCCATTCGATCTGGCGAGCCTACCTTGACGTCGAGAAGAGCATCGTGTTCATCAGGGTCGAGATCGACGAAGAGAACCCGGGGAGGTTTGTGAATGCGAAGCAGTATTCCGTGCCGGACGAGAGGCAGGCGCTCCAATTCGCCCTCAAGAATCTCAGGAAGGGCTCGGAGAGCTTTGCCCTGGGCGATTACGGGGGCTCACTTCGCCAGCTCCGTGAGGCCAGGAATTATCTGAGGCTGATCCTCAGGGCAAAACGCAGGATCAGGGCGAAGGCTTCGCGGATTCGCTAGTCTCCTTCTCGGTCTTCTTCTTGGCACGCGACTTCTTCGGAGCGGCCTTCTTCTCCGGTTTCGGCTCCTCCGGCGCCTTCTCGGGAGCCGGCTCCTCCTTCTTTTCGGTGCTCTCCTCCTTTTTCTGCGCCTTTGCGGCCTCCTCCTTGCGCTTCTTCTCCTCTTTTTCCTCCTCTTCGCCTAGTTCTATCTCTTGAATCGTGAGCTCCTTTCCAGATACGAAGACGCGATACTTCTTCTTGATCCCTTTCATGTACATGAATCGCTTGATGTATGTCTTGACATGCCTCGGCCTGACTCCCTCCCTGATTGAGCCGTCCTCCATTTCCAGGGTGTCACCCGAAACCGACGGCTTGACCCCCACTCTGGGCTCAAGGAACGCCGCCAGCTCCTCTCCCTGGTCCTTGATGGTGCCGAGGCTTATCTTCAAGTCGGCTGGCCTATTCGTTTCAGCGGTTATAACGGTTGTTGCTATTTCCCGCGTCTTCTGGTCCTTCTCTGATACGTCCTGATTGCCCTCATCAGATCGATCTTTCGAAAGGCCGGCCAGAAAACGTCCATGAAAACGAGTTCTGAGTAGGCACCCTGCCAGAGCAGGAACCCGCTCGTCCTCTCTTCGCCCGAGGTCCGGACTATCAGCTCGGGTTCCTGGTTCGGGAGGTATGATGTATAGAGCCTCTTTTCTATCGTATCTTCGGTTATCTCCTCCGGCGCGAGCTTGCCTGCTTTCACTTCCTGCGCGACAGCCCTCACCATGTCCGTAATCTCAGCCCTTCCTCCGTACGCAACCGCGATGTTGAGGTAGTGATCCTTGAACTCTGCAGTCTTCGCCTCTATCGTCGATAGCAGGTCGCGGATCGACTTCGGTAGGAGGTCGAGCTGCCCGATGGCCCTCACTCTGACCTTGTATCTGGTGATCCTCTCGTCCGAAACTAGCCTCGCGAGCCTGGCCTCAATCAGGACGAAGAGCTCTTTCAGCTCTTCGGGGGTCCTGTCTAGGTTCTCGGTCGAGAGCACGTAGAGCGTGATGGTCTTGATTCCCAGTTTGTGGCACCAGTCCAGGAGTTCCTCTGCTCTGTTGGCCCCCTCCTCGTGCCCGATCCCGTGCGCGAGGCCCTGGCTCGCCGCCCACCTCCTGTTTCCGTCGAGTATGATTCCGATGTGAGAGGGGACTGGCTGGGTTTCAATCTGTGCCTGGAGCCTCCCTTCGTAAAGCCTGTAGGCGCCGACGGCACGGAGCACAGAGTCCAGCATGGTTATTCCTCTTCAGGGACGTCCTTTGTTCTTATTCTGGGGTATATCGCCGTCGTCAGCGCGAAGATTGCTGCCAGGCCCAGAAGGATGTAGGAGATCAGGAGGACGGTCGATTCTGCGGTCCCATAGATCAGGAACTGCGAGAAGGTCCGCGCAGGGAGGTAGAAGAGTGCCAGCATCACCAGCACGAATCCGTCCCGCCTCCAGCGGATGCTATCCCTGGCCAGGTGAGAAAGGAGCGCTCCGGTTGCGTAGATCGCGATTCCCACCCATACGAGGTCCAGGCTCCCGCTGATCAACTGCCCAGCGCTCTGTTGAGCGCAGGAGGGCGCGCCGCCGACCGTCGAGCACGCATGGCTGACCATCGAGCTGTACCCGGTGAAGACGCCGACGACGATTACTAGGACGCTGGTCGCCATGGAGAAGAGCCTCATGTACCCCGTGGGCCCCCTCTGCAGCAATCCGGCGACCGTCCTGTCTATGTTGAACCCTCTGGTGAAGAACGCCCCTCCGAGTATCAGCAGAGTGGCGAGTTCCGCGTCGAGGAAACGGCCCGACACTATCAGAATCCCCGCGAGGATGAAGATCAGGCCCGGCACCCCGAGGGCCCACCTCGAGTAGTGGGGGTCGAAGACGAGCATCCTCAGATATCGTCCGAGGACCTGATAGGTCTCCTCGACTCTCTGGCTGTGTTTGACCGTCACCCTCTGGACTGAGACGATTGGCTTGAAGCTCTGGATGATCGGAATCACCTGCTCATCCTCTCCTCCGTCCGAGACCAGGATGATCCCGGTGTACTCGGAACCCTTTACGACGCTCTGTATCTCTATCCCGATCCTTCTGTCGGCGTCGAAACCTCTGCTGACGTCGCCGCAGACTAGCGCCACGTCGCACGCTGTGCCCTTGGCCGCCAACTCGTCGCACTTCTTGACCGCCGCGAAGATCGTGTTGGCGTCAGCCTCTTCCGGGTCTGCCATGACAAGCTTCATCGCCGCTGCGAGGGCCGCATCTTTTCCCACGATAGGGGTCTGGAGCTTGGTCTTCGTTCCGAGGTCGTCGTCCCTGTCGACGCAGAGTATCAGAAAGCGCTCGGGCTGGCCTGATATCATTGTCAATTCTCCAACAGCACGCGACGATACTTAAGTCTAGACCCAAAGAGTCACGCGTATTTCGCAGCTCAGATGGGCTTGAGGGACGTTCTACCGCTCAACGGACGGGTGGGCCCATGCGAGCTGAGATGCCCTGGGCGGTTATTCGGCAGAAGGCAACGGTCTCGAATCCCCAGCCCGGGACGAGGCCTCTCTGTTCTCTGGCCATCGACCTCGGGCGCGGCATCCAGAAAGGCCCTGGGCGTACCGCAATGGAACGACGCTCACCCATCGCCGCATCGATGAGCAGTCTTCGAAGTGCGCCTCCGACGGGGGAGGTCCTCCGCAGGAAGCTTAGAGAGCCTGCCTCTGAATGATCATCGAGACAGCGTTGCCTCCGCCGAGGCAGGCGGTCGCCAGACCGGTCTTCTTCTGGCTCCTCCTGAGGTTGTAGATGAGGGTAGTGAGGATCTTGGCGCCGCTACAACCTAGGGGGTGACCCAGTGCCACGGCCCCGCCGTTGACGTTGAACTTCTCCTCCGGGATTCCGAGTTCCCTCCTGACTGCGATTGATGCCGTAGAGTAGGCCTCGATGTGCTCGAACAGGTCGATGTCGGCGACGGTCATCCCGGCCTTCTTCAGCAGAGCCTTGGTGGTGGGGATGGGCGCCTCCATCACGCGTGCGGGCTCGACTCCTCCTGTCCCGTACGCCACGATCTCTGCCAGCGGCTTCAGCCCCAGCCTCTCCGCAGTCTCCTCCGAGGCCACGACGACCGCCGAGGCTCCGTCGCTCAGCTGGGACGAGTTGCCCGCGGTGCAGACGCCCCCCTCCTTGAAGACCGGCTTCAGCTTCCCGAGCTTCTCCACAGTGGTGTCCGCCCTGACACACTCGTCCTTGTCGAACTCGACGACTTCGCCTCCCTCTCTCTGGAAGCTGACCTTTACGATCTCTTCGTCGAAGAGCCTGGCCTCCAGCGCCCTCGCGGCCTTCATCTGGCTTTCGTACGCGAACTCGTCAGCCTCCTTCCTCGTGATTCCATACCGCTCGGCGACGTTCTCACCGGTCATCCCCATGTGGTAATCATTGTACACATCCCAGAGGCCGTCAAGGATCATCGCATCGAGGATCCTCGCGTCACCGAGCCTCACTCCCCAGCGCTCGCCTCGGACGATGTGAGGCGCGTTGCTCATGTTCTCCATCCCGCCAGCCACGATCAGGTCCTCATCTCCGGCCTTGATTGCCTGGGCGGCCAGCATGACTGCCTTGAGGCCGGAACCGCACACCTTGTTGATCGTCACAGCCCCAACGCTGAAGGGGACCCCTCCACCTATCGCCGCCTGCCTGGCTGGGTTCTGGCCGAGTCCGGCGGAGACCACGTTGCCCATTATCACTTCGTCGACTTCGGAGGGAGAGACACTCGCCCTGCGGAGGGCCTCCTTGACAGCAATCGAGCCGAGCTTGGGGGCGCTGACTCCGACCAGGCTCTTCCCGAACTTTCCGGTGGCGGTCCTGCATGCAGAGAGGATTACTGGTTTCCCCATCATGGCTGGGGTCGTCATGCGTCGATAATAAACGGAACGTAATGCAGAAAACCTGCATCCCTAAATAGGTTGAATTTTGGAGGCGATTCGCCGACTATGAATGCCCTAAGCAAGATCTGGATGGACGGTAAGTTCGTCGACTGGGATGACGCGAAGATACACGTCCTGACACACGGCCTGCATTACGGCTACGCGGTCTTCGAAGGGATACGGTGCTTCTCCACCCCAGAAGGTCCTGCGATCTTCAGGCTCAGAGAGCACATGGAGCGGTTTTTCAACAGCGCAAAGATCTACATGATGAAGATCGACTACTCCGCGAAGGAGCTGAGCGACGCCTGCGTCGAACTGGTCAGGAAGAACGGCATCCCAGAGTCATACATCAGACCGATTGCGTACTCGGCCTACGGCAAAATGGGGCTGAACCCGACGTCGAGCAAGATATCCGTCGCAATCGCTTCATGGGAGTGGGGTCCGTACCTGGGCAAGGACGCCGTCGACAAAGGCGTTCGTGCGGCCATTTCGAGCTGGATCAGGGTCGACCCGCGAGCCCTCCCCATACAGGCCAAGTGTTCGGCCAACTACGCCAACTCCGGTCTCGCGAAGATGGAGGCGACGAAAGCGGGGTACGACGAGGCGATAATGCTGAACAGCGACGGGATGGTCGCCGAGGGGCCGGGGGAGAACATCTTCCGGGTCAAGGACGAGGTCCTCAGCACTCCTCCCGCGAGCTCGGGCATATTGAGAGGAATCACCAGGGACACTATCATACAGTTTTCCCGCGACCTGAAGATAAATTTCTACAGGAACGATATGACGAGAGAGGAACTCTACACCGCAGACGAGCTCTTCTTCAGCGGAACTGCCGTTGGGGTCGCCAAGATTCGGGAAGTCGACGGCAGGAAGATCGGGAACAGCGCCTTCCCAATGACCGAGAGGTTCCGGAAACTGTATGAAGGAACGGTCCACGGGAAGGTCAAGCGCTACTCGAAATGGCTGACTACGGTCAAGCCCTGAGCTAGGCCTTCACGAACCCTTCGATGTCAAGGATCGTCCCCTGGCGCTTCGCGGGCGCCCTGAACTTCGGGACGACCTTCGAACCGATCTCCAGTCCAGCCCCCGTGGCAAAGTGAATCAGGCCTCCCGTGACCCCCTTGAAGACGACGAACGCGAAGGTCCTCGGCCTCGCGAGCCGGTTCCCCTCGAACCCGACCCTGCTTTCGGCCAGGGCCGCGACCACTCCTCCGGGGCCAACCTGCCTGAAGCGCTTGATTTCGCGGTAGCACTCGACGCAGTAGACCTTTGGTGGAATGTACTTCTTCCCGCAATTCGTGCATTCGGAGGCGAGGATTCTGCCCTCCCGAAGACCGCGAAGGAACTTCTCCCCTGCCACCCCTGCCGTGTACTGATAGTGGAGGGGGATCTGGTCGGTCCAGGACCTCAGCTTTTCGACGCTCGTTATCCTGTCTTTCAGTGACATCGTTATCGCCTCGGCCTGAAGTACTTGATGTCGGTTATGGCCCCGGTCCTCTGCGACTTTGGCTTCCAAACCGCTTCCACCTTCATCCCGATCTCGACCTTCCCGGGTTCCACTTCGCCGAGAAGGTGGAGTATCCCCATGCCGGGAGACGCTCCGTCGATGTCGATCACAGAGACCAGTACAGGCTTCTTCCTTCTGCTCGCGTCGTTGTTGACGTAACTTATCGAGAACGTGTTCACCGTCCCGGTGTCCTTCACCCTGACCCATTCATCAGTGGGCACGAAGTCCTCCTCGCAGTAAGCCCGCGGAGGTATCAGCGTCCGGCCGCACTTGTTGCACTTCCGCGCCCAGAGCTCCCCTTCCTTCAGCCCATCCAGGAACCGGCTGATCGCCACGCCGGAGGTCCAGGAGTACCTGAGCACCGTATCGAAGTGCGTGACCAGGAACTTGCCCGCTTCGAGCTCCTTGCTGTCTATCGCAGTCCCGGGGTAGGCGCCGATCTTCGAGCTCATCCTCGCTTCAGTCCTCCCGGGCAATCACATTTCAAACTTTCCTAACCACTCCCAGTCGTCTTGCGAGCTCGACGTAGTACTGAAGCGACGCCGGGTCGGCAAGGGCACCCTCGCTGACCGCCCTGGCGGGATCGGCCCCCATGAAGATCTTCTTGATTGGCACTTCGAGTTTCTTCCCGTTCAGGGTTTTGGGGACGGAAGGGACCTGAATGACCTCGTCGGGCGCGTACCTCGGGGAGAGGTCCGTCCTCACCTTCGCCCTGATTCTGGCGATCAGGTCCTGGTCCAGCTCCTTCCCTCCCGACGTCACTACAAAGAGCAGCAGCCGGGGAGGCCCCCCCGGGGCCTCGACGTCGACGGCCACGCAGTCAGCGACCTCTGGCATCGTCTCGACGGCCCGATAGATCTCGCTCGTCCCGATTCGGACCCCCATCCTCTTGATCGTCGCGTCGGAGCGCCCGTAAATGATGCAGGTCCCCCGCTCTGTAAACTCGATCCAGTCGCCATGCCTCCAGACCCCGGGGAAGACTTCGAAGTAGCTCTCGCGGTACCTGCTCCCGTCTGAATCCCCCCAAAGGTACAGAGGCATGCTGGGCATCGGCTTGGTGATCACAAGCTCGCCCACCTCCCCTATGACAGGCTTACCGTCTTCGCTGAACGCCTGCACGTCTGCGCCGAGGCACTTGCACTGGATCTCGCCGGCATACACGGGGAGGACGGGGCATCCGCCCACGAACGGCGTGCAGACGTCGGTCCCGCCGCTTATCGAGGCGAGCCAGAGGTCCCGCTTGACGCGCGAGTACGTCCACCTGCACACCTCTGGAGAAAGCGGGGACCCGGTGGACCCGACTCCCCTGAGCGCCTCGAGCCTGTGGGTGCTGCGGGGCTCGATTCCAGCCTTCATGCAGGCCCCGAGATGGGCTGCGCTCGTGCCGAGGAAGGTCACGCCGTTCTTCTCCGCGAGCGTCCAGAGCGAGTTGGCGTCCGGGTAGGTGGGGTTGCCGTCGTAGAGGACTATCGTAGTGCCCAGCAGAAGCCCCCCGACGAGGTAGTTCCACATCATCCAGCCCGTAGTCGTGAACCAGAAGAACCGGTCGCCAGGCTTCAGGTCGTTGTGGAGCGAGAGGACCTTGAGGTGCTCCAGAAGGATTCCGCCGTGCCCATGCACGATCGGCTTCGGTAGTCCCGTGGTCCCCGACGAATAGAGGATCCAGAGGGGGTGGCTGAACGGTACCCGTTCGAACTCCAGCCGCTCCTTCCCCCTGACCATCTCGTCCCAGTCCACAGTCTTCCTCAGACCTTCTGGCGCCTCGGAACCAGAGGCCAGCACGGTCGCCTCAAGCGTGGGGAGCGACCCGACGATGTCCCTGACCGCCTCCCTCCTGTCGAAGTTCTTCCCTCCGTACCAGTAGCTGGTCGAAGCGACCAACACCTTGGGCTGGATCTGCTTGAACCTGTCTTTCACGCTGGGCGCCCCGAAGTCGGGCGAGCAGCTCGACCAGACCGCGCCGAGACTCGCGGCCGCCAGCATCGACACGACGCTTTCGGGCACGTTCGAGATGTACGCTGCCACCCTGTCGCCCTTCCTGACACCGAGCCGACCCAGGGCCGCCGCTGCCGATGCCACCTGCCTCCTGAGCTCGGCCCAGCTGATCTCCCGCCTTTCTCCCGATTCATCGAGGTGGATGATCGCGGGTCCGGCAGAGGCGTTGGTTCTAAGCGCGTGCTCGGCGTAGTTCAGCGTTGCCCCTTCGAACCATTTCGCTCCGGGCATCCGGCTGTCGGACAGCACACTGGTATGCTTCGAGCCCGACAGGACACCGCCGGAATCCCAGACTGCCTCCCAGAACGGGCCGAGGTTCTCCACCGACCATTTCCAGACGTCCTCGTAGGCGACCTCCCCGGCGGACCTGCCTTCGAAGTACGTATCCACGAAGCGCGTGATGTTGGCTCGTCCCTTCCAGCCTGCATCTGGCTCCCAAAGCGGGGTGGGGTGCTCCTGAGAAGCCATGAATCGGCTACCTCTTCATTGTGATTACGGTGCCGACCTGCATCAGGTCGCCCCAGGCCTGGGCGAGCCCCCTGTTGACCTCCTTCTTCACCTGTCTCTTGCCTGCTTCGCCTCTGAGCTGCCAGAAGAGCTCGCAGGTCTTCATCATCCCCGACGCCGCGATTGGGTTTCCGACGCCTAGGAGCCCTCCCGAAGGGTTGATCGGAAGGTCGCCGTCCCTCTGAGTGACGCCTTCCCGCGTGAGCTTGGGCGCCTCGCCTTTGTCTGCGAGAAGCACCCCTTCCATGTGATGAAGCTCCTTGTAGTCAAAGGGGTCGTAGACTTCGGCGAAGTCGATCTGCTTTCTCGGGTTGTCTATCTTGGCCATCCTGTACGCCATCCTGGCCGCAGCCTCCACATAGCTCGGGTAGTACAGGTCCCTGTTCGTCCAGTACTGCGAATCGACGTTCCATCCGACCCCGTCGATCCAGACCGGGTCGTCGGTGTATTTCCGCGCCACGTCCTCTGAGACGAACATAAGCGCCGCGGCTCCGTCCGATGAGGGCGAGACATCGAGCCTCTTCACTGGCAGGCAGATCGGCTCGCTCTTCATCACGTCGTCGACCGTGATTCTGGCGGGCAGCTGGGCGCAAGGATGGTCCATTGCGTTGCCCTTGTTCTTCACGGACACGAGCGCTATGTCCTCCTCACTGATCTTGTGGACCGCCATGTAGCGCCTCATCTCGAGCGCGAAGATCCACAGAAGCGTCACCCCAAGGGGCCTCTCAAGGGTGTGGTCGAAGATGCTCCAGAACGCGTACTGCGGGTGAGGATGGAGCGGGGACATCTTCTCTTCTCCCACGACAAGACAGGTATCAAAGAGCCCTGACGCAACGTGCCACCAGCCGGCCACCGGCAGGAAAACCCCAGTCCCGCCTCCCACGTACACCCTGCTGTACGGCCTGTTGGTCCCTCCGGCCCCGTCCATGAGGTACTCTCCCTTCATGTGTACGCCGTCGAAGGCGTCTGGGGCCGTGCCCAGGACGACGGACTCCACATCCTTGATTTCCATCCCGGCTGAATCGAGGGCCATCCTGCTCGCTTCGAAGGAGAGCTCCCTACCCGTCTCCAGCATCCTCCGTCTGAATTTCGTCATCCCGGCCCCGACGACTGCCACTCTCTTCATTGTGTCAGTTCACCATCGACAGCGCCACCGCTGCTCCCGTTGCCGTGGGGTTCCCGCGCCAGGACACGGCCAGAGCCTTCTCCGCCCTCTTGACCTGGTTGCCGCCCGCTTGTCCTCTCATCTGCAAGACGCATTCGAGCACCTTGTGCGAGCCGTTCGCCTCGATCAGGTACCCTGTGCCCAAGGACCCTCCGCTGGGATTGAGCCTGCGGGTCTTCTCCTCTAACATCTTCATGACAGACGACTTGCTGACGCCGAGAGACATCAGGTGCTGCACCAGCTTGTAGGAGTAGGTATCGTCCACCTCGAGGATGTCGAACGCGTCGACACCCCTGAATCCGGCCTGCTTCTTCACCGATTCGAACGAGTCCTTGGCGTACTTCGCAGAATCCATTGCGCCTCCCTCGAACCAGGGCGTCGACGAGCGCCAGGCCAGTCCGTCGATGAACACGGCCTCCTTTTTGTTTCTCCTTATCCAACGCTCGGAAGCGAGCACCAGGACTATCCCAGCCTCGGCGTAATCCGACCTGTCGTACCTCCTAAGCGGCGCCGCAATCACTTCAGCCTCCCCGATTTCAGAAAGCTCCAGCCTGGTCCCGTAGCTTGCCCTGGTGTTCATCGTCGCCTTCTCCTTCTCGGTCTTCACGGCCAGGCTCACGTCGTCTCTATTCAGGCCGACGCTCTTCATGAAGGCGCTCATCTCGAGGCCGGCGAGGATGTCCCCGTTGGCTCCTGTGACCCTGTGAAATTGAGGGTCGAGCGCTAGGTTCTCCACGCGCGCCTTGTCGAGGACGTCCGCCACCTTGCTGTGGGCCTCGACCGAAACGACCTCTGCGAGCCCTGATCGGATGTGCATCACTGCATGCCCCATGCCGATTATCCCGTCGGCTGGGACGGTGCAGACAGGCCTCCTCGCCCCTCCCACCTGGTCGGGGACCATTTCGTCGGCTATGCTCCAGCCTTCCCAAAGATCCTCAGTGCAGCAGATGAACGAACCAATCTCCGTCCTCGGGTCTATCTGGGCATCCCCGTAGGCCTTCGAAGCAGCCTGGTACATCAGCTCCCTCGTCGACAGGTCTGTAATCGCAGGGCGGAAGCCCTCGTAGCCGACCCCTATGATGCCGACCCTGTCTGTCACGGCGTCGTCCCTGCCGGAGAGGCGATATTATTCGTTTGCTTGAAGAAGCCCATCCCCCTTCGCCCCTGTCACAGTCAGTCCCTTGGCGATTCAGGGTTGATGCCTCACGAGAACCGTTAAATGCGTCTCGCAGGGGACGCAGCGACGGCTCTCGCCTTGCCCTTGTTCAGTGCCGAGCACAAGGTCCTGCTGGAGACCCTCTATCCGTCGAATCATGTTGAATACTCGGAGATCCTTGCCTCGCTGAGTGGGTTCATGGAGAAAGAGATTATGCCGCTCTCTCCAAAATTCGACCTCGGCCAGGAACCGATCGGGCCTTCTCGAAGGCGCCTGCTCGAGAACGGGATCTGCCAGATACAATTCCCGCCGGAATACGGCGGGCTCGGTCTCCCATTCTCAGTCTACGCAAACGCCGTAGAAC
>Ga0181524_10004181_pt1 | contig 13515 bp, 17 predicted proteins | sample PEATcosm2014_Bin_34_FD_119761 | JGI IMG/M metagenome (GOLD analysis project Ga0181524, IMG submission 119761) | Peatland microbial communities from MTU Mesocosm Facility, Houghton, MI, USA - PEATcosm2014_Bin05_60_metaG | ecosystem: Environmental > Terrestrial > Soil > Wetlands > Peat | place...
TCACAGGGCAAGGGCACAATTCCGAACATTTCATCGATGAGCGGCTTCCGGCTGCTTACGCGCATCCCGGCGTACAGCGGCGTCTGAAGCGGCTCTTCCGCGCCCCCCTGAACTTGCCAGGTTCCACGATCACCACGCCTGCATTCAAATCTCTCTCTTTTTGTAATCGCCGCGGCTGAGGTGCTTTTCCAGCCACAGATAGAGACAGATGAAGAGATACCGGCTGCCCATCTCCTGGATCTTCAGCTTGGCCACGCCCGTCCTGCGGTTGCGCCAGGTAATTGGGATCGTGGTCCAGGAGTAGCCGCGGATGATGGTCTTGAGCGGCAGTTCTACCGTGAGATTGAAGTGTGCCGAGAGCATGGGCTTGCAGCCCTCGATCACGGTGCGCCGGTAAGCCTTGAATGCGTTGGTGGTGTCGTTGAGCGAAATTCCGAAGAGCATACGGATGAAGAAATTCGCCGGCCGGTTCAGCCGCAGCTTGAACCAGGGATAATCGATCACTCCGCCGCCCTTCATGAAGCGGGATCCGAAGACCGCGTCCCATCCCTCATTCAGCTTCTTCCAGTAACGAACCACATCGCGGCAATCGTCCGACTCATCGGCCATCACCACCACTGCGGCGTCGCCGTGGAAATGAGTAAGTCCGGCAGCGATGGCGCGTCCAAAGCCATGCGGAGGTCTTTGGGAAAGCAGGCGCGCCTCCGGGATGCGCTGACTCAACTGGGTCACGATCTCCGCGGTGCGGTCGGTGCTTCCGTCGTCGACCACGACGATCTCGTGCGGAATGTCGTTCAGCCGCAGCTCCACGTGAAGATGTTCGACGGTAGACGCAATGCAGCCCTCTTCATCCCGTGCGGGGATCACCACCGAGAGCAGCTTCAGCTCTTCTCCCGCGGCCGACGGCGCAGGACTCTTCATGCGCCGCACCTTTCCAGCCAGCCGGGATGTTCGGCAACATGCACGGCGATCTCCTCGAGAATCGCGTAGATTTCTATGCTGGGCCGCCAATCGAAACTGTTCGCCGCAAGCGTCGCATCCAGAATCAGCCAGGGAACATCGTAAGGCCGGTCGGAACCGTCGGCCAAGGGCGCATTAGGGCCGAAGCGATCGTCGCACCAAGCCGTAAGCTGGGCCAGCGACATCGAGTTCTGTTGCCCGCCGGAGACATTTTGCAGGCCGCCCCGGCCGGGGTTGCGGAGTTGCATATCCACCAGGCGCGCCAGGTCCCGCGGGTGCAAAGCATCCCTCACCTGGTACCCATGACCTCCGAAGCCGAGATACTTCAACGTTCGCCGCGCCGCGTGCGCGTGCAGCCAATAGGAGAAGATGCCCTGCTCCGCTGTGCCGAACTGGCCGGCTCCTGCCAGCACGCCGCAGCGATTGATCCAGACCGGCACCCCAAATCCCGCGGCATACTCCTGCGCCAGGCGCTCCGAGGCCAGCTTCGTTGCCCCATACAAGGAGATAGGAGCCTCAGTGCTGAAAGCTTCGGTAACGCCGGCCACGCTGACGGCTGCCGGCCACGGCCGTGCCGGGTCCAATGTGAGCATGGAGGAAACCGGCGCCAACGGCAACTGTCCCAGCACGGAAATGGAATAAACGCGGCTGGTGCTGAGCATGATGAAGCCTGCCCGCAAGCTCCTGCAGTACTCGAGCAGATTGATGGTGCCCAATAAGTTATGTTCCAGCAACTGGCGTGCGCTCGTTTTGCCGTCGCGGCCCGCCAGAACGCTGGGCTGCGCTGCCGCATCGATCACCCAGTCCACGGCCGGAAGCGCCTCTACATCGCTGGCCATACGCAGATCGCCGTGCACCAGTTGCACGCCAAGCCGCTTCAGCGACAGCCGGTTGGTTTCGCTGCCCTGGCGCGCCAGGTTGTCCAGCCCCACGATCTCGATGCCCTGGTGAGACTCCAGAAGGCAGCGAACAAGATGGCTGCCCGCAAACCCGCATACGCCTGAAACTAAAACCTTCATGCGAACGTTATTTTCGCCTCTTGCACTTTCCCTGTCCCGGCCTCCTCATTGTCGTCGCCCCAAGCCACGACAACGTCGCCGGGTTCAGCGTCCGGGACCCCCGTGGGCCGCGAAGCACGCGCCATTGCGCGCCGCTGGCTCTCCTCAGTATCGCAAACAGAGGCGCGACGAAAAAACAAATTTAACTGTCCCGGTTGCAGCATAATCCTTCTCTCGCGTCAAAGCAGGGTCGAACGGCCGTATTCCTCCTCAACCGATCCGCTCGCCGATGGCTTGCATGGCGCTCGCGGTCGCCACCGTCCAGTTCAATCTGGTCTTGTACTCCTCAAGAGCGGAGTTTCCGAGCCGGCGGTAGATATCCGGCGTGCTCATGGCGCGCAGAACCAATTCGCAATATTCCTCCACCTCTGCCCTTTGATCCTGAATAGGCACCATAAATCCATTCTTTCCTTCGTTGATAACAGTGGGAATCCCGCCAACGTTCGAAGCGAGGATGGGAACACCGAACGCATTCGCCTCGGCGAAGACAATTCCGTAACACTCGGCTCGGGAGGGAAGAATGAGGAAGTGGCTATTCACGAAAAGATCCTTCACCCGATCCATACCGGCCGGGGTTCGCTTGTCGACGAACCCGATGATTTTCACACACTCCGGAAGAGCCATGCCGGAAGGCGGCGTGCACCCGGCAATCGTCAAAGTCGTAGGCATCCCCCGGCGGTTAAGCTCCCGCGCCACATCCACCGCGACGGCGCAGCCCTTGCGGGCCCAGTCCACACCCAGCAGCAGCAGCTCGCAGCGATCCCTGGGCCGGTTCGCGATCCTCTGCGCAACGTCAACCTCGCTGGCATCGCCGGAAAGATTCGCTCCCATCGGAACAACGCGAACCTTATTGGGATCGGCGCCATGACAGTCGATTGCCGTTCGCGCAGCCCACTCGGAGGCATACAAGGCAAGCGCGCACCGCTCGAATGCAGATTGTTCTGCCGCGTCGCCTTCGGCTATCGCCTGGGCGCTTACGTTGAAGTAACCCGGATAGAAATCGAGGAGCCCGCGAAAGGTCGAGTCCGTCCAGATCGCAATTGGAATATCCGTGTCGAGATAGGCCACAGGAAGCGTGCTGGGGCAGACAATGACATCCGGGCGCAGTTTCTTGGCGATCTCAGCAATCTGGCGGGCGTAATGCGCCAGGCGTTTTTTGTGCCGGAAGGAGGAGTAATTCTCGTGCAGAACTCGAGTCCGAAACAGATCCCGGCCGCGAAGGCAGACGCTTCTGGCGCCGCTCAAATTTTGAATTCTGACGACATCCGCTCCATTGCGGGCGAAGCCGTCTGACATGAAAAATGGAATTCCCGACCATTCTTTGACATCGTCAGACGCGCCAATCGTCAAATAGGCGATCTTCATGCTGACATGATATAGCGCATCGCTTTGCGCCTAGGCTGTACTCAAGAAAATTCAATCCTGTCCGGATCTCCGGACACGAGCACCCAATCGCTCAGCGGCAATCCGGCGATTATTTGCCTGCGGCCCCTTGTAGATATCGCAATCGTCACATACCGCTATTGCGCATCCGACGCTGCTTCCATCGTTTCGCGTGGCCTGACGGCCATGCGGCGCAGCAGCCATTTACGGGTCGGCGTCTCGAGGAAGTAATAACTCAACACGCTGAGGCCAATGCAAATGCAGAGGTAAAAGGGATACCAGATCCGAACCTTCTCGAAACCAAATATCCGATAGAAGTACCACCAGACGGGCCCATGGATCAGGTAAAGGCCGTAACTCGCCTCACCCAGAACCACCAGCCAGGAAACGCTGAACAGGCGGGCGATCGGCGAATCGGCAAAGGAAAGCGACCAAATGATGCAGGCAAATACTGGGGCCAGCAAGCCATCGTAGACCAATAGGATCGGGATGTGTGTCCCCACGTTAGCAACCACAAGGGCGTATCCGAGTAAAGCAGCCAGCAAAACCCCGTATTGATGCAGAATGGGCGCCGGCGTCCCTTGCGGGCGCTCGCGTACCTCCTGCTGCCAGCGGGCCAAGAGGATTCCCAGCAGGAACGTGGGAACATGGAGGGGCGGAAAGACACCCGCAGAAAACTCGTCGAGGCGCCCGCCGGCCGCTCCCGCAACCGCAAGTCCGGCGGCATAGATGGCCAACGCCGCCAGCCACAGCTTCTTCCCGCGTAGCTTCCATAAAGCAGGTCCGGCGAAGGGAAACAGCAGGTAAAACAGGGCCTCGACGGAAAGCGACCAATTGGCTCCGCAGATCATGCGGAAATGAGGCGCCCACGCCTGCAGCATCGACAGATCGAACAAGAATGTCCCCCCGGTCAGGAGAACTGCTTTCTTCAGGCCGTAAACCGGAATGCGCCACAAAATGACGTCGGGAGTATCCAATACCAGCGTGGCAAAAAAGAGCGGATAGATGCGCGCGAAACGCGCCGCCCAAAAATTGCGCCTGTTCACCGGCTGCCCATGACGCAAGTAGACAACCGACAAAATGTAGCCGCTAAGAAAAAAGAAGAAACTGACGGAGACAGACCAGGTGGACAACCACCGCTGGCCAAGAGCGCCAGGAGGGAACCCCGGGAGCGCAACCGGAAACGAATGGAAGAGCACAACCATCAACGCCGCAAAGAATCGCACCGAAGTCAACGGATGGATCCTTCCAGCTTGCATCTTCGAGGCTGCGGCCAAGCCGTGCTCCTTCACCTTCGATCCCTGGCCGAAGGTTCTTTCGCTTTCTATATCGCTCCGGCCACCAACTTATTCCCAGTGGCCTTATCGGGAAATTGAACTCCCGCCTTGTCGCTGGAGCCGAGGGAAACACAGGGCATCGCAGGTCCGTACGGCGTTATACGGAAGACTGGCCGGGCACGTCCGCACCCCATGTGCCGTGTCTTCAAGGTCACCGCGCCGGCTGCTCTTCCACCACCACGCCGAAATCGTTGAGCTTGTGGATGAAGGTTTTGACGTTGCGGCGCACCTTCGACCCGCCCGTCGTCGCGGCGGAGGTGACTCGGCGACGGCGATGGCGCGGCCATAGCGCCATGCGCCATCACCCGCCCGCTTTTTCATCTTCTCATGGCTCGCCGGACCGGGTTTCAGCGCCGTTGCGCCGTGGCATTGCCATCCGCAAGAGATGCCTTCGAAGGCGCCGTTCGGGAATCTGCCGGGAGGGCGCAGAACCGGGCGAACCCTCCGTTGCCCGCAAAAAGCGAAAGCGGCGCAACGGCCGCTCGAAACGATCGGTTGAGAAAGGAATGGTGCGCCCGGAGAGATTCGAACTCCCGGCCTACTGATTCGTAGTCAGTCGCTCTATCCAGCTGAGCTACGGGCGCACTCACGCGGGCTTCGGAACGAGGCCCAGCAGACGAACCTTACCCAGAGTATCAAGGTTTCAAGCATCGGCGCAACGCGGGCGCATTCGACTGCGGGCGGGTCACGCGGACGGCGTGGCGGCGCTTTCCGGTACGGGCGCGGGAACCAGCGGCGGTTCTGCGGTGATTTCCAGCCCGGTCTCGCGAACCAGCTTGGTGACAGCGGCTGCGTTCAGGCGCGTAGCGTCGAACTCGACACGGAGGGTATGAGCCGCGCGGTCAAAACTGAGGCGCCGGATGCCGTAGACGTCGCGCACGCGGGCCAGCGCCAACGCGGCCTGTTCCGTGGGCGGCGCGCCGTAGCCATAGACAATCTCGACCGAAGTCATGAGTACAGGATAGCAAGGCGCACGCGCGCCGAATCTTTGTCCTCAAAGGCTCTTGAGATAGGTGAGAATCTCCGGGCTGGTCCAGTCCTGCGGGCCGACGAACTTGCTGCGGATAATGCCCTTGCGGTCGATCAGATAGGTCTCCGGCCACATCTCCGTGTGGTAGAGCTTGGCGGCCGACTGGCTGGGGTCGCGGACGGTGATCAGGTCCACGTGATGTTGCGCGATAAAGTTTGAGTAGGCCTCGGGATCGTCATCGATGCTGACAGCGAGTATGACGAGATTGGACTGCTCATGGTGGAGCGCGAGCAGCGAGGGCATCTCTTCGACGCACGGTATGCACCAGCTTGCCCAGAAGTTAAGCAGGACAACGTGGCCGCGGTAGCCGGCCAGATGAACGGTGGCCGAGCCGTCGGAGACGGTGAAATCGGGAGCAACCTTGCCGGTTTGGGCGGGATGCGAGCCGCGATTGCACGCAGACAGCGGAGCCAGAGCCAGAAAGAAGACCAGGATGAGGCAACGAGGGAACCGCACCTCCTTATAATACGGAGCGAAAGGGCGGGAAGTGAAACGGTGAAGCGCGATGAGCAAGAATGAGCCGGAGCAGGACAGAGATGGCGGCTGGAAACCGGTGCTGGGCCTTGCCGAACCGGCGGTGGCTCTAACTCCGGCGGCGGAGTGGCGAGACTGGGCCGGCAAGACCGTGCCAGGAACCGTCTTTGACCAGCCGGAACCGGAGGAATTGATTGACCTGACGGTGATCGTCCCGGCGCGCAACGAGGAGGCTTGCCTGGGCGACTGTTTGCAGTCGCTGGTCAGTCAGTCGGAGGAGATCTTCGAACTGGGCCGCGATTGGGAGTTGGTCGTGGTGGACGATCACTCCACCGACCGTACCGCCGAGATCGCGCGCGGTTTTCGTGGCGTCACGCTGATGCAGGCGGACAAGCTGGAGCCGGGCTGGACCGGCAAGGCCAACGCCGTGTGGACTGCGGCGCGGCGCGCGCGGGGCTGCTGGCTGCTGTTTACCGACGCGGATACGGTTCACGAGCCGGGCAACCTGCGCCGGGCGATGCACGAGGCCGAGCGGCACAGGGTGGGCATGTTGAGCTACTCCCCGCGGCAGATTGTGCATGGGTTGGCGCAGCGCTCGCTCATGCCTCTGGTATTTTGCGAGATGGCGCTCGCCTATCCGCCGGCAAAGGTTTCGGACCCCGCGCAGCGCATTGCCGCAGCCAACGGGCAGTTCCTGCTGGTGGAGCGCGAGGCCTACCGGCGGCTGGGAGGGCATCCGAGTGTGGCCGGCAAGGTGCTGGAGGACGTGGAACTGGCTTTTCTGGCCAAGCGGCGCAAAGTGGGCCTGCGCTTCCGCTACGCCGATGACGCTGTTTCTGCGCGCATGTACCGCGGCACGACGGCAATGATGGAAGGCTGGACCAAGAACCTGAAGCTCCTCTTCGACAATGCGCTTCTGTTGTCTGTCTTTCGGGCCATCGATTTTCTGCTGCTATTCGGCCTGCCCATCCTGGCCTACGAACTGTGGAATGCGCGGCTGGGCGCGCACGGACTGGAGTGGCTTGGGGCGGGTTGGATTCTGGCATTGCTCTGGCTGCGGACGCTGTTTCGCTTCTATTCGCGAGTAGCCAAGTCGAACTTTCCTTTCCTGGATTGCGTGCTGGCGCCGCTGGGATTGCCTTTGTTTGTGGCGCTGCTCTATCGCAGTTGGTTTCAGCACCGCATCCTGAAGCGCGTAAGCTGGAAGGGGCGGGAATACGCGGCCTGAGGGAACAGGGCAGAAAGCCTGGCGCCGGCTTTTGAGCAGGTCGCGAATAACCCGAAGATTTTTCGATAACTTGCTGTTTTGTCTCGATTGTGTGAAGCCCGGAAGCCAACTGCGGCATCTTTTTTGAAGTGAGGGCTCGAAATGGTCTTCTTGACGCGGCGGGCGGTGTTTTCCGCATCGCACTACTACTGGAACGAGTTCTGGACCGCAGAGAAGAACCGGCAGGTCTTTGGCCGCTGTGCGAATCGCAACGGGCACGGCCACAATTACACACTGGAGGTGACCGTGGCCGGCGAACCCGATCCCGTGACCGGCTTTGTCGTCGATCTCAAGTGGCTCAAGGACGTGATGGAGCGGGAGGTTCTGGCAGCCTACGATCACAAGCACATGAACCTGGACGCACCGGAGTTTGCCTGCGTAATTCCGACCACGGAGAACATCGCCATCGCAGCATGGAAGCGGCTGGAACCAGCGATTACCGCGGCGGGAGGCGCGCGGCTGAGCCGGATTCGCGTGTACGAAACGCCGGACATATTTGCGGAATACCGGGGTCCCCACGAACAGGTCTTCGTTCGTGGGGTGAAAGACAGGGGTGAAGCGTGAAAGCGTACTTCGGCCGCCGCTACCTGCTCAGCGCCAGCCACCGGCTGCACACGGCTGCGTTCACGGCCGAGCAGAACCGCGCGGCCTATGGCAAATGCAACAACGAGCATGGGCACGGCCACAATTATGTCGTCGAGGTTCTGGTGGGCGGCGCCGTAGACGCGGAGACGGGAATGGTAATGGATCTGGTGAAGCTGGATGAGACGGTGCGCGCGCGGGTGTTGGATCGGTTCGACCACGCCAACCTGAATCTCGATCCGCTGTTTGCCGATCGCGTTCCCACAACAGAGAATTTCTGTAAGGCGATCTTTGCTCTGTTGCGCGATGCCTTGCCGTTGGGCGAACTGGAGCACGTACGCGTGGAAGAGACGGAAAACAACTACTTTGAGTGTTCGTTGGGAGGTTGAAAAGAATGGCGCATCCGATGATTGTGAGCAAGGCCGTGCGGCGCGCAGTTGATGCGGATGAAGGGCTGAGCGGGTTCAGTACGCAGGAGATGTATCGCGAGATTCTGCGCCGCCTGGGCGAGGATCCCGATCGTGACGGGCTGCGCTCGACGCCGGAGCGCGTGGAGAAGGCGCTGGCTTTCCTTACCAAGGGCTACGACCAGGATCCGGCGCAGATTCTGCGCGGGGCGCTCTTCGATGTGGACTACGACGAGATGGTCATCGTCAGGGACATCGAGATGTTCTCGATGTGCGAGCATCACATGCTGCCCTTCTTCGGCAAGGTTCACGTGGCCTATATCCCCAAAGGCAAAGTCATCGGCTTGAGCAAGATTCCCCGGCTCGTCGAGGTGTTCGCGCGCCGCCTGCAGGTACAGGAGCGGCTCACGCGCCAGGTCGCCGACGCCATTCAGGGCGCGATTGCGCCGCAAGGCGTGGGCGTTGTGGTTGAGGCACGCCACCTGTGTATGATGATGCGCGGCATCGAGAAGCAGCATTCGTCCACGGTCACCAGCGCCATGGTGGGCTGCTTCCGGCAGAAGGAGACGCGCGCGGAGTTTCTTTCGCTGGTGCGCCAGGCGGGCAATGGCATGGCCTGACGTCGGCAAAAGCGGCCCTGCTGTTCCCACTCTGCCGGTTCCGCCCCTCAGATTCCCTCTGCAAATGGCACTGCAAGATAGCGCCCGCGAAGGGCGTTGGCGGTGGCGAGCGCCTTGTCGAATTTTCGCTTCGTCGTCTGGCTGATGCGCGCCAGCAGCGCGGCGTCCCGTTCCGCATCGAGGGCCTCCCGCGCAATCTCCTCCAGTTGCTGCCAGTCGTGCCAGTCGCCGACGCGGCGCTGCACGTTTCCCAGCGCATCAACCAGGCCGGGATCGGCATCCGCTGAAAGCTGCAGGACGTAGCGCAGCTCCTTCACCTTCAGGCGGAAGGCGTGAATGTTGTCTGCATTCAGCGGCGGCCACGAGCCCAGCATGCGCACCGCATCCATCGCCGCTGCATGGATTCCCTCATTCGTCTGCCCCGCTTGCCCGCCTGCCGGCTCGGCGCCTTTTGCCGGGGCCAGCGCGGATCGGACGATCCTGGCATATTGCTTCAGGTCTTCTCGCGCTGCATCGCGCCGCCGGGCGAGAACTCGCCGTAGTTTTTCGGCATTCTGCTGCCGCGCGATTTGCAGATGATCGAGCAGGCGGGTAAGGGAATCGCCGGTCAAGCGCCGCGCCAGCCTGCGTGCGTTCGCAGTAAATACATCCATGTCGCGCACTCCGCCGGCCGCCTTGCGCACTGGCTCGATCGATTTGAGGAGGCGCCGCGATCTTTTCTCGTCGCTGTGCGCCAGCACGGTGGCAATCGCCTCCACCCGCCGCGCGGCCGTGCGCAGCTTATGCACCTCTCTGGGCGTGGGATCATCGAGCAAGCTCTTGAGCGTCTTGCTCAGCTCGCGCACCGACTTTCGCGCTCGTTCCAGTTCGTCTGCCATCTCTCCTTAGCTTGGAGCGTTTGGCCCGGGTTGGCAAGGGCGCGTGCGGCAGCTAAAGTGATGATGTGAACGGGCTTCTTGTAATCGATAAGCCGGGCGGCATAACCAGCCACGACGTGGTGAACCGGCTGCGACGCATTACGGGAGAGCAGTCGATTGGCCATCTGGGCACGCTGGACCCCATGGCCACCGGTGTGCTGCCGCTGCTCGTGGGCAGGTTTACCCGGCTGGCGCAGTACTTTTCCTCGGCCGAAAAGAGCTATACCGGTGCGATCCGTTTTGGATTCTCGACCGGCACCTATGACGCCGAGGGCGAGCCTGCCGGACCTGACCGCTGGCCGGAAGTAGCCGAGACCGTGACCCTCGACCGCATCCGCGCCGCCGCCGCCCGGTTCCACGGCGAGATGGAACAGATGCCTCCGCCCTTCTCGGCCAAGAAGATCGCAGGCAAGCCCGCGTACAAGCTGGCCCGCGAGGGCAAGCCGGTGGAGCTCAAGCCGGCTCGGGTCCGGATCGATGCCTTTGAGATCGTGGCGATGGTGGGTCCGGAGGCCAGTTTCACCATCGACATCAGCTCCGGCGGCTACGTGCGTGCGGTGGTGCACGAGCTGGGCTGCGACCTGGCCTGCGGAGCGCACCTGAGCCGTCTGCGCCGTACGCGGGCTGGCGTATTTACGCTGGCCGACGCGCACACTCTGGAGGACCTGGAAACGCTGGCCGGAAATGTGGAGGCTTTGGAGTGCCTGTGCGTGCATCCCCGCAGCCTGCTGCCGGAGATGCCCGCGGTGACTAGCGACAGCCGGGCGCTGGGCCTGCTGCGCAACGGCGCGCAGGCCAATCTTCCGGAGTTCTCCGCCGCCCCGTTGGTGAAGGTCTTTGCCGGGCCGCGCGAGTTGGTTGGGATCGCCCGGCGGGTGGCAGGCACGCTCTTTCAGCCCGTCGTGGTGATGGGGTGAGAGCAGAGGCCAGGGCTCAGTAATCAGGGGTCGGCTTTCGACTGAAACAACGAACAAGAGATTTTTTAGGGGAGAGCCGCCGCTCTGCAAGTGTGCCGTGAATTTCTGATCCCTGACCCCTGATCCCCGATCCCTGTCTTCCCCCTTTTCCTCACTCGCCCTCGCCCCTCACGGCTTAGACTGGAGTTTCGCTGTCTTTCTTATAAGGAGCAGACCCGCCATGCCCTACCCGACGGAATATCGCTACACCCGCGAGCACGAATGGATTTCGGTCGAGGGTTCCATCGGCTCCATCGGCATCACCGACTATGCGCAGAGCTCGCTGGGCGACATTGTGTATGTGGATGCGCCCAAGGTGGGCGATGCGGTTACGGCCAAAGCGACCTTTGGCTCAGTGGAGAGCGTGAAGGCCGTCAGCGACCTCTACTCGCCGGCCAGCGGTACGGTGACCGCGGTGAACGAAGAGCTGAAGACCGCGCCCGACAAGATCAACCAGGACCCGCACGGCACATGGATCATCAAAGTGGAACTTTCGAACCCGGCCGAGTTGAATTCCCTGCTCGACGCTGCGGCGTATGAGGCGTTTATCGCGGAGGAGACGGCAAGCTGAGCGATGCGCTATCTTCCCAAATCAGATGAAGAACGCCGGCAGATGCTCGCTGAAATCGGCGCGGCCACGATCGGCGATCTCTTCTCAAGCATTCCGGCCGAGTATCGCCTGGCGCGCGACCTCGACGTGCCGCGCCAGCAGGCCGAAAGCGAGATCGTTGCATACTTCCGCGCCGCCGGGCAGAAGAACGCCACCGATTACGCCAGCTTTCTGGGCGCGGGCGCCTATCGCCACTACCGTCCCGTGATCATCGACTCTTTGGTCCAGCGCGGCGAGTTTTTGACCAGCTACACGCCCTACCAGGCCGAGCTCGCGCAGGGAACGTTACAAGCCATCTTCGAGTTCCAGACCATGATCGCCGCGCTGACTGGCATGGATGTGGCCAACGCCAGCATGTACGACGGGTCGACGGGCGCGGCCGAAGCCGCGATGATGGCGGTCCGCGTGACCGGCCGCCACAAGGCCGTCGTTGCCGCGACCGTTCATCCCGAGTATCGCGAGGTGCTGGCCACCTACGCAAAGCATCAGGGCCTGCCAACCGCGCTGATTGGCTACGACACAGAGACAGGCCGCATCGATCTCGATGCGCTGGCCGCTGCGGTTTCCGCGGAAACCGCGGCCGTTCTAGTCCAGAGCCCGAACTTTTTCGGCATCATCGAAGACATCCCGGCCATCGCGGCAATCGCCCACGCCAAAGGCGCGCTGCTCATCGTTTCCATCGCCGAGGCGGTCTCGCTCGGTGTGGTGCGGCCGCCTGTAGAGGCCGATATTGTCGCCATGGAGGCGCAGTCGTTCGGCGTGGCGCTCAGCTATGGGGGCCCTTTCTGCGGCGTCATCGCGACCAAGGAGCAATTCGTGCGGCAGATGCCGGGCCGGCTCGCCGGCCAGACCGTCGATGGGGCAGGGAATCGCGGCTTCGTTCTTACCCTCGCCACGCGCGAGCAGCACATCCGCCGCGAGAAGGCGACCTCGAACATCTGCACCAATCAGGCGCTCGTCGCGCTGATGGCAACGATCTTTATGGCCGTCTACGGCAAGGAGGGTATGCGCGAATTGGCCGAGCACAATTTGGCCAAGGCAGATTACGCGGCGAAGACGCTCAGTAGTCAGCCGGGCGTAAACCTGCGTTTCACAGGCGCGCCGCGCTTTCACGAATTTGTGTTGCAAACCGAAGAAGCGCCCGCGGCGTGGAGCCGGCGGCTGCTCGACAGCAAGATTGTCGGCGGCGTCGAACTGAGCCGCTGGTATCCCGAGCTCGGCAACTGCACCCTCTGGTGCGCTACGGAGGTGGTCACGCGCGAACAGATCGACGCGGCCGCAAAAGTGCTCGCGGCTGAGGCGGTGGAGGCGTAAGGGAGCAGATTGAATCTGAGGAAGCGTAGTGATGTTTAGCAAGAAGGAACCACCGACATCTGAAGAACACTTCCGAAAGTGGATGCAGGTCCGCAGCCGTGGCGAATTGCGCTTTGTGCTCATTAGAGGAGTTCTTCTTGCTGTAGTTTTCGAGATCCTCAGCTTTCTTGTGATCGACATTTGGTACGAACACAAGCGCTTCGATGGCCTCTTAAATTACGCCCTCGCCGACGGCGTGGCTTGGCTGATGGGAGGCCTCTTTGCGGGAGCGTACGAATGGTCATCGAATGAAAAACGCTATCACCGAGAGTTGGTGGAATTTTCCTCAGCTAATTACGAATCGCCTGAACAGACTCTAAAGCAATTACAACGAGGCGTTACAAATGTCGGATAGTCCCAAAAATCCGGGCCCCCACACCCTCGGCAAGGTTCGCCCGCACCCGACGCAGAACGAAGCATTGCTCTTCGAGAAGTCCTCGCCGGGCAAGCGTGCTTACAAGCTGCCGCCGCTCGACGTGCCCGCGGTCAACTCCGCAAAACTGCTTGGCGCCGCGCACCGCACCACGCCCGGCCTGCTCCCCGAGCTGAGCGAAATCGAGA
>Ga0181524_10004182_pt1 | contig 13513 bp, 11 predicted proteins | sample PEATcosm2014_Bin_34_FD_119761 | JGI IMG/M metagenome (GOLD analysis project Ga0181524, IMG submission 119761) | Peatland microbial communities from MTU Mesocosm Facility, Houghton, MI, USA - PEATcosm2014_Bin05_60_metaG | ecosystem: Environmental > Terrestrial > Soil > Wetlands > Peat | place...
GGCCAGCACCCCCAGGTGTATCTGTCCATGCATTTTGCGGAGATTCTATTTCCCGGGCTCAAACTCAGCGCGCCGGAATCTTCTTTGTGGTGTCAGACGATTGGCCGTCTGAAACCGGGTGTGACCTTGGCGCAGGCGAACACGGAAACTGCGGTGTACAAGGATGTGCTCATAGAGCGCTTTACCGCTAAAAGGTTTCGCGACTCATCAGACTTTCGCATGTTTCGCGACTCCCATTTGCAAGTAGCTTCGGGACGCAGCGGCATTCCATTCGACGATCCGTCGATCCTGCGGCCCCTATGGCTTTTGCAAGGGCTAGTGGGGGTGGTGCTTCTGCTCTGCTGCGTAAACGTGGGCGGGCTTATGCTCTCCAGAATCTACGAGCGGCGTCATGAGTTCGCGGTGCGCAGCGCCGTGGGCGCCGGAAGATGGCGGCTCATCCGGCAGTACCTGACAGAGAGCTTCGTCATTGCTGCTGCGGGCGCGTTGCTCGGCGCGCTGCTGGCCTGGAAAGGAAGCCAGGCGCTGCTTACATTTTTCATGGATCCGAACGATCAGTGGGGACTTACCGTGCCGCTGGACCACACAGTTTTTCTGGTGACGGCCATCCTCGCTGTGCTCACCACCCTGCTTTTCGGCGCCGTCCTCGCGTGGCTGGCGGGCCGCGTGGAAGTTGGCGTGCTGCTGAAATCCCGCACGCAGGTCGGGCGCAGGCAGATTGCCGGGCGCGCCTTCGTCCCCGTTCAGGTGGCCCTGTCGCTGGTGCTGGTGGCCGTGGCGGCGCTGTTATCCGAGAGCCTAATTCGCATGCGCAGCGAGCACCTCGGTTTTGACGTGGCCCACATCACGCTCACCACTCCGCAGTTCCAGGACCTTCCGCAGAAGGGCGACGCCCGGCTCGACCTGTATCAGAAGATGGTGGACCGGCTGAACGGATTTCCCGGCATTCTTTCTGCTGCCATCACTTTTTATACGCCCCTGGGCAACCGTCAGCTTAATGCCAGCTTCGAGGCCATGTCGGAGGGTCCTAGTCCCCCGCAGGACAAAAATATGGCCTGGAACGACGTGGGGCCGGGCTACTTTCGCACCATGAAAGTGGCCATCCTGGCGGGGCGCGAGTTCGAGCGGCGGGAGCGCGACCGCAGCCACTGCATCCTGAATCAGTCTGCGGCTGATTACCTGTTCCCCCGCCAGCGAGCAATAGGCCAGTACGTTCGTAGCACCGACAAGCGGCAGTTTCCTGAGGGATTCACGTGCCAGGTCATCGGCATTGCGGAAGACGCCAAGTATGGCATGCTGCGCGAACGGCCCCCGCGCACCATCTATTTCCCCCTGAACAAAGGGACCGTCCAGTACGGGGACAACATGGTATTCCTGATGCGCTCGGCGCGTGAGGCCGAAGCCATCGCCGCTTATCGCAAGACGCTGGCGGAGTTCGCCCCCACGACGGCTCTGTTGCGGTTTGCCACCTTGCGGCAGCAGATGGACGACTCGGTGGGTGCGCAACGGCTGATCACAGTGCTGTGCAACGTCTTCGCGGGACTGGCGCTGTTCCTGAGCGCCATCGGGCTATATGGCCTGCTGGCTTCGAGCGTGGCGCAGCGCACTTCCGAAATCGGCGTCCGCCTGGCGCTGGGCGATCAGCAGGGGGAGTGGTGCGCATGATTCTCAAGGAGGCTCTGCGCTTGGTGGCCGCCGGAATCCTGCTGGGCGCGGTCGCGCTCCTGTTTGCGGTGCGGTTTGTCCGCGACCTGCTCTACGGCATCTCGGCGTTCAACCCGGCTACGCTGGCGGGCACGGTGGCGCTGCTCGTCGCTGTCGCCTTTCTCGCGGCTCTCGTTCCGGCCCGCCGCGCCGCTTCGCTCGACCCCATGGAGGCCTTGCGGTTGGAGTAGGTGTCGGGTGCCAGGTGTCAGAAAGTCCGAAGGCAAATGTTGGTGGAGATTGAAATACGGTCGCGCTGATGAAACCTTTTAGATAATATCATAGTCAATGTATACAAGGAGGCACGCTGATGCACCACGCTGCAAGCCCTCCTGAGACACTTCCCCCTTTGATCCTCCAGGCCCAGGCCCGGGGCAAGGAACTGCACGGATATGAGATCGCCAACTGTGCCACCGCACAAATTGCTTTTGACAACGCCGATGACGCTAAAGAGACGCAGCCCGTTATTTCAGTAGGCAAGCAAGGCGGATTTGTTGCAAGTCGGGAGGGATCACATGCGAAACGGTTCTTTCAAGTCCTGGTGCTTTAACAGGTTGCGGAAAAACCCCTTCGGCTTGTCGTTCCGAGGAGCCGCAGGCGACGAGGAATCTCGCAAGTCCTTTACTTTCAGGGCGAGATTCCTCGCTTCGCTCGGAATGACACGGTTCAAAGGCGTTTTTCCGCAGCCTGTTCGATTGTTGATTCTGGGGAGTGTTGCGCTCCTTTCGGTGGTGACGTTCGCCAAGCCGCCCCAGCAAGTCCAAGAGCCTCCACTTCCCCCTGCGTCGCCCGCCGCCCAAACCAGCGAACCGGAGTTCAAATTGCGAGTGCAAGAAAACGTTGTGGTGGTCCGGGTGGTTGTGAGGGACTCGAAGGGCCACGCGGTAGGAGGTCTACGGAAAGAGGACTTCAGGATTTCGGATGAGGGCAAGCCGCAGGCGATCAGCAGCTTCTCGGTGGAAACTTCGGAAGCTGCTGCGAGCTTGCCGGCGCAACCTACGGCCGCCGCTCCGGCAGCCAAGCCGGGGCAAGAAGCCGCGGCCACTCCGGTGGCGCCGCTCAGTTATCTGGCCTTCTATTTTGACGATCTGTATTCGGTTCAGGACAGCCTATATCGTTCCGGCCAGGCAGCGGAGAAATTCCTCGCCGGCCTGCCCGCCAGCGATCGGGTGGCGATCTTCACCTCCTCGGGATTCCAAACTCTCGACTTCACGGACGACCGGCAGAAGATCCACGAAGCGCTGATGAAACTGCGCGCCAATCCGCGCGTCAATCCAAAGGATGATTGTCCGGAGATCAACGATTACATGGCCTTCTCAGTTGTACAGTATGGCACTGGTCACAGTGGTGGCCGTGATGTCCCTGTTGGCGGTGCTATTGGCATCATAAAGAACGAAGCCCTCAACCAGTGTGGTTACTCCAGGATGTATGTGGAGAACGTTAGCCCCGAATATTGGCGTGGCCTGGCAGAGAAGGCTTACAACGCCTATATGTGGCAGTCGCGCGCTGTGCTCAAGAGTCTCGAGGGTGTCATCGACCGTGTCGCCAGGATGCCGGGTGAACGGCAGGTGATGCTCGTCTCAGACGGGTTCATGGATTTGGAAATGAATAATCGCGTGGAGAGCGTGGTCGATCGCGCCTTGCGCGCGCACGTTACGATCAGCGCGCTCGATGGCGGAGGACTGCGCGTGGACTTGCTCGAAGTAGACGCAAGCAGCCAGTACGCGGCCGACGGCGATTTGGCAGTTCAGGCTAACGCCTTCAACTTTGCTCGCCGAGCCGCCGATCAGGGAACCCTGGCGGAAATCGCCGCAGGCACGGGCGGGCAGTTTTTCCACGATAATAACGATCTCCTGGCCGGCATGCGCAAAATACTCCTGCCGCCGGAGGTCAGCTACGTGCTGACTTTTTCACCGACGGAACTCAATGCCGATGGAGCCTTCCACACTCTGAAGGTCACCTTGGCGAACGGCCACGGTCTCACCATTCAGGCTCGCAAAGGCTATTTCGCGCCCAACCAGGTCAGTCCCGAAGAAGTTGCCAAGAAGGAGATCCGCGAGGCGGTTTACAGTTCCTACCCGATTCAGGATCTACCCTTGACCGTCGAGACCGAAGTCCGCAAGGCCGAGGGGCAGAACGCGGAGATTGCGGTGCAAGCGCAACTGGACATCAGCAGCCTGCCGTTTCAGAAACAGGGTGATTACAACGTCGACAATGTGGTGTTTGCCGTGGGCCTGTTCGACCACGACGGCAAGTACGTTACGGGCAGCCAGCAGACTTACTCCCTGTCTCGGAAGGATTCCACGCGGGCGGAGATGGAGAAGCGCGGGCTCGGCCTGAAGACCCATGTTTCCGCGAAGGTTGGAGCCTATACCGTGCGGGTGGTGGTGCGCGACTCGCAAGGCGGAAAGATGGCGGCGTCGAGCAAGGCGGTGGAGGTTCCATTGTGAGCGGGTAGGGGCCTGCGGTCCGAGCATGGAGTTTCTGTGAGAAATAGGTGGGTGCGAAATAGAGCCGTCCTGGGCGGGTAGAATAAACCCCCGAGCCTAAGGTGTCCACAAGGTTTGATGGAATAGCGATCTCAGCCAAGTCCGCCTAGCGGTGCAGCAGGTTCTGGTACGCGTTTTGGACTAATCCCAACAGTGCTTGCAGCGCTTTATGATCTGGCTGCGCCGGGAGTGTGGTGCGGCACCACTCCTCGACGCGCTGGTCCTGAATACAGCCTTTGCTTCCCCCGGATGCCGGGAGATCCAAACCTTGATCCTTGCTCGCGCTTCCTCCGCCCTGGCCGTCATGTTCAACTTTTCATGGCACCAGACCTCGCGGTAATCTTGAATCCTGTAATCAGGATCGGCGGGTTTGCTCGTTCTGAGCCGCTCCGGGTATTCGCACGAGCATCTGCAAGCAGCGCGGGAGCGGGTGCGGGAGATGGGCGATCCCCAGCAAGAGGAATCGAGCCAGCGTGCGGCAGCCCGCGAGCGGGCGGCGCGCGAGAAGGTGGAAAGGTTGGAGCAAGCCCTGGAAGAGATGGCGAAGGTGCAAGCCGCTCCCCAGGCGCACGCTGAGCCATCCCAGCGGCGGGTGAGCGAAACCGAACCAGAAGCGCGCCTCATGAAACAGAGCGACGGCGGCCGTGCGCCCAGTCATAATGTACAGATTTCCACCGACACCGCGCATAGCATCATCGTGGGTGCGAGCGTGACGCAGGCGGCCAGCGATCAGCACGAACTGGTGCCGGCGATGGAAGAAGTCGAGCGGCAGTTGGGGCGACAGCCGCAGCACCTGGTGGTGGACGCGGGTTACACGACGCGGGAGAATATCCTGGCGGCAGCGGAAAAGGGCGATGTGCTCGAAATGATCCTGCGACTGGGCTTAACCCTCATTCTGAGCGGGGTTGTACTTGGGTTGGCAGCCGCCTGGGCGTCAACACGCGCATTAGAAAGCTTGCTTTTCCAAGTGCATACAAGGGATGCCGCAACTTTCGGCAGCGCATGTCTCGTGCTCTTTGCGTTGGGACTATTGGCCTGCTATATCCCCGCCCGCCAGGCGACAAAGGTCGGCCCCATGGTGGCACTACGATATGAGTGAAACTGCCGCAGGGTGTTTGCTAAGGCATTCTCGGCGTGTTGTCGCCGCGCATATAACGTAGAAATTTGGTATCCGTCCTGTGAACCCATCTTTTGCATTTGAGAGAGACAGGTAATACCGCCCCACAGAACTAAGTTGGAACGGTCCTAGTCCGTGAGAACCCGTGCGATGAAGTCAAGGGCCCGCGCATCGGGCGATTGCCCCAGCCAGAAAAATGCTTGTTTGCGGACTTCGGGATTCCGATTGCTCTCCGCAACTTTGATCAGCAGGGGGACACCCTGATCAGGTGGAAGTCGCGTGAGGGCGAATACCGCCTTTTTCTTCACCTCCGTATTAGGATCGTCTTCCGTGGCGCTGCTGATGGCGCCGGCGGCTTTCGCACCGGCCTTATGCGCTAGCCAGAACAGGGCTTGCCCTGGCAGGTGAGAATTAGAGTCGTGCCGGGCGACGTCGATGAGCGCATCAACAGCCTCGGGCACGGGACTGATGGACAGCGCGAAGATGGCCCGGTCGCGAACCTCGTCGCTGGGATCGAGTTTCACGATGGTGCGCAGCACTTCGTAGCCTTTGCGTCCACGCGCAGCGCCTAGCCAGAAGACAGCGTCTTTGCGGAGATCGGCGGGGGACGATGCGCTGGTGAATTGTTGCATAGCTGCGTCGGCGGAGGGATCGTCCGTGGAAGCAATCGCCGCCAGAGCCGCTCCCTTCGAATGGCTTTCGTCGTTTCCGTGGTCGTCCCGCACGTAAGAGCGGATCAATTCCACGCTATCGGAAGGCCGGACCTCCGCGAGCCAGTGCACGGGCATGCCGTCGGCATCCACTCGGCAACTTGCCTCGAACATGCGGACCTTCTCGATCCGTTGCTGGTGGGTGCGCAAAAATATCAGAATACGGCGATTCGAAAGGTCGTCGGGCGCGCCGGAGCCGTGCGTGTAATTCGAGCCTTCCTCCAGGTCGGCGTTGCAAGAACTCCAACCGTGGTTCGGGTGTCCACTCCCGTCCCCGTCCGCAACCGCCGGCACCGCGTAACCGAACCATGACGGTCCGGACTCGAGGCGAGTGACGCTGGTGATAGCGGCGGACAACCCCGCCGAGGCCGATGCCTGGTCCAGCTTCGCATGCACAATCTCAGGTTGCTGTCCGCTCGCAGCCAGGGATCCACACAAGAGAATGACGGCACTGCCGATTAAGAGAGATTGGGCTCGCATATTCCTCCTTACTTGTTCAGAATCTCCATCATGAAGTCGGTGGAGTCCTTGGAATTCATCAACGACAGCTTCTCCACGGCGGTCTTGCGCAACTCCGGGTCCTTCTCATTTCGAGCAATGTTCACGAGCGCCTTCGCATTGCCCCGGAGGAAGAACGCATTCATGATTTCCTTTCTGATGTCGACGGCTTTCTCGTTCTGGTAGAGCGAGGTGAGACTGTCGGCGGTACGCGATCCCATCAGACCCATGGAGCGAATCGCCTCCAACCGCAGTTGGTTGTCCTTTTCGCTTTGCGCCAGCGCGAAGAGGCGGTCCGCCTGCCCTGCGAGGGACAAAGCCCTGATGATTTCTCGTTTGATCTCCTGGCTTGACTCGCTCTGGTAAAGCTGCCAGAGCTCATCCGCCGCGCCCATTACACCTAACTGTCGTACGGCCTCGCGGCGCAGTTCCGGATTCTTTTCGGTCTTCGCCGCAGCCAGGAGCCGGTCCCTCTCACCGGCGACCATGAACGCGCGCAGAATTGATCGCTTCATTTCGACCTCGCCGCTGTTGGCATAGATCTCGGCGAGTTCCGCCTTGCTCTCTTTCCCGCCGAACAATGCCAGGTCCTGAAGCGCTTTCCCTTGCAGGGCGCGATCCCCCAGCCCGCGCGCAATCGAGGAGATAATAGTTCTCGCTTTGGGCGAACCACTTTGAGCGAGGACGAACAGAGCGCGATCCTTCACTCGGGGTGACTGGTTACTCTGAAGAACCTTTTCGAGCAGCGGAATCGCGCGGTCAGGGTCGGAGTTCATCAGCCCGCCCATCGCGATAAGCTTGAGGTCTTCATTCGACACGCTATCGGGTGAAACTGTCTGCCCCATCGACTGGCGGATCTCGACTTCCAACGCCTTGGCATCGTTGTTCCAACGGCTCTTTGCATAGGTCTTCTCCAGTGTGGCGAGGACCGTGAGTGCCTCCTCCCGTCGCTCCAGCTTGTTCAGCGCGTAAGCTTTCCAGTAAAGAGCGCCATCGGCATGAGGGCCGTGCATCTGGATGACTTGGTCAAACGTCTCGAGGGCTTTCTGCCATTGGCTGGCGTCGAGAGCTTCTGTGCCCTGGTTGTAAAGGTCGGTTTCTTGATCCGGTGGGACTTCGGCGGCCGTGGCGCTGGCCGACAGAGGCGTCGCCATCGCTGCCTCCGCCCGTGGGCCGGCGAACGGCCCCTCCGCAACCAGCAGCGCGGCGGTGATCAAGAAGGTAATTGCAGAAATCATGGCTCTACTCAAAACTTTCATTTTTGCCCTCGTCTAAAGCGGGTTTCCATGCAGATGCGATCCCGCTCTTTTCTGTTTATCCTGGACTTGCAGTTCAACCACTCGGACCTTGAAGAGAATTCCTTGGGACTCAATCTGGTGTCGCAGCGACGCGAGCTGATCCGCCGAAATCTCATCGGGGCTGTGCGAAATGTATAGGAGAACGCGCTCCAGCTCGTCGAGGACATTTGCCACTCCGGGTTGTCCATCGCGTAGCGCCGTTTGCCGGTACAAACGATTTGATTGCACGAGGTCCTGCGCCAATTGCTTCTTCTGCGAAACGTCGACTTTCCCCTCTGGTTCCTGGTTCATAACCTCCACCAGCAACATTTGTGCACGTTCCAGGTGGTCACCCACCGCGACCATCAGAATCCGTTCGCGGGCAGGGGGGGGAATGGTGGCCACCGTTGGTGTCCGACGCTGCTGCCAGACTCTGCCGCCCCAAAAAGCCACGACCAGGAGCACCGCGACGCTTCCCGCAAGCGCCCAGGTACGTAACGGAGGAACGAAATTCCAGCGCCTTCCGAACCCGTCCGCCAAGCGTGGCCGGATTCGGGTCCACACTTCACCGCCATACTTTTCGTCGCGCTCCGGAATGGGCAGTGATTCGATCGCTTCCAGCGATCGTGCCAGGTCGGCAAGCTCCCGGCGGCAGAGATCGCACATTTGCAGATGTTCTTCCGCCTGCCGCCGGTCCACGCCGCCTTTCTCACGGTAGTAGAACAGAACCAACTCATCCTGGGTCAGATGTCGCATTTACGAATTCACCATGGGCTGGAGCGCCTCACGTAGTTTTTGCACGGCCCGGAAGACAGTGTTCTTGGCCGTGTTCCCCCGAAGGCCCAGCGCTTTCCCGATCTCCTCGATGGAGCACCCATCGAAATGCCGCATTACAAACGCTGCCCGCTCGCGGTCGCTCAGCTCCGCCAGCGCTCCCTCAATCTTCTTCTTCAACTCGACGCTCAAAAGGAGCCGCTCGGGAGTAGGGCCGGCAGAGGGAATGGAACTGAGAGGCTCGTTTTCTTCTTCCGGCCGAGGACCCTCCGAATACGGTTCCTCCTCGCGGCGCCGGACCCGCCCCAGGTGGTCGAGCGCGCAGTTTATGGCCACCCGATGCAGCCACGTCCCAAAGTTGGCCCGCGACTCGAACTTGTGCAGGCCGCGGTAGGCACGAAGAAAGGTCTCTTGCACGATGTCTTCTGCGTCATGTTCGTTACCTGTCATGCGAAACGCCAGCCGAAAGATGGCGCGACTGTGCCGTTCGACGAGGACACGGAAGCTGTCTTGATCCTCCGCGAGCACTTGCGTCGCTCCGTCGTTTGCTTCCATCTGTCCCTTAGACTGCCAGAAAGGTTTGCGGTTAGGTGGAAAACCACAGAGACCAAACCCTCCAGTCCAACCGGCCGCACCCGGAAAGCGACCGGCATTACTACTACCGTCCCAAAGACAAGAAGACCGGCCAGGGGCTGAGCCTGACGCCGGACACAATCCGCCGACACAATTCAAGAGTCGAAGGTGAAAAGTGGACCCACTGGAAATATGCGCGACAAATGGCACATAATGGTCGTGCTGGTCTTAGGATATGGTTCTTTTCCTCGGCATCGATGGCGGTGGAAGCCGGACCCAAGCGTGGCTGGGTGACGAGCACGGGCGCATTCTCGCCAAGGCTGTGGCAGGGGGCTCGAACCCGACGAAAGTGGGGATTGAAGGAGCCAAGAAGGAACTTCTGCGGGCCGCGCGGGCGGTCCTACGAAGGGTTTCCACCGCAACCGCTCGCGACGAGCGGCGGCTTGTGGACGCCGCTCGAGGGCGGCGTCACCACAAACCCTTGCTCGAGGCCGTTTGCGCCGGGGTGGCGGGAGCGTACCCTCCGGCAGTGAGCCGCCCGCTGCTGGCGTGGCTTCGCGAGGCCATCCCCGCGCGGCATCATTTGCTGACCACGGACATGGCGATTGCTCTGCACGCCGCCCTAGGAACCGCTACCGGGATGATCGTGGACGCGGGGACAGGTTCCTTCGCCTACGCGCGTAATCACCGAGGCGAAACCCTGCGCGCCGGTGGTTGGGGCGCTATGTTTGACGATCCGGGGTCAGGCTACGACTTGGGACGTAAAGCCATTATGGCGGCTCTGCGCGACTTTGACGGGCGCGGCGAGCGCACCGTGCTGACCTCGAGGATCTGCCAGGCTCTGAAGCTTTCTGACATTACAAAGATCGCGCTGAAGAAACTTGCCATACAGGAAGTGGCCGCGCTCGCCCCGCTGGTTTCGGAAGCGGCCCGCCAAGGCGATCGAGTGGGGCGACGCCTTTGCGCCCAAGCCGGCGCCGACCTCGCCCAGTTGGTCCTGGCGCTGGCGCCACGGCTGGGGCGGCGCGGAATGCTCCCCGTCGTCTGTACCGGCGGCGTCTTCCGCTCCAGCCCCACCCTCCGGCGCAGTTTTGCGCGCTGCGTGCACCAGCGAATGCCCTCCGCGCGCGTGCGGCTTTTGCAGCTTGAACCCGTGGAAGGCGCCCTGGCCATGGCGCGCATGCTGGCAACTTAGTGACGCGGCTTTCCTTATCTGTTCTTTGGGTTCGTAATCTGAATGATCGGTAACTTGGTGCCTTATGTCTAAAATGATGAAAGAAATTCTGGAGCAGCCCCTGGCGCTCCAGCGCACGCTGGCCGCCGAGCGCGACCACGCCCTGGCCTTCACTGACTTCGCCCGCAAACAGAACTTCCGGCTCATCGTTCTGGTGGCACGGGGGACATCCGACAATGCAGCACTTTTTGGGCGCTACCTGCTCGAGTTGACGACGGGCATCCCCGTCTCGATGAGTGCCCCATCGATTCATAGCCTCTATCACGCGCGTTTGGATTTTCGCCAGACGCTGGTGGTGGGCATCTCGCAATCGGGCGAAGGAACGGACATTAACATGGTGCTCAAGTCGGCGAAGCGTCTGGGCGCTTACACACTCGGCATCACCAACGAAGCCCGTTCGACGATGGCCGGTTTGGTGGATGACGTGTTTCTTGTCCATGCCGGGAAGCAGCACTCCGTGGCCGCGACCAAGACCTACACCGGTCAATTGCTGCTGCTCTACCTTTTGGCCTCGAGCTTAAGCTCTCAAATTGTCCTTGCCGATATAAGCGAAATCCCTCACCGAGTCGAACAGGCGCTCAAATTGGCGCCAGAAATCGAGAAGTTGGTCGAACGCTACCGTTACATGCGCCGGTGCGTCGTGGTGGCGCGCGGCATTAACTCTGCCAACGCTTTTGAGCTGGCCTTGAAGCTGATGGAAACCTGCTATGTCGTTGCGGAAAGATTTTCCTCGGCTGACTTCCTTCACGGACCGATTGCGATGATCGAGCGGGACTTCCCCGCACTGCTCTTCATGCCACCCGGCAGGACATTTCAAGAACTCTTGAAATTGACGGCGCGCCTGCACGCCCTGCGAGCGGACACCCTGGTATTTTCCTCCTCGAATGCGCGCATACCCGGCGCCACGCGAGTGATTCGAATCCCCGATCCTGTCCCGGAAATCTACACGCCTATCCCGTACATCGTGCCGGGGCAGATTTTCGCAGCCATGCTCGCCGAGGTGAAGGGGTTGAACCCCGACAAGCCGCGGGAGCTCAACATTGTGACCCAGACTATCTGAGTTTTTGAAGCCGCCGGAGGGCTTCAGGCTCCGATCGCGCTGCCAAGGCTCTCTTCGTAGCGCTGACGGTTGCCTTGAGATCCTGACCGGAGACCAAATAAAGTTCATACATCAGCGGATAGTGCTTGGCGTAGGTCATGTCGAACGCAAGACCGGCGTTGTTGTTGGCCGAAAGGCATTTGTTAAAGGATTTCGCGTCGGGGATGATCGCCTTGCATTCTCCTTGGATTTCTCCGAAGAGTGTTTCTTTCTGAGCGAGCGCCTTCGTCGGCGAAACCTCTCCTGACCGCACCGCAGCGTACAGTTTGCTGAGCTTGGCGTGATAGCGAACCACCAGCTCCGCCTTTCGCAAGAAGAGATCGGGCTCGATTGAAAGATTTTGATAGACTTTTGAATCCACTCCGAATTTCTCTCGCGCCAGCTCGCTCGCAGTAAGCAGACCCACCAGCGTGGAGGCCGGTTCAGTGATGGTGGCGGGCAGCTTTCCCGCAGTCGCATGGAAATCCTCATGCGCGACCACGGCGAGAAATCTCTCCATTGAGTCGCGCCTCAGAGAAGTGGTCACGGGAGTCTTGCCATTCGCGACAGCCTCAATGGGATAGAAAAAGACGTCGTATTTCGCGGGATCGAGAGCGCAGCCGTCCTTGGCGCCCTGCTTGAGCTGCAAGCCTGCGTACGATTCGGGGAGTTCCAGTTTTCCTGTGTAGTAACAACGGTAGGCCGCAACGCTCTTCTCCGTCGCGCGTGAGAAGTTCTTTGTTCGCCGGAACCCCAGCTTCTTCTCGAGGTGTTTGAGGGCACGGATCAGGTCTTGGCGTGGAAAAGGGCCGGATGGCAGGTCTGCTGCGGCTGGGGCAAGGAATGCCGCACTGGCAATGAGCAGAGCAGCGGCGCAAAAGATCCCGCGTCGTGGCGCAAACGAACTACAACTGCGGTTGGCTTCGCGGAAGCTCATGCGCTTAGTCCGGCACCGATCCAATTTACCATGATTCCCGCGAGAAGGATGTGGTGCCCGAGCTTACCAATTCGTAATGGACCCGTCGGGCCTTTGGAACATGGGGATGGGCCGCGAGCGTTCCGTAATTTCGGCCGCCAGTTGTAGCGGCTTGGTGTCCAATGTCACGCCGAGGCCCGGACGGCGATTCGGCCACATCTTGCCATTGCGGAAGTCGTACCACTCCGCCAAATGAGGGTAAGAAGCCTTCCCCTCGCCGGTCATTTCCATCAACACCGGTCCCGAGAACACTCCGCAGGCATGGACTAATGCGGCTTCCGCGACCGGCCCGGTGAAGTGCGGGATCAGGCCGACGTAGTGCGTCTCACAGAGGGCGAGGATCTTCATGTACTCGGTGATGCCTCCTACGTTCGGCAAAGTGACACGCGCGTAGTCAATGAGTTGCTGTTCGATCAACTGGTTGATGTCCCACCGGGTTCCGAACTGTTCGCCGACCGCAATGGGTACTTTGACGTGCGCGCGGAGTTCCTTATAAACCTCGGGATTTTCAGATCGGATCAGATCCTCGGCGAAGTAAGGCTCGAGCGGCTCGATCAGCGTGCTGAGCCGCACGGCATCCGGGAAGTCGAGGCGGGTGTGGTAATCCAGCGCCCAATCGCCGTCTTTTCCCACGCCGTCGCGTATCTGCACGCAGTCCTCGTATGTCTTCCGCACCATCTGATGAGAGTTGAAAGGCTGGCCGGCCCCCGGATCCGCAGTGGCATAGCGGAAAGCGCGGAAACCAGCCTCGAGGCAGGCGCGGCCGGTTTCCTTCAGGCTTCCCTTGCTTGGAAACCCGGTGGAGTAACACTCCAGGTGGTCGTGCGAGAGGCCTCCGAGCAATTCGTAGACCGGCACACCCAGCGCCTTACCTTTGAGGTCCCAGAGCGCAAGGTCGATCGCACCCAGCGCGTCGAGTTTTTCGCGCCCGGCAGGATAGAAGTAACCGCGAAACATCATTTGCCACAGATGCTCGATGCGGAATGGGTCTTCGCCGATAATCATGGCGGCGCACTGCGAGATGAGGTCGCGCGAGCCGCCCTCGCCAATGCCCGTGATGCCCTGGTCCGTTTCGACGGTCAC
>Ga0181524_10004183_pt1 | contig 13511 bp, 16 predicted proteins | sample PEATcosm2014_Bin_34_FD_119761 | JGI IMG/M metagenome (GOLD analysis project Ga0181524, IMG submission 119761) | Peatland microbial communities from MTU Mesocosm Facility, Houghton, MI, USA - PEATcosm2014_Bin05_60_metaG | ecosystem: Environmental > Terrestrial > Soil > Wetlands > Peat | place...
CACTTCTGGCAGGGAACCTGGTCGATTTGCGTCGCCGCGTCCTTGATGACCGCATGCGGGTTATGGCAGTCGGTGCATACCGGTGCCGCCGAATCGCCATTGCGCACCAGCGCGGCGTGAACGCTGGTCTCCCACTGATCGAACTTGTCGGCATGGCAGCCGCGGCAGATCTGGGTCATCGCGAGCGAGAAGCTGCGCCGGCTCGCGACGTAATTTTCGGCGGGCGGATGCGCGGCGAGATTGACGTCGCTGTGACAGCCGGTGCACCCGACGGAATTGTGGACGGATTTGGCGAACGCATCCCCCGGCACATGCAACTGCAGGGTCGCGCCGTCCGCCAACGTCTTCTCCATGCCCTCGGCGCCGTGACAGCCGAGACATTGCTCGTTGGTCGCCGGGGGCGCGGCGTCGGCCGCGACCGCCGGCGGCGCGGCGGCTGACAGCAGGGCGACGCCGGCTGCGAGGGCCGCGATAACCGCGCCAATGCGCAGGCGCGCATGCCGGACCTGAAACAGGGTGCTGTAGCCAACCATATCCGCCCCCCAAGGCGCCCTTCGCCGTCAACATAATCCGGGGAGCCATTCGGCTCCCCGGAGGATCAGCGCGATTTCTGTTTTTTGCCGCACTGCGGCGAAGGTTTCATTGATCTACCTCATTCGGCGCGCTCCGGCTTCGACCATCGCGCGACCGCCCATCCCGGCCAGCATGGCCAGGCCGGCGAAGGGGAACAAGACGACGCAGGCCAGGCCGATGAAGGGCGCGGCGATCAGCATGCCGACCGTCTTCAGCGCCACGCCGACCATCTTCATGGCTTCGCGCTTGGCCGCGGCGCGCGCGGCGATGAAGGCGACATAGCCGAGGCCGACGAACGGCAGGGCGAGGATATAGGCCAAGCCGATGAAAGGCGCGGCGAAGAACAGGGCGATGTTCTTCAAGGCGCCGCCGGTCTCTTCGGGAGCTGCGGCGCGGCGTTCCGTCGGCGCATCGCCAGTCACGACACGAAACTTGGCGGCAGGAGCCCGGGCGACCTCAGTCGCAAGCACAGGCTGTTCCTCGACCACGAGGATCTTGCGTAATGCGGTCATGACTTACTCCTATTTGCTAAGCCTCATCTGCGAGGCTTTATTCGGACCTTTGGTTCGGTTCCTACGGAGCAAGAGCCGTGCCACGGGTCATGACGATCCGCAATAGCCGTGATCTTTCAATCGGTTATATCCATTTTGCGATGCCGCCGGCCGGGCTTTGAGACGGCCGCGGCGGGCGCGACGTACAATTTTTTTATATACGCCCGCCCGCAACCCCGATAAATAACGCATAGTTTCAAGGCTTTAGGCGGATTCCGCCGGCGCATGATTTTCCTATACGGGCGAGGCAAGGAAAATATTCCGCCGGGCGTCGACGCCGAACGAAAAAGGCCGGGGGAAGTTCCCCCGGCCTTCGCTTCGCCCGTGGATCGGGCGAGCCGCAATCAGCCTTCCGCGTTCACTTTTTCGCCGACGCGTCTTCCCCGAGCACGGAGCGACCGCCCATCCAGGCCAGCATGGCCAAGCCGACAAACGGGAACAACACGACGTAGGCCAGGCCGATGAAAGGCGCGGCGATCATCATGCCGATCGTCCTGAACACCTCGCCGACCGCCTTGACCGCTTCGATCTTGCCTGCGGCGCGCGCCGCCATGAACGCGAGAAAGCCGAGGCCGACGAACGGCAAGGCGACGACATAGGCGAGGCCAATGAACGGCGCAGCGAAGAACAGGGCAATGTTCTTCAGCGCGCCTCCCACCGTGGCCGGTTCGGCCGGGGGCGCTTCGACAATGGCCGGAGGCGCCGCCGTTTCGACCGTCGCCGGGGGCGCCGCCAGGGCGTCGCGGGCGCTGCCTTCGATCATTTCGGGAGAAAGCGGCTTCTGCAGGAAGCTCACGACGCCTGCGGCCTTGGCGCGGGATTCGGAGGCCTCGGTGGCGTAGCCGGTGATGATCACCACCGGCGTCCAGGGCCGGCGCGCCTTCACCTGTTCGGCCACTTCGAGTCCGCTCATTCCGGGCATGCGGATGTCGGTGTAGACGACGTCGTACTTTTCCTCGCTCAGCTTGCGCAACGCCTCCTCCCCGCTCTCGGCGGTGATGACGGCGTAACCCTTGCTGGTGAGAACCCGGTCGAAGCTCTTGCGGACGGCCGGATCGTCGTCGACGACGAGCACTTTGCGTGATGCGGTCATAATCTTCTCCTTTTCGAATGTGCGTTGGCTTTATTGTGCTGTTTGGCTAGGTTTGTTCCTCACGCGGCGCAGGCGCCGCTCGCTGCATCGGGATCGTCCGGCATGCGACGCAGCGCCCATTGCTTGCGCGTCAGCGCGTTGTCGGCGATATCGATCACTTCCTGCGGCCCGACCGGCTTGGCGACATAGTCGCAAGCTCCGAGCCGAACGGCCTCCTTGGCGCTATCCACGGTCGGATAGCCGGTGATGATCACCACCTCGCTTTCCGGCCATTTCTGTTTGATCGCGCGCAGCACCGACATTCCGTCCCGGCCGGGCATGCGCAGGTCGAGCAGGACGACGTCGAAGGTGTTCTTCTCCATCGTCTGCAGCGCTTCTTCGCCATCGCTCGCGGCCGCGACATTGCAGTCGACGCTCTGCAGCGACCGCAGATAGCTCCGGCGCACGACTTCGTCGTCGTCAACGATGAGAATTCTGCTCTTGTCGCTCATCTTCGCCACCTTGCTTGCGGTCACGGGTCTTGCAGGCTAGTGAGCAAGCGCCGTGCCACAGCCTTGCCGCGCTATTTTTTCTCTGTCATTACAGAGCTTTAGGCGATATTTTGGGCGCGCGCCGTCGGCCTCGCCGGCCGGCCAAGTACATTTTTTCCATACGGGCGCGGGCGCGGCGCGACGAAAAGACATGGCTTTTCAAGCCAATAGGCGTTTCGGGCGGCGCATAGCTTTTTTATCGGGGTCGTGCGTAACTGCGCGCGCCCCAATGAATCTGTCCCAGCGACGCCTATGACGCGCGAAGAGGAGGCGGGCTTGCGCTTGGCGACGTTCGTCCTCTGCGGCCTCGATACGATCCTGTGGCTGGCGGTCGTCGGCGCGACCTTCCTGTCCCAGTCGGAGCCCGCGACCGCCGGTTTCGATTCCGCCGAGGGAATGACGGCGTCGTTTCTCTATGCCGCGACGACGCTGCCGGCGCTCGGGCTCGCTCTGGCCGGCCGCGCCCGGCGCAGCGCGCTCGCGCTCGCCGTCGTCTTTCCCGCCGTCTTCGCGGCGCTGTTCGCCGCCGCCGTCATCATCTTCGCATAGGGGCTGTGGAGAGCGGCGAGGCGGCCTACGCCGGCAGCGCGACGCGGGAAAACTTGCGGCAGGCTTCCAGGAGCCGATTCTGGAGGTCGACGTCATAGACGCTGGGGTTCGGCTTGCGAGGGCGCATATGGTAGAAATATTCGCCCGTCACGCGCGCGCCGTCGTCGTCGCTGACCGCCAGCCACGCCTGGGTGCGATGCGCCTGATCGATATCGTCGGGCGCGCCGGCGCCGCCCATGCGGGTCGCCACCCATCCCGGCTCCAAGGCGTTGGAGAACACGCGGGGCCAGCGGCGAGCGACGGCGAAGGCCAGGAGAACATCGTGCAGCTTGCTCTCCGCATAGGCCTCGGCCGCTTGCCAGGGCCGCTTTTTCCAAATGAGGTCGTCGAGATCAGCCGACGCCCCGCGGTGCATCCCCGAACTGAGATAGACGAGCCGCCTCGGCTTCTCGATTAGCGCCGTCAGGATATAGGGCGCGAGCGTGTTGACGGCGAAGACTTGGGGAAGCCCGTCTTCGGTCTCGACGCGCCGCGCCTCGCGATAGCCGACCCCCGCATTGTGGATCACGGCGTCGAAGCGGCCGAGCTTGTTGACCTGATCGGCGACGTCGCGGGTCTGAGCGATGCTGGCGAGATCCCCGACGACCGCGCCTTCCGCTTCCGGCAGCGCCCTGCGGGCGTCGTCCGCGCGGGCGCGATCGCGGCCGTGCAGCACGACGCGATGGCCTTGCTCGACGAGGAGGCGCGCGGCCATCAAGCCGAGGCCGGTCGAGGAGCCGGAAATGAATACGCGTGCCATCTTCCCTCTCCCGAACTGCTTTGGCGCCGAGGGGATTACGCTAATAGGTTGGCCGCGCCATGGCGGAGAGCGCCGCCCCCTCACCTCGCGATCGGCATCGCCCTCTCCGCGGCCCGCTTGGCGCTCTCGCCCTTCGCCCGCAGCCCGATCAGGTGGCAGATCGCGAACACCAGGTCGGCGCGGTTCATCGTGTAGAAATGAAGCTGCGTCACGCCGCGGTCGATGAGGTCGATCACCTGTTCGGCGCAGACCGCCGCGGCGACGAGGCGGCGGGTGACGGGATCGTCTTCGAGGCCCTCGAAGCGTTCGGCGAGCCAGGCGGGCACGCTCGCGCCCGCGCGTTTGGCGAAGCCCGCCGTCTGCTTGAAATTCTGCACGGGAACGATGCCCGGCACGATCGGGATGGTGATCCCCGCCGCCGCGGCGATGTCGAGGAAGCGGAAATAGACGCTGTTGTCGAAAAAGAACTGCGTGATCGCGCGGTCGGCGCCGGCGTCGACCTTGCGTTTCAGCGTCTCGATGTCGTGCAGCAGGTTCGGGCTCTGCGGATGCTTCTCGGGATAAGTGGCGACCGAAACCTCGAAATCGCCGTTCGCCTTGATCGCGCCGACGAGATCGCTGGTCGACTGGTAGCCGTCGGGCGGCGCGACATAGGGCGTGTCGAGGCCGCCCGGCGGATCGCCGCGCAAGGCGACGATGTGGCGCACGCCGACGCTCGCGTAGCCGCGAATCACCGCGGCGATTTCCTCGCGGCTCGCCCCGACGCAGGTCAGATGCGCGGCGGGCTTGAGACGGGTCTGCTCGACGATGCGGGCGACGGTGGCATGGGTGCGCTCGCGCGTCGAGCCGCCCGCGCCATAGGTCACCGAGACGAAACTCGGCTCGAGCGGCGCCAGTCGCGTGATCGCCTCCCACAGCGTCTTCTCCATTTCCTCCGTCTTGGGGGGAAAGAACTCGAAGGAGACGCTGACGGGCGAACCCGATCGGCTCAGTCGAACGGGATTGTGCGCCATCACGCCAGCTCCATCGCGGCTTTAGGGAGATCGTCCGATATGACGCGCGGATCGCGCGCGAGCCACAGCGCCACCGTCAGCTTGCCCGGCTCGCCCGCTTCCGGAGGCACGACCTTGGTCTCGACGGGCGTGAGGCCGGCCTCAGTCAGGAACCCCTCGATCTCTTGCGGCGCGAAGCCGAGGCGGCGATGGGCGAATTGCTCGCGTAAGTATTCTTCGCCGTGCGCGGCGAAGTCGACGACGATCAGCTTAGCCCCGGGCCGCAGCGCGCGCGCCGCCTCGCGCAGGGCGCGCGCGGGATCGTCGAGAAAATGCAGCACCTGGTGGATGATGACGAGATCGTAGCCGTCGCGCTCGATCGGCGGCGCGTAGATGTCGCCCTGGCGCAATTGCACGTTGCGCAGCCCGCTCTGATCGATGCGCGAGCGCGCAAGGGCCAGCATCGCCGGGCTCTGGTCGACGCCGACGGCGCGCTCGGCGAGCGGCGCGGCGAGTTCGAGCATGCGGCCGGTGCCGGTTCCCAGATCGAGCACGGCGCGGATCGGCTTGTCGCCGATCATCGCCAGGATCGCGGCTTCGACGCGGCTCTCGGGCGCGTGCAGCGCGCGGATGCTGTCCCAATCGGCCGCGCGCTCGGCGAAATAGGCGGCGGCCTGACGCCGGCGCGCCTCGCGCGCCACCGCCAATCGCGCGCGGTCGGCGGCGAGCGTCGGATCGGCCGGCGCGATGCGCGCGATCAGTTCGCGCGCCAGCGAGCCGCCCTTGTCCGCGAGCCGGTAGAACGCCCAAGCCCCCTCGCGTTGGCGCTCGGCGAGGCCCGCTTCGACCAACAGCTTGAGATGGCGCGAGACGCGCGGCTGCGATTGCCCGAGAATGGCGACGAGCTCGCTGACCGTCAGCTCGGCCTCGCAGAGAAGCCCGATGAGGCGCAGACGCGTCACCTCGCCCGCCGCCTCGAGGCCGGCCAGGAGCGCCTCGAAGCTCATTGTCGGCGGAGGGCCGGCCGGATGCGTCGCACTAGACATAAAGATATATTTATGTCTAATTTCAGCGGCGCGCAAGCGGCGAGGCGCTCAGAAATCCACGCTCGCCCGCCCGCGATCCGCCACGACGACGCGGCATCGCCCCTGACATTCGCGCTCGATCAGAGCGACGATGCGGCCCGCGGCGGCCTCGACGTCGCCGAAGCCGTTGGACTGGACGGTGAGCGCCGCGCGGCGGGTGCGCATCGAGACGGCGCTGCGCGCGTCCTGGCGCCAGTTCCATCGCCGGCACAGCACATGGCGAGAATCGGCGTAGACGACCTCGCCCGGTTTGGGCGGATCGTTGGGGTCTTCGCCGGCCTCCGCGCCCATGTCGACGAACGTGTCGTCGGGGCGCGAAAAGCGAAAGGCGAGGTCGCCGGCGACAGAGTCGAGGTCGTCGCAGCCGAGACAGAGGCCGCTGTCCAGCGACACCGCGTTATAGAGGTCGACCAGGGCGCTGACCTGAGGCAGCGCGCCGCCGGCGACGACCCGCTTGATCAGTCGCTCGACCGACGAACGATAGCTCGTCTTCTTGATGCCGAAGCCCTTGTAGGCGGCGCGCCAGGCGGCGACGCCGGGGATGGCCGAGAGCTCGACGCCGCTCCAGCGGCGTCGGCACTCCGCCTCGATCGCTTCGATCTCGCCTTGCAGAAGGGCGCCGCGCGCCTCCCCGACGCTCAGACCCTCGGCGACGACCAGGGCGACGCGAAAATCGGGGAAGCGGTCGGTCAATTCGGCGATGGAGAGACTGGCCATTTCGGGCTCCGCGGGAGGGCCGCGGCGCAATGGCCTCCGCCGCGTCCACTGTCAAGGCGGGACGCGCTAGGCCGGCGCCCCCCTTAAGGCGTCAGCACCGCCGCCCCTTGCAGGCGGCCTTCGCGCAGGTCCGCCAGCGCGATATTGGCGTCGGCGAGATCGTAGCGATGGGTCTCGGCGCGCACGCCCGCCTTGGCCGCGACGTCGAAGAACTCGACGCCGTCGCGGCGCGTCAGATTGGCGACGGAGACGATTTGCCGCTCCTCCCACAGCCAGCGATAGGGAAAGCTGGGAATGTCGCTCATGTGGATGCCGCCGCAGACGACTCGGCCGCCCTTGCGCACCGCACGCAGCGCGATGGGGACGAGCGCCCCGACGGGAGCGAACAGGATCGCCGCGTCGAGCGGCTCGGGCGGCTCTTCGTCGGAGCCGCCCGCCCAGGCCGCACCGAGCGCGCGCGCGAAGCGTTGCGCCGGCTCGTCGCCGGGCCGCGTGAAAGCGAGGAACTCGCGCCCCTGAAAGCGGCAGACTTGCGCCACGATATGCGCGGCCGCGCCGAAGCCGTAGAGGCCGATCCGCTTGCCCGGCCCCGCCATTTTCAGACAGCGCCAGCCGATCAGCCCGGCGCAGAGCAGCGGCGCGGTCGCGATCGGGTCGGCGTCCGGCGGCAGCTTCAGCGCGAAAGCCGCCTCGGCGAGCATGTGCGAGGCGTAGCCGCCGTCGCGGGTGTATCCCGTGAACTCCGGATGGTCGCAGAGATTCTCGCGGCCCTCCTCGCAATAAACGCAGTGTCCGCAGGCGTGCGCGAGCCAGGGAACGCCGACCCGTTCGCCGATGGCGAAGCCCTCGACGCCGGCGCCGAGCCGTTCGACGAAGCCGACGACCTCGTGGCCGGGAACGATCGGCAGCCGCTGGTTCGGCAATTCGCCGTCGACGACGTGGAGATCGGTCCGGCAGACGCCGCAGGCCTCGACGCGAATCAGCATCTCGCCCGGCGGCGGAGCGGGTCTGGGCCTTTCCTCGAGAACCAGCGGCGCGCCGATCTCCCTGAGCGTCATCGCGCGCATCATGACGGCGCGCCTAATGCGACATCAGAATCGGCGCGGTCGGCTGACGCATCAAATCGAGGCTCACGCCGCCGAACAGGCTCTCGAACAAGCGCGAATGACCGAAAGCCCCGGCGACGATGAGGTCGGCGTCCTGCGTGTCGAGGCTGGCGAACAAAGCTTCCAGCGCCGTGATGTCGCCGGTGTTGGTCCAGTCGGATATCTGGGCGACGACGCCGTGGCGCTGAAGATGATCGGCCAACATGTCCGAGGCCGGGCGAAGCGCGCTCGGGCGCGCCGAGAAGGTGAAGATCGTGACCTTTTTGGCTTTGACGAGCAGCGGCATCGCGTCATGGACGGCGCGCGTCGCCTCGCGACTGGCGTTCCAGGCGATGACGATATTCTCGCCGACCGGCGCCGGCCTCCAATCTTGCGGCAGGATCAGCATCGGCGCGCCCGCGGCGATGAGCGCCCCGTCGGGAATCTCGGAGCGGATCAGCGCGCGCGCCTCGCCCTCGGGCCGGGAGGCGATGATGAGATCGACGCAATGGGCGTATTTGCCGCCGCCCGGGGGCCCCTCGTCGCCGTTGACGAAATGCCCGACCAGCCCCGCTTCCTCGACCGCCGCTTCGAATTCCGGACCGATGTGCAACGCCCTGTCGCCCCAGGGGCCGATGAAGGCCGCGTCCGAACTCGCGTCGACGCCGATGAGCCGCGCCCCATGAGCCAGCGCGATCGAGACGGCGAGGCGCAGTCGGTTCTGCGCGTCGCCGGTCGGATCGAGATAGACCATGATATCCTTGTACGCCATTCCTCGCTCCCGTTTCTCAAACCTTAAATCGCCGGCTCGCTTGGCGAGGCCGGCGATTCCTTATCACGCGCCTCGGATGGGCGCGATCACGACGCGCTCGCGCGGGTCAGTGGGTCTGGGTCTTCCCGATGGGAATCTCGACCTTGCTGGCGACCATTTCCGGCGGTTTCCCGACCGTCACGCGAAGCACCCCCTTGTCGAAAGTCGCCTGGATCTTCGCGGCGTCCGGCATGAAGGTCAGCGGGACGACCCGCCGAAACGCGCCATAGCTGCGTTCGACCACCTGCCAGGCCTTGTCCTTCCTTTCCGACTCGGATTTCTTCTCGCCGGAAATGACGATGCTCTGACCGTCGACCGAGACTTTCACATCGGCCTCCTCGACGCCAGGCAGTTCGGCGGTGATTTCCACGGCGTCCTTGGTTTCTCCGATATCGAGCGCGGCCAGACCGTTGAAGTCGGCGGCCGGGCTCCAGGAAACCGGCAGTCGCCGGCCAAAATCGCTCAACAGATCATCGAAGCTACGGCGGAAGCCCTCGAACGGGTCGAGGTCGCGTCCTCCGAACATCGGCACGGGCAAGCGCATCGTTCACTCCTCTGGGTTAGGCCGCTGGCCGGAAGGCTCACGCCTTCCACTCCCCAATCCATTGGTCGGAAGCGAAATTCGCTGTACTTAAAAAGCGCTCCGGCCCAACGGCGGATGACACGGCGCCATTACTAACGATGCGGATCGCAGCCGCATTGATCCAAAACAACGCCTTCGGCCCTGCCACGCGGGGAGCGCCATCCGGCGCCGGCGCGAGGCCCCGCCGATCGGGCCGGAGCGACCAAGGCCGCTTCGCGCTTGATCGGCGCGCCTGAATCGGGCATAGGAACGCGCTCAATCGTCCGCCGTGGGTTTTGCCCGCAGCTCCTTGTACTGGGTGTTCCCATGAAAGTCCGCAATTCCCTGAAGTCGCTTCGCGCGCGTCATCGCGACAATCAGCTCGTGCGCCGCAAGGGCCGCGTCTACATCATCAACAAGACGCAGAAGCGCTTCAAGGCGCGTCAGGGCTAAGGCCGAAGCCTGCGCTTCGCAGGCTTTCCCGTCCCCCGGGCGGATTGCCGGACGCCGCCCTTTGACGGTCGCGGCGAGACGCCGTAAGTTCCCTCGCATGACGCGTTGTCCGACGTTCGCCTGCGCCCTCTTGCTGGCTTTCGGCGCGCCCGCGCAGGCTCAGAATGCGCCGGCGACCGCTCAAACGCCGGCGACCGCGGCGCAGTCGCCGCGCGAGAAGCTCGACGAGTTGTTCGCCCGTCTCGCCTCGACTGAGGACGCCGACGAATCCGCGGGGATCGTCGCCGCGATCGACCGTATCCATCGGCGATCGGGCTCCGACACCAGCGATCTCTTGTTGGCGCGCGCGGTGGCGACGATGGACAGCGGGAACTATCCGGTCTCGCTCGCCCTGCTCGACGCGATCGTCGGCTTGCAGCCGGAATGGGCCGAAGGCTGGAACAAGCGCGCGACGGCGCGCTATCTCGCCGGCGACTCCAAGGGCGCGATGGCCGACATCGCCCAGACTCTCGCGCGCGATCCCAAGCATCTCGGCGCGCTGACGGGAATGGGAATGATTCTCGAGGAAAACGGCCTTCGCGAACAGGCCTTGCGCGCCTACGAACGCGCCCTAACGATCGCTCCGCAATGGCGCCCGGCGAGCGAAGCGGCGGCGCGGGTGAAGGCCGCCCTCGCGGGTCGGGCGCTGTGACGGCGCGAGCCGATGCAAGCCCGCTGCGCGACCGCGGGCGCCGATGATCGCCGGCCTCGCGTGTCTGGCGATCGCCTGCTTCGTCGGCCTGTCGCTCTTCACCTGGGTCGAGACGAAGCGGATCGAGGCGCGCTTTCCGCCCGTCGGCGAACTCGTCGAGATCGGCGCCGGCGCGATCCATGTCGTCGAGCGCGCTGCCGATGGCCCCGAACGCGGCGCCGTTCTGCTCGTCCACGGCGCCTCGGGCAATTTCGCGGATATGAGCGTCGCGCTCGCCGATCGTCTCGCGGCGCGCGGGTTTCGCGTTTTTGGCGTCGATCGCCCCGGGCATGGCTGGAGCGCGCGGATGTTCGCGCGCGCCGCCTCCTCGCCCGAACGCCAAGCGCAGATGGTGCGCGAAGCTCTGGCGCGCCGCGGCGTCGCTCACGCGGTCGTCGTCGTCCATTCGCTGGCCGGCGTCCTCGGCCTCGCCATGGCGTTGAACGCGCCCGAATTCGTGCGCGGCCTCGTTCTCCTCTCGCCGGTCAGCCATCCCTGGCCGGGCGGCGTCGCCTGGTATTACAAGGTCGCGGCCTCGCGGACGCTGGGACCGCTGTTTCGCCGCCTGATCGTGCTGCCCGCCGGCCTTGCGACGATGAACGCCAGCGTGCGCGGCGTCTTCGAGCCCAATCCGACGCCTCCCGGCTATATCGGCAAAACGCGCCTACCTCTCGTGCTGCGGCCGCGGCATTTCAAGGCGAACGCGGAGGATGTGGCCGACGTCGAGGCCTATGTGGCCGCGCTGTCGCCGCGCTACGGCGCGATTCGCGCGCCGACGGCGATCGTCACCGGCGATTCCGACGGGGTCGTTTACGCGCGCATCCATTCGGCCGGCTGCGCGCGCGACATTCCCGGCGCGACGCTCACCATTCTTCGCGGCGTCGGCCACTCGCCGCACCACTGCGCGCCCGAAAGCGTCGTGGCGGCGATCGTCGAGGTCGACGCGCGCGCCAACGCTCAGACCGCGCCGCCGTCGGGGCCGACCACGGCGATGCGCAGATTGTTGGTCGTTCCCGACTTGCCGAAGGGAACGCCGGCGACGACGATCACGCGTTCGCCGACGCCGGCGAAGCCGTCGATATAGGCGTGGCGGCACGCGCGGTCGGTCATGTCGCGTTCGTCGCGCGCGTCCTCGGTGACGACGGCGTGGACGCCCCAGGCGAGCGCGAGACGGCGCGCCGTCGCGACGACGGGGGTCAGGGCGAGGATCGACGAGGCCGGCCGCTCGCGCGCGATGCGCAGCCCCGTCGAGCCCGAAGCGGTCCAGGCGCAGATGACCTTCGAATGCAGCGTCTCCGCGACGTCGCGCGTCGCCTCGGCGATCGCGTCGGCGCCGGTCGGCTCCGGAGTGGCCCGCTGGCCGGCGATGATGGTGGGATAAATTCCCTCCGATTCCACCGCCTCCGCGATGCGGTTCATCGTCTCGACCGCCTCGCGCGGAAATTGGCCGGAGGCGCTCTCGGCCGACAGCATCACCGCGTCGGCGCCTTCGAACACGGCCGTCGCGACGTCGGACACTTCGGCGCGCGTCGGCACGGGCGCGGAAATCATCGATTCCAGCATTTGCGTGGCGACGACCACCGGCTTGCCGATGCGGCGCGCCAGGCGCGTGATGGTCTTTTGCAGGCCCGGAACGTTTTCGAGGGGCATTTCCACCCCCAGGTCGCCGCGCGCGACCATGACGGCGTCGGAGACGGCGAGAATTTCGTCGAGGTGCGCGATCGCCTGCGGCTTTTCGATTTTCGCCAGGACCAGCGCGCGGTCGCCGACGATTTTCTTGACCTCGATCACGTCCTCGGGACGCTGCACGAAGGACAGAGCGATCCAGTCGACGTCTTCTTCCAGCGCGGCGGCGAGATCGGCGTGATCCTTGTCGGTCATCGCCGAAGTCGGAATGGTGGTGTCGGGCAGGCTGACGCCCTTCTTGTTGGAAATGCGCCCGGCGACTTCGACGACCGTATCCGCGCGGCCGGGCGCGACGTCGGTGACCCGCAGCAGCACTTTGCCGTCGTCGATGAGCACGCGATCGCCGCGCCGCAGCGAGTCGAGGATTTCCGGATGCGGGAGAAAGACGCGCGTCTGGCCGCCCGGCGCCGTGTCCGAATCGAGCGCGAAGGCGTCTCCCTTGTGCAGCAGGACCGCCCCGGACTCGAATTCGCCGACGCGCAGCTTCGGCCCCTGCAAATCGACGAGAACGCCGATCGGGCGCCCGTATTCCTCCTCGAGCGAGCGGATCAAAGCGACGCGTTCGCGCATCGCGTCATGCGAGGCGTGGCTCATATTGATGCGAAAGACGTCGGCGCCGGCTTCGAACAGCGCGGCCACCGTGGACCGGTCAGCCGAGGCGGGGCCGAGCGTGGCGATAATCTTGATGCGGCGGCGGCGTCGGATCATAGCGTCCTTCCCATTCGTCCGTCGGGGCGGGCGAACCCCGTCAGGTCGGCTCTCCCTCGACCCCCCTCTCACGAGGACGCGACGACGGCATGAAAGACAAACGGCGGAACGCTCAGGGGTTGCCCGGGTCCGTCAGCTGCACGGTCCAATTCTTGGCGTCCTTGCCGGTGTCGACTTCGAAAAATCCCGTGCGCTCGTAGCCGCGCACGAAGCAATCCTGACGGCCTTCAATCTTGAATTCGCGGTCGCTGGTGCACATGAAGGCCTTGCCCTTCCACTCGCCGCCGCGCTCGTCCATCGCATAGACGTAATAATATTGCGCCGCCAGCGCGCCGCGCAGCAGCGTATTGCAATCCTGGGGCTTGAGATTCCACCAGCCTTCGCTGACCCAGCCCTGCCCGTCGGTATAGGCCAGGGCGACGCTGACGCGATTGGCGGTGAGGTTGCACAGGCGAAAATCGGCTCGCGCGGGCTGCGCGGCGAGGAGCGCCGGGCCGAGAAGCAACAAACCGAATTTCCAACCCATGATCGCCCGCGCCGCTCATCGGAGCGCCATATTCGTCGGCGAGGCGCCCGTGTCAACCATC
>Ga0181524_10004184_pt1 | contig 13511 bp, 10 predicted proteins | sample PEATcosm2014_Bin_34_FD_119761 | JGI IMG/M metagenome (GOLD analysis project Ga0181524, IMG submission 119761) | Peatland microbial communities from MTU Mesocosm Facility, Houghton, MI, USA - PEATcosm2014_Bin05_60_metaG | ecosystem: Environmental > Terrestrial > Soil > Wetlands > Peat | place...
CAGCCTGAGTCGAAACGCGCGCGAAACGGGGCGACGCATTACTGCGGCGTTTTCGTGTGGATCTTCCAAGTTGTACGGCACGTCCCAGCACCCTCGCGCTATTGGCCTGTCGACACTTTGCTTTAATTCGGCAGTTGGAGGTACTCTGAGCCATGGAGCGAGCCATACCAATTCTTCCAGCCGAAGACTTGGCGACTGCGAAGGCATTTTACGTCAATGGGCTGGGCTTTCGCGTGACTTTCGAGGCGTCCGAAGACGGCCGGTCGGGACTACTCGGCATCGAGCGTGGAACAATCCAGATGACCCTCGATAGTCCGATGAAGGGTCACGGCCGAAACGCCTGCGTAGCGCTCCAGGTGGACGACGCCGATGCCTACTACCGTGAGTGGAGCGCGAAGGTGGACGTCCTCCGAGCGCCGAAAGACGAGGAGTGGGGCGCGCGTACGTTCGACCTGATCGACCCATCCGGCAACACCATCTTTGTCATGGGGCCGGTCAGCGGCGCAAACCGGGGCTAGCGAGACTCAGCTTCGGTGATCAAAGCCTGACTAACGCTGTAGCGTAGACCGACGCTCCAATTCCAGGCTTCCAGGCAGCGCGATAATCGTTTTTATCGGAAGCCCCCTGCCGGCCAGACCAGATCCACGGGTAGCGCGCGTTATACGTCAAATGGATAGTCGGCGTGTTGTTGGCGATCGCGCCGGACGCTATGCAGTTGCCGATTGCACGAGCTGCTCAACGTAGGCTATATTCGAGTCCACGGCGCTTTCGCCATGTTGAACAGTGTTGCTCCCTTTTTTATTGTCGACGACTTGGTCGCTACGCTTGCGTTCTATCAGTCCAAGCTGGGGTTCGACGTTCTTTATAAGGGTGGTGGTGACGGAAACGGAGATGACTACTTCGCCATCATGGGACGCGACCGAGTAATGCTCATGTTCAAGGCCATCACGCCCGAGGTCCTTCCACAGCCGAATCGATCGCGTCACAAATGGGCTCGCTGGGACGCCTACATCGACACGGATGATCCCGACTCACTGTACACAGAGTTCGTAGTCAGGGAGGTTCCCGTGCATCGGGAACTGGCCAATACGAGCGATGGACTCAGGGCCTTCGAGATCACCGATAACAGCGGATATGTGCTGTGTTTTGGGCGCCCCGTTGACAAGTAGCTCCAGCGTCGTAAGATCATCAATCCGGTCACTTGCGATTGGGAGGCGGGGACAAGGGCGGCACCGCGACCGTTTATCCCACTTTGACGGGTAGTCGCCAACCCGTAGAATGGAGGCGGTCCCTGGCGCGAGCATCGATCGAACCTAGCGGGGCGTTAAGTGGGGATATCAGCCATTCCGCGCGGCAAGGTCAGCCGGGCCACCCCAAACGGCGGCGGCGAAGAGCGTGGATTCGAGCAGATGGGCAATCACGACGGTCAATTCTCCGTAAGCTTATCGAGGTGGTCGATCACCAGAAATTCCACGGCCCCTTTGTACTTCTCTAGCTTGAGCCCGAGCTGCTTAATGGCGGCCACCACGGCGGTATAGTCGGAAGGATCATCGTCTCTTGCGAACTCCACCTGGAAATTGTACTTGCCGCTGAGGCCGGTCTGATCGAGAACGGATGTGCCCAGCAGGCGCTGCAAATGTTCGGTGAATTGCAGCATCGTAGCACGCTGTCCTTCGACGACGATGACACCTTGCGACGGGCCGTGCGCCGAGACCCATCCATCTGATATCGCGGGATCGTCGGAAGCCTTCTCTTCCTTGACTGCCCCCATTTTTGGGCCATCTTTCGCCACGGTCAGAGCATAGCCCTGGACTGCGTCTTTAGTCTCGCGGTGGGCTACCATTTTGAAGCGCTCGATGACGAGGGTTTGAAGCATCAGGCGCTCCTGATCTTCGGTGACATCCGGGCCAGTAGTGGCCTCGATCTCGTAAATGGAACCGAGGCTGACGGAACCGGAGGCGGGCTTTTCGGAAATCCGCCACCACTCCAAGTGATAGGCGTACCCCAGCAGGTACAGGAGCTGAGTTTTCCATCGAAAACGCCCGACGGTCCTTCTCGGCCGGGTTTCTAGAATACTCTGATCCGCGGGAAACTTGACCGAAGCCGCCTCGAACCGCATTGGCGCGGCGGTTAGCGGCGATTGAGCGCGCATCTTCGGCGGATGAGTCAGTCCGCTGGAAAGCGGTATGGCGACTGCGGCGATCCCCAGAGTCGCCAGCAACAGCTTCTTCCCCAGCTCCAAGATGCGCCTCATCAGTCCCATGGTGACACGTTAGACGGCCTTGCGCTGGGCCAACACGTTTGAGCAGCGTTATCAGTGAATATCGCTAGGGCCGAGCCAAGGGAGACCAGATCCGCGCGTTGGGCGCCAACTGGACCGGCTTTGCCCAACTTCCGAGTCGTGATCCACCCGGGGCGCGCAAAACTGACATTCATTCGGCGCGGAGTGAGCCAGCAGGATCGACCGCGGCGGCTCGGCGCGCCGGCAGCCACGACGCAAATATGCCCACGAAGAGCAGCAGCAACGACACCGCCGCATAGGTGAGCGGGTCGAAGGGCGTTACGCCGTACAACAGCGAATCCAGCAGGCGCGTAAGGACGAGCGAGGCCGCGAGCCCAGCGGCGATTCCCGGCAACATGAGGCCGAACCCGTCACGAACCACGCCGCGGACCAGTTGCAGCGGGCTCGCACCGAGCGCCATGCGAACGCCGATCTCGCGCGTCCGGAGCGCGACCGAATATGCAAGGACGCTATAGAGCCCCACGGCCGCGAGCACCAGCGCGAGCACGGCGAAGATGGCGAGCAACAGTGATTCGAGCCGCTGGCGTGCAACAGAATCGGAGACGACCTGCTCCATGCTCTCGATGTGCGAGATCGCCTGGTCGGGATCGACCGTGCGGATCGCGTCTTCCACACCCCTGGCCGCGGCCGAGGGCGCAAGCGCGGTCCGCACCACCAGTGCTCCGAAATACCTCGGGCTCTGGGCCTGGCTCAGGAAAATGGTGGGCTCTGGCGCAACCTTCAGGTCGGTCTGGCGGGTGCTGGCGGCCATGCCCACGATCACGCCGTGGCGGATCGCCCAGTCGAGATCGAGCCGTTTCCCGAGCGGATTCTCGGAAGGGAAGAACTTATCGGCGAAGGCCTGGTTAACAATGATGGAGGGTTCTAGCGACATGGTATCGCGCTCGTTGAAGTCGCGGCCGCGGAGCAGCGGAATGCCCATAACGGAGAAATATTGCGGGCTGACGATCACGTAATCGGCCGCCGGCCAGTAGCCCTCGGGAGGTTCGGGCCGGTCGGAACGGCGGAACACCGATCCCGAGACTGTGCCGAGCATGGGCAGAATGTCCACGGAACTGGCGGACAACACGCCAGGCACCGACCGGACGCGCGCGAGCATCTCCTCTACATATCGCGCGCGCCGCTGGTCGTTTGCGTAGCGCGCCGGCGCGAAGAACATGCGCAGCGTGAGGATGTGATCGATGCGCAGCCCGTGGTTGACGCCGACTTCGTTCCGAAAGCTGCGCGACAGCAGTCCGGCGCCGATTAGCAGGATGAGGGAGAGCGCGACTTCCGAGACCACCAACAGGCCGCGCATCCGCCCTCCGCCGCCGCTGGTGGCGCGCGTGCTGTTCTCCTTCAGCGCCGCGCCGGGGGTGGTTCGCGAGAACGACAGCGCGGGAGCGAGCCCGAACAGCAAGGTGGTGAAGATGGAGAGCGCAAGGCTGAAAGCCAGCACGCGAGCGTCGATATGGACGGCCTCGCTGCGTGGCACGGCGAGCGCAGGCAGCGAAGCCACAATCGCCCGCAGGCCGAGGAAGGCGAACGCGATGCCGAGCGCGCCGCCGGACAGCGAGAGCAGCGAGCTTTCGGCGAGGAGTTGCGCGACGATGCGGGCGCGGCTCGCGCCCAGCGCGGCGCGCAGGGCGATTTCGCGGCGCCGGTGAGTGCTCCGCATGAGCAGCAGGTTTGCCACGTTGCCGGACGCAATCAGCATCACAACCATGACGGCGCCGAAGAGCAGCAGCAGGGCTGTGCTGACATCGCCGGTGGTCTGCTCGTAGAGCGTCAGCACGGTGGCGCTCCAATCACGGTTGAATGCGGGCCGTTCGCGGGCGATGTCATGTTCGGCCGCGATGAGATCGGTCTCCGCCTGCGCGATGGATACTCCCGGCTTCAGCTTGGCGAGGACGCGCAGATAGCGGCCCTCGCTGGCGCTTGCGCGGCCAGTGATCTGGATGGGAACCCAGATTTCGGCGCGATCGGCCGGCAGGTCGAAGCCTTCGGGCATGACACCGATCACTTTGTACGGGTCATCGTGGAGCAGAACGTCGCGACCGACGATGGAACGTTCGCCGCCGAACTGCTCTTGCCACAAAGGGTAGCTGAGGACGACGACGCGCGGACCGTTGGGCACGTCCTCGGTCGTGTCGAAGATGCGGCCAAAAAGCGGTGGAACGCCGAGAACGTGGAAGAAGGCCGCGGAGACCTGGAGCGATTCGACCTCGCGCGGCGAGCCGTATCCGCTCAGGCCCATGGGGAAACGGGAAATGGCGGCCATGGCTGCGAAGGAGTGCGTGCGATCGCGCCAGTCGACGAAATTTAGCGAACTGGTCGGGTTGCGGTGCTGCCTGCTTGGGCCGAGCGCCGCCGTGCTGATCCGCTCCGGCGGCCGCTCCCAGAGCATTACGATGCGGTCGGATTGTGGGAACGGCAGCGGGCGCAGGAGAACCGCGTTAATCAGGCTGAAAATCGCCGCACTGGCGCCGATTCCGAGCGCCAGAGTGAGGGCCGCGCCCGCGGTGAACAGCGGCGTGCGGCGCAGCGCTCGCGCGCCCATTCGAAGATCGCGGAAAAAGGACTCGATCGTATGGAAGCTCCATACTTCACGGCTCTGCTCAAACACCGCCGTTCGGTTGCCGAAACGGGTGCGAGCGGTGAGCAGCCCGTCCTCGCGGCTCATTCCAGATTCCATCAGCTCGTCGGCCATCTCTTGGATGTGCGCGGCAATCTCTCCGTCGAGCTCGCGATCGAGACTCGAACGGCGAAAGAACTGGCGCAGGCGGTTCATGACCGGGCGGGCCTCATGACGCGCGCGATGCCGGCAAGCATGCGCTCAAAGCTCGATACTTCGCGCTGGAGCTGTTTCCCTCCGGCGGGGGTGACGTGGTAAACACGCACTTTGCGGTTATGTGCCGACATGCCCCATTTCGCTTCCACCCAGCCCTGCCGTTGCAGGCGCTGGAGCGCGGGATAGAGCGTGCCTTCCTCGATCTGCAGGAGGTCATCGGAGTTGTGGCGGATCTGTTGGGCGAGTGCGTAGCCGTGGAGGGGGCCGCGGCGGAGCATCTGGAGGATCATCATTTCCAGGGCGCCAGGAAATAGGTCGCGTCGTTCAGTACTCATTTGATCTATGCCTTGTTACTCTATGTATAGAATGACGAAAGACGGCGAAGGTGTCAAGCGGGTCCTTCCATTCTGGCTTCAGAATCCCGATCAACCCAAGATGGTGGAGCGCTCCGGGGCATCCCGCCCTCGCTTGTGCTCGTTCGGGACCCGTCTGAAGTGCTACCGTCCCGCGCAGGCGTTTCGGGCGGCTAATGGGGTCATCGCCTCGCAAAAAACGCTAACCTCGATGCAACCAAAATAAGACAGAACCCTGCTAAAATGTTTCCGGTCTCCGGTGCATCCCATATACCAACGCCTCAAGGAACTCGATCCAAACACATTCGAAAAGCTCTGTTTCCACCTCGTCAAAGCCCGCTTCCCCGGTGAGGAGATTCGCCACGTGGACGGATCGGCAGGCGACGCGGGGCTCGATCTCTGTTGGGGAGAGCAGCTGAAATGGAACAGTGTAGTAATGTATACGTGGAAGGTGGCGTGGTTGACGTAGCCGCGCGGACCCTGAGGTAATCGAATCGGCAGCCCAATCATCCGCACGTTGATCGACCGCAGACAAACCCCTGAGCATCCGGTGCTCCCGGAGGAATTGAAAATCGCTTACGGTGGCGAGTTGTGGTTCCCGCCGCCGAGTCCCGTATGGCCCTACGTGATCGGCAACTTCGTGAGCACTGTTGATGGGGTAGTGAGCTACAAAATTGCCGGCAAATCCGGGGGAGGCGATATTAGCGGATTCGACGAGTCGGACCGTTTCATTATGGGGCTGCTCCGAGCATCAGCAGACGCGGTCATGATGGGATCCGGTACGCTTCGGGCCACCTCCCCAGAGCATCTATTCGTTGCCGACCAGGTGTACCCGGAAGCCCGCGACCTTTACGCGCGCTACCGATCGGAGATCCTCCAGAAGAATGCGCCGCCGCTCCACGTGGTAGTTAGTGGAAGCGGCAGGATGGACCTCACGAGAGCAGTTTTCCGTACACCAGGCATCCGAACTTTGATTGTCACTACCCAAGCCGGCGGAGAGTTCCTCGCAGCCAGCGGTGCGGGATCGCTGGCCTCCACGGAGGTTCGGCTGCTCGAAGGTCCCAGCATTGCGCCGGCGGCCATTCTCGAACTTCTGCGTGCTGAGTTCGGCGTGTCGCTGCTTCTCCATGAAGGCGGCCCCACCCTCTTCGGTAAATTCGTGGCCGATGGCTGCGTCGACGAACTCTTCCTCACCATAGCCTCGCAAGTGGCCGGCCGAAACATGCCACCACCCCGCCCGGGATTCATCGCAGGTGTGGAATTTGCTCCCGAAACAGCGCCCTGGTTGGACCTTGTCAGCGTGAAGCAGCGAGGCAGCCACTTGTACCTGCGGTATAGCACCCACCAATGAAAAGAAAACCGAGTTGGCGCAAGCGACGTAAGAAGGGGTAAAAACCGGAGATCCCCTGATCCAGCGTGCCTCGTCCACCTGCCGGATCATTGCTCGAGTCTGTGCAAACGACGACTCGGTGGCGGCAAAGTTACCGCGGCGGACTCTGTCAGAACAGAGGTGGATGGCAACGCGGACCGACCCAGCAGGCGGCGCAGTCACGCGGCCCTAGCCCGTGGTTTTGAGCCCTCCAGCGATCGCGTTGACGGTCACCAGCAGCGCCGGCAGAATGCGATCTGCCTCTTCGCCACACTCGCTTCGTAGCGCTTCCCGCCAGTTTCTGAGAAGCACTATCTGCTCTCGATGCAAGTGCGCCAGCGCACAGCGGCGAACGTCCACTGCCTTGCTCAGACGCGGCCTGCGCCGCTCGCGGTTGCCTCCCAGCAACTCGTCAAGGGTGTCTCGAGTCCGCCGATATTCCATCATGATCCGGTTCAGAATTCGCGTCCGCAGCAGCTGGTCCTCCACCAGCATGGCGTATTCGGCCATAATCGACGTGTCGGCGGCCACGACACTGAATTCCACGTTGTGCAACAGGTAAGAGAGAAAGGGCCACGTGCGCGCGGTCCGCAGCACCGATTCCCAGGCGGTTTGATCCCGTTCCCGAATCCGCTGAAACGCGCCTCCCACGCCGTACCATCCCGGTAGATTGAAGCGCGCCTGGCTCCAACTGAAAACCCAGGGAATGGAGCGCAAGTCTTGAATGGTGCGCTGACCGGTACGCCGCGCCGGCCGGGAGCCGATATGGCTGCACTCGATGGCATCCAGGGGCGTGGCCTGCGAGAAAAATTCAATAAAACCTTCCTCATTGACCAGCTCGCGGTAGATGCCTCGGCTGATCGCCGCAGCCTGATCGAGCACGTCCTCCACGTCGGGGGCCACACGTGCGGATTCCCGCCCTCGTACTAGCGCCCAACGCGTTACACCGGCCAGAAGGCGTTCCAGGTGAGTGGCGGCGGTAAGACGGTTGGCATACTTCTGCGAGATCACCTCGCCTTGCTCGGTCACCCGCATCTCCCCGTTCAGAGTGAGCGGCGGCAGTGACTCCAGGAAGACATGGGTGGGACCGGCGCCGCGGCCAATGGTTCCGCCCCGGCCATGGAAAAACCGCAGATCGACGCCGGCATCGCGAGCCGCGGCGGCCAGCCGGATCTGAGCCCCTCGCAAGTACCAATGACTCGCCAGAATGCCACCATCCTTGTTGCTATCGCTGTAGCCGATCATGACCTCCAGCAGCGGCCGCGGCCGGTCTTCCCCCTGCTGGAGATAACGCAGCGTTCGCATGGTAACCGGGTGTGCCAGGAAATCGGAAAGGACGCGGCCACTGTTCTCCAGATCCTCGATCGTCTCAAACAGGGGCGTGACTGCGAGTTCGTATACGAGCCCGTTGGCTGTATTGTGCACCAAGCCGGCTTCACGCGCCAGCAAGTAGACATTCAGGAGATCAGATGCGCAGTGAGTCATGCTGACGATGTACGATCCGATGCCGCCGGGGCCATGCCTGTCGCGCCAATCTCTGATGAGCCGGAGCACGCCGACGCACTCTTGCGCCTCAGGTGGAAGTGCGGCCGATGAGACCGCGAAGGGGCGCGGCGATTCGAGCTCGCGGTCGATCATACGCCGCTTCATTTCTTCGGTCCAATTGGGATAGTCCGCTCCATCCAGGCCTGCCACGGAAAGAAGCTGGCCCACCACCACGCTATGCAAGGAGCTGGACTGCCGTATGTCCAGCGAGGCCCCGTGAAAGCCGTAGACAGCCGCGAGGTGTTGCAGGGGAGAGACCTCGGAGACGGCAAGGTGTTCGGCGCCTACGGGGTGCAAGGTCTCGGCGAGAAATCGGACATCCTCCTGGATCTCCTGGGGGAAGCGGTAGCAATATTCCGGTGGGTGGGTGTCGCCGGGCGTGGGCACGCGCTCGATGATCAGATGAACCAGCCGCCGCCATGGCTCGTCCCGATATTCAGGGGCAGTTGCGGCTGCGCCGATCATCGCTTCATACGCCGCGATGCGTTGATGCAGAACAGGCGGCGCCGCCTGCATGGCATCGGAAAGGCTGAGGCGACCGGCGAGAGCGTGCAAGGACTCCCGCAGGACTGCCAAACTGTGCGCGCGTAGCGTCTCGAGGGTATACCGGGTCACCGCCGTGGTAACGAAAGGGTGGCCGTCGCGATCGCCTCCCACCCAGGTGCCGAAGCTCAGCCTGGGCTCTGCCGGCGGATCGGTGCCCGGGAAAACCCACTGCCAGGACTGCCGAAAGCGCTCCGAGAGGAGTTGCAGTACGCCGGGGAAGACGTGCGAGACGTAGTGCAGGGTATTGCGGATTTCGGACTCGACGTCCGGCCGTTCGAGCAGGATCTCGCCTGTGCGCCACAGGCGTTCGAGGCTGTCTTCCAGCCGGCCTTGGAGCGCCTGCTGTTCCATGGGAGTTTTGGTGGGGTTTTCGCGCTCCACCAGCATCAGGTAGATCTCCCGATGGCGTTCGAGCACCGAGGGCCGCTTGGCCTCGGTGGGATGGGCCGTGAGCACCGGCTGAACCTGAATCGAGGGGAGTGCACGCCGGAGGTCCTGCTGATCGAAGTTAGCCGCACACAACTGCTGCAACTGGGACGGCCACGTACCAGGCTCACTGGCCGGTCCGCCGACATTTTCGCGCATGCGCCGGACCTGATTGGCCGTGTTCTCTTCGGCCATGGTAAGGAGCTGGAATGCCATCGAGAGGGCTTGTGAACCGCGGGGCGGCAGCTCTGCAGAAGGTTGAGAATCGTTCGAGAAAACGTCTCCCAGCAAGGTGGCGAGCCCGTTCTCCCCGATTCGACCGAGAACAGTTTGGAAGCAACCCAGCAGAAAGCGAAAATCGTTGTCCCATTTCTCCAGCTCGGCATCGAGCAGGGTGTTTGCGCGTGCGGGGTCTGGCGCGCTCATGCGCATTTCCTATAATTGTCTCAAGATCTCGCCGTGTTGGGAATCATGCCTAAGATAAACTCAACGACATCCTCAGCGGACGGCACGGGGTCCTTGTTCTTGAACCTCGGACGGGTGGGAGACAATTATTTCATCACCCATAATGCCCCGAAGTTTGTATGCGAATGGAACATCGCAGTCGGCATCGCGTATGATTTTGGAAGGAGACTCCGAGAGCGCCGGATTTCTTTGGCCCGGCTGTCGAAAACGCAAGGTGCCGAACGACATCACTTTGACGGAGTCGAGAGAAGGGAGGCCCGGTCATGACTGGGATAAGCGCAGAACGATTGGATTTACGCGAAGCTGTCGGAATCTTCTGGCGTGACGTGAAGTACGCCCTCCGCTCACTCGCCAAAGCGAAGGGGCTTACGATTACAGTGGTCCTTACTCTGGCACTCGGAATCGGAGCCAATGCCGCGATCTTCACGCTGGTCCGCGGGGTTCTTCTGCGGCCGCTGGTGAATCGCGACGAGAACAGGCTAATTTACATCAGGCAGAGCGCGCCGGGCTTGGGCATGGAGAATGCCACGTTTTCCGTGCCGGAGATGCAGGACCTGCGGCAGCGGGTTAGATCGTTCAGCGCGATCGGCGATTTCTCCACCATAGGTTTCACCATGAATGGGCTGGGCGAGCCGCGTGAGGTGCGAGCGGGAGTGGTCGGGGGCAACTACTTCGACGTGATGGGTCTGCACCCGGTGCTGGGACGGTTGCTCGATATGCGAGACGACGGCCCGGCCGCCGCCGGTGCCGTCGTTCTGACGTATCGCTTCTGGACCACCGCGCTGAAGAGCGACCCGTCGGTGCTCGGAAAAGTCGTCAGGCTGGAATCGTTCGGACCGCGTACAGCGACCGTCGTAGGGGTATTGGAACCATCGATCCCGTATCCCGCCGAAACCGAGATCATCGCCAACGTGGTGACCAGTCCACACCACCTGTCGGCGACCATGGTGACGGGCCGGATCCATCGCATGACTGAGCTGTTTGGCCGGCTGGCACCCGGCGCGACACTGGAACAGGCCCGCGCCGAGCTCAGGGTGGCACACGGCGCCATCATGAAAGAGCATCCCGAGGCGTATCCCGCGAAGGCGGACTTCCGCATCTCCGCGGTGCTTCTGCGCGACCAGATTACGTCCAAAGCCAGGACCGTGCTTTGGGTGCTGCTGGCCGCGTCGGGATTGGTCTTCATCATCGCCTGTTCCAACGTGGCGAACCTGATTTTGGCGCGGACGATTCGCCGCGAAGGTGAGCTGGTGATTCGGGCCTCGCTTGGGGCGAGCACCGCCGCGCTACGACGTGTCCTTTTGGCGGAAAGCCTCCTGCTCTGCGGCGCGGGAGCGGCGCTGGGTGTGCTGAGCGCCCGGCCCATGGTGGCCATCCTGGCGCGGTACGCGTCCCGGTTCTCGGTCCGCGCGCTGGATCTGACGGTCGACTCCAGCATGCTGTGGGTCGGCGCCGGACTGGCGCTGGTCGCTGCGGCGATCCTGGCGTTTGTGCCGCGTCTGCCTTCGGCTGACGGGTCGAGCGGAATCAGCCTGTCCAGTGGGAGCGTGCGGGTGACGGGCGGCGCGGCGCGGCGTCTGCGGGCGTTCGCGGTCACCCAGATTGCCTTCTCCTTTATCCTGCTGGCTGGCGCCGCCATGCTGGTCAAGACGCTGCTCGCCCTTCAGGCGGTCCAGACCGGCATCGACACCCGCCGCGTGCTTGCGATCAACGTGCCTGTACTTTCGTATGGGCGGACGGACCCCCAGGTGGTGGACTTCTACAAAGAAGCGATGCGGCGCGTACACCAGTTGCCGGGCGTAGACGGCGTCGCTCTGGGCATGCTCACGCCGTGGCGCGAGGGAGGTTCGTTCGGCCCCGGCTTCCAATTCACGGCCGAGGGTTACGTTCGCGCGACAGCGGAAGACGATCCGCGCGGCCAATTCCGCATCGTGTCGCCCGGATTTTTCGCCTCGCTCGGCGTGCCAATGCTTGATGGGCGTGATTTCAACGATCTCGACCGCAAAGACAGCGAGCCGGTGACGATCGTAAGCCAAAGTGTGGTGCGGCGGATGTTTCCAACCCAGGAGGCGCTCAATCGCCGTCTCACTCTTACGGATCCCCTGCTCAAGTTCATCGGCATGAAACCGACGCCGATGCGCATCGTCGGAATTGCCGCGGATATCGACGATGAGCACCTGGTTCCGCAGCCGACCCTGACTGTGTATACCCCGTTCGGACAGGGGCCCCTTTTCGGCGGGCGCCTCTTCGTCCACGTTCGATCGGATCCGTATGCTCTGGTCAACCCGATCACGCGGACCATCCGCAACCTCTCGGTGGACCAGCCGGTGGAGCGCGCCGCGACGCTCCAAGACGTCCGCGCGGAAGTGCTGACACCGGATCGGTTGAACGCCATGGTTTTTGGCGGCTTCGCCATTGTGGCACTGACGATTGCGGTGGTCGGTGTCGCGGGCGTACTGGCATTTTCGGTAAGCGCACGGACGCGCGAATTCGGCATCCGGCTGGCGATCGGGGCGCAGCCGCGGCATCTGCTAACGCGTGTGATCGCGGAGGGCACCCTCATCACGGCTGTCGGGATTGGCGCCGGATTGGCGTGCGGGCTCGCGCTGCAGCGACTGGCCGGCAGTTATTTCGAGAACGTGCGGATGCCGGGGGCGTGGGTCGTGGTTGGGGCGGCGGGGGTATTGCTGGCAGCGGCCGTGGTCGCATCCGCGTGGCCCGCGATGCGAGCCGCGCGTGTGGATGTGATTCAAGCTTTGCGCGCGGACTAGTCCCGCCAATAACGAGCACCCTCATGTCACCAGATTACTTCCGCTCCAGGGGAACGGTCAGGGATCCCACGGCGCCGCTCTCGCGATCGTAAACCAGGACCCGCAGTTTCTCCACATCCTCCGCCAGCACCAGCCGCCGCTCCACCCGAATGCCTTCCCGCAACGCGGTTTCCCGTTGCTCCGCAGTGATCTTCGGGGCAACTTCCTCTGACGGGAACATCTCCATCCTCCCGTCTTTCAGGTACCCGGCTACGCTCACCGCCAGACGTCCCGTCGAAACCTCGCCCGCCTTCGCGAAGCTCACATCCGCCGCATCCACGCGGATGGCCAGATCCGCCTCGTGGGTCGCGGGATCGTACACCATCAATCGCGCATTCACCCCGATCTCCGTCGTGTCGAAGGCGCTGCCCGTGGCCGTCTCCAGCGCAGCCTTCTCGCGATCGCCCTCCGCCGCCTGATCAGCATACGCGTAGTAACCCTGCTTGGTCTCGACCTTCACTCCCTTGCGCGCGCAGGTCACGCGGATCCTGTGATATTTCCCGTCCCAATTCTCCAGCGGAGGTTCGTAGGAAATCAGGTAGCTCATGCGCGCGTCGCTCGCCGCCCGTTCGATGGCGCCGCGAATGTCCGGTGTCATGAACGCGTGCCCGCCCGTCAACTCCGCAAACTGCTCCAGCGTATCTTCCGTCGAAAGCGTGATCCCCGGCGCATCGGTGCCAGCTGCCGATTGCCTCGCCCCTGCCGACGCGGCCGACGCAGCTCCCGGCGCCAACGATTCCAGTTGCCGCACCGGGTACACCGACACCTCCGCGCGGTCCAGGATCGTCGTCAAGCGCCGCAATAGCGGCGTGTAATCCACCTGGTCGTAGATGCTCGTGGCTTGCGGCCCCAGCCCGATCGGCACTCCGTGGCTGATCCAGATCAGGCTCTTGCGCCCCGGCGCCGCCGCCACCAGGTCCGCCAG
>Ga0181524_10004193_pt1 | contig 13498 bp, 13 predicted proteins | sample PEATcosm2014_Bin_34_FD_119761 | JGI IMG/M metagenome (GOLD analysis project Ga0181524, IMG submission 119761) | Peatland microbial communities from MTU Mesocosm Facility, Houghton, MI, USA - PEATcosm2014_Bin05_60_metaG | ecosystem: Environmental > Terrestrial > Soil > Wetlands > Peat | place...
CGGTCGCGGTGCGCGACCAGAAGCTCGACACCCAGGATCTTTATTTCATCGCCCAGACGCCGCTGAAATTCCTGCTCGCCGACCATATCGACATCGCCAAGGACACCAGGGTCAAACGCGTGGCGATCGACGACAACGCCGCGACGATCGAGATCGAGGACAAGGCGACCTTCGGCGGCACGGCCGAGATCGCGCTGGTGTTCGACCCCGACTCCTTCGCGTTGAAACAATGGACCGTCCTCGACGCGCAGGGCTTTCAGACGGTGGTGACCCTGTTCAACGTCGACCTGACGACCAAGCCCGATCCCGACCTCTTCCACATCGACGAGTCGCCCGCCTTCCAGACCAACGGGCGCAAGTAGCGCCGTCGGGGGCGAAGCTCCCGTCGCGCACGCCTGTGGGCAAGTCGGCGCTCGCCCTTGCGCCGGCGCTCGGAGCGGCCATGTTCGCCTCGCCCCTGAAAAAAGGCTCGCCCGTGCGCTTTTCGATCTCGACCTGGAACATCAATTCCGTGCGCCTTCGCATCTCGCTCGTGGCGCGCTACCTCGAGGAGCAGCGGCCGGACGTCCTGTGCCTGCAAGAGACCAAATGCCCGGACGGGCAATTTCCGCACGCCGAGTTTCGCGAACTCGGCTACGCGCATATCGCGATCAACGGCCAGAAGGGCTATCACGGCGTCGCCGTCGTTTCGAAGCTGCCGATCCTCGCGGCGACCCCGCGCGAGTTCTGCGCCAAGGGCGATTCGCGGCACGTGGCGGTGACACTCGGAGGCAAGGCGGGCGGCCTGGAGGTCCATAATTTCTACGTGCCGGCGGGCGGCGACGAACCCGATCCCGCCGTCAACGACAAATTCGCCCACAAGCTCGCCTTCGTCGACGAAATGACGGCATGGTTCAGGGACGAAAAGAAGGCGGCCGGCCGCGCGATCGTCGTCGGCGACCTCAACATCGCGCCTCTGGAGCACGACGTCTGGAGCCACAAGGCGCTCCTCCAGGTGGTCAGCCATACGCCCGTCGAAGTGGAGAAGCTCGGCCGCGCCCAGGCCGCCGGCCCCTGGATCGACGCGTTGCGCAAGTTCGTGCCCGACGAGGAGAAGCTCTACACGTGGTGGAGCTACCGCGCGCCCGACTGGTCCAAGGCCGACAAGGGCCGCCGCCTCGACCACGTCTGGGTCAGCCCGTCGCTCGCCGACGCCGTCAAATCGATGCAGGTGCTGCGCGAGGCGCGCGGCTGGGAGCGCCCGTCCGACCACGCGCCGGTGAAGGTGGAGCTCAAGCTGTAGGCGAGCCGGGCGCGGCGCCGACTTCGAGGCGGCCGAAAGAGCGCGGCCAGTGGCCGCGCCTACAAAGCGCCCGGAAATACGGCCCCGTTACTGGACAAACGCGGGCAAACCCGCTTGACTTGCGCCGCCGCGCCGGGCCGCGGCGAGTCGCGCGCGAGGGGAAAGCGTCGATGAAGCTCCGTCTGTTGAAGGCGTTCGTCAAACTCGTTGTGGCGCTGGTCGTGGTCGGCGCCGCGGCCGGGTTCTATCTCTTCTATCGCGCCATGCCCGCCTATTCCGGCGCCGCCCCCCTGCCCGGCCTCAAGGCGGAGACGCGCGTCTGGCGCGACGCCTACGGCGTCCCCCACATCTTCGCCGCCTCGCTCGACGACGCGGCCCGCGCCCTCGGCTACGTCCACGCCAGCGAGCGCCTCTATCAGATGGAAGTCCAGCGCCGCGTCGGCCAGGGCCGCATCGCCGAAATCGCCGGCCCCGACCTCCTCGGCGTCGATCGCCTCATCCGCACGCTCGGCTTCTACCGCCTCGCCCAGAGCAGTTTCGCGGCGCTGTCGCCCTGGGCCCAGGCGCGCATGCAAGCCTACGCCGACGGCGTCAACGCCTTCCTCGATACGCACAAGAACGCGCTGCCGCCGGAGTTCTTGATCCTCGGCGATACGCCGGAGCCTTGGACGCCGGCCGACACGCTGGTGTGGGGCAAGCTGATGTCGCTCGATCTGAGCGTCAACTACGCGCTCGAATCGTTGCGCGCGCATCTGGCGCAGAAGCTGCCGCCGGATCAGGCGGCTTGGCTCTTCCCCATGCCGAAAGCCGACTGGCCGATCACCACCTCGCCGGTCGCCGGCCCGAGCCACGCCGAGCTCGGCGGCCCGGCCGACCAGTTCGGCATGTTGCTGCCGGAGCGGCACGGCGCCTCGAACGAATGGGTCGTCTCAGGCGCGCGCACCGCGACCGGCAAGCCCATCCTCGCCAACGATCCCCACCTCGAAATCGGCGCGCCGATCCTCTGGTACCTCGCGCGCATCGTCACGCCGGAGGGCTCGGTGAAGGGCGGGACCGTCCCCGGACTTCCGGCCGTGCTGCTCGGCGAGAACGATTCTATCGCCTGGGGCATCACCAACGCCTACTCCGACGTCCAGGGCCTGTTCGTCGAGACGATCGACCCCGCCAACCCGGCGCAGTATCTCACCCCCGACGGGCCCAAGCCGTTCGAGGCGCGCGACGAAACGATCCACGTCAAAGGCGCGGCCGACGTCGTCCTGCACATCAGGGCGACGCGGCACGGGCCCGTCATCTCCGACGTCGACGCCGATCTCGCGGCGCTCGCCGGCCCCGGCAAGGCGATGGCGCTCGCCTATACCGGCCTCAGCGGCCAGGACACCACCGCCGAGGGCCTGCTGCGCATCAACACGGCGCGCAACTGGGACGAGTTCCTCGCGGCGCTGCGCCTCTATCAGACGCCGACGCAGAATCTCGTCTACGCCGACGTCGCCGGCGACATCGGCTTCATCAGCGCCGGCCTCGTGCCGCTGCGCAAGTCGGGCGACGGGCTCGCCCCCACCGACGGTGCGTCGGGCGCGACCGACTGGATCGGGACGATCCCGTTCGAACAATGGCCGCAACTGCACAATCCGGGCGCCGGCTTCGTCTTCAACGCCAACAACGCGCTCGTTCCCCCCGACCATCAGCCGACGCTCGGCCAGGACTGGGAGGAGGCGTTCCGCGCCCGGCGCATCCAGCAGTTCCTCGATAAGCCCGACAAGTTCAGCCTCGACGTCTCCGCCGCGATGCAGGCCGATCACCTGTCGCTCGCCGCCAAGGACCTGCTGCCGTTCCTCTCACGCGTGACGCCGAGCGACGAGCGCGCGCGCCAGGCGCTGGCGCTGCTGGCCGCCTGGGACTTCGTGATGGACAAGGATCGCCCGGAGCCGCTGATCTATACCGCCTTCATGAGCGCGCTGCATCGGATCATGCTCATCGAAAAGACCGGCCTGTCGATGAGCGAGAAGGGCCCGTTCGCCGTGACCACGCTGATCTCGCTCATGCGCGATCACCCCTCCTGGTGCGACGCGCCGGGCAAGCCCGATCCCGATTGCCGCGCGACGCTGGGACGGGCGCTCGACGAAGGGCTCGCGCTCCTCGTCAAGCGCGACGGCGCCGACATGAGCCAATGGCGATGGGGGCATGAGCATGTCGCGCTGTTGCAGCACACGGTCTACAGCAAGATCCCGTTGCTCGATCGGGTGAGCGACCTCAGCGTGCCCTCGAGCGGCGGCTTCTACACGCTGGATCGCGGCGGCGGCTTCACCACTCCCGCGGACCAGCCGTTCGCGCGCACGCACGGCGCCGGCTTTCGCGGCATCTACGACCTCGCCGATCCCGACAAGTCGCGTTTCATGATCACCACCGGCGAATCCGGCCAAATCTTCTCGCCCCATTACCGCGACTTCGTCCCGCTGTGGATCGACGGCAAGTCGATCACGCTGGCGGGGAGCGAGGACGATTTGAAGCGCGCCGGCGCGAAGGAGTTCATCTTCACGCCGCAATAGGGCGGCGTCGCATCTCGGGCGGCCCCTTCCCCCCTTGCGGGGGAAGGTGTCGGCCGAAGGCCGACGGATGAGGGGTCGCGCCGTACGGCGCACCTATCAGTATAGCCGCGATCCATAGTAATTCATACAGTATACGTCGACAAACCCTGTCAACGCCGAAGCAACGCGCCTTGCGGCGCGACCCCTCATCCGTCACGCTTCGCGTGACACCTTCCCCCGCAAGGGGGGAAGGGGGCTCCGAACGTCGGCATGACCTACGGCGCGACGTCCTTGCGCTCGAACAGCGCCATCAGCGTCGCCGTCATCGTGGCGATCAGCCGCTCATCGCCGCCGTCGCCGAACGCCACCGCCTCGGCGTCGCACACCGTGATCGTCCGCCCGGGCTTCACCACGCGGGCACGAAAGGCGAAGCGCCGGCCTTTCGCCGGAGCGAGAAAATTGGCCTTGAACTCGACGGTCAGGACGTCGGCGCTCGCCGGCATCAGCGAGTAGGCGGCGTAGCCGCAGGCGCTGTCGAGCGCCGTGGCGACGACGCCGGCGTGCACGAAGCCGTGCTGCTGGGAATAGGCGGCGTCGTAGGGCATGGCGAGCTCGATTTCGCCGGGCCCCAGCCGCGCGATTTCGACGCCGAGCGTGCTCATGACGCGTTGTCGGGCGAAACTGGCGCGCACGCGCTCCTGGAAGTTGGCATCTTGCGGCTGGAACGGCATCGCGCGCTCTCGACCCGCCTCGCGGGTTCGTTCACATGTGAAACAAACACTGGCCAATCGGCGCGCCAGGGTCAAGCGCCGACCGGCGCGAGCGGACGCCCGTTTCCGCACGGGGACCGCGCGCGAACAACAAAAAAAGAGCGTGAAGACGATCGAACGCATCGTCCTCACGCTCTGAGTGCGGCGCTGATTACGACACGCGCGCCGCGTGGGAGCTCTTCGCGCCGCGGCGTCAGGCGCCGGCGAAGCGATCGGGAAAAGCGAGTTCGTGACGGCTGCGCCACTCCGGTTTGACGTCGTTGATGATCAGCGAGCGCCGCACGCCGTCGACTGGGCGGCGACGGAAGCCGCGCCAGGCGTCGACGCCGGCGCAGGCGTCGGCGGGCAGGATGTTCTCGAGCAGCCAGTGACGATAGGGCTCGGCGCCGAAACGGCCGGCGTCAAAACAGCCGATCAGGCTCGAGACGACGGAGGCGGCGTCAATCACGGGCGCCCTCCTGTCTGGCGGCGCGGCGCGGCTTGAAAAGCCAAAGCGCCCGCTTGGCGCGCGCCGATAGCCGATGCCGGAACAACTCGCGCCGCGCCGCGAAGTCGCTGGTCATCCAATTGATCATCACGTAGCGGCGCACCCCCTCGTAAGGCTCGTGCCCGTGGTAGGACTTGTCGGAACGGCGAAACGCGATCATCGTCCCCGAGTCGGGCGCCACTTCGCCGATCATGTCGCTGAGATCGGTCGGCGAGCGCAAGAGCCGCAGCCGCCCGCCTTGGGCTTCCCAGCGATCGTTGAAATATATGAGGACCGTGATCAGCTTGGTCGGGGTGTCGGTGTGGATGCGCCCGTCCCTCAACGCGCAGCGCCCGCGCACGGTGATCATCTGCGGGCGGCCGACGAGATTGACGCCGAACTTCTCGGAGAAGGCGCGCGCCGCCTGCTCGCTCTTCAACTCGTCGATCAGGCGACGGAATTTCGGCCCGTAGCGCGTCGCCTCGACGGGCAGCAGCCCGGAATCCCCGATGTCGGGAAAATCGTCGCGGATCGCCGCCGCGTCGACGGGCCGGATCGCGTCCTCGACCACGGTGAAGTTGAAGGGCTCGCGCACCAGCGGCGCTTGACGCAACGCCTCGAGATCGAGCAACGGCATGGACCTGCTCACAATGCCAACCAGGGCCTCTAGCCCGACCCTGAGAGGGCGAAAATGATCCAGGTCAAACACGGCGCGCGGCGCACGCGCGCGGGGCTGGCCCCCCTTTCTTCGTCCCTATGGCGCGCCGGCGGAATCGAGCGCCGCGACGTCCTCGGCGCTCAGCGTCAGCGAGGCGGCGGCGACGAGGCTTTCGAGCTGGGCGGGCGAGGTCGCGCTGGCGATCGGCGCGCTGACGCCCGGCTGCGCCACGATCCAGGCGAGCGCGACCGCGGCCGGCGTCGTCGAGCGGCGCGCCGCGACCTCGTCGAGCGCGGCGAGAATGCGCCATCCGCGCGCGTCGAAATATCGCTTCACGCCGCCGCCGCGCGGGCTCTTGGAAAGATCGGCTTCGCCGCGATACTTGCCGGAAAGGAAGCCCTTGGCGAGGCTGTAATAGGTGACGACGCCGATCTGCTCGCCGACGCACAGATCGCGCAGCGGCCCCTCGAACGCGGCGCGATCGTAGAGATTGTATTCGGGCTGCAACGCTTCGTAGCGCGGCAGGCCGTTGGCCCGGGACGCTTCGAGCGCGGCGGCGAGCTGCGTCGCGTTCAAGTTCGAGGCGCCGCACCAGCGGATCTTGCCTTTGCCGATCAGCCGCTGGTAGGCGCCGAGCGTCTCCTCGTAGGGCGTCGCTGCGTCCGGCCAATGCGAGAGATAGAGGTCGATGGTCTCGACTTGCAGCCGCTTCAACGAAGCTTCGACCGCCTCCTCGATGTAACGCGCGGACAGTCCCTTCTTTCCCGGCCCCATCGCCGAGCCGACCTTGGTTATGACGGTCATCGCGCGGCGATTGCCGCGCGCCTTCATCCATTGGCCGATGATCGTCTCCGACTCGCCGCCGCGGTTGCCCGGCGCCCAGGTCGAATAGGAATCGGCGGTGTCGATGGCGTTCAGCCCCGCCGCGGCGAAGCGGTCGAGCAGGTCGAACGAGGTCCTCTTGTCCACCGTCCAGCCGAACACGTTGCCGCCGAACACGATCGGCGCGATGGAGAGATCGGTGCGGCCGAGGCGGCGATGTTGCATGGGGCCCTCCCTTGTAGCGCCCACGATAGCGCAAGTCGCTTCGGCGCGGAACGGCCGGCGCCAACGACGCGGCCCTCCCCGATTGCCGTGAGCTGCAAAATCCCGTAATGTTTGCCATACGCGTGGAGCCGTACATGACGCTCAGCATTCGCAACCCGGAGGCCGACGCGCTCGCCAAGCGCCTGGCCAAGCTCGACGACACGACGATTACCGAGGCGGTGATCGTCGCGTTGAAAGAAGCCATCGCCGCGCGCACGCACCGAGAGAGCCCGACCGAGACCGCGCGCAGACTGCTCGCGCGCCGCGGGCTGTCCTTTCCGGCGAACCGCCAGCCTGTGCCGCCGGAAGCCTATCACGAACTCGACCACGATCTGAGCGAAGGCGGTTGACATGTTCGTCGACGCCTGCGCGATCGTATCGCTGATCGCCGGCGAACCGACGGCGGCGGACTACGCCGCCGCGTTGCAGCAATCGAAGTCGTCCTGGACTTCGGCGCTCGCCGCCTGGGAAGCGATCGTCGTGCTGGCGCGGCCGGACCAACTGAACTGCAGCTTTCGCGACGCCGAGGACTTTGTCGTCGAGTGGCTGGAGGCGCGCGACATCGCGCTGCGGGAACCGCCGTCGCCGCGCGAAGTTCTCGCCCACGCCGTCGCGGTCGCGGAGAAGCACGGCGTCGGCAGGCGCGCGCTCAGCAACTTCGATTGCTTCCACTACGCATACGCCAAGACGACGAACGAGCCGCTGCTGACGCTCGACGAACGGCTGCGCGCGACCGACGTCGCGACGCGGCCGTGAGATTGAGCGGCGGCCCGCTACCGGCCGCTCACGGAACCTCCCTGACCGCCCCGCGCGCCGCGCTGGTCGCAAACGCCGCGTAGGCGCGCAGCGCCTTGGAGACGGCGCGCTTGCGGGGCTTGGCGGGCTTCCAGGCGTCCTTGCCCTTGGCCTCGACGGCGGCGCGGCGCCGCGCCAGCGTTTCCTCGGAAACCAGCAGCCGGATCGAGCGGCCGGGGATGTCGATGGCGATCGGATCGCCCGCCTCGATCAGGCCGATCGCGCCGCCCTCGGCGGCTTCGGGCGAGACATGGCCGATCGAGAGCCCCGCGGTGCCGCCGGAGAAGCGGCCGTCGGTGATCAGCGCGCAGGCCTTTCCCAGGCCCTTCGATTTGAGATAGCTGGTGGGATAGAGCATTTCCTGCATGCCCGGCCCGCCGCGCGGCCCCTCATAACGGATGACGACGACGTCGCCGGCGACGACCGCGCCGGAAAGAATGCCCTGCACCGCGTCGTCCTGGCTCTCGAAGATCTTCGCCGGTCCCTCGAACGTGAGGTTGCCCGGGTCGACGCCCGCCGTCTTCACGATGGCGCCGTCCTCGGCGATGTTGCCCTTGAGCACCGCGAGGCCGCCGTCCCTCGAGAACGCGTGCGCGGCGTCGCGCACGGCGCCGCGGGCGCGGTCCTCGTCGAGCGTCCCGTAGCGCGAAGCCTGGCTGAACGCCTCCAGCGTCGCCACCCCGCCTGGCGCGGCGGCGAAGAATTCGCGCGTCGCCGGGCTCGCGCCGCGCTTGACGTCGTGGCGCGACAGCGCGTGCTCGAGCGACGAGGCATGGATCATCGTCACGTCGCGGTTGAGCAGGCCGGCGCGGTCGAGTTCGCCGAGGATTCCCATGATCCCGCCGGCGCGGTGGATATCCTCGAGGTGCACGTCGGGGATCGACGGCGCCACCTTGCACAACACCGGCACGCGGCGCGACAGCCGGTCGATGTCGGTCATGGTGAAGTCGATCTCGGCCTCGAAAGCGGCGGCGAGCAGGTGCAGCACGGTGTTGGTCGAGCCGCCCATCGCGATGTCGAGCGTCATCGCGTTCTCGAACGCCTTGAAGCTGGCGATGGAGCGCGGCAGCGCACTGGCGTCGCCCTCGTCGTACCAGCGGCGCGCCAGGTCGACGACGAGATGGCCGGCCTCGACGAACAGGCGCCGGCGGTCGGCGTGAGTGGCGACGAGGGTGCCGTTGCCGGGCAGCGCCAGGCCGAGCGCTTCCATCAGGCAGTTCATCGAGTTGGCGGTGAACATGCCCGAACACGAGCCGCAGGTCGGGCAGGCCGAGCGCTCGATGACGGCGACCTCCTCGTCGCTCACCGCGCTGTCGGCGGCGGCGACCATCGCGTCGATGAGGTCGATCTTCTTGATCTTGCCCTTCGCCGTGACCTTGCCGGCCTCCATCGGCCCGCCGGAGACGAACACCGCGGGAATGTTGAGGCGCAGCGCCGCCATCAGCATGCCCGGGGTGATCTTGTCGCAGTTGGAGATGCACACCAGCGCGTCGGCGCAGTGGGCGTTGGCCATGTATTCGACGCTGTCGGCGATGATCTCGCGCGAGGGGAGCGAATAGAGCATGCCGTCGTGGCCCATCGCGATGCCGTCGTCGATGGCGATGGTGCCGAATTCCTTCGCGACGCCGCCCGCCGCCTCGATCTCGCGCGCCACGAGCTGGCCGAGGTCCTTCAGGTGGACGTGGCCGGGCACGAATTGGGTGAAGGAGTTGACCACCGCGACGATCGGCTTGCCGAAGTCGCCGTCCTTCATGCCGGTGGCGCGCCAAAGCCCGCGCGCGCCCGCCATGTTGCGGCCGTGGGTGGAGGTGCGGGAGCGAAGGGCTGGCATGGGCATGGCCTTTGGGTGAGGGGGGCGAGGGCGCGTTTGTCGCAAATTGGGGCGGCGGGGGCAAGGCGGAGCGCGGGGCGGCTGACGCGAGAGGCGCGCCGATCGAAATCGGTCCGGCGCCAATGACGATTCAACCAGATGGCGCGCTTTGACCTCACAAGACTTTTGCAAACGCGTCGACGCATTCATTGCAAATGAATACCGACGGCCCTGCCCCCAACCTGACCGCCGGGGGTTGTTGTCCACAGAATGAACAAGAGGGATTCGAATTCTTTTCTTGCGTGGGGACCGTCTTATTTCCCAGCAAGATATTCGAACATTCTTGGATACAGGTTAGCGCCGCAGTGCGCCGATTCGGATTATGATCATTATTGGTCATGAGTCTTATAAATATCGCGCAATCCATAGCTTGATCATAGGATTGTTCCACATATTTCGTCGTCATGATATCGATCAAATTTTTAACAAGATCGTCAGGTATATTGTCGATGCTCGACATGTGCGTACCCTTATCGTTGCCCAACGATTCCCGGGCCGAAAATCGTAACGAATCCGGTGTCCATGCACGAATGATAAGCAGATATACAGGCGGATAACGACGGCGAACCCAAGTTGAAGTAGCGATTTGTGCAAGTTTGCACAGCGCCCTCGCAGCTTCGTAATATCGTTACCGCAGGTTGTAATAATGATGGCAAGGATAAACGCCGACTGGACCGCTGCTGCGACTGTGGCTTGTCGGCGGTCGGCGCCTCGCTTGCGGCTGTCGAAGTTGAGCCGTCGGATGTCCACTGCCCGCCATCGGCGTTGCCCGCCGGGACGCGAGGTTGATTCGGGTTGAATTCCTTCGCGACCTCACGCTCGCGCGTGATCTCCCGGGATATTTTCCCGAGTTCAAGCGGCGTTATAGACCCGTGATCAAGCAGACCAGCCGCGAAATGCAAGCGCCGCGCGCTTTCCTCGCTCATGAGCGGCGGCAACCCGACCGCTGCGATCCGAGCAATGGACTCCGCTCTCTTCCCCGCTCGCCAAGCCGCGTGCGAGCGTTCAAGCGCTCCAACGACGGCGGACTCCGAAACCTGATCGAATGCGACGGACAGGAGCGCGATAATGCGGTCTTCGCTGCCCGGAACCTCGCGAGCCAGAACCGTTCCGGCTCCGAGAACTAGCCCTGACTTGCTCCAGACGGGCGTTATCTGAAAAGGCTCGCGACGCTTGGCCAGTTGCCAGCTTGCGGCCAGAGCGTCGAGCGTCTCGCGCAACGACGCCACGGCAGCGTTTTCGGATCGAGCGCCGCCGTTGTGGACCTTGAAACTTTTATCAGAGCCTTCGTTCGCCCCCGCTTCAGAACGCATTCTTAATGTCCTTCCGGAAAACAAGATGGACGCTTGCGGCAACGCCATTTTTCATATCGTCGACGATAAACTCGCGGTTGTCAAGAACAAACCATGAACATTCTCGCCAATTGTAATTATATCAAATACTTATGGCGACAATCGCATCCGCTGGCCGTTCAGCGTGCATTGCTCTTCCAAGCGGCTTAGAGGGGGTGAAGGAGCATTGAGGCTGCGGGACTCCGGCCAACTGATTTCTTGACGGTTGATCCTTGCAGGAACTACGGCTAAGCCGTATATGATGGACGACGGCGCCTTTCAGTGGGACGACGCCAAGGCGGCGCGAAACTTCGCCAAGCACGGCGTGACGTTCGAGGCGGCGCGGGATGTGTTCGACGATTCGTTCGCGCTCGAATGGTCGGACGATGGTCAGGCCGAGGGCGAACAGCGTTTCGCCGCCCTGGGGATGGTCGAAGGACGCCTGGTTGTCGTCGCCTACACGCTATGAGGCGGCGCGATCCGAATTATCTCGGCGAGGCTGGCGGAACGATTCGAGCGACGGAGGTACCATGACGAAAACCAAACATGATTGGACCCGCGCGGATGCGATGTCCGAGGAGGAAATCCACGCCGCCGCGCTCAGCGATCCCGACGCGCAGCCGCTGTCCCCCGAGGATTTCAAGCGCATGAAGCGGACGCCGCGGGCGAAAATCATCCGCCGCGCCCTGAAACTGTCGCAAGAGGAATTCGCGGCGCGCTTTCGCATTCCGCTCGGCACGCTGCGCGACTGGGAGCAGGGCCGCAAAGACCCCGACGCCGCCGCCCGCGCCTATCTCACGGTGATCGGCCGCAATCCCGACGCGGTGACGGAAGCGCTGCGGCCCGTTCGCTGATCGGCCTATCGGCAAATTGTTCCCGCGAGCCAAGCGTCGAGGGCGAGCGTATGCGCAAGCGTCCCTCGGAAACGGCAAATATGCAGGTGTCACTGTAATCCCGGGCGCTCGGACTGTCGCAGGAGGAATTCGCGGCGCGGTTTCATATTCCGCTCGGCACGCTGCGCGATTGGGAACAGGGCCGCAAGGACCCCGACGCCGCCGCCCGCGCCTATCTCGTCGTCATCGGCCGCAATCCGTCTGCGGTGACGGAGGCGCTGCGGTCGCGGTGAGGCGACTGGATCGGGCGCACTGATATTATTCGGCAATGTGTATCACGTCCCCGTAATTCCCCGGCAATGTGTATCACGTCCCCGTAATTCCGTAATTCACGGCAATGTGTATCACGTCCCCGTAATTCACTAGCGCATCCACACATTTGGAGAGCCTGCGGCTAATCCCCCCGCCCCTCACCCTGCCTCTCCCCGCGAGCGGGGAGAGGAGCGCGCGGCGCCGCTTTTCCCCTCTTCCCGCGTCTTCGCGGGGAGAGGCAGGGTGAGGGGCGCGGGTGATTGGCCGCGCTGTCGCCACGACATGGGCACGCAGTAACCGGCCGCATCCTTCGAGCCGGCGCCGCCCTAACCGCCGCCCTTGCCGTCCTTCTCCTCCGGCAGGTCGTCGTCCGAGATCGCCCGCCACGCCGCGCCTTCCAGGTCGTCGAACTGGCCGCTCTTCATCGCCCAGAGGAAGCCGGCGAGGCCGAGGCCGCCGAGCGCCAGGGCGAGGGGCACGAGGTAGACGAGGACGTTCATCGCTTCGCCCCTCCCTCACGCGCGCGTAGCGCGTTGGTCGTCACCAGGATCGACGAGCCGGACATCGCCAACGCGGCGATCAGCGGCGTGGCGAAGCCGGCGATCGCGATCGGCACGGCGACGAAGTTGTAGATCGCCGACAGCCAGAGGTTCTGCACCATCAGGCGCTTGGCCTTGCGCGCCAGGTGCAGCGCGTCGGCGACGGGGGCGAGCCGGTCGCCGAGGAACAGGGCGTCGGCCTGCGCTTGGGTGAGATGCGCCGCGGAGATCGGCGAGATCGAGACGTTGGCCGCGGCGAGCGCCGGCGCGTCGTTGAGGCCGTCGCCGACCATCAGGACGTGGCGCCCCTGATCCTTGAGCGCCTTCAGCCGCGCGATCTTGTCGGCCGGCTTGAGCCCGGCGGAAAAATGCGAAATCCCCAGCTCGCGCGCGACTTCTTCGACGGCCGCGGGCCGATCGCCCGACAGAATTTCGATCGCGTAGCCCTCGCGCGCCAGGCCGGCGACGACTTCGCGCGCATCGGGGCGCGGCGCCTGGCGGACGGCGAAGACGACGACGCGCTCCGGGCCGCGAAAGGCGATCAGCGAGGCGTCCGGCCATTGCGCCGCCACCGCCGCCGCCTCGGCCTCCGCCTTGCAGTAGGCGACGGAGCCGAGCTTGAGGCGCTTGCCCTCGTGGAACACGGTGACGCCCTGGCCGGGGAATTCGTGGGCGGCGAGCGGGTTCTTCGCCCCCGCGGCGGCGGCCACCGCCCTGGCGAGCGGGTGCTTGCTCGCCAGCGCCAGCGATCCCGCCAGCGCCAGATCGTCGGCGTCGATGTCGGCCGCGTTCGCGAGGCTCGGCTGCGGCAGGGTCAGGGTTCCCGTCTTGTCGAAGACGATCGTGTCGACGTCGGCGAAGCGCTCCAGCGCATCGCCGGAATTGAGCATCAGGCCGCGGCGGAACATCGCGCTCGCGGCGACCACCTGCACCGCCGGCACCGCCAGGCCGAGGGCGCAGGGGCAGGTGATGATCAGCACGGTGATCGCGATCACCAGCGCCGGCTGCCAGGAGAGGCCCGCCGCGAGCCA
>Ga0181524_10004198_pt1 | contig 13477 bp, 4 predicted proteins | sample PEATcosm2014_Bin_34_FD_119761 | JGI IMG/M metagenome (GOLD analysis project Ga0181524, IMG submission 119761) | Peatland microbial communities from MTU Mesocosm Facility, Houghton, MI, USA - PEATcosm2014_Bin05_60_metaG | ecosystem: Environmental > Terrestrial > Soil > Wetlands > Peat | place...
AACTTGAAGACCCGAGAAGAGTCGCTGAAGATTCAACAGGACCACCTGGACGGGGTCAACAAGCAGGTCGCCGCCTGCACGATACACGCCACCAAACCGGGGATGGTGGTCTATCCCGCCAGGGACGAGCAGGACAACATTGCAGAAGGTGCTGTCGTCCGCGAGCGCCAAGTCATTCTGACCATACCGGATTTAGTGGCGATGGAGGTTGCTGTACATGTCCGCGAGGCGTCCGTGGACAAGGTCAAGCCTGGACAGCGCGCCGAAATCCTCGTTGACGCATTTCCGGACATCACGCTTTGGGGCCAGGTCACGAAAGTCGCGCGAATGCCGGAGAGGCCCGGGGACATGAGCCCTCCCGGGAATGTCTATTCGACCAACGTGGCGATAAAAGACGCCCCGCCGGGCCTCAAGCCGGGCATGTCCTCCCAGGTCGAGATCATGGTGGACACCGTCAAGGATGTCCTGGTCGTGCCGAGACAGGCCGTCTCAACGTACAACGGTCGAAGCCTCTGCTACGTGCTCAACGGCGACACCCCGACGCCGACCCTGGTTGAAACCGGCCAGTTCAACGACGAGTTTATCCAGATGACGAAAGGCCTGGCGGAAGGGGAGAAGGTGCTCCTGCGCCAGCCGTCCATACCCGATGCCGTCCTGACCAGACTCGCGCCGAAACAGGAACCCGCAGAGCCGATGGAGGAGGCGACGCCGCCGGCGCAGGCCGCCAAGGAGTCGGAGACGGTGTACGACCCCGCCCCGGACCATGGGAGAGCGCGTTGATGCCGATCGTGGAGTTCAGAAACGTCCGGAAGACTTATCGCATGGGCGAGACCGACGTCCACGCCCTCCGCGACGTCAGCCTGTCGGTCGAGGAGGGGGAGTGCATCGCCATCATGGGCGCCTCCGGCTCCGGCAAGTCCACGTTGCTGAACCTCCTCGGCTGCCTCGACAGACCGACCTCCGGACAGTACCTGCTCGGCGGGCACGACGTCTCGCATCTGTCCGACGACGTCCTCTCTGAGATACGCGGCACCAAGATAGGCTTCATCTTCCAGTCCTACAACCTGATCGCGCAACTGAGCGTCCTGGACAACATCGAGATTCCCCTCTACTACCAGGGCTGGGCCGAGAAGCCGAGCCGCGACCGCGCCACAGCAATGGCCGAGCAGGTCGGTCTCGCGTCTCGCCTGCGCCACCGTCCGACGGAGCTCTCCGGCGGCCAGCAGCAGCGTGTAGCCATCGCCAGGGCGCTGTCGAGCGACCCCTTGATCCTTCTGTGCGACGAGCCGACCGGCAACCTCGATTCCGCCACTGGCCGCGAAGTGCTCGCCATCCTGGACAGCCTCTCGGAGGGTGGAAAGACCATCATCATCGTCACGCACGACGAATCAGTGGCGCAGCACGCCCACCGCATAATCCACCTGGCCGACGGAAGCATTGTCAAGGAGAGGCGAGGCCGCAGATGATCGCGTTCCAAGTCGAACGGACCCTCGCGCTGGGGCTCAAGAGCCTCTGGCTCCACAAGCTGCGCTCGACCCTGACGGTATTGGGCATCGTGTTCGGCGTCTGCTCGGTGATAATCATGCTCGCCATCGGCGAGGGCGCCAGCTACGAGGCCCAGGAGCAGATCAAGCAGCTTGGCAGCACGAACATCATCATCCGCAGCATCGAGCCACCGGAAACGTACTTTTCAGGCACGACAAAACAAACGTTCAACTATGGTCTCACATACGAAGATGCGGACCGCATCGGCACGACGATTCCGGGCGTGGAGGCCACGGTTCCCATTCGCCGCATCCCGAAGGACGCGTGGGTGAGCGGCCGGCGGACCAACGTCGTCATGTCCGGCACGGTGCCGTGGTTTCCGAGTGTCATGAACCGTCCGGTTTCGCAGGGCCGTTTTCTGACCTACGCAGACCTCTACTATGGCAACAACGTCTGTGTGCTTGAGCCGGGCGTCGCCACGGTTCTGTTTCCCGCCGAGAATCCGATCGGCCGGAACGTCAGGGTAGGTAACGATTACTACTGTGTGGTGGGAATCATGACGCCGGCATCGAGAACGGCCCCACGGTCCGGGAAGGCGAAGGATGCTGGCACGGGCTCAGAAATCTATATTCCCCTCACCGCCGCCCGCGCCCGGTTTGGTGAGACGATCACTATACCCTACCGATACAACGAGCACGTGGAAATCCATGAACTGGGCATAAGGGTCTCGTCCGTGGACAGGGTCATCGAGACGGCTGCCATCTGCAGGGCGACCATGGCTCGGTTCCACAAGAAGGCCGACTACGAGATCGTTGTCCCGCTCGAACTCCTCCGCGCCGTTGACCGCACCAAGCGAATCTACAACATTGTGCTAGGGTCCGTGGCCGCCATCTCGCTCCTCGCCGGGGGCATCGGCATCATGAACATCACGCTTTCCAGCGTCACGGAGCGCACGCGCGAGATCGGCATTCGCCGGGCTCTGGGTGCAAAGAAGCGCCACATCACCGTCCAGTTCCTTACCGAAACGGTCCTCCTCTCCGGTTCCGGGGGTTTGTGCGGGGTGCTGCTAGGTGTCGCAGTCCCGTCTCTGGTGGAGTACTTCGCTGCCATGAAGACGATCGTGACATGGTGGTCCGTCGTCCTGGCCTTCTCCATCTCTGTCGCAGTAGGCATAGTGTCTGGCATGTATCCGGCCTATCGTGCAGCGAACATGGACCCCGTCGAGGCTCTAAGACACGAGTAGAAGGCCTTTTCTCCTCAGGAACTTCACACGGTGCGGGAAAGCCGGGCCAGGCGCGCTCGCAAAGGCATGCGACGGCCCGCTTACTGAATCCGAGCCGCGCGTCCGGGCGTGGACCGAGCGCTTGCAGCAACTCTCTAAGCCGGACGAAAAACGAGGTTTGCCGGGAAGATTGCAGAACGGTTTACGGGCAATGACGTCCTGTGCCCTGATATCCAAGGTGAGTCATGAACCCAAGACCATGCTGGCGCAATTGCTGCGTGGACCCGGGCGATCCTGAAATATCTCGCATCGACGCCATGGAGGACGCATTGACGCCGCTGCCCGCGGAACTCAGGGCGATACGCAGGCTGATCACGAGCCTGGAGATGTGTCATCACAAAGCAGAGCGGTGGGTTTCTCTGATTATCGAAGCAATCGCAGAGGGAAGGACAAGCAAGGGGCCTGGCACGCGGCCCAAAGGCTCCCGACATCCAGCCGAAGTGGACTGGCAGAACTGTGTTCGCGTTCTTTCCGACTGGTGTGCCGGCGTGACGGCGCCGGCCGAGGTGAAAGTCGGGGATACCTGGGAGCTACAGTTGAAATCAGCGCTGGGCGAGCCAACCGACTTGCGGAAATGGCAGGTCAGGCGGGTAATCGACAAAGTTCGCTCCTTTACCGAACCGGGCTCTCGTTACGCGGAGATTGTCGAGAACCCGAATCACTCCGCCCAAGACGAAAAGTTCAGGGATGCCACTTTGTCCGCCTTGATCCGAGACAAAGTGGACGGACAGCCTGCCGAAATATCTTTGGCGGCGGCGATCGGCCATTTGGAGCCATGTCATTGGAATTTCGTGGGCAACCTGATGATCGTCCTCAATGCCATTGGTGGGGATCTCTCGCCCTCTCATCCCTATGCTGCGTGCGGGCGCAACATCAAACTAAGCCCCTTACGTCCGCGGATGAAGAAAGTGGTGAACACTCTCCGGTCATTCTGGACGGATACGTCCGAGACGGCGACCGCGGATGACGCGATTCTTGACCGCCTGGGGACAAAGACTCCTGAGAAACAGTGGCTTGTTGCGTCCCTCGACAAGACAATCCGACATCAGTTCGGACTTTGACATCAGGACGACCGACAAGCCGGATGCAGGAGAAGTTGGCATCCAGGACGCAAACCAGAACCTCCTGCCTCTCCGGTGTTTCCGTACCGGGCGGCGCCGCATTCCGTCAGTCCAAGGGAAACCAGAGTCAGGAGGGAAGATCATGCCAATGACGCATGGCGTGTTGCTGTCAGGGGTGGCGTTTGTCATCTGCTGCGCGGTCGGTGGGCGCTCGGGCGTGGCCGCGCAGGTCCAGGCCGCCGGCGGAGTCCTCCCGGGTCCGCTGTTCGACATTCCGAGGATGGATAACATAACCATAGACGGCGACGCAACGGACTGGGGTGACGGCGGATTCCGGGTGGACGTCCTGGCCGCCGCGGACGGCGCCGTCGCGCCTGAAGAGCGCTTCAACGCCCGGATGCGCCTGGGCTGGAACGACGAAGGGCTGCTGGTCCTTGTTCAAGTCCGTGATGAGGACATCAACGAAAGCAACGATGAAAAGACGCTCCAGTCAGGCAATAGCGTCGAACTGTTCATGGTTGACAGGTGCGGCGGCAGCGAGATGATCCAGGCGGTGATCTCGCCTGGCATGGACCCGGCGCATCCGCAATTGCGGTATTCGATCAACGACCTCCGCAAGGACGAGACGCTCAAGAAGTTCGCCCCGATCCTCAGGGCCGCGCGGATGAAGCAGGAGGGCGGCTATTCGATGGAGGTGCTGCTCCCGTGGAAGAACGTGGGGATCAAACCGCAGGTCGGAGTGGAGCTGGCGTTCCAGATCCGGCTTAACGGCGATAACGCGGATGCCCCGGAGCTTCACGCAGTCTGGTATCCGGCAACAGGCACACGCGAGGCTTCAGACCGCACTCAACGCATTCGACTGGCCGTGGCGCCCAGCCCGCCGGTGCAAGCCGCCGGGCGGGCGCGCTACGACGGCTGGCGGAGCACGCGCGCCGTAGTCGTGGCGTGCTCGGAGGCGGCCGGCAAGGTCGTTTCCGTGCTCGCGGACGGGAAGGAGATCGCCCGCGGCGCGCTGACGAGCGACGGCTCGCGCTCCCTGGCCGTTCTCAGGGCGTCGCTGCCGCCGATCGGCGGCGAATGGAAGAATCTCGCCATACTCCTGGACGGCAGGACGATTGACACGGTTCCCATGACGGACCTGGCCAAAGCCAGGGCGGAAGCGACCGCCGAGCTGCAGTTCATTTTCAACCCCTTCTCCTTCAACGGCAAGAGGCTCCCCGGCGGCGATCTCGAAAACCCCCTGGAGGCCGAGAACATCATTGGACCTTATGCGACCAAGGTAACTTACTACGATGCCCAGTTGAACCCGGTCGCTCGCGCCGACAAGCCGGGCCGGTATGGCGCCATTGTTCAGGTCACCCCGGCGCGCAGCCCGGCGTTCAAGCGCTTCTGCACCCTGTTCCGAACGGCGGGGAACGTGCAGTGGAACTGGGGCGAGGGCATTGGACTGGCCGACGGCATCTCTCTGTCCGGCGCGATGGGGCTGGACCCCGCGGTGGTGCGCGAGCAGCAGCAATACCTGGCCGACTTTGCCCGGAGGCAGACCACGGATGGGTTCCACCGCTCGGAGCGCGGGGCAATCTTGCTGGCGTGGCTGCACGAGATCGGTGCGGGGCAAGCCGCCACCGAACTCACCGGGCCGGCAGGCCGCGACGAAAGATGGAAGCACGAACTCAAGCGCAGAACGGGGAACCTGACTCCGTTGCAGTACTTCGTCCGGATGCCCACGGGCGCCGATCGCGGTGAGGCGAAGAAATGGCCGGCCATCATCTACCTGCACGGTGCGGGCGACCGAGGCTGGGACGTCGCCGAGCTCGCTTTCAGCCCCATCGTCAAGTACGCCGAGGGGAGAAAGGACTTCCCATTCATAGTCATTGCGCCGCGGTGCCCGGCCGCCGGTTGGTGGCCGAACTTGGTCCCTGAACTGGAGGATTTCCTGGACGAGATCATCGCCAAGTATCCGATAGATACGGAGCGCATCTATCTGACGGGTCTGAGCATGGGCGGCTACGGAAGCTGGCGGCTGGCGGCTGAACACCCGGGCCGCTTCGCCGCGTTAGTCCCCATCTGCGGCGGGGGCGATCCCCGATACGTCGAGCGGATCAAGGACCTCCCGATCTGGGATTTCCATGGCGCGAAGGACGCGACGGTTCCGATCGAGCAAAGCTATGAAATGGTCGAGGCGCTCCGCAAGGTTCATGGCCGCGTTCATTTCACCGTCTATGCTGAAGCAGGCCACAATTGCTGGGACCGGGCGTACAACACCGATGAGTTGTACGGCTGGATGCTGCGGCAGTCCCGCGGCAGGCCCGCCGAACCGCAGACGACGCTTTCGGGCAAGACTCCTTCGGAAACGCTGCCCTAGGAGAACGGCCGCATCGTCATTACCGGGCCATTCAACTTCACGAAGGCGGCGGAAGAGTCCAACACCGGGAATCTGCTGGTCATCCGGGACGCTGACTTGGCTGCGAAGTGTGCGAAGAATCGGCAGGTGCACCTGGACTCCTTTCAGGGTGAAGGACCGCGTGCGCTGCAGTGGCCCGGAACGAGTTGCCTAACAGGATTGTCCTCAAATAATTTCCTTGACAGCGTGTCCTTGCAGGAGTATACAACAAAGCGCCAGGTCCGGCTCACGGCGATTCCGAGCGCCAACGTGCGGGTCGTCGCAAAGGGGTAGTAGATGTTGGCCAAAGTGCGGCGACGTGCCGTACAACGCGCTCCGCCGAACCACAGTTCGGGGCAACCGTCCGCACGAGAGTCCTTTTCCAAATCCAACCATCCAAAAACCGCTATCCGGGAACCCAAGGCTTCGTCATCGCAAGAACGGGCCATGCCCCACTCTTGCCAGGGAAAGGATGAACCCTTATGTGTCCCTCCAGTCGCCCAAGGAGCGTGTGGTTCGTAACCGCCGCCGTCGCCGCCCTGGCCTTGTTCTCCTCCGGAGTGTTCGCAAAGCCGGTTGCCAAGGACGACGCCGCGAAAGCGGTCAGCGGCTGGCTGAAGCAGCCGGGCCGCGGATTGAAAGCGCGCATCGGCAACGCGGTCAAGGAAACTGTGGTCTTCTGCGACGCCGCCGGCAACCCGGAGTATTACGTCGTTTATCTCAAGCCCTCCGGCTTCGTGATCGTGCCGGCGGATGACCTCGTCGAACCGGTTATTTGCTTCAGCCCGGCGGGCAAGTACGTCGCTTCCGACAAGAACCCTCTGGGCGCACTGGTGATGCGGGATATTCCAGGACGCCTGGCGCTGGCGCGGGGAAAGCAGCCGGTCGGCGCCCTGCAAGCTCATCTGAACAACGCGCAGCGGAAGTGGACGAAATTCCATGCCGCAGCCGCGGCGGGCGCGGACCCTGTGATGAGCTCGCTCAACAGCGTGTCTGACGTTCGGGTGGCTCCGCTTACCCAAACCACGTGGTCCCAGCAGTGCGTCGGGGATGACACGCTCATTGCTTGCTACAACTACTACACGCCGGGGCCGATGTGGCCGGTGGCCGCGCCCGCTTTCCCGGGCAACTACCCTTGCGGATGCGTCGCCACCGCCATGGCGCAGTTGATGCGTTTCTACCAGTATCCTCAGGTCGGAGTTGGGACGGCCAGCTTATTCGGTAATTTTTATTACGTTAATGGCGTGCAGGAGGGGCCAGGTACTCTCCTCGGGGGGAATGGAAGCGGCGGGCCCTACGATTGGGCCGACATGGTGCTGTCTCCGGACTCCACGATCACCACTACGCAATGCCAGGCGATCGGGGCGCTCTGCTATGATGCTGGCCTTACCGTCGGCACGAACTACAGCTCACAAGGCAGCGCCGCAGAGATCGCGGCCGGATCGGACGCTTTGACGATTGTGTTCCAGTACAGCAACGCGATCTGGGGCGGCGATGATATCGACAACATCGGGGCTGGGTTGATCACCATGCTCAATCCCAACCTCGACGCGGGGTATCCTTGCCTCCTGGGCATCTCTGGGTCGGGTGGCGGGCACGCGGTCGTCCCCGACGGATACGGCTACGACAGCGGCACTCTTTATCACCATGTGAACATGGGCTGGAGCGGCGAGGACAACCTCTGGTACAACCTTCCGAACATCGGCACCTCTTACGGTTTCAACACGATCAATGGTTGCATTTACAACGTCTACACGTCCGGCAGCGGCGAGATCATCAGCGGGCGCGTATTGGATGCGAGCAATAACCCCGTCGCCGGAGCAACGGTCCAGGCCGTTCGCGCCGGCGGGGGCACTTGGACGACCACCACGAATGCGAACGGCATCTATGCTTTCGCCAAAGTTCCCTCCGCCTCAACGTATACCCTCAGCGCAACAGCGCCGGGCCTAACCTACCTGAACCAGACCGCGAGCACCGGAACCTCTGTGCCCCCCAGTACCACGTCGGGCAACGTCTGGGGAATGGACTTGGTGCCGTCCACGATTCTTGTCGTTCAGTCCACGCCGCCGACTGGGCTGACCATCAGTTCGAACTCGGGCCAAATGTACGCGGGCGTAACGAACTACATGGTTACCGGCATCACGTACGGTACGACCGTGAGCCTGTCGGCGCCGGCGACGGACCAGAGCGAGTTGTATACCTTCTATCTATGGGTGCTGAACGGCGTGGCGCAGACTCCCGGGCAGCAGTCCATCACGTTCACGATATCCGCGCCCACAACGGCGGTGGCGCAGTACAAGTTGGTCACCTACACCCTCGATGTGCAGTCCACGCCGCCGACCGGGATCGTTATCGCTTCGGACACAGGCGAGGGCGGGACGACGAACTACACGATCCCCGCCGTTACGTACGGGATGACTGTTGACCTGCAAGCCCCGGCGACAGACCCGACCGGGTACACCTTCTCGAAGTGGTCGCTGATTGGAATGCCTTTTACTAAGAAGTCCATCACGTTCACGATAGGCGTTGACACGACGGCGGTGGCGGAGTACACGGCGAACACCTACGCGCTGACGGTGCAGTCGACGCCGCCGACCGGGCTGAGCATCGGTTCGAACTCCGGCGACGGCGGGACGACGAACTACACCGTCTCGAGCGTCGCGTACGGGACGAGAGTGGACCTCGTGGCCCCCGCGACGGATCCGGTTGGGTACACCTTCTCTTACTGGATGTACTGGATGGTAAACGGAACGGCACAGGCTGCGGGGACGAAGGAAATCACGCCCACGATGCCGGCGGGGGCCATGACGGCAGAGGCGGTGTACACAGCGAAAAGCTACACGCTGACGGTGCAGTCCACGCCGCTGACCGGAGTGAGCATCGGTTCGAGCTCGGGCAACAACGGCACGACGAGCTACGCCGGTAACGTCCCGTACGGGTCGCTTATTGACCTAGTGGCCCCAGCCACAGACCCGACCGGGTACACCTTCTCGCACTGGACGGTGAACGGCACCCCACAGACTTCCGGGCAGAAGTCCATCACGTTCACGATGCCCGCGGGCGCGACAGCGGTGGCGCAGTACACGCTGAACAGCTACACGCTGGCGGTGCAGGCGACGCCGCCGACCGGAATCGTTATCACTTCGAACACTGGAGACGGCGGGACGACGAACTACACGATCCCCGGCGTTACGTACGGGACGACCGTTGACCTGCAAGCCCCGGCGACAGACCCGACCTGGTACACCTTCTCGCACTGGATGGTGAACGGAGCGGCGCAGACCGCTGGAGCGAAGTCCATCACGTTCACGATGACCGCGGCCACGACGGCGGTGGCGCAGTACACGTACACGGGCGTCATCTATGTGAATCAGAAGGCCGCCGGCGCGAACAACGGGACGTCGTGGACGGATGCATTTGTTCTGCTCCAGTCTGCTCTGGATGAGGCTGCATCCGGCGACCAGATCTGGGTGGCGGCGGGGACATACGCGCCGACGAGCGACTACGGGCGCGACATCGGCGCGCAGGGCCTGCATTTCGAGATGAAGAACGGTGTCGCCATCTACGGTGGGTTCGCCGGGACGGAGACGTTGCTCAGCCAGCGGAACTGGACGACGAACGTCACGACCCTGAGCGGCCAGGGCAACTGCTGCCACGTGTTCTATCACGATAACTCTTACAATGGGCTGAGCCTGGACAAGACAGCGGTTCTGGACGGTTTCACGATCACAGGCGGAAATGCGAACCTGAGCATCTCGCCTGATAAGGAGGGGGGCGGGATGTACAACGATTCCTGCTCTCCGTCCGTCACGAACTGCACGTTCAGCGGCAACTTTGCCGGCGGTTCAGGCGGTGGAATGTGCAACGACGATAAGTCCTCCCCGACCGTGACGAACTGCGCCTTCAGCGGTAACTCGGCAACCAGTTACGGCGCTTCAGGCGGCGGGATGCAGAACAATTCGTCCTCCCCGACCATCACGAACTGCGTGTTCAGCGGCAATTTAGCCGACGGCTCAGGCGGCGGGATGTACAACTGGCTCTTTTCTTCCCCGAGCGTCACGAACTGCACGTTCAGCGGCAACTCGGCAGCCTGTGGCGGCGGGATGTTCAACGACGATTATTCCTCTCCGACCGTCACGAACTGCATCATGTGGGGCGATAGTGCCGGGATAGGTCCGGAAGTCGCCAACCTCATGACGTCCACCCCGGCGTTCGGCTGCAGCGACATCGCCGGTTGCGGCGGCAGCGGGGCGGGCTGGAGCCCTTCCGTTTACGTCGGAAAGGACGGCGGCGGGAACATTGACGGGGACCCGAAGTTCCTGTCGCCCGTTTCTGCATCTTCCGCGCCGACCGTTACGGGTGACTATCACCTTACGGCCGGTTCGCCGTGCATTAACTCGGCGAACGGCCCGGCAGCGCCGGCTGCGGACAAGGACGGCAAGCCCCCTCACGACGACCCGGGGATGCCGAACGTCGGGATCGGCCCGCCCTGGGCGGACATGGGCGCCTACGAGTTCCAGGGGACTTCGTTCCATGGCGGCGTGATCTATGTGAATCAGAAGGCGACCGGCGCTAATAATGGGGTGTCTTGGACGGATGCATTTGTCCTGCTCCAGTCTGCTCTGGATGCGGCTGTATCCGGCAACCAGATCTGGGTGGCGGCGGGGACGTACACGCCGACGAGCGACTACGGGCGCGGCATCGGCGCGCAGGGCTTGCATTTCGAGATGAAGAACGGCGTTGCCATCTACGGCGGGTTCGCCGGGACGGAGACGTCGCGCAGCCAGCGGAACTGGACGACGAACGTGACGACCCTGAGCGGCCAAGGCAGTTGCTACCACGTGTTCTATCACGATAACTCGTACAATGGGCTGAGCCTGGACAACACAGCAGTTCTGGACGGCTTCACAATCACAGGCGGAAATGCGGACCTTATCGTTCCGCCTGATTACGACGGCGGCGGGATGTTCAACTACTCCTGCTCTCCGTCCGTCACCAACTGCACGTTCAGCGGCAACTCAGCCGGCTATGGCGGCGGGATGGCCAACGAGTCGTATTCCTCCTCAACCGTGACGGACTGCACGTTCAGCGGCAACTCGGCAATCTGGGGCGGCGGAGTGGAGAACTACTATAATTCCTCCTCGACCGTGGCGAACTGCGCGTTCAGCGGCAACTTGGCAAAGTATGGCGGCGGGATACTCAACGAGTGGTGCTCCCCGTCGGTCATGAATTGCACGTTCAGCGGCAACTCGGCGCAGTATGGCGGCGGGGGCGGGATGGAGAACTACTTTTATTCCTTCGCGACCATCACGAACTGCACGTTCAGCGGCAACTCGGCAGCCTCCGGCGGCGGGATGGAGAACTACGATTATTCCTCCCCAGCCGTCACGAACTGCATCCTGTGGGGCGACAGCGCCGGGACAGGTCCGGAAGTCTACAACACCGACAGTACCAGCGCCGCGACGTTCGCCTACAGCGACATCGCCGGCTGCGGTGGCACCGGGGTGGGATGGAACGCTTCCGTCGGGACGGACGGCGGCGGGAACATTGACGCGGACCCGAAGTTCGTATTGCCCGTTTCTGCATCTTTCGCGCCGACCACGCTGGGCGACTATCATCTTACGGCCGGTTCGCCGTGCATTAACTCGGCGAACGGCCCCGCGGCGCCGGCCACGGACAAGGACGGCAACCCGCCCCACGACGACCCCGGCATGCCGAACGTCGGGATCGGGCCGCCTTGGGCGGACATGGGCGCGTACGAGTTCCAAGGAACTACGTGCCAGTTAACGGTTCAGTCCACGCCCGTGACGGGGCTGAGCATCTGTTCCAGCACCGGCCACGGCGGCATGACGGACTACACCAGCACCGCCGCGCAGGGGGCGAGCGTAACCCTGCTGGCCCCGGTGATGGACCCGACCGGGTACACCTTCTCGCAGTGGACGGTGAACGGTACGGCTCAGACTTCCGGGCAGAAGTCCATCACGTTCACGATGAGCGCTGACACGACGGCGGTGGCGCAGTACACGCTGAACACCTACACGCTCAACGTGCAGTCCACGCCGCCGACGGGGTTGAGCATCGGTTCGATCACGAGCCATGGCGGCACGACGGACTACGTGATTACCCCCGTCCCGTACGGGACAGGGGTGCAGCTGGTGGCTCCGGCGGCGGACCCGGACGGCTACACCTTCTCGCAATGGACGGTGAACGGTGCGGCTCGGACTTCCGGGCAGAAGTGCATCACGTTCACGATGGCCACGGACACAACGGCGGTGGCGCAGTACACGTTGAACAGTTACATGCTGACGGTGCAGTCCACGCCGCCAACCGGGGTCCTTGTCACTTCGGACACGGGCCAGGGCGGCACGACGAACTACTCGGTGCCGAGCGTCGCGTACGGGACGAGCGTGGACCTGACAGCCCCGACGACGGACCCGGTTGGATGTACCTTCTCGCAGTGGACGGTGAACGGCGCGGCTCAGACTGCCGGGCAGAAGTCCATCACGTTCACGATGACCGCGGTCACGAGGGCGGTAGCGCAGTACACGTTGAACACCTACACGCTCAACGTGCAGTCCACGCCGCCGACGGGATTGAGCATCGGTTCGACCACGAACCACGGCGGCACTACGAACTACACGGTACCCGGGGTCGCGTACGGGACAGGCGTGCAGCTGGTGGCCCCGGCGGCGGACCCGGCCGGCTACACCTTCTCGCAATGGACGGTGAACGGTGCGGCTCAGACTTCCGGGCAGAAGTGCATCACGTTCACGATGACGGCTGACACAACGGCGGTGGCGCAGTACACGTTGAACACCTACACGCTGACTGTGCAGTCCACACCGCCGACCGGGGTCCTTATCACTTCGGATACGGGCCAGGGCGGCACGACGAACTACACGGTGCCGAGCCTCGCGTACGGGACGAGCGTGGACCTGACAGCCCCGGCGACGGACCCGGTTGGATATACCTTCTCGCAGTGGACGGTGAACGGCGCGGCCCAGACTGCCGGGCAGAAGTCCATCACGTTCACGATGACCGCGGACACAACGGCGGTGGCGCAGTACGTAGCGATCACGTACTACATTCTGACGGTGCAGTCCACGCCGCCGACCGGGCTGAGCATCGGTTCGAGCACGGGCAACAATGGCACGACGAACTACTACATGCAGGTCAGCGCCGCGTCCGGGACGAGCGTGCAGCTGGTGGCCCCGGCGGCGGACCCGGTTGGCTACACCTTCTCGCAATGGACGGTGAACGGTGCGG
>Ga0181524_10004200_pt1 | contig 13476 bp, 10 predicted proteins | sample PEATcosm2014_Bin_34_FD_119761 | JGI IMG/M metagenome (GOLD analysis project Ga0181524, IMG submission 119761) | Peatland microbial communities from MTU Mesocosm Facility, Houghton, MI, USA - PEATcosm2014_Bin05_60_metaG | ecosystem: Environmental > Terrestrial > Soil > Wetlands > Peat | place...
GGAAGCGCACCTTCGCAAAGTCCTGGCACGAACCGCCAACCTGGCCGAAGCGGCCCAGGTCCTGGGCATTGATCAAGCCACGCTCTACCGGAAACGCAAAAAAATCGGATTGGAATAATGGCTTCGATGTTCTGCTCCGGTTTCGGCACGATGGCAAAGTACCGCTCGGCGACTTCTTGGGTGACGGCCATTACAAAAAAGGTGTTGACATTTTCGGCCCAACTGTCACAGTGTTCTATAACAGTTGAACAGATATGATGTTCCAAGTCGATTTCCAGGCCGGCAAGCCGGTTTACCTCCAACTCGCCGATCAAATCCGCTACGCCGCCGCCTCCGGAAGGTTGCGCCCCGGGGAACCGCTGCCCTCCCTCCGCCCGCTCGCCGAAGAATTGCGCATCAATCGCAACACCATCGCCAGGGCCTACGCTGAACTGGAGGCCCAGGGCATCATCGAAACCCTCCCGGGCAAAGGTCATTTTCTGAAAAAGAACGGCTCCCCCTTCAGCGAGCAAGCCCGGGAAAAACTGCTGCTGACAGAAATTGATGAGGCGGTCGTGCTGGCCCACCACCTTCAAATCGGCCGCGACAAGTTCCTGGGCCTGGTAGAGGAACGGGTCGATTACTTTGAGCGCAAATCCGCCGCCAAGGACGGCAAGTAAACCAAAGGAGACTCTATGGAAACTGACACTCCGGTGATTGAACTGAACCATTTGATCCGCCGCTACGGGAAGTTGGAGGCGGTCAACGGGCTGAGCCTGGAGGTCCGCCCGGGCCGCTGTTACGGATTCTTCGGCCGCAACGGCGCGGGCAAGACCACGACCATCAAGTGCCTGCTGAACCTCCTTCGGCCCGATTCGGGCACGGTGCGCGTCTTCGGCCTGGACCCGCAGAGGCGGGAAGTGACGGTAAAGTCGCGCCTCTCCTACGTGCCCGATTCCGTGGCCTTCTACCCATGGATGACCGTGAGCCAGACGCTGCAATTCCTGGCCTCCTTCCGCCCCCAATGGAATCGGGAGATCGAGGCCGATTTGCTGAAGCGTTTCCAACTCGACCCCGCTCAGAAGGCCGGCAACCTGTCCAAAGGACAGAAGACTCAACTGGCCCTGATCGGGGCGGTCTGTCCGGAACCGGAGTTGCTGGTGTTGGACGAGCCGACCTCCGGCCTGGACCCCATCGTGCGCCGCGAGTTTATCCAGACGGTGATTGGCGCCTACCACGGCAGCGACCCCGAGCGCCGGACCGTTTTCGTCTCGACGCACCTGATCTCGGAGTTCGAGGGGCTTATCGACCAGTTCACCATCATCGAGCAAGGCCGCGAGCTCCTGACCATGGCCGCAGAAGATGCGCGCGAGCGTTTCCGCAAAATCCGAGTCAGTTTTCCGAAAGAGCCTGCCGGCTTGGACCTGTCCGGCGCCCTCAAGGTGCGGCAATCAGGCCGCGACCTGGAAATCCTGGCCGACGGGAACAGCGAACAACTCCTCGAGCGGCTCCGCGCCCGCCAGCCCGAAGAGTTGCGCTGCGATTCGCTTACGCTGGAGGAAATCTTCGTCACGGCGGGGACCCTGGCCAAGGCGGGGTTCAAGCGGGAGGAAATCTTCGTCACGCCGGGGTCTCAAGCCGTCTCGGGCAAAAAAGAATGCCTATGAAAGCCCTCGTTCAAAAAGAAATTCGGCTGCTGGCGCCGGCCTACGCGCTGGCTTTGGTCCTGGCGGTCGTTCCGGTGTGGTTGCTGCCAATGGCCCCTGGTTCCCATGCCGCCAGCGACGCCGCTGCCACCACGCTGTCCTTGCTGCCGTTTTGCTTCGGGGCCATGATGCTGGCCTTGTCTGCCTTCGGCCGTGAATTCGGCCTGCGCACCTTCCCGCTCATCCTGGCGCAACCCATAGAGCGCAACCGGATTTGGCGGACAAAAATCGCCGTGTTGGCTGGCGCCATGGCCAGCGTGTTTGCGGCCTGGTCCATCTCCTGCACGAACTACCTCTCCGTCCGTCCGTGGATGGGATCGACCGCGGGGCTGGAGATAATACTGACGATCGGCGGGACCGCCGCGGTGGTTACGTTCGCCGGCGGGCTTTGGACTACACTGCTGCTGCGCCAGGTTTCCGCCGCGTTTTGGTTCACCATCCTGGCGCCCGGCGCCATCATCTTCGCTAACGACAGGCTCGGCGGCTCGAATGCGACGCTGGTTGCCGCTCTGGCCCTTTATTCCATCATCGGATTTTTGCTGGCCCGCCGGCTCTTTTTCCGCTTCCAGGAGGCGGGATGGACTGGGGGCGTAGTTTCATTGCCGGGCTGGCGGAGGCAAGACGCGGCCTCGCAGCCGGCCCTCCGCGCGCACCGCCCTCTGGCCGCCTTGTTCTGGAAAGAATTGCAACTGCAGCAGGTCAGCCTGCTGGCAATCGGTTTGCTTTTCCTGATGCACCTGGGCGTCGTGGAGGTCCGCAGGTTCGGCCAGGATTCTCTCGGGGACACTCTGCGCGCGGGATTGGAGGTCTTCGGTGGTGTTTGGCTCATCGTGCCCTTGCTAGTCGGAGGTTCCAGCGTTGCCGACGAACGCAACCTCGGCGTCACCCTGGAACTTCTGTGCCTGCCGATTTCCAGCCGCATCCAGTATGCCCTTAAACTGCTCTTTGTGCTGGTCCTGGGCGGAGTTCTGAGCGGGCTGCTGCTTTGGACAGCCGAGGGCATCGGCGGTCCGGTGCGTGTTAGTTCGAGCATCGAGGCCTTCAAGGCGCCCTTTCAAGTCCAGACCCTCGTGTGGGCGACCCTGATCTGCCTGGGCCTCTCACTCATCGGCTTTTACGCCTCGACGCTCACTCGCAGCATTGTCCAGGCCCTGGCCGCAGCCGCAGCCACGGCGGCCGGCTTCTGGATGGCCGGGGTGCTTGCTACGGCGATCTCCTTCGGCAACCTGCGCACCTTCGGCATCCACCTCTGGTGGGGGTATTTGGTGTTCTACATCGCCTTGCCGACGCTGGTCGCCACCGTCCTCGCGCTGGCCTATCGCAACTTCCGGCACAGCTCCTGGGATTGGCGCCTCTGGCGGTTTAATTTGCTTAGCCTGGCGGGCGCGCTCTTGCTCATCGCCACATTGACGACGGCCGCCTACCATCGCGCCTGGGAGTTGGTCACCCCCATCGAGCCACGCCACGACCCTGCCAGGCTCCTGGGACCGAGCGCAGCCAGCCCTTCGGGAACGCCGCCTTCAGCCGGCAACACCCTCGGCCCCAACAGGCTTTCCGAGCCAACCTCGGCCCGGCCCCTGCAGCTCTACAGTTACGGTGGCAGCGCCCTGGCAGCCTTGCTGCCAGACGGCAGGCTTTGGGTGGACCGCATCGGCTATGAGCCTGGCCGGATCATCCTGATATTAGGGGCGCAAACCGGCATCCGCGTTGGGGGAAAATGGCAGAGCGTGAGCGGAAATCAGATCGAACCTGGCTCGAACTGGGTCGCCGCGGCGGCGAATTCTCAACTAACCGTCGCCATCCGCGCCGATGGAACTCTATGGGTTTCCAAGGAACCGCGTCGGGGGTCCGAGAGTGATGGCTGGCTAAGGCTGGAGCCGGCGGCCCGGTTGGTCAGATTAGGCCAGGAAACCAATTGGCAGAGCGTGGCTCAGTGCGGCTACGCATTTTTGCCAGTGGTCCTTCGGAAGTGGGATGGCACGCTTTGGTGCTGGTACCCTCGCTATCAGGTCTCGACGAACACGTATAAGATGGAGCTTCGTTCCGAACCGCAACGCCTGGGAACCGAATCCGACTGGGCAAAGATAATCTATGCGCGTGACCGCGTGTACGCCTGGAAAAACGACGGGCGTGCATGGTTGATTCACCCGCCGTCGCCGGGCAGCAAGCCTCGAAAGGAGGAGGTTTCAGTTGCGCCGGATGTCGTCATCGAGCGGTCTGCAAGTCTCGATAATTTCCAACGGTCAAGCCTCGCAGAGTGTTGGCCCTGGCACGCAGCGGTCCTTGACGACGGCACGTTGTGGGCCTGGACTGATGTGCCGCCGACGCTTGCCCAAAACGGCCAAAGTTACGCGGCGCGAGCGCCGGTGCAAATTGGCAACGAGAGGGATTGGAGGGCGGTTGCGGGCGGCTCCGGAACCCTGACGGCGCTCAAAGCGGATGGCTCACTCTGGCAATGGCAGTGGAGCTATTACCGCCAACAGGAATTTGGCCTGCCGACCAACGCCCCCGTCCGCCTCGGCACGCACAACGACTGGCTCGGCATCGGCGACGCGATGAATGGCACCGTGTCCCTGGCCGCCGATGGCAGCCTTTGGTACTGGTGCAATCGCGACCCCGACCATTATTCCGATTGCTCCGATCAACCCATGCTCGAGCCCTCCCGGAGACCGTCCAAAATCGAGAACATCCTGGATGGCGGCAAACCGGGACACGGAAGCCAATAGCTGGCTGGGAGCGGGTTATAGACCCCGGTGCGGAAGTAATCGACCAAATCAACAAATCAAGATGCTTCTTGACACTTCGCCTGGGATTTTGTAAGCTGCGCGCGCAATTGGGCGGAGTAGCTGGTTGCGAAAGAAGATCCCTATGAATACGGCTCAAATCGTGGGAAAATCCCCTGCCATCCTTTTCATGCTGTCATTGATGATCGGCTCTGCGCCCTGCGCTCAACCGGACGTCCTCCAATCGCTTGTTGAGAGCAATACGGCCTTCGGCCTGAACCTCTACGGACAGCTTGCGACCGGCCCGGGCAACCTCTTTTTCTCCCCCTACAGCATCTCGACGTGCCTGGCCATGACGTACGCGGGCGCGCGAGGCGATACGGAGCAGCAAATGGCCCAAGTCTTCGGTTTTGGCACGGATCAGCAACAATTCTCCTCCTCGTTCGGCGAGCTTCAGCGCGAACTGGAGGGGCTCCAGAAGCAGCAAGGCGTCGAGTTGGACATCGCCAATGCGCTGTGGACTCAAGAGGGCTATCCTTTTCTGCCCGCCTTTCTGCAAACCGCCCGGGGCCAATACCAGGCCAACGTCAACCAGGCCAACTTCATCACCGGAGCCGTTGCGGCCACCGCTGCCATCAACCGTTGGGTAGCGCAGGAGACCAAGGACAGAATCCAGGACATCCTGCCGCCCGGCAGTCTCAACTCTCTTACCCGGCTGGTCCTGGCCAATGCTGTTTATTTCAAGGGCGCCTGGGCCAAGCCCTTCGACAAAGCCGAAACTTCGACTCAGCCCTTTTACGCCTCCAGCACCGACGAGGTGGATGCGCCGCTCATGCAAAAACTCGATGTGCTCAATTACATGGAGACCAGCGATTTCCAGGCGGTCGAGCTGCCCTACGGCGGCGGCTCGGCTGCGTCGCGGAGACATACTGGCGAAGGGGTTGCAAGAGCTGACGTCGTGGCCCCCTCCGGGCGCAGTCCGCTTTCGATGGTGATTCTCCTGCCGCGCCAGGTCGATGGCTATGGGCAACTGGAGCAGCAGCTTTCTCCCGAGTTTCTCTCGTCGGCACTCGGGCAGATGACCAGGCACAACGTCCAGGTCTTCCTGCCGAGGTTCACGCTCCAGTCCACTTTCTACCTCGCTAAGACGCTGGCTGAAATGGGCATGCCGGATGCGTTTGGGCCGGGGGCGGACTTCTCCGGGATAGACGGCACGACGAATCTCTCCATTTCGCAGGTCTTCCATAAGGCCTGGGGGGAAGTTGACGAACAAGGCACCGAAGCGGCCGCGACAACGGTCGTGACCGTCGTGACAAGCGTGGTCGGGCCGCCTCCATCCACCGAGATCTTCCGGGCCGATCATCCGTTCATCTTCTTCATTCGTGACACCCAATCGGGCAGCATTCTTTTCCTGGGGCGGCTTGTGGACCCGGGCAACTGATGGGAGATTAGGATTAAGATTAAGATTAAGGATCATAATCTTAATCCTACTTCCAGGCTCAATCTGAATCCTGCTCCTGACCTGGAGGTCCCAGAACCGGGCGCTCCTGGACACTGCCCCCGAAGCCAGTGCCAAAGGACCGGAGCGCCGGCTTTAGCCGGCTTTGGACGTCCGATGTTCACTAGCGGCACAGCGCGGTCCAAGTGCGCCCAAAGCCGGCTGAAGCCGGCGCTCCACCGAGGGCAATGGCCGAATGCGCCCCTCAGAGCCTGCGATCTCCTGCTTGGCATTGCAGGGGAATTGGATAATCCTGGTCCTTGCGGATTATGAATTATGTTCCCTTGAGCTGGGCCTTTTTTGCGTCGCTGTGGTTCCTGTTCGCGATGGTGGTGGTGCTGGTCGAGATCGGCCTCTTGCGCTACGTCTTCGAGACACTGGGCGTGAGCCAGCGCTACATGCTGCTCTTGCTGGTCTGCAGCCTGCTGGGCAGTTATGTCAACATTCCGGTGGCCCAACTGCCTCCCGAATATATCCGCTCCGGTGAGATCGTCCGGGTCTTTGGCACGAGCTATGTGGTGCCGGTTGTCAGGGAGCGGTCCGGGCCAGTCCTGGCTGTCAACCTGGGCGGGGCGGTCATCCCGGTCATCCTCTCGATCTATCTCATATTCAAGAGCGGTGAGTTTTTCAACTGTTTCATGGCTATCATCCTGGTCAGCTATCTTGTTCACCGGATGGCGCGGCCGGTGCCGGGAGTAGGCATCGTCGTGCCGACCTTCATTCCTCCGCTGATCACCGCCGTGGTGGCCCTGCTTCTCTCCCGCCGGCACGCTCCCGCCTTGGCCTACGTCGCCGGCAGCATCGGCACGCTGGTGGGCGCCGATTTGCTCAATCTCAAGAAGGTAATCGGGATGGGCGCGCCGATTGCCTCGATTGGAGGCGCCGGGAAATTCGACGGCATTTTCCTGACCGGGATTGTGGCGATGCTGCTGGCGGGCGTCATTGGCGGATTTCGCCACCGCGCCGCGGCGGAGACATGGCTATAGAATTATGCCCGGACCAGGACCTGCTTGCGCATCATTGCGTTCTCGCCTGAACTACGAACCGGTGCCCCTGAAGTTCGGCACCAGCGGCCGGCGAGGGCTGGTCGCGCACCTCACCCAACTGGAGGTCTATCTCAATGTGCGGGCGGAAGTGGGTTATTTGCAGTCTCTGTCTGCGGGCGAAGGCGGTATCCTGCCGGGAGAGGAGTTTTATTTTGCCTGCGACCTGCGGCCCAGCTCGAGCCGCTTTGTGGCGCAGGAGCAAGGACGGGGCGAGCTCGCCCAGGCCGTGGCGGCTGCGATTGAGGATGCCGGGATGAAGCCGGTCTTTCTCGGGCAGGTCCCCACGCCGGCGCTGGCCGCGTTCGCCTGGGAACGCCGCCGGGGCGGCATCATGGTTACCGGCAGCCACATTCCATTTGATCGCAACGGCTACAAAACCAGCACCGCTCGGGGGGAGCTTCTGAAACGGGATGAGGCGCCGATCCAGCATCGGGTGGAAGAGTTGCGCCGGCAGCTTTACGCCCAGCCATTCAGCGCCTCTGCTTTCGACGAGCGGGGCTTGTTCAAGAGCGGACACCGGGAGTTGCCGGCCGGCCAACCGGCCGCGCGCCAGACCTATTTGCGCCGCTACACGGATTTCTTCGCCGAGCGCGGGCTGGAGGGCAAACGGCTCCTGGTTTATGAGCACTCGGCGGTGGGACGCGATTTGCTGGTGGAACTTCTGGGCCGGCTTGGCGCCGAAGTCATCCCGGCCGGACGCAGCGAGACATTCGTCCCGATCGATACGGAGAATATTGATGCCACGGTGCTTGGCCAAATTCAGGCCCTGGCCACCGAGGCCTGGCGGACCCACGGACCACTGGACGCCGTAGTCTCGACCGACGGCGACAGCGACCGGCCGCTCATCCTGGGTGTTGAACCGGCGAGGACCCCGGCGGCGTGCCGGGTCCGCTTTTTCGGCGGCGACCTCGTGGGGATGGTGGTGGCGCAGTCCCTTGGCGCGGACGCCGTGGTAGTTCCTATCAATTGCAACGATGCCGTGGACGCCGGCGCTCTCAAGGATGTCCTCCGGCCCAAGACTCGCATCGGCTCTCCCTATGTCGTTGCCGGCATCGAGAGCGCCCTCGCCATGGGCTGCGAGGCCGTCTGCGGTTGGGAGGCCAATGGCGGGTTTCTCACCGGCTCGGACATCCAACATGACGGGCGGATATTGAAAGCCCTGCCGACCCGGGATGCGTTTCTCCCCATCCTGGGCGTGCTCTTCGATGCCGCGGCCAAGGGTGTGTCACTCTCACGACTTTTCGCGCAGCTTCCGGCGCGCTTCAGCCGCGCCGCTCTCATCGCCAACTTTCCCCGCCCTGCCAGCCTTCGGCTGATGGACTTGTTTGCCCCGCAAGACTCGCGCGTCAAGGAGGTCCTCTTCGAGGCGGGACAGACTGCTTTGCAGGACCAGAACGGGCGGCCGATGGCATCGACGACCGCCGAGTTGAACCGCCTGGGCGCCATCCGTGGCGAGTTGACCCGCTTCTTCAGTCCTGCCCTCGGATTCGGGGACATCCGGCGCATCAACTACATCGATGGAGTGCGGGTCTGTTTCGGCAACGGCGACGTCGCCCATTTCCGGCCCTCCGGCAATGCGGACGAACTGAGGATTTACGCCGTGGCCAACACACCCGAGCGGGCAGAGGCCATCGCCGGACTGAGCGTGGCCGAGCCGGATGGCATTCTGCGGCGGCTGGCCCTGGAAAGTCCCGGAGTCCCAGCCCGGTCATAGCCTCGACGCACTCCCTTCGCCGGCTCACGGTTGCCGGCTGTAATGAGGATGATTCGGGATTGGACACTTTCAGTCCATTTGGCTATGGTGTTCGCAGGGTGCCAGAATGACGGCGAAACAAGTGGATTTTCGGCAAGATGACGACCAGTTTCACGAGCGAGCGCCACGAGCGGATCTACAGAGAAACGCTGTCATGCCTGCGCCACCTTGGATTCCACGGTCAATTACTGCAAGAGCACTACAATTTCAACGACTGTTTTGCTCCCGACAATCCCTCTCGCCAGGCCCCTGCAGCCGCCTTTGGACAAACCCCTCTTTCGTACGACTCTGCTTGCTTTGCCGTGCTCCTTCCTGACGGGCGGCAGGTGTCCAGCCAAATACTCGACTATCGCGCCCTGGGCGCGCCGTTTGCCATGGAAGTCCGCGAAGACGCGGTAGTTCCTTGGCGGGTGGGGCGGGACGCATCGCAAGTTCGAGCGCTTGGGCTAATCCCGGCCGACGCTCTGCACAGGTATTTTGACGCGAAAGCCGAGCAGTGGCGCCCGCTCGAGGTGTTAAGGGCCAAGAATATTTCCCTCCGGTCCGACGTGAGGCAACTGGACTTTATTGACCTGGGCTTGATCCCAGCCATCGAGGCGGAGGTCGGCGAAAAACTCGATCGTTTGTTGAGAGCGGCCGTCGCAGACGCCGAGGCCCTTTATCAGAAGCGAACCGGGGAGAAGGGCGACATGCGTGAGGTCTTCCGTCTCGTTTTCCGGGTCCTCGCAGGGAAGATCCTGCACGACCGCGAGGTAGCCGGTTTCCGGCAGTTCAGGGACAATCCGAACCCGGCCGACCTTCTGTCTAAGGTGGCGGATTACTACAAGGACAGGGCTCCAGTGCTTGCTGGCCAGGCCGAGTGCCAGGCTGTCATTGAAAGACTGTGGCCGACTTTCAGCTTTCGGAACCTCTCTGTCGAGGTCCTTGCTTACATTTACGAGAACACGCTCATAGACCCGGAAACACGCCGAGAACAAGGCATCCATAGCACGCCCCGGAGCGTTGCGCGCTACATCGTCCACCATTTGCCGCTGGAGGGCATCCCACGCGACGAACTGCGCATCGTCGAGCCCTGCTCAGGGCATGGGATTTTCTTGGTTGCGGCCCTTAAGCGGCTCCGTGAGCTTGAACTTCTTCCAGCGAGTTGGGATGGCAAGCAACGCCACGATTACTTCGTGAAGGTGCTCGAAGGCTACGAGAAGGACTCGTTCGCCGTGGAGGTTAGCAAGCTCTGCCTCTTGCTGGCCGATTTCCCAAACTTCGACGGCTGGCGCGTGAGGGAAGCTGACGTGTTCAAGTCCCCGGAGTTTGACCGATCGCTCCGCCGGGCGCGTGTTGTTTTGTGCAACCCGCCGTTCGAAGATTTTGAGCTGACCCACCCAGCCCGCCGCGAGCACGCGATCAGAAAGCCTGCCGCCGTCTTGAACAAGGTATTGAGCTTGCTTCCGGCGGACGGTTTGATCGGATTTGTCCTCCCGAGGAAGTTTATCGACGGTAGGGCCTTCGCCGAAGCACGGCGCGAAGTGCTTCGAAGGTTTAGCGAGGTGGAAATTGTTGAGCTGCCAGATTCCATCTTTCACATTGCCCGACTCGAAACCTGCTTGCTTTTGGGAAAGGCCGCGAGCGAAGGCGGAAATCAAGTGTCGGTCTCGTTCGCCGAGGTAACGAGCCACGACCGGCAGCGATTCCTCCACGAGCACGCCGTTTCCCGCCGTGACTCAGCCGTAAAGACGGACGCAGAAGCGGTTCAGGATTTGGCGGTCCCACCGCTGGGCGAGGTCTGGGAACGACTGAAATCGCTGCCCACCTTGTCGGACGCAGCCGCGATCCACCGTGGTGTCGAGTGGAGGCAGCCCTTTGACGAAAAGAAATATGTTTCGCTGACATCCGGGCCAGGATTTGCGCCGGGCGTGAGTAGTGCCGAGCGCCAGTTTGCGTGTTTCGAGAGGCCGCGCCAGACCTATCTGAGCACAAGGCCAGAACATCGACGGGGCAACGCATGGGGCCTGCGATGGAAGCTGCCCAAGGTCGTGATGAACGCTGTGCGCGTGTCGCAGATAGGGCCTTGGAAGATCGCCGCCTTTACCGATGACAGCAAAGCGCTCTACAGCCAGAACTTCCACTGCTTATGGCCAAAAGGCGAGTGGACGACGAAAACCATCGCCGCCCTACTGAATGGACCGGTTGCTGCTGCCTTCGTGGCAACCCGAGAAACATGCAAGCACATCACCAAGACCGTCCTCGCAAGAGTCCCCATCCCACATCTGGAGCCGGACCAGGCTGCGGCCATCGACCGATTGGTGGATGATTACCTGTCGGTTCGGTCAAATACCGCCGCCCCCGACTTGCCGTTGTGGTCCGCGGGAAACGGAGAACCCGCTGCCAAACGAATCCTTCTCCAGATAGACGCCGAGATCCTCAAAGCCTACAAACTACCGCCGCGTCTTGAGCGCCTCCTGCTTGACTACTTTCGCGGCGCGAAGCGCCCCGTGCCCTTTGAATTCGGACACTACTACCCTGCTGGCTTCACAGCGGCGATCCCGCTGTGGCAGTACATCTCATCAGATTTTGCAAAATGCACAGCCGAACACCTGCTGAGCAACCTGCCGAAGATCACTGACCCCGCACTGGTGGAAATGCTGGAGAATGCCGGGCAATGAGCAGCTATCTCCTCGACACAAACATCATTTGCGCCCTGGTAAGCCCAAAGCACTCGAATCATGTCAAAGCAATGGCGAAGATGAGGAGCCTGACCCCCGAGAGAATCTTCCTGCCGCTGATCGCCATTGCTGAAATCAGATTCGGGCTTGCCTGCGTCGACAACGCGGACCAATCCCAACGAGCCGAACTTGAGAACTTCTTTGCCACTTATCCGATCCGCTACGGTTTCGATGAGGGAACCGTGGAGCCGTACTCCTTGCTGCGCGCTCAGCTTTTTCGAACCTGGGCCACGCGCGACAAGCGGGGACGCGGCTTCGTGGAGAAGCAGGCCTGGGAACTAGCCGACCAAGTGACCGGCAAGGAACTCGGAATCGACGAGGCCGACCTTTTGATCGCAAGCGTCGCAGCCGAGTACAACCTTACCCTGGCGACCAACGACCAGAACGTGAAAATGAAGCGGATCGAGGAAGCCGCCGCAAAGCTCCAAGCAGAAGGCAAACAACTCTACCTGAGAATCGAGTACTGGTGAGAACCAGAGGCAGAAACATTGCTCGCCGCGCCAGCGCAGGTGGTCGCCTGACAACCAAGTCAAACTCTATGAAACAGACGAGTTGGTCTCGCGCCGCGGGGGACCCTGAAAGTCCGCCTCCGCATGAAATTGCCCGGTGCTCGAAAAAAGCTCTCTAGCCATCCGCATGGCCTTTCTCCCGGATACCCGAAGCCTCCAGGCCCTTCGCAGCAACCCCCGCGCATGCCGGTTTACATCGCGAAAATTCGCCGCGTCCGCCCTCACTTCCTTTGGGTCCACGGCAACTCCCAGCGCCTCGATGAACTTGAAGTCCTCGAAAAAAAAGCCCGAATTCAAAACGCGCAAAAGGCCAACCAGCGGCTTGGCATGGGCATAGAGGCACTTGCGAAAGGCCCGCTCTGCATAGTCCTCCGGGGGACAGTCGAAACGCTTGCAGAAGAGCGTCTTAAGCTGCTGCGGTTGCTGGGCCATGGGCCGCATCGTAGCAACTACGCCGCCGCAGTCAAATCATTTTCTCGGCCTCCGGGATTACTTCCCCTGCACCAACTCCTTGACATAGCTAATGCTATAGACTGGGATACCCTCGGGAGAGCAACTCGAAGCGACCACTTGCCGGAGGACGGTTTTGGCTTCAGCCGGCCTTGCGGCGGTCACGGGAGGCGTGTAGCGGTATGGAGTAGGTTCGGGCACCCATCTGCCCGCCCCCGGAGTGCTGGGCACCCAGGGCGATGGCTCCGGCGCCCGCGCGGCAGGACCGGGCACGGCCGCCGGAGGGTCAATGTAATTGGCGCCAGGGGCATAGCCATAAGTACATGCCGGCTGCGAATAAGCGTAGCTATAAGCCGGGTAGGGATAGCCACAACCGCAATAGCAGTAACACGGGCCGGCACCCAGCGAACACCCGAACCCCCCAAGGCCGATTCCGACCGAGAATGAGGGCCATAAACCGCAAAAGTTGCAGCAGCAGTAGGCCATTGCGTTGCCGCCGATGGCCAAAACCAGACTCAAGATGAGGCCAATCTTCTTCATAATCTTGCCTTTCCTGGCCTGCAATTTACTCCCGTTCGGGCCTGACGGGAAGCCATTTCTGGCATCCGCGCGCTTTTTTTGAACGGATTTCCCGCCGTGCTCTCCAATCCATTGTTGTTGGTGTTGGGTTCGGGTTTTTGGCACGGTTGGGAGCGGCCCGCGTTGGCGGGCCGCTCTTTTTGCTTCTGCGCGCGGATTGGACTGCGCGACGCGTGGCCTGTGGATCCAGGGGCCCTGCGCAGCATGGCCTGCGGGGTCAGCAGATGCCCGCAGCCTTCATGCTTTCCCGGACCATTTCCGGAGTGAGGCCCTGCTGGCGCAGAGTCCGCAGGCTCAGGGAATCGTGGCGTTTGGCCAGCCGAACGCCCGACTCGTCGGTGACGAGCGGGCAGTGATAAAAGGCCGGCGGCGAACAGCCCAGGGCCCGATAAAGCAACAACTGCCGCGCGGTTGAAAGCAGCAGGTCCGCTCCCCGGACCACTTCCGTGACCCGCATGGCGGCATCGTCCACCACCACGGACAACTGATACGCAGGCACGTCGTCATGCCGCC
>Ga0181524_10004206_pt1 | contig 13464 bp, 9 predicted proteins | sample PEATcosm2014_Bin_34_FD_119761 | JGI IMG/M metagenome (GOLD analysis project Ga0181524, IMG submission 119761) | Peatland microbial communities from MTU Mesocosm Facility, Houghton, MI, USA - PEATcosm2014_Bin05_60_metaG | ecosystem: Environmental > Terrestrial > Soil > Wetlands > Peat | place...
CACCCGGCACGGAACGCCCACAGGCCGGAGCGCCGGCTTCAGCCGGCTTTGGGCCTCCGAACGCCGCAAGACAGGGAAAATGACAACGGCCGGCCCTCTGGGTGTGAAATATCCGGGCTAGGGCGGGGGGTTGGACGACGGCGGTCCATGGGCAAAGAGGCGGAAAGGCGGAAAGTCTGGAAAGTCTCTTTGGTCTTGCACTGACCGAACAGGCCGTTGTATTAATTGAAGATGGCCATTGGGAATGAAGAACTTGCGAACGAGAACCTGCCGATTCTCCGGCAAGATCAGCGACTGGCGGTCGCAGAATGACAGTTCGATAGAGTCGTGAAAGGTCCCGCCGTCCTTTTGAGTCTCGCTGCCGTAGGTCTGCTGCCCGGGTGCGCCCTCACTTCGCCGCATGGGAGGACAACCGCTGATCCTTTCGCCCTTGCCCATTGCTTCGACAGGTCCGTAGGCGGGTTCGATTACCAAGGCTTCTGCAAGGAACTGCACTTAACCCGGATATTTCACACCCGGCACGGAACGCCCACAGGCCGGAGCGCCGGCCTTCAGCCGGCTTTGGGCCTCCGAACGCCGCAAGACAGGGAAAATGACAACGGCCGGCCCTCTGGGTGTGAAATATCCAGGTTAAGGCCGCGGATGTTCGCGAGGGCTGAGGATGATCCCCCGATCGCTACGGACATGCTCACACTCGAAGCAGTCGACACGAACCCCTGGAGGATGATCGTGGTCAGGAACGGGTGGAACTCCGAGTGGCAGTATTTGCTTTTTAGCCCGGACCGCCAAGGCTGGCGTCTTGTTGGGCACATTGACGTTCCAGCCCAGCCCTATGTGGAGCCGGACCGCAGACTTGAGCGGGCTTCCGACGGCAGAGCTTGGCTTGTGCTCACTTATGTCGCGTGCTGGGGCACTGGGGTTTATGATCGGAAAGAGGCGTGGTATAGCCTTGGTCGTCAAGGCGTCAAACTTGAGAAAGAGGCTGCAGCGCCGGAAGAAGAATGAACGCATTATCGAACAACTGGGTCCAGCCGACGCCGGTTTGCGCCTGTCGTGACTTCCTGAGTCAGTTGCCGGGCGCGCCTGACCCAGAGCGTTCGCTGGCGGAAGTATGAGTCCGACCACATCAACTCGGTTTTCGTCGAACGCTGGCGGCCTCGCTGGTGTCGCCATCGGCGCAAGCCTCTGGATGCCGGGAACGGCACTTGCGTCCGGCTGGCCCTCGACCGGAATAGCTGTAGCCTTCGCATCGGCCTCCCTGATTCTCGCCTCGGCTTATGGACTTTGGCGGCTTCCGCACAGGGTTTCAGCCTTTGGAGGATTGATGATCCTTCTTGCGGTCGGCTTTGTGGCGACGCTCTTATTCCTCGGGGCCGCCCAGGTTTTGGACTTGTCGCTGATCAGCAAGTGGCCAGGAGGGAGGAGGGGTTCCCCGCTAAAGTGCGCGTGGCTCTTGCTTTTTTATCCAGCGCTTGCCGCTTGGTTCTCGTTGCAGAACCGTCAAGCCGGCAACAGCGAACCAGGTGCTGCACCGAATGGCGGCCCCCCGATGCCGTCGAGCTATCCGGGAGGCTCAGACGCGCCACCATCGGTGAGCTGAACGTTAGGTGTCATATGCGCTACGTAGTGTTCATGGCTGTTGTGGGGGCCCTATTAGGTGGTTGTGTCACAAGCCCTCAGTCCGGTGCCACACCGGCCGAGGGCACGGCGGACTTCACGCGCGGGCGGTTACCAACTTGCGAAGTTCACCACGTTAAGATGGCAGCCCAGCGGGTAAAACTGGAGTTTGGCATGAAAAGGCCCACACCGGAGAGCGAGGCGAGGCGCCGGCTGTTTCCTCATGCAGACGGACCTTATGACACCGGTTGTTGTCTGCCACTGACGCAGGAGTATGGTTACGTGTTCGTCTGCCCCCGCTGCGCGGAGGCGCGCGCCGCCTGGTTGAGTTTCAAGAACACAGAAGAGAAATGATTCCTAACCCGGCACATGCACTGGACGCCGCGATGAGCATCAGTTTAAATATCGAATGTCACTGGCGCGGCGCCAGTGATGTGCATCGTTAGGCGCTGAGGCGTGCAACTGTTTCGTAAGTTGGGCTGTTTAACTTGAACCGATGATATTTCAAACATCACTAGCCACACTCGCATTACTTGCATCGCTATCCACCGGCTGTTCCAACGGCCGCTGCGCGCAGCCTTCCGGCCCGCTCCCGTTTCCCCAAGCCGCCCGAAGCCGCTGGCTAAGCCCACCCGTAGATTCCCAAGCGGATCTGAACCGCGAATGCCTGCGTGGTTGGGAAGCGATTCTGAAAAAACTGGTTGTCACCGACGGGTGCAGGCCGGGCGAAATGCGCGTGGTGGTGGATGTTTCCGACTTCGGCGGCAGCATCCGCCCCACCTATTCCGAAGGAATCGGTTGGGGGATGCTTTTCGCGGCCATCATGGATCGGCCCGGCCGCTCCACGCAGCCCGTGTTTGATGGGCTCGACGCATATCGGAAACGTCACTTGACAGCCTCGGGATACATGAACTGGCGCATCCTCGCCAATGGAGAAACCGGCAGCCCCGGCGTTGCCGTCGAAGCCGAGGAAAACATCGCGATGGCCCTTCTCATCGCGCGCGTCCAGTGGGGCGGCTCCGGCAAGACCGATTACCTCGGGGAGTTCCGGCAGCTCTCCTCCACCTTGTTCAAGGACTGCGTCCTGCCCGGCAAGAATCTGCTCATGCCCGGGGACACCTGGGGCGGCAAGGACCTGCTCCACCCAGCCAACTGGAAACTCGCCTATTGGCGCACTTGGGAACTAGCCGCCCCTGAGCCCCGGTGGGCCCGTGTGCGAAAGGCCACGCGAGGATTGATCCACCGTCTGACCGAAATGAGCCCCACCGGTTTGCCTCCTCATTGGTGCCGCGAGGACGGCACCGAAACAAAGGCCGCTAACCCCTGCTTTGCGGATTACACTTTCGACTACGATGCGCTCCAGTTACCCATCCACAACGCCCTCGAACTGGCATGGTGTGGCCCTGAGGAAGCGCCGGAAGCGGCGGGGATGAATGGGAAGATTGCCAGATGGGCCAAATCGCACCCGGAAATGGCCCCCTCCAAAATCCGCGATGGCTATACCCTTGACGGAAAAGTCATCGGCAAAAACCGATCCGACGCCTTCGTCGCCAGTTTCATGCTGGCTGCCGCAAGCTCCAAGGATGATCGGGCTTATGCAAAGCAGTGCTTCGTCGCTCTAGGGAAAGATCAGCCGGGCGACGACACCTATTATCAAGCCATCATCCGCCTTTATGGACTTCTGGTCGCAAGCGGAAACTTCCCGGACATTCCCGCATGGCTGCAAAGCCACCCGTTTCCCCGCCAAATCCTCAAGCCAGCTCTCGCTCAATGAAAAGCACGCCTGACAATTTGCTGGAGACCAACCGCCGACCTGCTTCTCCGCTCGGTGCTGGGCAGCAGTTCCCACGTGCCTTTCACGCCCAAGCTTGTGTTTTCGGCGACGGTCGCTCAGCAAACCGTTAGACTGCTATGACAAAGCGGATACTTCGCAATGCAGTCCGGTTGCTGTTTCTTCGTTTCCTTGGTTCTCTGCTGTTCATAGTGGTTTTACGGCCATGGGCTGCGGGCCATGCTCACACCATGAACCTGCGTGAAGTGTTGAACCCCATCATCGTTGCGGAGCGCCTGCCGGTATTCAACCGCTTCGTGGATAAAGACCGCATTTCCCTGCCATTGCGGTCGCCGAAGTTGTTCACCCTCGGGGCGATCTACGATGGGACGCTGGCTTTGCTGGAAACCGTGCTCCAGAACGACTACGAGCATAAACTGGCGCAGGCGCTGGAGTTCTGGGAAGCCGTCGCCAGGAATATGCCGCTTTGGGCCCAAGTTGAGGCTGGCGACCTGAAGCCGGCCGAGCTGCGCCAGGAGTTCATCTGCACGCACGCGGTCATCCTGTGGGCTTTGGGCGCCATGGGCCGCACGCTCATCTCCGAGCACCCCGAAGACTGGACCAAACGCATTGCCACCTTGAAGACCATCGACTGGCGGCGCACCAACCGCGAGTGGCAGGGCGTCGCCATGTCCGGCTCCGACGTCGTGAACCGGCGCCAGTCCCGCATGGATACCGCCTCCTTCCTCAAGCGCAAGCTGGGGCTGACGCTCACGCCGGGCGAGGAGAAATCGCTGAAAGGCGCGCAGGCGGTGATGGATGAGCTCAAGCAACTGATCGCCTCGAATTAAAGCCTATGGACGAACAAAGCGGCCCAACCGAGAGCGTGGTCATCACGCGGTTCGAAAAAAACAAGAAGGAGGAGGTCCGCGTCTCTATCGACACCTTTCACGGGCGGAAGCTCATCAACATCCGCGTGTTTTACAAGGACGACGACGGGACGATGAAGCCCGGCAAGCAGGGTCTCGCCCTGGGGGTCGACCGGTACAAGGACCTCGCCGGCGCCATCCTTGAACTTGGACAGTCCCTCAAAGCCAGCGGCCTGTTATGAGTAACCCTTCAAAAGGTGGTGAGCTGTTCATCGTGGATAACAGCGAAACGGACTGGAAGGGCCTTCGCTACCTCCAGGACTGGACGGAAATCGCCAGTTCGTTCGATATCGCTACCGGCTTCTTTGAAATCGGCTCCCTCCTAGCCCTCGAAGGCAAATGGCAGAAGCTCGACAACATCCGCATCCTCATGGGCGACCAGGCCACCGCCCGTACCCGTCAGGCCGTCCTCGAAGCGCTTCGCAATCATGCCTGCCAAAAACTCGACGCCAGCCTGGAGAGGGAGAAGGAGAGCAACGATATGCTCGCCGGTACGGGCGCCATTTGCGAAGCCTTGCGCCAGGGCAAGATCCAGTGCCGCGTTTATGCGAAGCGAAAGTTCCACGCCAAGGCCTACATTACCCATCCACGGCTGGCCGTGATCGGCTCGGTCGCCCTTGTCGGCTCCAGCAACTTTACGGTTCCGGGACTAACCGAGAACATCGAGTTGAACATCCAGATCCGTGCTCCAGGTGATGTCTCCCGGCTCCAGTCCTGGTACGAACAGCATTGGCGGGAGGCCGATGACATTACCCCGGACGTGCTCAAAGTCATCGAGCGCCACATTAAGGAATACCTCCCGTTCGACATTTACGCCAAGGCCATGCAGGAGTTCCACCGTGGCCACGAAATGACCGACGATGAATGGGAGAAGGCCGGCTCGCATAGCGGTGGTTCGGCCATGTACCCCGTTCTCGATAAGTACCAGCAGGACGGTTACAAGTCCCTGATGAAAATCGCCCGCCAGCACCGCGGCGCCTTTCTCTGCGACGGCGTCGGCCTGGGCAAGACGTTCATCGGCCTCATGCTCATCGAGCGCCTCGTCATCCGCGACCGCCAAAACGTTGTTCTCATCGTCCCCAAGGCCGCCCGCGAGCCGGTCTGGGAACGGGCACTGCGCCGCTATCTCCCGAACATCAGCCGCGTCTTTACCCGCCTTGAGATCTTCAACCATACCGACTTGTTGCGCGGTGGGGACTATCAGCGCAAACTCGATGACATTGCAACCCTGGCCGACGCGGTCCTGATCGATGAGGCTCACCACTTCCGCAATCCGGGTACTCGCGGTTGCTCCCGCTACTGGCGGCTCTTCGACCTCGTCAAAAACAAGAACCTGTTCCTCCTCACTGCCACCCCGGTGAATAACAGCCTGCTCGATCTCCAGCACATGATCGAGCTTTTCACCCAGCGCCAGGCTGACTACTTCAAAGGGGCGCCCCTTGGCATCCATTCCCTCCCGGGTCACTTCCGCAAGATGGAGAAGGAGCTGGAGCGGCTGGTTGCCGGCGAAGAACGGGCCCAAATGGAGCTCCTTCCTGAAGTCACCGGCGCCGAGGCCGACAGGGTCCTCACCGATGATGCCCTGTTCAGCCAACTGGTCGTCCAGCGGAGCCGTGCCTACGTCAAGGCCAGCCAGGAACAGCATGGCTCCGGCGGCCGCAAGGCCCTCTTCCCCACCCGCGAGGATCCCCACGTCGCCGCCTACTCCGTCAAAAAGACTTACGGCCGGCTGCTCACAATGCTGGAGCAGGCGTTCTCCAAGAAGAAACCTCTCTTCAGCCTGGCCATGTACTACCCCCTGGCCTACTACAAGGGTCCGAAATCCGAGATCGACCCCCTCTCCGAAAACCGCCAGATCGCCGTCGTTGCCCTGATCCGCACCCAGTTCCTCAAGCGCTTCGAAAGCTCTGCCCGGGCCTTCGAAATGTCCTGCGCCACGCTGATGCTCAAGCTGCTGACCTGGGCCACCAAACACAGCCTCTCGGAGTCCGAGAAGAACCGGCTCGAACGCTGGCAGCGGCAGCATGCCGATCTTCTGGGCTACGTCCAGGAGCACCAGCTCGAATTCTTTGGCGAAGAACCGGCCGAGGAGGCCGACGAGGACATCGTCACGGAAGAAATGCTCGAGAGCATCGAAGCCCTCTCCCGCGAGGAGTACAAGGTCGAGGAAATCCTCGCCGAGACTTTTCTCGACCTCGATCAGATCGCCGAGTTCCTGGGCGAGCTTGGCAAGTTCAAGCCCTCACACGACGACAAGCTCAAGGCGCTGCTAAAGCTGCTCAAATCCGACCCCTTGCTCAAACAGCAAAAGGTCCTGATCTTCACGGAGTACATGGCCACCGCGCGCTACCTGCGCAGGCAACTTGCCGACGCCGCCATTCAAGGGGTCGATGAGGTGGATAGCGCCGACAAGCGCGACCGTGGCGAGGTCATCGCCCGCTTCGCCCCCTATTACAACGAGTCCTCACCCTCCGACCTTGCTGCACACGGCCAGGCTGAAATCCGCGTACTCATCTCCACCGACGTCCTCTCGGAAGGCCTCAACCTGCAGGATGCCACGCGCCTCATCAACTACGACCTCCACTGGAACCCGGTCCGCCTGATGCAACGCATCGGCCGCGTGGACCGCCGTCTCAACCCCGATACCGAAAAACGCATCGTCAAAGACCACCCGGACCAGACAGACCTGCGCGGCACGGTCGCCTACTGGAACTTCCTGCCCCCGGACGAGCTTGATGCCCTCCTCCGCCTCTACCACACCGTCTCCCACAAGACGCTCCGCATCTCCAAGACGTTCGGGATCGAGGGCCGAAAGCTCCTTACCCCCCAGGATGACTTCGAGGCCCTCCGCGAGTTTAATCAGGCCTACGAAGGCACTCCCTCGGCGACCGAGGAAATGCATCTCGAATACCAGCGCCTGCTCGAACTAAATCCCGGCCTGGAAGACCACCTCAACTCTCTCCCCGGCCGCGTCTTTAGCGGGAAACAACACCCCACGCCCGGCACCCGCGCCCTTTTCTTCTGCTACCGCTTGCCCGCGCCGGGCATCGCCGCCCATGAGGGTCGGGAAGCCGACCCTTCCACCTGGAGCGAAGAGAATGGAAGCACCGCCTGGTACCTTTACCACATCGATTCAGCTAAAATCCTCGAAGAACCTGCCGAGATCCTGACCCTGATCCGCTCCCGACCCGACACGCCCCGCCACCGCACCCTGGACGACAAGACCCTCCGCGAGATCCGCAAAACCGTCGAGGCGCACCTCAAGAACACCTACCTCAAGCGAGTTCAGGCCCCCCAGGGCGTCAAAGCTGCCCTCAAATGCTGGATGGAATTGAGTTGAAAGCCCGAACGGAAAAGGCAAGATGCACGAGGAAAGCCAGCCGTGAACCCATACTACAATATACCGCCCGAACAGCGAGCCACCCAACACCTGGTGGACCAGTTTAACGCCGATGAACGGCTTTGGAAGAAGCTCGAGCCGCAACGGCGGCTGCGCCGCAAACTACGGCCCCGCCTCTCGCGCAAGAAGTTGAAAGAGCTTGCTTTACTCGAGTTCGCCAAAGCACGCCCGCCACTCGATTGCATCGGCCGATCGATCGAATCTTGATTCGAGCGGGCGCCCTTCGCCACCCCATGAACAACCAAACCGAAATCGCTCCCGCCGGCGATATCGCGCCCCTTATCCCCTCCATCCGGGATCAGAGAGTGATTCTCGACTCCGATCTGGCGGCCATTTATGGAGTGGAAACCAAGAGCCTGAACAGGGCCGTGAAAAGAAACACCCATCGGTTTCCACCAGAGTTCGTGTTCATTCTCCGACCGGAAGAAACCGCCGCTCTAAGGTGCCAATTTGGAACCTTAAAGCCAGGGCGCGGACGGCACCGCAAGTACCCTCCGTACGCTTTCACCGAGCACGGAGCGCTGATGGCCTCCACGGTGCTCAACAGCCCCCGCGCGGTGGCCATGAGCCTCTATATCATCCGCGCCTTCGTCAAAATGCGCGAGGCGCAGGCCGCTAACGCGGCAATTCTCAAGCGCCTGGCCGAGATCGATAAGAGCTTGCTCATCCATGACGCCGCCCTGCGCGACATCTACCAGAAACTCCGCCCACTGCTGGAACCCCCACCGCTGCCTCCCAAACCCCAAATCGGCTTTCACATCAAGGAAGACGCCGCCCCCTACCGCGTCGCCAGACGGGCCCCGCGAAAGGAGCGGCATCCACCGCACGGAGCTCCCCCAACCTGGTGACCTATGCCCGCGCAACCCGATCTCGACCAACTCCGCTCCATCAAGACGTTCCCCTCCCTGGTCAAGTACCTGCGGGATGAACTCGACTGGCCCATTGACCCGGACAACGTGGACGACCTCACCTTCGAGTACACCCCCGAAGAACTCGGCTTCGACCCCAAGCACGCCGTCAAAATCCGGGAGATCAAGCAACTGCGTCCCCTCGTCACCGGCCAGCCGTGGGGCATCTTCTGGGTAAGCTTCGAAAAGAAGAAGCTCCCGATGGTCGTCCTCCGGCGCATCCTGGGCAAACTCATCACGAAGAGCCGGGCCACCGCCGACAAGGCCAGCCGCCCGACCTGGCACTTGCACGACCTTCTGTTCATCTCGTCCTACGGCGAGGAAGAACACCGCAACATCTCCTTCGCCCATTTCTCCGAGTCCGTGGACAGCCAACTCCCGGTCCTGCGCGTGCTCGGCTGGGACGACCAGAACTCAATCATGAACCTGGACCGCGTCGCCAACCGCCTGCGAAGCTGCCTGCGCTGGCCCGGCAATTCCGGTGATCTGGCCATGTGGCGCGACCGCTGGTCGGGCGCCTTCACGGAACGGTATGGCGAACCGGTCGAATCCGCCGAGGCCCTCATCGAGCGCTTGGCGGAGGTTGCGTCCAGCATCCGCAAGCGCGCCCTCGACGTGCTTGAGGCGGAAACCGACCGCGGCCCGATGCGCAAGCTCTTCACCGCCGTCCGCGGCCTGCTCATCCACGACATGTCCGAGGACCAATTCGCCGACATGTACGCGCAGACAGTTTCCTATGGCCTGCTGTCCGCCAGCTTCTCGCGTCCGGCCGGTATCAATCCCGAGAATCTGGTCCAGCTTACAAAGATCACGAACCCCTTTCTCGAGAGCCTGCTGGAAAGCCTCTTTCGACTGAACCGCGGCAAGTTCCATTTCGACGTGGACGAGGTCGGCATCAATGACGTCCTCGACCTGCTTCGCGCCACCAACATCGAAGCCATCAAGGCGGCCTTTAACGACCTCAATCCCGCCGAAGATCCGGTCGTTCGCTTCTACGAGGGTTTTCTCAAGGCTTATGACTCCGAACAGCGTATCAAGCGGGGCGTCTTCTTCACCCCGCGCCCGGTCGTCTCCTATGTCATTCGTAGCGTCCACGAGTTGCTGCAAAGCGAGTTCGGCCTCGAGGATGGTCTTGCCTCCACCGCCACCTGGGCCAACGTCGCGGCGCAAATGGAGCGCCGCCGCGTCCTCGCTCAGCAGGAAGGCGGCGCGGTCGGGCCGGCATTCGAAATCCCCAAGGGTGTTTCGCCCAATGACCCGTTCGTCCTGATCCTTGACGTCGCCACCGGCACGGCCACCTTCCTGAACGAGTGCATCGAGGTCATCGAGCGCACGATGAAAACAAAGTGGGCGCGCGAACTCGGCAAACCTGACCACGAATCGCCCAGCGCGTGGCGTGACACGGAAATCCTCGCCCGCTGGCGCGACTACGTTCCCAATCACCTCCTCCCGCGCCTCTACGGGTTCGAAATCATGATGGCACCGTACGCCATTGCCCATGTCAAGCTCGCGCTCAAGCTTGGCGAGACCGGCTACCAGTTCCGCGACGGCGACCGCCTCCGCATCTACCTCACCAACACACTCGAACCCCCCTCCGACATCGCGGACACCAGGCTCGCTGACCTTTTCGGCCCGCTCGCCCGTGAAGCCCAGGAAGTAAACCTCGCCAAGCGCACAAAACGGTTCACAATCGTCATCGGCAATCCCCCGTACTCGGTTTCTTCATGGAACACCGGTTCCTGGATCACCAGTCTCGTCGAGGACTACAAGCGGACGGTCCGAGGCGAGGAATCCCAAATCCAGTCGCTCTCGAATGACTACATCAAATTCTTGCGCTATGGCCAGTGGCAGATCGAGCAGGCCTCCGCAGGCGTCCTCGGGATGATCACCGGCCACGGGTACCTTCATGGAACCCAGCCACGGGACCTACGGGGCGATCTCAGCGAGACTTTCGACCGGTGCTACTGTCTTGATCTACATGGAAGCATTCGGCGAACAGATACCGCAGATGGGCAGGATGAACCTGTTTTCCTGATAACCACCGGAGTGGCCATCATCGTCGCGTTCCGGGCGCACAAGCGTCAGCCCGGCGGGACGGCATGCCTCTCATCCCTGACCGGCCCGGTCCTGACCAAATTCGCTTTCCTCGGTACTCAAACCGCATGCCGCACCCATCCCGGCTCAACGATCTATCGGCCATGCGCTCCCAACTTTTATTTCGCACCCTCTGAGACGGCGAAAGAAGTATCAGAGGAATACTACGCCTGCATGGACCTGCCTGACATCTTCGGAACAGGAAACAGGCAAGCGGATAAGGAGATCTTTTGGGCGACTGGACTCGCGAGCCAGCAGGACGACCTAGCCGTGTCATTCTCCCGTGCCGCCGTGGGGGAGAAGATGGCGGCTCTTGCGGCATCACGATCGTTTAAGGAACTGCAGCAAGACTACCGGCTCTGCACCACGGATCAATGGCATTACGCCGACGCGAGGGAATTTGCCGGTGGCGAAGGCTGGCGACAGTACGTCGGACAGGTCGCCTATCGGCCATTCGACCGCCGCTGGACAGTCCTTCACAAGCATGTCCTCACGATTCTCAGACGACAGGTAATGTCTCAACTAACTGGAGGAGACGAACGCAACTTAGGGCTCGTCTCATCCCGTGCGGTCAACGACCTAGTCTTCGCCCATTGCTTCGTTGCAACCGAACCCGTTGACAAGATCTTCATTTCATCCAAGACGTCCACAAATGCCTACGTCTTCCCGCTTTTCTTCAAGAGCGCGGACCTGTACGGGAGCGAGCGCAGAGCGAATTTCAGCCCAAAGTTCCTCGCAGCCTTGGCAGAAGCGCTCGGACTGGCAGCGCAGGAGCAGCACAGTATTCCGATCGGCCTCACGCCCGAAGACATTTTCCACTACTTCTACGCAGTACTCCACAGCCCGCAGTATCGCCGGCGGTATGCGGAGTTTTTGAAGATAGATTTTCCGCGCCTGCCGTTGACCAGGAGCCTAGAGCTTTTTCGCGAGCTGGCCTGCCTCGGCGGCGAACTCGTCGCCCTGCACTTGCTGGAATCCCCTAGGCTCGAGAAACCCATGACCGAGTACGTCGGTGGTCGCAGTCCCGAGGTGGAAAGAGTCTCATGGTCCGGAAACGCCGTCTGGATAGACACGGGCCGGACGACCGGCTTCAGAGGCGTGGCCGAAGGTGTGTGGAACTTCCACATCGGCGGCTATCAGGTCTGCGAGAAATGGCTCAAGGACCGTAAAGGCCGCACACTGTCTGCCGACGACCGCACCCATTACCAGAGAATCGTCGTCGCCCTCCACGAAACCACCCACCTCATGGCCGACATCGACCGGGTGATCGAAAAACACGGCGGCTGGCCACTCAAATGAACCCTACGGTCTTTTGCATGTACGCCCTCACGCCGGGGGAGATCAAGCGGGTGGAGGAGGGGAGAAGCCCGTGACCTGCGAACTCTCAACCCACGCTCAACGGGAAATGGAGCGCCGGCGCATCCCCCTGGCCATTGTCGAGGCCGTGCTGGCCTCGCCGGGTCAGAGGGTGCCCGAGCAGGGCGATGTGGTATGTTATCAGTCGAAAGTCGAAATCAACCACAAATTGTACCTGGTGCGGGCGATGGTGAATGAGACGACGAAACCGGCGAAAGTCGTCACCGTCTATCGAACGAGCAAGATCAGCAAGTACTGGAAAGCGAGAACATGAAAGTGACATACGACCCGGAGGTGGACGTCCTGCGGATTGTCTTTCGGAACGCCCCGATCGAGGAAAGTGACGAAGACAAGCCCGGAGTGATCCTGGACTACGATAAGGACGGCAACGTCGTCGGACTGGAGGTGCTGAACGCTTCCAAGCGCGTCGAGAACCCGCGCGGTGTGGACTATGCCGTGATGGAATGACGTGGCAGCAGCGCCCGCAGGAAGCCAGGCCCGGGAGCGCTCGCTGGGCCCAATGGCTCCATCACCGGCCGCAAAAAAAAGTGAAATTCCCCCTTGCCAAGAGTGTAGCCAAATGATACATTTTCCCCATGAACGTCGCATCCCTTGCCCGCCCGCCGCTCCAGCGGCTCCTCCATGAGGCGCGCCTCGGCCTCATGCCGCAACCCTCCGGCAGTCGGCGGGACTGCCGCTCAGTCGCGACGCCGCCCTTTTGGAGCCCGCCGGCGGACCGAAGCATCCCGGCGAGTCGGGGCTTTCCCCCGAAGCCAAAGCGGCGCCCCGCTTCGCTTGCCGCCGCACTCCGCAACAGCTTGGCCGGCACCGGCGCAGCTCGACAGGCTCGCAAAAGTCCCCGGCATTCGACAACCGCTCGCGCCAATGGGCCTCCGAGCGCAAGAGCGGCGGAAATGTGCGAAAATGTGCGAAAAAAATTATTTCCGCCGGCTCAGCCCCTGCGCTCGCTCTCCGTCAGCCCAGCCTGATCCAGACGACAGCCAATTAAAGTAAATTAAACCAAATTAAACCCCTCGCGTGAAAAAAAACTGCAATGACCTGCACCGCTTCGTTCCGAGCGTGCGCCCACAGGTCCCGAACGCCCTCCTCCGGAGGATCGCTTTCCGGACCGTGAAACCCTTGGCCGAAAGTCTGTCGCAGAACAATCCAAGCCCCCTTCGCCGGCTCTCAATCCAAGTGAATCCGACCCAATCAAACCTAATCAAACCAATTCTTTCACCCGCATGCCGGTCCCCGGCTCAGCCGCGCCGTCCCGGGGGGCCGTCAAGGAACTGGGCCATCACGGCGCGCACGCAGCCGGCGGGCGCATGGGCCAGAAAAGCGGTTTGATTAGGTTTGATTGGGTCGGATTCACTTGGATTGAGAGCC
>Ga0181524_10004207_pt1 | contig 13461 bp, 5 predicted proteins | sample PEATcosm2014_Bin_34_FD_119761 | JGI IMG/M metagenome (GOLD analysis project Ga0181524, IMG submission 119761) | Peatland microbial communities from MTU Mesocosm Facility, Houghton, MI, USA - PEATcosm2014_Bin05_60_metaG | ecosystem: Environmental > Terrestrial > Soil > Wetlands > Peat | place...
GTTCGCCCGTTCGGCGAAAGAACCGCGCAGTATGGCCGGTAGCCGGTCTTTGCCGATGTCTGCTCGGTGAAATCCGCGCCCGCCAGCCGGTAGAGCGTGTCGGTCTGGATGTTCAGCACGTACAGCACGCCGTCCGGCCCCAGCGTCACTCCGGAAATGAAGCGGTCGTTTTCCTCCAACCCCGCGATCTGCAGCGGCTGCATCGGCGCCAACTTGCCATCCGCGTAGCGCACCCGCAGAATCGGCTTGTCGATGGAGTCGCGTATCAGCCCCGTGATGCCCAGCCGCGCCAGGGCCTGCGCGAAACTGTTCTTCGCCTTGCCGCCGCCGGAAAGGTAAACCACACCGGAGGCCGCGTCGAAGGCCATGCCGTCCCAGGTCTTGGCGACGTCCAGGGTTGCCGCAAGCTTGCGGCTCGCGGTGTCGATTACGTTGAGACTGTGGTCGTGATATCCGCCGGTGTTCACCAGCAATTGCGAACTGCCGGCGGCCGCCTGCATTTTCATCGGCAGATCGCCTGGCAATTGAATGTGCGTCCCCGCCGGTGTAATACGCCACCCGTTGGGCAGCGTAACCGCGCCCGTGGAATCGGTGACGTTGGGCAGCCGGCGCTCCAGGCCGCGCTTCGCCGCCACAGCCAGGCCGATGGCCGACAGCAGGGCCAGTAGCAGAATCATTCGCGAACGTTTCATATGCAGGGACCTTGCCCACAATTCTAATCGACCTGCATTACAGGAGAATGTCGTGCGGTGGAAGGAGGCACTGATCCATGTTGAAGTTTTCACGACCACGACCGAACCAGATGCGTGTGAATCTCAAGCTTGCAACCGATTCGTATCCCGTCTGTAATCTGATATTCACGCCTCGCTGATAGCATCGCTGAAAGTTTATGCGACTCTTCTTCCTGTTGGCTCTCTCGGTGCCTCTGTTGGCTCAAAACGAAACCGCCTCGCTGGCGGGGAGGGTCCTCGACCCTTCCGGCCTTGGGGGCCTGGCGCTGAAATCCGGCTGACTCGTGCAGCCACGGGCGCCGTGCGCGAGACCAAGAGCGAATCCAACGGGGAATATCGTTTCGATCTGCTGGATGCAGGCGAATACACCATTCGCGTGACCGCTGCCGGCTTCAAGGCCTTGGAAGATTCCGCGATCCAGTTGCACGTGGCGCAGTCGTCACAATTCGATGTGCCGCTGGCGGTGGGCGCGGTTTCGGAGCAGGTGGTGATTGCGGCCGGCGTTTCCACACTTGAGACTGGGGTCGCTGACTTTCACGAACGGTTACACCGATGCGACCGGCGCGGCGCCCAAGTCCGGCGACCATAGCGGCGATGCGCTGGCCACAGCACTGCTCGGATTGCCGGAAGCGGCCGTACGCACGCTTGGCCCGAATCGCATGGATGGCCACCAGCACATCTACGCGGGCTTCGTGCAGGACGACTTCCGCCTGACGCCGACTCTCACCGTCAACGCGGGGCTGCGATATGAAGTGTCGCCGCCCATGTACGACATTCGCAACCAGATGGCGAGCATCGATTTCAGCACGGCGCCATCGCCCCAAGCCATCTTCGCCGCCAGTGAGCAGGGCGTTTACAGCCCCAAGCTCTTCGTCTGCGGGAAGGATGAATATCCCCAGGGATGCGCTTATACCAATTGGCATAATCTCAGCCCGCGCGTGGGGCTGGCGTGGGCGTTGGGGCCGAAGACCGTGATTCGCGCGGGCGCGGGCATCTATTACGGCACGCAGGACGCGAACACGCTGCTCAAGCTGGCGCAGTCGCTGCCCACTACCTACGCGCAGACCCTGACGTTCAATGCCTACGTGCCCCAAAATCCAGGTTTGAACGTGTTCACGTCCGCCATTGTGGGCACCCAGTCGATTACCGCCGCGGCGCTCGATCTGCATCAGGGCACACCCTATTCGCCGCAATGGAGCTTCAATATTCAGCGCACGCTGGCGCCGCAACTGGTGCTGGAAGTGGGATACCTGGGAACCGATGGAATTCACCTGGAGCAGAATGTGCAAGTCAACAATTCGATGCCGGGTACGGCGGTCAAGCGGCCCTATTTCGGGCTTACGCTGGCGCCGGCAGTGGTTTCCGCGCTGGGATTCCCCGAAACCAGCACCACGGTTCCGGTGACCACCATCAACTATTTCCCTCACTCCGCGCAGAGCAATTATCACGCACTCACTGCCAGACTGGAACGCCGCTTCTACCGCGGTTTTTCGCTGCTGAGCGCCTTCACGTTCTCGAAGGCGATTTCGAACGCTCCGCAATACCGCAACGATGGCGGCATCACCGGCGACGAGAACTCTCCGCCGCAGAACTCATTCGATCTGGCGGCGGATCGCGGCCTGGCCTATTTCAATGCCAAGTTCCGTTGGGTGACCACGGCCGTTTACGATCTGCCGTTCGGCCACGGCCACCGCATGCTCAACCAAGGCGCTGGCCGGGCGATTCTGGGCGGCTGGCAGGTTTCCGGGATTCTGCAACTGCAGACCGGCTACCCCTACACCATCAATTACAAGGGCGACCCAATCAACATCGGCGGTGGCAGCGGCGGCATTTTGGTGCGGCCTAACTATGTGCTGGGCGCGGACGGACGGCCGGTGGATCCGAATCTGCCTTCCAATGTGCACTCCACTTCGGAATGGTTCAACACCGCGGCGTTTGTGCAGCCGATCGCGTCGTTTGGGAACGTCGGGCGCAACACCATGATCGGCGCGGGCCTTTCCAACCTGGATGCCACCATCGCGCGGACGTTCCGCATCCGCGAACGAGCCACGCTGCAATTTCGCGGCGAAGTCTTCAACCTGGCGAACCACCCGAATTTTAATCTGATCGGCCGCGTCGTCAACGACCCTACGTTCGGCATTGTGCAAAACCAGCTTCCGCCGCGGCAGATTCAATTTGGCGTCAAACTCGGCTTTTGATATGTCCGGCGGCACCGTCTTTAACGCCTGCCCGGGTGGCAGACGGCTAGCTGCTGACAACGGGTCTATATTGTCCTACTCGCCTCCAGCAATTCCGGCGCCACCAGGACGAGATTGCCAACCACCTGGCCGCTTTCGAGGAGCACATTGGCCCGCGCCGCTTCGAGTATTGGAAACTCGCCGCTGATGACCGGCCGAATCTTGCCCTCCTGGAGCAGCCGGAAGAGCACCGCCCAATCCTCCTGAAACGCCTTTCGGTTGAAGGGCAGGAACCCTGATGCTCCGTAGGGCTTGAACTTCTTGCCGTTGGGTAGCAGGTTGAGCACGAGTATTTTGGCGAGAGCACGCAGCAAGCCGCGCATGCTCAAGGGATTGCCGTACCCCACCAGCACGCCGCCCCGACGCAACAAAGAGAAGGCGCTTTCGACGTAATCGCCGCCCACGCCGTCGAAGACCGCGTCGAGTCCACCCGGCTCGGCTCGACGAATCACTTCCACGAAATCTTCGGTGCGATAGTCTATCGGTGTTGCCCCGTTTTCGGTCAGAATTGCGTGTTTGCTCTTGGAAGCGATCCCATACATCGTGAGGCCGGCGAGCCTGCCGAGCTGCAAGAACGCCGTCCCGCACCCGCCGCTCGCGCCGATGATGAGCACCTTGTCACCCGCTTTGACTCTCGCGCATCGGTGCAATGCCTGGTAGGCTACGACGTAGTTCAACACCAGAGGGACTGCTTCGGCCGGATTAAGCGACGGAGGAACCGGAATGATCTGGTTTTCACGAAGGTAGACATACTCGGCATAGCCTCCGACTATTAGATACGCCGCCACTTTGGCACCTGGAGCAACCTGCGTAAAGCCGGGGCCGGCCGAATCGGCTATGCCGACGATGGCGTAGCCCGGCACAAAGGGCAACTTGGGTGGGAATGGGCTGAGTCCGTAGCGCGCCTGCACGTCAGGCAGGCAGACACACGAAGCCAGAACTTTGACACGGACTTCCTTTGCCGCTGGATCCCGCAGGTCGCACTCGGTGATCTGGAGGTTCTCGGGTGGGCCTCGTTTGGTGACGACGATACGCTTGTACTTCACCGGTTTCATTTTTGCTTCCGTTGCGCGGAGTCTTGCTCCGACCGGAGCCCTGGCCAAAAGCGCTCCTCGGATGGGTCTTAGCCGAAACCCGTTTCCCGGCCATCTTCGAATGCCACTCAGCCGGACCGGCACCTATCCTTTTCGGCCATGCAGGATCCATCATATTACGCAGCCGCGGGCGTCGCGAGCCGGGACAGCGTTTCACGATAGTTCCAGGACATCCAGTGATTCAGTACCTGGCTCAAGGAAGTCCCATCGCGTGCATGGCGTGGACCCCTCGCGGAATCAGAACAGCAGGCTCAGCGACATTTGCATGAAACGGGGGCTGCCGATGGTGTTCTGGATCACGCCGAACGTGGTTTGCGAAGCAATGGTCTTGATCGTCGGCACACCCTTGCTCACCGAGTACAGGCTGAGATCGTTGTTGGGCGCGTCGAAGCTCGGAGTGTTGGTGAGGTTGAACGCGTCGGCCTGAAAGCGGAGTGTAAATCGCTCGTGGATGCGAACCGCCTTGATGACCGAAAGATCCAGCCGCTTCTGGAATGGAGAACGGAACAGGTTGCGCGCGGTGTTGCCGAAGACGGTTTCCACGTTATCTCCAACCGGCACGCCGTCGGTTCCCCCGGCTATCGTCGGGACGTAAAAGTCCGCCGAGTTCACCAGGGGATTACTGGGGTTGATGCCGGTGGTGCCCTGCAGCTTGGCCTGGCTGACCGTGACGCCCGGGCCGAGCGGCAGTTCGGGGTTGACCAACTCCACGAAGCTGCTGTAATACAATCCGCCCACCGAACCGGAGTAATCATAGATGTCGTACGGCAGTCCGCTTTGGAAGCTGGTGATTCCGCTGAGTGCCCATCCATTTGCCAGCTTGCCCAGCAGCCTGCTGTCTGGAGCCGCGTTGGGAATCTGGTAAAGGACTTGCGCCACGGCGACATGCGGCCGGTCATAAGTGGATGTTCCGTAAGAGGAGCGCACATTCAGGGGGTTGTTTCCCTCGAAGAACAGGCCTAGGTTGCTTTGCTCGTCGAGCGTGTGCGAGTAGGTAAAGGCGGCGGTAATTTGCAGCCCGTGGCTGAGCCGCTGGCGCAGCCCGACTTGCAGGGCATTGTAGTTGGAGATGCCTTCCGCCTCGTAGAGTACGGAGTTATCGGAGAAGCCCAGGAACGGGGTGCGCAAATCGGTGTTGCCGCCGTCGTAGGTCTTCAGCGTCTCCACCGGCACCACGTTGAACCCATACGAGTCCGTCTGGCCATTGATGGGATTGGAAGCGGTGGCGATGCCCGGCTGGTTGAAGGGAATCGGCAGCACCTGGTGACTATTGTGATTGCCCACGTAGCCGAGGCTCATGGTCATGCTGTTGGTGGGTTGCCATTGCAGATCGAAGGTCCAGTTGACACTGTACGGCAGCGTGTTGGCGGCGTCGTAGCCGCCAAACAGGTACGGTGTCGTCCCGGTTGAGAGTTTAGCGTTGTTGGGCAGCAGTGCTGTGAGTGAGGCCACGTTGGTCACCGGGGGCGGCAGGGTGGTTCCGGCGAAAGGCTCGGCAAGCGTGCCGGACGCGGTGGTGCCGACTTGTTGCACGAAAGGCGGCGCCAGGGTCACTCCGAACGGTCCGTTGAACCCGCTGCCGGCCGCCGGAGAAAACTCTGAGAAGTATTCGCCGCGGTCGGAATACATCCCGATCCCTGCTCGCACCACCACGTTCTTCACGTGCGTGGGCGTCCAGGCCACGCCGATGCGTGGCGCTATGTTCCATTGCCGTCCGGTCAAGGTCGAGTCTGAGGTGCCCTTCGTGCCGAGCACGGCGTTATTCCCGGCCACCACAATCCCGCTGTTCACCACAGTATCGGTGGAGGCGTTGTATTGGTACAGATTCGAGTTGAAATTCGTAAGGTTGCCGTACTTTTCCGAAAGCGGGCCGTCGAAATCGTAGCGTACCCCCAAGGTCAGGCTCAGGTTGGATGCCAGCTTGAAGTTGTCCTGAATGAAGGCGCCCACCTGGTCGGCGCGGTAATACCGGTTGGTGGTTCCGGCGAAGTACTTTCCGCCGGTTTCCACCGGCCCGTTGGTCATCAAAGTGGGCCAATCCGGAAACTCGAAGAACCCGATGCTGCCCTCGTTGTCGAGGATGTTCAGTTGCGAATGCGTCCAGTTCGCGCCCACGCGGATGGTGTGCCGGCCGATCACCCAGCTCAAGGTGCTGGAGCCTTCGAAGTTGTTCTGGTACGTTCCTCCATTCGCCAGGTTGTTGTTGTTGCCGATGGTGAGGCTCTTGCCGTTCACGCCGCCGGTCTCATCGGAATGCGCGACCTCGATTGCCGGAAAGCTCGTGCTGCCGAAGGCATCGATGCCGAGGGTCTCGGGATTGAAAGGCTGCTGCGTTGTGGTGTATGTGTACTGGCGCACCGCGCCGGCACGGTTTTCCCAGGTCATATGCGGGCTCAGGATAGTGGTGCTGGAGACTGTCAGCGTGGGCGCTCCGGCCTTGGTCACCTTCGGAAAACCCAGCACCGCGGAGCCGAATGGGCTGGAGGTGGGGTTGTCCTGATAAAAGGCTTTGACGGCAATCCGTTCCCGGTCGTTCACCAGGTAATCCACATCGCCTACACCCTGTCTCTCCTGGAAGGTCGACGGCCCGCTTAGGTTGGCATCGTAACCGAAACTCTTCAGCGTGGCCGCACTGTTGGTAAAAGGAGTGGGAATCATATACTGGCCGCCTACCTTGGCGTTGAACAAATTGAGGGCCGCCTGACTGATGGAGCTGGGAGCTATGGTAACTCCGAAAGATGACAGCGCCATGGCGGCCAAGCCCGTTGCGCTGCGGTCGCTGGTCAAACCGAGCGGCACGGTAAGGGTGCTCTGGCCGGCCAGCGCATCACTGTCATGGATCCCCTGGTAGCCTACAAAGTAAAAGACCTTGTTCTTAATTACTGCCCCGCCGAGGTCGGCGCCATAACGGTCGTAATGCAAGGCGGGACGTTTGTTGTTGGCGGTGTAGGCCGGGCTGGCATTGCGGAAGAACGGAGCCGCATTGAATATGGTGTTTTCCAGGTGGTCGTAGAGCTGGCCGTGCAGGCTGTTGGTTCCCGAGCGCGTGATGGTCTCGATCTGCGCTCCTGACTTACCGCCCTGCGACACGTCATACCCTCCCGCGTTGACGCGCAGTTCCTGCATGAACTCGGGAGCCGGAGTCGGCAGGCCCTGCCCGATCGCATCGTACACCGAACCGCTGGTCTGTACGCTGTTATCGGACTGGAAGGTCTCGCCGGTGTTCAGCGTAAACCGGGTGGAGGCTACCCCGCTGGTGGATTTCCCGTTGAACAGGTTGTCGGCGCTGGCTCCGTTGATGGAAAAGCTATTGCTGGAATCGCGCTGTCCGTTGGCCCAGATGGCCTGGTTGCCCAGACCGGCATTGCTGCCGGAGCCATTCAGGAAGTCGGCGCTCAGACCCGGGCTCATAATGGCGAGTTGCGTAAAACTCCCCGTGCCGAGGGGCGAGTTGATGATCGTCTCCGAATCCAGCACGTACCCGGTAGTGGTGTCGGTCTGGTTCATCAGCGGCGTCGCCGTAACTTCCACCGTGGTTGCCACCGCTCCCACTTCCATCTTCCCGTCGACCGTCGTGGTGCGGTCGCCCTGCACCAGAATCGACGTGTGGGATTCGGTCTTAAATCCGTCCTTGCTGAAAGTCACGCTGTAGCTGCCAATCGGCAGGTTGGGAGCCTGGTACGAACCATTGGCCGATGAGACCGCCTTGACCTGTAAGTTCGTGTCCTGGTCCTTGACGGTGACCAGCACGCCCACAACCGCCGCGCCGCTCGAATCGGTCACCGTGCCGACGATGGTGCCAAGCAATTGTTGAGCGCGCAACGGCACAGGGCCGGCTACCGCGAAAGACAGTAGCAGCAAAGAGATAGCTTTAGACGCGAAACGCATATGCAGACCTCCAAGGGTGAATTAAGAAGGGACAGAATAGCAAGGCAGGTTTACGGTTTCGTTAGAGCCAGACTTCAGTTGCGTGAATTCACAATTTCTCCACAGGTTTCAACGAAGGCGGACCGGAAGCGGGATGTCATAGGCCCCATTTGGCTTCAACTCTGGCGGCGGTGAGGATCTGCCGGAGAAATCCAGGAGAAGTGCCGCCACAACTCCTCGGCCTGTCCCGGCAGGCGGACGGCGCGCCGAATCTTTATGGCGTTTTCACGGGCGCGTAACCAAGCCGGTGCGATCTTCATTGCATGGACACCTCTGTGCGAATTCCGCCCTGCATGTGTTCGCACACGTTCCTTCCGGCAAATCGGTCCGAGCCTTCAGCCGTCTTCTCAAGCGGTCTCGCCAACACCAGGGTCCGGACCGTAACCCCACCGGGTTGTGAGCCGCTACTTTCGGAGGGGGTAGCGGCTCTCCCGGCGGAGTGCCAGTTGGGCGCCCGTAGTGCTTTCGCCGCGGAAAGGTTCATCTCTGCCCGTTGTCGCATCACCCCGGCTGCGGCTCTGGAGCGGAGGATGGGCCGTGCGGAAGCCCAGGCGTCCGATGATTCCGACCGCCGGGCGGGCGAATGATCGCGGCTCAACACGCAGCCGGCCGGCCTCGCTTCTCCGGGCCCGGGCGCCGCGTCAAGCGCTGGTGGAGGCGCGGTTTCGCGAAGCCACTGGCCGCGAGGTGAATCCTCCCAACGAGCGCTCGAACCATCCTCTCCCAGCAAACACACTGAGCCTATTGAAATCCAACTCAAGAACTAACGGTGAAACACTTTCGTTGTGGGGACTGCTTTTGGAGACATCCTGCATCCAAGGCGGGTTGTACGGAACCTGCATCTGCTTGGCTTCGGGCCACCGGCAGATGAGACGGCCTCCCTCTGTTCGCCATGAGCTCCCTATTGCACGCACGCACGCCTCCTTTAGGTTCGCAACCACCCCAAGATCAGACTACGCCGAATCGCGTGCATTGTCTATGACTCCATCCTGGGTTGCTAGAGCGGCCGAAACGCAACAACGGCGCGCGGGGCTGGCGTCTTGCCGAAGGCGCAGCCGAGTGCACGCGATTCTGAATATCATCCGCAAAACGACGCACACTTCCCCGGTACTAATCGGCCCGCAGTCGGTGCACGCTTCCTAGATCGCCGTTTGGGGCCAGCTTTCGAGTAGCCGGCTACTCGCCCGGAGCGATGCTCCCGCCTTAAAGACCGGCAATCTTCAACACAAGATTCCATGCCTTCCGGATGGCGGGGCTTGGTTTGGTGCAGGTGCGTTAAGGACTCTTTGTCTGCTCCACGGAGGCGTTGATCAGGAACCGCAGAATCTTCGGCCAGCTATCGGCCTGCGCCAGAGCTGTACTTTCGGATGTGCCCCCAATCATGAGCTTCATCTTTTGCCTCTCTCCCGCAGTTGGGAGATACTCGCAGGGAATCCAATGACCGGCTCCGTCGTAGGACAGATGTTGATCTGCGTAGGGGTGCCCGTGCCGCCGGAGCCTTTCCATCAGCCGGGTGGCCATCATGGACGACGGCCATATCTGATCGTCTTTTCCCGACAGTAGCCAAACAGGCCCGTGAATGCTTTCGACCGGGATCTCGGCACTGGCCGTATCGCCGAAGGTTTTCAAATCATGCAGGAACAGCGGAGTCTGCCGCACCGGATCTCCCGCTACAGCATCCCACAAATACTGCATAGCAAACCACCAAGGGATGCGGATGGGAATGTAGGTCAGCGGCTTGCCTCGCCAGGTCCGACCGGTCCCCCGGGAAGTTGCCTCGCTGTAGCGCCTTCCCATCGAACATAGCTTGGGGATCGTGCAACAACGGCCGACACATTGGAGTACGTCGCGGCGAACTGCAGAGCCGCTTCCGCACCCCGAGATACACCAAACGCTGCAACAAAATGCGAATCTGTCTCGGGGCGTGTGCGCATCCAATCGAGCGCTTTTCCGAAGTAATCAATCGGGATGTTCTGAAGCGTTGGCGGGAGGCCCTTGGCGCCGAAATATCCCAGAGACATAGATGTAAACCCGCGGGACGCCAAGAGCACGGTCGCGTCGATCAGACCGGCTCCTCCCTCGGAACCGCCAAGAACTATGACGCCCGGATGCCGGTGGCCATCTCCCGGATCGCATAAGACGCCGTCAATCCCATCCTCTGCGATTACGCCACAGCGAATTCCCGGCTTGGCAAAGCGGCGTTCAATCACTAGCGACCCGAGCGGCTGGCCTGCATCGGCGACCTCAATTTCGGCAACGATGGGCTGGAACCAGTCCGTGATCGCGAAGAACGCACGATCCCCGCTCTTCGCATCCGCGTCGGGCTTCATCGACCAGAAGAGTCCCATTCCGTCTACGCCCCGGTAGGCGCCGGAAACCGGAGCTTGCGTCTGAAGGTCAATCGCACCGTGTGGCCCGGTGTTGAAAATGGCCTCGCTCCGCCACCAGTGCTGGTCCTGCGCCTTCGACTTGGCCTTGACGGCAATCAACCGGTTCGGTGGTAGCCCTGACACTGAGATGCTGACCCGGTCATCCATCAACGGCTGTGCGGGGGCGGTCACGAACGAGGCACGTGAGCCTTGATTGGCCGCTGCAATGTGCGCATACAAGAGAAGCGGCAGACTGCTCAAATACTTGATCGCGGACCGTCTCATAGGGTCTGGGAACCTACCATAGTAGTTGAATTGGACGATCTTAAGCAGGTGCAGTAAAAGACGGTGAGCCAATGGGGCAGCCACTACGGAAGACAGTCTGAACAACCTCTTGAGACAGCTTCCGCGATGGATGTAAGAAGAGGCGAGTGTTCAGCCATACCTGCCAACCCAATCGTCCGGGCGATTGTCCCCGAGTCACTGTGGGCTGTGTGGTCAGGATTCCCGGATCGCCATTTCTGATCCGCCAGTGGCACAAGTCCGACATGGGGCCTCTCCGGCCATCTGCACGGCGCCTGCTGAAATACGCGGAAAACGGCCTCTGGCTAAGTCAGATCGCAGGGACCTTATCCGGCGTTCCTCCGGACGGCCAAACGCCGAAGGGCCTGGCCGCCCCGCGCCCAGGCAGCTACAATCAAGGCTCGGTAGTGACGGGAATAGCCGCTGTCAGGCGCATGCGCCGAGGTTCACTGTGGCTTGGGGCGTCGTTCAAACTGAACGAGGAGTAGTTATGGAGAATGGTGGTGTTTCGGCGCTACTCACGGCGTCAGAAGTGGCCCGTGCTATTCGAACAGGTCACCTGTCCGCAACTGAAATTGTCGAAGCGCAACTTGATCGCATCGAGAAGTTCAACCCGGCATTGAATGCAATCGTCACGCTCGACGCCGACAACGCGCGCTGCCGCGCGCGCGAGGCTGACCGTGCCCTCGCAGCCGGGAAGACGTGGGGACCGCTTCACGGGGTTCCCATCACCCTCAAGGACTCGTTTGACACTGCAGGACTCCGTACTACTAGCGGCTATCGACCGTTCCGTGGCCGTGTCCCAGTCGAAGACGCGACACCCGTGGCTCGGCTGCGCGAAGCGGGTGCAATCATTCTCGGTAAGACCAATCTGCCGACCTTGACAAATGGCCTCCAGACGAACAACGCCCTATTCGGTCGCACGAACAACCCGTGGGATCTGCGGAGGACACCAGGTGGCAGTTCCGGCGGGGCGGGCGCGGCTATATCTGCCGGTTTGTCATTTCTTGAATTGGGTAGTGACATCGGCGGCTCAATTCGGATTCCGGCGCACTTCTGTGGTGTGTACGGTCTCAAAGCAACGGCGGGTCGAATCGCGGCCAAAGGGCATGTCCATGTCGCGAGCGCAAGGCGCCAACCGACGCCACCTGGCTGCGAAGCATTGTTTGAGCTCGCGTCTTTTGGCCCGATCGCAAGGTCAATTGAAGATCTTGAACTTGTGCTGCCGGTCATCAGCGAGCCGGGTACGCCGCCCCTCACCCTGCCCCCGCGAAGGGCGTTGTCGGAGCTACGCGTTGCCTGGACCGACGACTTTGGCGGAGCACCTCTGGACCGCGGCTCGCGGCGCCTGATGCAGAGCTTCGTAGGTTCCTTGTCACGGCATGGATGCCACGTCGAACGATGTGGCGGTGCAGTGGATTTTGTCGAAGCGTGGCGAATTTCGGGAATCTGCAGCGCCGCGGTCAACACCCTCTTTCAGCCCTTGCCGATGCGTTGGGTCCGGCGCGCCGTCTCCCCACTTCTCCACCGGTTCGGCCCTCAACATTCCTTGGTGCGTGGCCTATTTACGGGGCTGGCCCTCTATCAGGCATGCCTGCGTCGTGCCCTCGAACAACGGATACGGATCATAGAAACGTTGGAGAAGTTTCTCGGTAAGTGGGATTGTTGGATTTGTCCGGCTTCTCCAACGCCGGCCTTCACTCACCGGTCCGCGAGGGCACCGATCGACGTTGACAATCACTCCTTGTCCCAGCTCGAAGCGAATCTTTATACCATAATTTTCAACATGACAGGCCATCCGGTTGTGACGATGCCCATCGGTTTGTCACCCGAGGGCCTGCCAATCGGTGTCCAGGTTATCGGAAGCCGCTGGCAGGAAATGGCCCTTTTGAATGCGACGCATGAAATTGCATCAGTCACAGCCGGCTGCCAGCGTCCACCAGGCTACTAATACCTTCGTTTATGTCGAAGATTCGATCCTGCCTAGTCGCCCAGCGTTTAACGACGATTACGAAGCACCGTCGATCGCTCCGGTCGGAATGCGGGCCAACCGGAAGTTCTGCAAGGCGGTCAAGTTGACGGACGTCATTCCGCGCGGAAGTGGAAGCCTAAAAGCCCAGGAAGTCGCGTTGGGAGGAACCTACGCGACCGGGAGATGCCGCAGCATCGCGATCTCCTCGAACGCCGTTCCGAGGGCTTTCCGGTCCGGCGCGCACTTCGACGATATGGCCACTCGGCCAAGTATTTGGCAACTATTGAGCGATACTATTCCGCAGTGCACTGGAGTAGACTGAGATCGTTTAGAGCGACGACTTTCAGCACCCTGCTTTAGACGCCGTTCCCTTTTCTGAAGAGAGGTCGCCATGGCCAACCCAACTCGCGCCAAGCTAATCTTCAAACTAATCGCCGCCGTCACCGCGCGGACCACCGTCTTGGGGGCACTGCTGTTTTTTTCCGCGGGAACACTGACGTGGTGGCGGGGGTGGGTTTTCCTCGCCGTGATGTTCGCCGCGACGGCGACCATGATGCTCGGCGTGAACCAGGACTTGGTCGCCGAACGCCTCAAGGGGCCGTTCCAAAGAGGGTCGCGGTCCGACAAGATCCTGGCCGTCGCGTTGATCCCCGCGATGGCCGGGCAGTTCGTCTTCATTGGGTTGGATGTGTCCCGGCTACACTTGCTGGGGAAGCCGAACGTGATGGTTTCGTCGTTGGGCCTCGCCCTCTGCATCGCGGGGTTCTGGATCATGCACGTCGGCATGCGCGAGAACGCCTTCGCCACGGCGGTCGTCAGGCATCAAGA
>Ga0181524_10004211_pt1 | contig 13456 bp, 6 predicted proteins | sample PEATcosm2014_Bin_34_FD_119761 | JGI IMG/M metagenome (GOLD analysis project Ga0181524, IMG submission 119761) | Peatland microbial communities from MTU Mesocosm Facility, Houghton, MI, USA - PEATcosm2014_Bin05_60_metaG | ecosystem: Environmental > Terrestrial > Soil > Wetlands > Peat | place...
ACAGCCAATTGACGGATATGGCCTGTTTTTGCATCGGAACCTGAATGAGTGCTCGTTTTCATGCATAATTATTTACACTATTCCGGCAAAAATGCACCATAATTATTGCACTGAGTAGTAATTGAAAATATAGGTGCTTGTCAATAAAAATTTATGCGGGAAACTAACTGCCTCCAGGGGACCAGAGAAAAAGCGGAAACTTCAAGATAAGATCATTCCGAGCTAAAATCTCAAACCAGACCCCGAGTATTGAAAGGAAATCTGCCGCGATCTGCTATATCTCCACAGTTCACACCCGGCTTGTTGAGTGCTGATATACTCATCATGCTGTCTCTCAGAGCCTGGTGGAGGGAGTGGAGGGTTGCACTCTCTGCGTCTGGAGGCACGGCTCACGGGCCTGAAAAGCCCCGATGCCCTCCGACCCCTACACCACCCTTGGCAGGGTCCGTTCGATCGTTTTGACGCCTGCCTCCCGCGTGTTCAATCGCGGGGAGGCCATCCCAGAGATCGGCCTGAGCCTCTTTTCCTGCCAGGGCGATCCAGTCGCGCCGAGCAAGGTCCGCCAAGACCAACCTCACAACATAGCGATCATCGTCCTGGGCGCGAGGGAAGCCATGGGGCTGCGGCTACGGTCTGGACAGGGGTAGGCAAAGGGGGAGGCAGGCGGCCTGGTCGGTGAGGTGGAGGCTGCCCTGGTCTGGACGGCCTGAGACGGCCCAGAATGAATGATAAGGACCTACCCCTTACCTAACCTTCCCTCGGGGAGATCATACGGAAATGACCACCTAAGCAGGGCTCTGTGCCGAAATTGGGGGCACTCTGGAAGGAAGTATCACCCCCACGGGGGCGGGGGATGGGAGCTACGGATGGTTCCTTTCAAGGAACTCTCAGCATCACCCCCACGGGCGCGGGGCGGGGAGGAACAGCCGATAGTCGCTGTTTGAACAGCGACATCACCCTCACGGGGGTGGGGGATGGGACAGGGGGAAGTTTACCGTGGCACCACGACGCCACCGGCGCGGGGACGGGCGGCCTACTGCGCCCCCACCACCACGGGCTGAAGGATGAAGCCAGACTGGGCTCCTGGACCGCGGATTTAGCCTGAAAAGCCTGGTGGACGCGGTTTTGAGAAAAACCGGCTGCATGAGATGCCCCAGGACGCGCGATAAGCCCGGCCCCCTGACTTAAGGGGGGGGTGCTGTTCCCCCTTGGAATGAAAAATTGAAAAAATTTCCGTGGCAATCATATTGACCAGGGGGGACGGGACTCCAATCCCCGGGGTTGGATTCCGGGGGCGAAAAATCTTAAGGCTGGCGGTGGCGCTGGAGGCGGGGCAGCGGCGAGCGGCTGGCGCATGGTGAACGCTGCACTATCCCTAAATTTTAATGACTATTTTTGCCCTTTTCCAGATTTCCCCCAAGCCCCCTGATCAGCGACAGTTAAAATTCCCGGCCTTCAAACCTCTGCAAATGGACCTAAAAAAATTTCCGGCCATAAATTAACCGGCACATACTTCAGAAAAAGTGGCATAATGCGTTTGAGTGAGGCCCGATGAATCCCCTGGAAACCTATCTTAAAGCTAATTACCTATATGGCATGGGGTGTTAACCCTAGGGGCTAACTCAAGCGTTGCTTTATCCCCCCCGATGGAGGCTCCATCAAATGTGGCTGGGCCTCTCAGCAACTATAGTTTCACAAAGCCCTCCTGGAGCAAGTTCTTGGCAGGGAAATAGGCCAGTAGCCGCACATAGTGACGTCCCGCCGTGGCATCTTCCTGGGTCCCCACATAAGTGCACGAGGGCGCCGAGTCTATCCAGGTGCCACAGTTGGCATAAATCGAACGACAAGGGAGGTCAAGCTGGATAATTTGCACATCTGGGGCTGCTGCCAGGAAATAGTGCGGTATCAGGACGGGCTTATGGGTATGTCCGAAAATGACGATATTTTGGTTTGAGCCGAAAAGAGAAAAGTAAACGTAATCTGCCGCCGGAGAGAGATCTCCGACCCCGCCTCCGATCAGTACTAGTTACCAATCAAGGTCATGTCGGTTCTGCTTCCAATAAGCAATAAGCTGTGAATAAAGCGAACCGATAGCCCCGACGGTTCCAGGGAAACTACCGATTCCGTTCATATTGATAGGGTCAGCCTCATTCAGTCCGGCGTCCTGTGCCACTGCATTAAATACGTCTTTGATGAAATTTGGGCTGTCCAAATATTGCCGGACAAATTTTTCCAGAATGTCATGGACATCTTCCTTAGTCCCGGTCTTGAAGACTTTGTAGGCCACTAGGCGGGAAATAAAATACCCAATGGGAAGAAGAGACCACCCGGTGGCATCCGGTTAGCTTGGCAACCTTAACCACTATCCTTTAAGAAGGTTCAGATCATTGAAAAACCGCCATCTCTTTTCCTGCAATAGGCCCTATCTCATGTCCTCCATTAACCCAGGATCCGGTTCGGTTGCTATACTCCTCCTTTTAGGGAATATTATTCCAAATATGCGTGGAATAGAGAATCGGGACGTGATCCACAATTGCCTCTGGAATAAGGGCATCAAAACAAGCTGCCAAGAAGGACAAAGTCTTTCCGGTCTCCCAACTATCGGGGTTGTCTTGGATTAGGCCCTCGCCGTCGATATACTTCAAGTCGCCCACATGCCGATAGACCAGGGGCGGCGGCACTCGGGTCACAATATCGTTGTGGTTCTGAAAACGATACGCTGGGACCAAGAAGGCCTTCTGGAAGTCGAGATCCCCAACCCGAGGCGATCCATAGGTGTACAGGGCGCGGAGCTTGCCATAATATCGTTGGGCCGCCACGGTCGCCAGCCCAGCACCCAGGCTATGGCCGCTAAACCAGACACTGCGGCGTGAATTCTCTTTACTCCTGAGGTGATCGAGAAGACCTTTCTGCTCCCAGACCTCATCCAAGGCCTCTTGGAAGCCCCGGTGGACTTTCCCACCTTGCCCCGACTCTACCAGCGCAATATCGGCGTCGGCTTCCAAGTCCGCAATAATATTGTGGTAATCAGATCTATCCGGCCGTCTGCGGATCTCGGTGCCTCGAAACACCAGGATAAGGAAATCGTCGTTATTAGCCACGTAGCATTGGGTGCTGTTGCCACTGAAAAACTTGATTTCCTTAAAGCCGGCACACTGAAATTTTTCCCCGGCAAAATCTTCCTCGGCATAAGCCAGGGTGGAGGCTTCTATAAGCCACCAGGCATTGACCATATCGAAGGCGTCGGCGTGGGGCCGGAAAGGATATGCGTCTATCCCCTGGAAATAAGGGTAATCCGGATAGGGCGGGGCGATCTTATCCCAGGTGATTTCCGGGAGTACCTCCCGGACCGCGCGTTTGACTGTTGGCATAGCGTCTCCTGAAAGGGTTGGCGAAAATTCTGGCCTCCCCAGAAAACTTTTGTTGCTCACCCCTTAAACCATCATATCTCTATCTCTTCGTAAAAAAATCTTTTAAACGGAGCTATGATCTTTCTCATGAGCAACGCCGCCCGGCCCCTCCAATTAAAGGCGAAGTATGGATCCATGTCCGTCAGCACCCCGAACCACCAATTACTGAAGGCATAGGCTTTTTCAATCATGTCCAGGGAGTCAACAACACTCTGGTCAACATTCTCCCAAGGGTCATAACAGGATTGGTCCCACCCGGGTTTAATATCCGGTTTGCCCCAGGTCGCCATCGCCAGAGGGAGAAACTGCCCCACCTTGGGGTCATCCGGGTCGAGCCCCATCTTTTTGGCTCCCACCCAATCCACTGCGACAAGACTTTTGCCGCCAATGATGGTCTTGGTTAGCTTGGGCTCCGGACATTCAATCACCCCAAACTGGCCGTCGGCGCTGGTAAAGGCATCTATCAGCCCAAAATGGACCGGGAAGTGAGTCAGGGCCGCGATGGTGGGCCAACTATAGTCCCGCTTGTTGTGGTACTCTTTCAATTTATTCTGCAAGGGCAGTGTGCCGTAGACATTCTTCAAGGTAAGTGTATAGTTGCAGAAGCAATGGGTCTTATTTTTGGCAAAGGAGATCCTGAAATCGGCGTCCCGCCAGGTGGGACCGACAAAGTGCCGCCCCAATTTGCGGCAGTAACCAAAAGGGTCTTGCGCCACCGGGATGTCACCGTAATCATAAGGGACCATCTCCTTCGTCAAATCCACCATGCGGTATTTCTTATCCGGGGCGTATCCATCCTTATCCACGGGGTAGCCCACGTAGCGGCCCACGCTGAGCACATCCCTATTCTGGTAGTAGTTCCCGTAGGTGCTCTGCGCCTCGACCAGCGTAATATTGGTGAATCCCAGGTCGTAGATCCTATCAACGAGGGCCTCCACCAGTTCCGGGTCGGTATAGGTGGAGATATCTTTGCGGGAATGCATGAACATAAAGTTGGGCTTAATCACCACCTTGAAGTTTTTCTTGTTGGACTTCCCGGTCTCCTGGAACCGCTTATTCAGGAGGTCAAAAAAATGGGTGGTCTCCAAAACCTGGTCCAACAGCGCCAGTTTATCCGCGCCTTTGAAGGCCGCCACGTTGGTTGGGCCGTTTTTAGCGGGCTGGAGAGGTTTAACCCCCCCGGCCCCCGTAGTTTGCGCCTTCAGAAAGGCCTGGTTGGCTCTGAGAAAAAAGTATAATGTTATCCAGAAGATAGAGCCGTCCACCAGAAAGATGACCAGAGAGGCAAAATACTTGGGATGGTGAAAAAGAAAGAAACCTAAGGATGACAGGGAGGAGGCGGCCTTGGCCACCAGCAGCGCGATAACGAAACCCTTATTCTTTCTGACATGGTGCTGGGCCATGCAGCAGAGGACGGTGATGGTCATCATCATGGAGAAGGCCAGGGATAGCCAAAATTCTCCATCTGCATTCGGTATTTTTTGTCCCAGGCTGGGAATGAGATTGGCGTAAACGGCGAAATGGTTGATAAGCCGCAGGATAGCTCTGGGGAACACCGCAAAGGCCAGGCCGGCTACCAGATAGGTAATGGCGCTGAGCCGGAGAAACAGCCGAAAATGGCATTCTTCTTTGGTTAAGTGCATGGTTGATTCTCCTCTTAGGTGGGGAGCCGTAGTGTGGCCATGGCCTTTAAGCGCCTGGCTGCCGCTCGGTTCGACGCTCTCCCTCCCTGCATCAAAGACCGAAAAGGTGTAATGGTCCAGGGGTTCACGCGCCAGAAATGCCGCCAGGGCAAACTGGGTAAAAATTTCCAGGGGCCAGCATCCCAGGATCAGGAAAAGTGGGGGGAAGTTGGGGTTGTGTGCAAATTCCCAGATTCGGTGCCCCACTCCCAGGCACCCGCTGGACCCCACAAACTCGCTGGGAAAGCCAATAATCCAGGTGGTGATGAGCAGGCCCAAAAAAACCGGCAAGTCCATGCGTACGGCCGTCACCAGGGTTACCAGGAAAAGGACCGCATAAAGGCCCCAAAACCAGCGTCCCGCCCCACCCCAATAATCTCCCAAAGTTAAAGGAATGATGGCGAAGACGAGAACCACGATGATGGGATTGAGGAGGTTCCATCGCCTGGGCAGGTTGGTGGTCAGCTTTTTTACCAATCGGATGACGACCCGCACCGCCAGCCAAAAGACCGTCATGCCTCCCATGACCCAGGCCCAAACCCCGAAGTTGTAAGAATAGGGTCCATGAGGGCTATGGTATTCCCACATCCCGGACCGGATGCCGATGGTCTCCTTGATATATTCGATGATAAAGATTGCCAGCATCATGGCGAGCAGGCGTCTGGTGGAGACCTTGAGCGCCAGCCAGATGGAGATGGCGAAGCCGGTGATGAGGAAAAGCCAGAAGAGCACCGCGATCATGGGTAGGTACCCTTCTTGAAAGGCGGTGAAGAGGGTGATGATTATAAAAAGTGCGACCAGCAAAAGGTTTTCAGGCCAATTGTTATCCATCTCACTTCCCTCCATGCTTTGACCCCTGTGCCGGCGAGTGGCAGGCAGGCAATTCGACACCCTAAGGTTTGACCGATTTACCCAGGTACGCGTCACGGTTCGGCGTTGAGATGTAGTTACTCCTGACCACGCGATTTTTTCTAAATGGCCCTCCTGAATGGTTTAAACCTGCCAGATCATGGCAAAGTTATATAAAAAAATCTGTAACAGCCACCCGGGAAAATCTGGAGGCCCTTTCGCTCCGGTTCCAGGAGCTGGGTGTCAGGAAGTGTGCCTTGCTCCCCTATAATCCCACCTGGTTTCACAAAGCGGCAAGTATAGGAAAGCCCATTGATGCCCGGTTATCCCCCGTTTAGGACCCGCCCATTGCTAAACCGGGCTGAAGATACTGGTTTTCAGGTTCTGGGCCCTGACACTGACTTCCTGGGCCACGGTCTGGGAGAAATCATTCCATAGATCAGGTTTCCGGCTGACCAAGTCAGCGATCCGTTTCTGAAGATCTCCCGGAGAATCGCCTTGATGTAAGGCCTCCTGGACGCTTACCGTATAATTATCAGATCTGGGTGGGGTTGACCCGGGGAGAGATTCAGCAAACCATTACAGGCTGGCGGCCGCAAAATTTTAGATTGCCCTGGAGGGCCAAACCTGTCGGCAAGGTCCGACTGATTTTCTCCTGCTGCAGAAAATTCACCCAAGAAAATTGACCCTACTTTGATTCCGCTTGTAAGAAGACCGTTACGCCGGTGCCTTGGTGAGGTTCGCTTTTTACTCTGATCTCCCCCTGGTGTGCCTTGACAATTGTCTGGGAAATGGATAGTCCCAGCCCGCTGCCCTTGGGCTTGGTGGAATAGAAGGGCTGGAAGATCTTATCTATGATGCCGGGAGGAATCCCTTCACCGCTATCGCTGATCCGCACCAACACCCTTTCGTTATCCCGTCCGCTGGTAAATGTCAAGGTACCCCCGGCCGGCATCGCCTCGATGCCATTCTTGGCAATATTCAAAAGCACCTGGCGCAAAAGAAGCGGGTCGAACTGAACCTGAGGGAGGTTGGGGTCCAAATTCACCGCTAACTTTATGCGGTTTTCCTGCAGACTTGGTTCCAATTTGAGGCACATTTCCCGAATCAGGGAGTTGAGATCTATGGGACACTTTCTGGGCTCCGATAACTTCACGAAACTTCCTACCTCGGCCAAAAATTCCTCCAAACGTCGAATTTCCTCGACGATGATCCGGAGTTTTTCGACGCTCTTGCGCGGGTCTTCTCCTGAAGCCTTCAAAACCTGACGGGCAAACCCACCGATAACCATCAAAGGGTTTTTTACCTCGTGGCTGATATGGGCCGCCATTTGGCCTAGGGCAGCCAGGCGCTCCGACTGCATGAGCTTATCTTGCAGTTGTTTGCGCTCTCGAAGGTCCCGGAAAAATCCCACCGTGGTAACCTCATGACCGTTTCCATAAATAAGACTAGCAGAAAGTTCGACGGGAATTTGCTCTCCGGTTTTGCTCAGTCCCATAGTCTCAAAATGGATCAAGCGCCCCGTGCCCCCATACTCCGGGCTGTATATTTTTGCCCTGACCTCTTGGGCTACCCCGGGAGGATATAGTTGACCTACCATAATCTTGCCAATCACCTCATCTTTTCGATAGCCCAGGATCCTTTCGGCCCCTTCATTAAAAATGATAATGTTGCCGTGCTGGTCATTAGCAATGATGCCATCGTTGGAGGTCTGGATCAACTTGGTCTGAAATTGGTGCATCCGCTGGATTTCTGCTGCCAGCGTCTGTTTTTCCTCACATATATTGGCATTACGGATGGCAAAGGCGATTTCCTCGGCAATCGATTGAAGCAGAAGGCGGTCGTCTTCATAAAATGGCTCGCCGCCAGCCTTGTTCAGGACTTCCAAGATGCCAATCTTTTCATCCCCGGCCACCAAGGGAATGGCCACCAGGTTTCTGGTCTGAAAACCCGAGACAGAATCAAACTTGCCATAAAACCGCGGGTCTTGCTGCACATCATTGAAGATTGCGGATTTTTGCGTTTGAAAGACATAACCTGCCAGGCCCTGATTAACGGGAAATGTGACATTCAACAGGGCTGGTTTGGCAGGTCCTTCCACCCCGAAAAATCGAAAGTTCTTCTTCTCCGAATCAAGGAGTAGCACTGAGGCTGCTTCTGCGGAAACGGCTTCTATACTGGAGTACAAAACGGCCTCGATAACTTTACGGAGGTTCAAGGTCTGAGCGATTTTTGAGCTCACTGCGACGTACGTATCGAGGTGAGCGATCTTTTTGTCATACGCCAACCGGTCAAGAACTTGGCCAATGAAATAGGCAAGCAAGCCGGTAATCTTTCGCATGAGAATTTGCCGGGGCGGCTTTTCAGGCGCAGCCATCACTAAACTTAAAAACCCCAGCTTTTTCGTTTTGCGCTCCAGAGAAAAAAGGACAAGATAGGCAGCTTCTTGGGGAGATAAAGTTACGATTATGGGAGGGGAATCGTCCTGGATCGGATTTTGCTGGAATTCCTCGGTGCAAATTCTCTTTATCAAGGGCAGGCTGTTGGATTGAATCCCCTCTTGGAAGAGGGAGTGAAAGGGGGGTTTGGGTTCTTCAAGGCAAAGGATGGCACCAGTCGCTCCCACCACCCTCATCAACAGGGGAAGCACTCCCTGGGCCAGCCCTTCAAGGTCTTCAGCATGTACCGCTATTTCAGTAAGTTCTAAGAGATGCGCTTCTTCCTCAGCGGAAATATGATCCCGGGATTCACGGTCAGACATAGCACACCTCTAAAATTAAGTAAGTTCTTATCCTAGATTATGCGGCAACTTAACTGCGTATGTCTCAGAGCAGTGCCCGGAACATCTTTTCCCGAGGTTAATCACGAAAACGACCCTCTTATCGAGGGCAACCCTTCTCGTGGGAAGAACGTTAGCACAAATTGGGGCGTAAAGTCAATTTTCCCCAGATTTCGGGCACATCAATCCCTCGGTAACCATATGCTATCTGGCTGGGAAGCCTAAAGACCTCAGGCCAGCACTGATCGGTAGTGGTGTGCCAGATGAAAGGCGGAGGCCACATGGACATACCAATTTCCGCAATCTTCTTCCCCAAGTTCCCTTAGCTGACTGCGATTTTGGGATGGGGAACCCACTGCTCTTTTCAGAATGTTCTAACCTTGACTTTGTCATTCCCGTACCTAAATTAACGACAGCGGTCACAAAGCCGAAACCATCCAGGGGAATATCTTCTTCTTACACTCTTTTTTGGTCGGAGCAGGACGAATCCTCCCATCTCCGGTAGCATCTTCGCATTCCCATGAGGCTCCGTTGGATTTAACCGTAAAATTTTTTCATTAATTGAAAGGAGATGGTCATGAACAGAACCTATGCTACTGAGCGCAAGCTGGCCGGGAAGGAAGGCCGACAAATCGAGGCGCGATTGATCGGGGCGCAACGGCTCATGCTTGTGGGATATTGGGAATGGAACCTGGAGACCAAAAAGTATGGCTGGTGCGATGAGATGTATCGGATTTTTAATTTAAAGCCCCAACAATTTCCCCTGAAGAGTGGCACCTTTTTCAATCAGGTTCACCACGAAGATAGGGGAAAGGTTGTCAAAGCTCTTGGTAAGGCTCTGGTGGGTGTGCAGCCTTACAATATTGAGCATCGCATCCTATGGCCCGATGGCTCGGTACGTTTCGTTCATGGGAAGGCTGAGGTAACTTTCGATAAAGCGGGCAGACCGATTTCCATTTGGGGAACCGTTCAGGACATTACCGATAAGCGGGAGGGTAGGGAGCTTTAATCATGTGGACATAAACGGCTTGATAAAATCTGCCACCTCCCCTTCCCCTTTATAGACTCCATATTGGCCTTTACCAGGGACTCGCTGGTAACATCCCCTGATATTGGAAGGAATATGACTAATAACAGTGGACTGCCAGTGGATGCAGGTTCTGGAGATAGGCAACCCCTGGCAACACTCTTTCCGGGTAGCTCATTTAAAGGATTCGATGGTGAGGAAGGTATTTCCACCGGTCAGGTACTTTTGCCCGGTAACGGTGATTTCTTCGCCACACTTGTTGATGACCCCAGCGGGGATAGGGGTTTAATTTTTGTTGGGCAGCAGGACATAAACCTGGTTCGTCCCTTTTTCCAACAGCCCCACAGGGATCCCCTTTTGGGCGCAGGCTATGGCACATGCTTTATGGCCCATACCCCTGGCGTCCCTCCCCCCATCACCTGGGCATTATCTCGCCCTTTTGCCATCTCCCGTTTCTCCTTGGTCACGCATTATCCCCCAATCGCGTGTCCAAGGAAACCGGATCCACCTCAAATTTTCTTCTCCGGCCCTCATGGCGGTGGTTACCTGGCGCCTGGGGCGTGACGCGGTCATTGATCTTCCCACTGCTCTGTTGGGTTTAGGAAGCGCCGTTCTGCTGGTTCGCTTCCGCCTTAACTCCTTGTGGATTGTGCTTGGCGGGGTACTTATTGGGTTGCTAGTTTATGCGATAAAGAATTAGACCGGAAAATCCCGCAACATCTGAAAAAGCTGTTCCTGCCGCTTTCGCCGATGCTTCCCCTTGCCAGCACTTACTACGGCCTGCGGCGAAAATTTTCCTTGTTATTCAGCCCGATAATGGCAAATACTTACCGGAGACCAGGGGCTCCGATTAATTAAGCCGGGAAATACCCAAAGGACCTCGGAATTATGGCGCTAGTTTACGTGGCGGTAATCGGCGGCGGCCGCGCCAGCCCGGAGATAGCCGCCCTGGCCCGGGAAGTGGGGCGGGAGGTGGCCCGTCGCGGCGGGGTGCTGATCTGCGGCGGTTTGGGGGGAGTGATGGCCGCCGCGGCCCAGGGGGCCATGGCGGCGGGGGGAGTGAGCCTGGGCATCCTGCCGGATGCGGACCGCCGCCGGGCCAACCCTTATCTGACCTATTCCCTGGCCACCAACCTGGGCCACGCCCGCAATATCCTCATCGCCCATAGCGCCGACGCCCTGATCGCGGTGGACGGCGACTACGGCACCATCTCAGAGGCGGCCATCGCCCTCAAATTGGGTAAACCGGTGGTGGCCCTAAAGGTCGAATGGGACCTCCACGGCCTGCTGCAGGCCGCCACCCCCCGGGAGGCCGTCGCCCTGGCCTGGGCGGCCCTGGAAGGCGCAAACTGAGACCTTCTGGAGAAGGGAGTTAAGGGGGCCTAAGGCCCTGACCCCCCAAAATTCTCCCCCTCCTGCTACCTTCTTAAAAACCGCGCCAATTGGTGGCCGAAGTATTCCCTGGCGTCTTCATCGGTGGGCCGGCTGAAGGTAGTGGCCCCTTTGCCTTCCGGGGAGGTTTTCAGAACGATGCCCTTTTCTCCGAAAAGCTTCAGGGAGTTTTGGAAGGTGGATTCCGACAAGGCCTCGGCCCGCTCCACTTCGCCCAGCTTGTAGAGTTTATGGCCGATGGACTGAATGCGCTTGAGGAATTCCTTTTCGCTGCGGGGTTTCTTCTGCAGGTATTTGATGGAGCGGAAGACGATCCAGTACGACTCGAGGTAGTTGTACAGCAGGTTGGCGAAGTAAACCAGTTCCCTGAGGCCGGAGGCCGACAGGGTGTAGGTGGCCGCCTGGGGGTCCAGGTTGATGACCACTCCCCGGGAGCCGAAGTAGGCCAGGATCTCGTTCACCTGAGTCTCGGAATCGGCGTCGTCGAAGATAAAATCATTTTTGAAGAAGTCTTGGAGAAAATCGAAGTCGGCTATAATCTGCCGCCGGTCGAATTCGAAGCCCTGGCAGGCCAGGATGGCCAGGGAGACCAGGGAGGCGGGCAGGAAGAAATGGATGATGTTGTTCTTATAGTATTCCAGCAGGGGCCGCTTGGCCTCGTCGATACTGTAGCCGCTCAGTCCCAGTTCGTCGGTGAGTCCTTCTTCCTTCTCGATGGGGGTGATGAGTTTGCGGGATTCGCACAGGGCCAGGGTATCCTCCACCGCCGGAATGAGATTCTCCAGCGATTCGGCCTGGGGGACCCCCCGGGTTTGGAGGTAATCGTGGAGCACCTGGATGATTTGCAGCAGTTCCCGGCGATAGACGCCTTTGCGCGGGTAAGTGAGCAGGGCGGCGCACACCAGGGAGAAGGGGGTGACCACGGAAATGGCATTGATGGCCTGAATGATGTGATAGGCCAGGTTTTGCGCCTGGTTGCGCAGCTGGCTGCCCCTCGGGGTCTGCTTCGCCGCCCGGCTCTGGAACTCGTTTAAGGAGATGGGCTCGCTGAATTGGATGTAAGCCCGGCCGTACCGTTTCCACAAGAACTTTCTGGCCTTCACCAATTGGCCCATGGATTCGGTTTCCTTGGCCCGCCCTTCCAATTCCTTTAGGTAGGTCTTTTCTTCCGGCACCTGGTCATAGCCGATGAAGGTGGGAACAAACAGGAGGTCGGTGGCGGCCTTTTCCTCGTAAGTCCGCAGGATCATGTGCAAGAGGCCCAGTTTGGGCAGCACCAGCTTGCCGGTGCGGCTCCGGCCCCCCTCGATGAAAAACTCCAGATTGTAACCGCTGCGGATCAGGGTCTTGATATAGGTGTAAAGCACCTCGGCATAGAGTTTTCCCCCCAGGAAGCGACGGCGGATGAAAAAGGCCCCGGAGCCCCGGAAGATAGGGCCCAGAGGCCAGAAGGACAGATTTTTGCCCGCGGCAATCCGGGGCGGGTGCATGTGGTGCTGGTAAATCAGATTATTGAGGATGAGATAGTCCAGGTGGCTTTTGTGACAGGGGACGAAAATGAGGCTGCCCCGCTGCCCGGCCTCTTTAACCCGCTCGAGGCCTTCGGCATCGAAGGCGATGCCGTCAAAGAGGTGTTTCGACAGCCAGGTGACCACGTAGATCATCCCGTTGACGCAAAACTGGTTCCAGTCCGCCGAGATCTCCCAGAAATAGTCCTGGGCATCCTTCTTAATCTTATAGAGCTTTTTCTTTTCGGTCTCGGCCAGGTGCTCCATGGCGCGGGTGAGGCCCGGGTCGGTGAGGGTGAGTTCCATGACCTCCTCCCGGGATTTGATCACCGGCCCGGTGATCACTCGGCGCTTGAGGTCGATGCGCGAGATCAGCTCCCGGCGGATCTCTTGGGCCACCTCCCGCAGGCGGCCATCATGGGGGGTCGCGGCCAGGGCCTCTTGCAGATCGACCGGCTCGGCCACTTCCACTACGGCCCGCTTGGCCTTGAGGAAGCAAAGCCCCAGCTTCCGCAATTTCCCGGGGTTTTCCACGTCGCCGAAGAATAGCTGCAGCAACCCCTTAGATTCCCGGGACGGCGTCTTCTCGTAGATCACCATCTGGGGCACCAGAAAGATGGGAAAGTCGAGCTCTTCCTGGATTTCCAGGAGATGCCAGATGGGGTCTTCCCGGGGCTTGAGGAACCGCTGCCGAAAGCCCACCTGATCCACCAGGAAGAGAAGCGAGCCGCGGCGCTCCTGAAGAATCTTTAAAAAATAGCCGTCCTGGAAGGGGTTGGGCCAGGCCCGGCGACGGGTAAAATGATTGA
>Ga0181524_10004214_pt1 | contig 13451 bp, 15 predicted proteins | sample PEATcosm2014_Bin_34_FD_119761 | JGI IMG/M metagenome (GOLD analysis project Ga0181524, IMG submission 119761) | Peatland microbial communities from MTU Mesocosm Facility, Houghton, MI, USA - PEATcosm2014_Bin05_60_metaG | ecosystem: Environmental > Terrestrial > Soil > Wetlands > Peat | place...
CACTTGCGCGGGCGACCGCACCTGCACGTACAGCGGGTCGATGCGCTCCACCGGCGTGAAGTAGCGCAGCACCGTGATGGGGATCAGGATGGTGTCGCGTTCCACCTCCGACTGCCCGAAGGTCTCCACCTTCTCGTGAAACGTGCCGATTACCGTGAACTGCAGCCCGTAGAGCTTGATCACCTGGTGGAGCGCGCTCGCCCGGCTGCCGTACATCCGTTCCGCCAGCTTGTCGGTCAGCAGCGCCACCTTGCCGCGCAGGGTGACGTCTCCTTCGTCCAGGAACCGCCCGGAGCTGATCACGATGTTCCGCACCGGCTGGTAATCCTGGTCGGTGCCGATCACCTTCACGTCCTGTTCCTTGCCGCCGATCAGCATGCGGTCGAAGTTGGACATCACGCCCGTGGCCGCGACGATGTCCGCTCCCAGCTCCCGGCGGATGGCCTCCACGTCGGACATCTTGATGTAATCGGCGTCCGCCACCGCCGTGCTCGGGCCGCCGGCCGCGGCGTAATAGGCAAAGATGATGTTGGAGCCGACGCCCTCGACCTGTTCCAGAATGTAGTCGCGGCTGGTGAGCGAGATGGTCACTACCAGGATCACCGAGGCGGTGCCGATCACCATCCCCAACCCGGTGAGCAGCGATCGAACGGGATTGGCGCGAAGTGCCTGGGCGCTGAATCGGAGGGCTTCGCCGAGGAACACTAGCCGCCCTGCGCTCGCTTGAGGAGTTTCTCAGCCTGCGACCGCGGCGGATCTTCGGGTGTGAGAGCGAGGCTCAAGTAACGCTTGAGCAAATCCTTCGCAACATTCAGATTTCGGCCGGTTTTGATGTATACGTCGGCCTTGGCAAACAGGACCTTCGGACTGTCCGGCGCAATCGCTTCGGCGCGCGCGAAGCTCTGATCCGCCTCCTGGAACCGCCCCTGTTTGGCGAGCAGCCGCGCCAGGTCTACAAGCCGCCCCACTTGGTGCGGCGTCAGCTCGATGGCCCGCCGCAGTTGTTCTTCGGCGCTCGAAAACTCCTTCCGCTGCTCGTCCAGCCTGGCCTGCGCCCAGTGGCCCTCCGCCGCGTTGATCCTGGCAATCTGCTGCGCGGTGGCTGCCGCCTTTTCGAAACCGCCGCCCAGAAAGCCAGGCGCCTCCAGGTAATACTCGAACAGGTCGCTCTGCGCTTCCAGATTGCGCGGGTTTAATTGCGCGGCTTTCTCAAAATACTGCCGCGCTTTGGAGGCATGGCCCGGAGCCGTAAGCAGGTTGGAAGTCTCCGCCCGCCGCCCGTAAGCGCGCCCCAGCCACAGGTTGAACTCGGAGTTGCCCGGCTCGGCCGCCACGGCTTTTTCCAGCGCTTCGGTGGCCTTCTTGAAATCCCCCTGCATGTAGTAGTTGCGGCCGATCAGGTCGTAGACCATGCCGTCTTTTTGCGGGATTGCCCGGAGGATTTTCAAAGATTGCTCGAACTCCGTAAGATTGTACAACTTGCGGGCCTGGTCGAACTCCGGCCCGGCGGCCCACATGCCACAACTCAAACTGAGCAGCAATACAAGAGGTTTCAACCAATCACCGTCCCGGCTTGGTTAGCCATTTTAGCTCAAATACATAGATGAATATGAAGGCGCTTGAGTTTCAGCGGAAGCGCGGCCGCCAGCGCGCGGGAACTTGGGGTTCGAATCCAATGCGGGGAGCCAGATATCATTTCTGGCCGTTTCCGCCATTCCCTCTCCTACCCGCTGCTGCTGCGACGCGACCGCAACCGCCAACACGTCAAGATTCGAATCGGGCACGATGGTCCGCTTCCCGTTCGCGCCGTCCACATTCGACGCGCGGTGGCCAGGATGGCTCCAATCACTTGCTGCGCCGGCGGGCCGGCAATTTGTCATTGCACACCCGAGATCAAACAGCGTGGCTGCGCGGCTCAGCGAACCACGGCGTTCCGCCCGCACAGGAGGATGGGCGCGCGTTCCTTGCCTTCCAGATAAACAAACTCGCGGCGGCCGCAGGCCGGACAATCGGGATTGCGGCCGGGAGCCGTGCTCTGAAACAGGCCGCCGGACCACACATCGACGGTGGTCAGCCGTGGCGCTATATGGCCGGCCCGAGCACTCCTGCCGTCTCGCAAGTTGGCTGCACGCCGGAAGGCGGTTCGGGAATCATGCAGCGCAGGCAGCAGGTGCGTCCCGGAAACACGGTCATTGTCAGGCCGTAGCTGCCTAACACGGCCCCGTAGATCCAGGGCAGGTGGCGGCTGATGGCGTAGTCGTCGATCAGGTATCGGGCCTCAAAGTTGTCCGCGCCATCGAGGATGAGATCGACGCCACCGAGCAGGTCCTCGACGTTGGACGGTGTCAGGTCTGCGACCGCCGGTTCGACCGTGATCCCGGAGTTCACTTCGCGGAGCCGTGCGGCGGCCGCGGCTGCCTTGGGAGAAGCAGCGCTCGGGTCGCGGTGGTGGGCTGCGGCGGGCTGGGCAGTGTGCAGGCGGAACTACTGGCACGCTCCGGGGTGACGGTCTCGGTAAGTTTCCAGCATATAGCTACCGGTCCGTGCACGAGTAGCACGGATCCACGGAAGCCTGAATCAGCGGGACGTCGGCGAATGCGTTGCCCTTGACCATGGCCTGAACCGTGGGGATGTTGAGGAACGTGGGCGTGCGGATCTTCAGCCGCGCCACAGTGTCGCTGCCGTCCGATTCCACATAGTAGAAGACCTCGCCGCGCGGAGCCTCGGCGCGGACGATTGCTTCGCCTGGCGGAACCGCGTATATATCGCCCGCATGCAGCGGACCGGCGGGCATCCGCTCAATCGCCTGTTCGATCATCCGGCAGCTTTCGAGCATCTCCAATGCGCGCACCACCACGCGCGCCAGCACATCTCCGCCCGCCTGCACCGGCACCTTGAAATCGAGATCCCCGTAGGCCAGGTACGGATGGTCGCGCCGCAGGTCGACATCCACCCCCGAAGCACGGGCTACCGGACCAACCGCGCCCAGCGCGATGGCGTCCGCTCGTCGCAAGATCCCGACGCCGGTGCAGCGCGCCGCCACCGTCCGATCCGTCGTAAATACCGGAATCACGCTTTCCGTGACCACCCGGCGGATTTCCGCAACCGCCTCCAGAACGCGGTCCGGCCGTTCGATGGCTCGATTGACGCCGCCGATGCGGTTCATCGAATAGTTGACGCGGTTGCCGGAGATTGCCTCGAGAGCGTCCATCACGATCTCCCGCAGCCGGAAAACGTGCATGAACAGCGTCTGGAACCCAACCAGCTCCGCCGCCACGCCCGCCCACAGCAGGTGCGAATGCAGCCGCTCCAGTTCGGCGATCGCCACCCGCACGTATTTCGCCTTTTCCGGCACTTCGATCTCTCCAATGCGCTCCAAGGCCATGCAGAACGTCATCGAGTGCACGTTCGAGCAGATCCCGCACACGCGCTCCACCAGGGCGATGGTCTTGGTAATGTTCTTGTGTTGCGCCAGCCACTCGATGCCGCGGAAATTAAAGCCGACCTTCAGCGACGCGCCGACAACGGTCTCGCCCTCGCATTCCACTTCGATCTTGTATGGCTCCTCAAGCGCGAGGTGATACGGACCAATGGGGATGCGATAGCTCATGCGCGTGCTCTTTTCGACGCCAGCAGAATGCCCGGCGCATCGCTCGCGCGCAGCATCAGCGGGGGAGTCGATTCGCGGCCCTCGAACGTGACAGCGAAGTAATCCCGCGTCTCACGCTCGGCCCAATCGGCGCCGGGATAGATGTCGGCGATGGTCGGCATGAAAGATCCCGGAGGCAGGATCGACTCTAGCGACAGCAGCGTGCCCCGCACATCCCAATGCCACATTACGCGCAACGCGCCGGCATCCGCGGGAGCAGCGACAACGGCCGCAAAGCGCGCTTCGCCGTTTAGCATCTGGCGCGCCACGCCGCGAACCTGGCCGATCGTTACCAGCAGCCACCAACTGCCGCCGCGGCCGCTCCACTTCCCGCCAATCTTCCGCCTCAACGTTCCAGCGTCCATCTGGACTCCTTGCCCTCATGGGCAGAAGCGAGCATCTTCCGCGGCCACCGCCGGCCCCGGCATCGTTCGCATAACTGCATCAGCGCCCGCAGGTCGCCGGGAACCGCCGGGCCGAACACCAGGGCCAACAGGCCGTCCGTCACCGGCCGCCTGGGAGCGCCGCACTCCGCACAGGGCGGCAGCCCGATAGCGATCTCTACCCGCAGTTCTCCCTGCCGCGTGTAGATCGGCGCCGGCGCCTGCTCCATCGACAACGCCTGGCCCGGACAACGGTCCACGCACCGCGCGCAGAACGTGCAGCGTCCCGGATCGTAGGCCCAGACATAAGAACGCGCCTGGTTCGAACCTGTAACCGCGTCGCTGACACACACGTACGAGCACATCCCGCACGCCAGGCACCGCTGCGGATCGATGCCGACCCGTCCGCGGAATCCCTCCGGCGCCGGGACGCTGCCCGGCAGCCGTACGGTCGCCGGACCGCGTTTCACGTTCTCCGCAATGACCAGTAGAATACCCGCCATGTTCAGCTTCCTTTGCCTTACACAGTGGCGCCGCCGCCGAGTGCGCCGGCAATCTCCGCGATGGCCTGCGCTAATTGGGGAACGGCGTCGTAGACGCCGGCGCCTTCCTGGTCCGCCTGGATAGCTTGCGATAAGTAGGGAAGCGATCCCATTAACGGCAAACTGCCGCGATGGCGTTCGATAAACCGCAGGTCGTCCTCCGTCCGTACCTTGTTGGCAATCATCGACAGCCGGCGAATCCCGATATCTTTCGCCAGACGTGCAATCTGTTGCGCAATGTCGAGGCTGCGCTGGCCCGGCTCGACAATCACCAGGCAGTGGTCCACCGCTCCGGCCGTGGCCCTGCCAAGATGCTCCAGCCCGGCGTCCATGTCCATGATGAGCAATTCGTTGCGGTGCAGCAGCAAGTGTGTGACCAGGGCTTTCACGAGTGCGCTCTCGGGACACATGCACCCGCTTCCACCCTCATCGATTGCGCCCAGGCGGAGGAGGCGTATGCCGTGGTGTTCCACGCTGTACCGTTCCGGGATATCGTCCACCTTGGGGTTGAGCCGGAAGTAAGTGCCGTAGGCCCCTTTCTCCGCCCCGGTGCGCTCCTTGATCAGGCCGGCCATACCGCTGATGGGTTCGAGCCGGCTCTGGAACCCGCCGGGCCGGCCAAGGGCGGAGCCAAGGCAGGCGCACGGATCGGCGTCTACCGCGATCACCCCGAGCCCTTTGGCCGCGAAGCTCCGCGCCAGAAGCGCCGCCACCGTGGTCTTCCCTACACCACCCTTTCCTGCTACCGCGATCTTCATTTCGTCTCTCCGATCCTGGGCGGTTCTCTTTCTTTACACCGCCAGGCCAAGCTTCCTTCGTTTCGTGTCGATATGCTGCTCGATGAGGTCAGCCGCCTTGAATGGGTCCGGTTCGATAGCGAACTTGCCGCCCACCACACCTTCGGCGCCGTTTGTGAGCAAGTCCGTGACGGCGGGCCCGCCGAGCACCGGCGGCATCACGCCGAGGACCGTGAACACGCCGCTGGCCACCGCATACGTGCCGATGGCAACGGCCTTCTCGCTCATCCATTCCGGCGCCGCGGCCGCGATGGGCAAATCGCTGATGTCCACATGCAGGGCGTTGGCGATGGCGGAGCAGGCCACCAGCACCCGGCTGTTGTCCACACACGATCCCATATGCAGGACCGGCGGGATCCCGAGCGTCTGGCACACCGCCTTCAACCCCGGACCGGCCAGTTCCGCCCCTTCAGGCAGGAGCAGGCCAACCTTGGCGCAGGCAATGGCGTTGCAACCGGTAGTGAGCACCAGGATGTTGCGCTTCACCAGTTCCTTGACGAGATTGGTGTGCGCATAATCGTGCTGAACTTTCGGATTGTTGCATCCTACCACGGCGGCGACGCCGCGGATCTGGTTGGCCGCGATGGCGCCGATGAGCGGCGTCAGAGTTCCTCCGAGAGCGCCCACGATGGCCTCGACGCTGAAGCCCACCATGCAATCGGTTTTGACCGCGGGAATATGAACCTGTGCGGGCTTGCGGAACCGGTAGTTCTCAACCGCGGTGCGCACGATCTGCCGGGCGATCTCATAGCCGCGCTTCTCGTCGAACTCCATATGAGTCGCGCCGGTGAACTTGGCTTTGGGCGAGGTGGTAATGAACTTGGTATGGAAGCATCCGGCGACCGTGGCCAGCGAGGGGAGGATGCACTGCACGTCGACCACGATCGCTTCCACCGCGCCGGTGGCAATCGCCAGTTCCTGCTGGATATAGTTTCCGACCGACGGGATACCCTGCCGCATCAAAACTTCATTGCCGGTGCAACAGATGCCGGTGACGTTAATATCCGTGGCGCCGAATTTCTTCGCCAGGGCGATCATCTCGGGGTCGCGGCTGGCTGCCACGATCAGCTCCGACAGGGTCGGCTCATGTCCGTGCACAATGATGTTGACCTCATCCGTCTTGAGTACGCCCAAGTTCACGGACGAGCGCCTCGGGGTGGGGGTCCCGAACATGACGTCCGAGAGTTCGGTGGCGATCATCGAGCCGCCCCAGCCGTCGGCCAGGGCAGTGCGAAGTCCTTGCAGCACCAGGTTCACCGGATCGTTGTCGACCCCGATGTGCGTGCGATGCATGGTTTCGACTACTTCCCGGTCGATTCCACGGGGCATGATCTTGAGGGCGGTCCAGAGTTCCTGGCGCTTCGCCGGAGCGCGCCTGGTGAACTCGAGCGTTCCTTCCTGCTGGCCGAACTGCGCCAGCAACTTCTTCCCGAGCTCTTCCGCGATCGCGGACTGGTCGCGGCCATCGGTGGCGATGTCGAACTCCGCGGCCAGCGCGTGGAGCTTCGCCTGGTCGCGGATCTTATAATCGGGGGCCTCGCCCCGCGCCGCCATGAGGAACGTCTGCGCCACGTCGCGGCCGTGATCGGAGTGGGCGGCCGCGCCGGCGGCGATCATGCGATCGAGAAAGCGCGCCACGATCACGTCCCGGCTTGCCCCGCAGACACCCAACGTAGGGCCGGCTTCTTCGAACGGGCTGATACGGCACGGTCCCATGGCGCAATTGCGGCAGCACAGGCCGGTCTCGCCGAAACCGCAAAGCGGTTGCATGGCATCCAAACGATCCCAGATAGTCTCGATGCCAGCCTTCCGCGCGTGGTCGAGCATTTCCTGGGTGGCTGGGTCGATGCTTCTTTCCAGAATGGTGGTCGCGTAACTCATGGCAAAACTCCTTTCACTGTGGAATTGACGGTTGTCGCTGCCTGGCCCTGCGCCTGGATCGCCGCCAGGTAGCGTTTGGCGGAGTCCTGGATCGCCTCGTTCATCACGGCCTGCGGCGTTGCCAGCGACAGCACGCGGGTGGGGCAGGCAGCGAGGCAAGCTGGACCGCCGGCCCGGCCGGTACAGAGGTCGCACTTGACGGCGGCCGGCTTGCTGTGGCCGTTGATCCGAACCGTGCCGATATGAATGGCTCCAAAGGGGCACACGATCATGCAGAGTTTGCAGGCGATGCAGAGCCTGGAATCGACGGCGGTATAGGTTTCCGTGCGATAGGTTGCTCCCGTCGGACACACCCGCACGCACGGTGCGTCCTCGCATTGTTGGCATTGCGCCACAAATCGGGTTGCGCCAACCTCCACCACCCGATTCCGGGGTGAGAGAATTTCTCCCGCGGCCATGGCAGCCGGCAAATCGCCCGACCTGGAATGGGCAACCGCGCAGGCGACTTCACAGGTATGGCAACCCATGCACCGGTCGGGTCTGACTCGCAGAAACGATCCTGACCGATTGTTCACTTTCGACCTCGTTGTGTTCATAGGCACGTGGCCCTCCACCGACCGAATCGATGCACTCCCCATAATAAGTCGCCGGCAGCGCTCCGGCATGTCAGTGTCCTCCCTGCCGGATCCCCATGGAGAGAATCAACGCGATGGCCGCCGCCGCACCTGCCCAGCGCCACAGCAGCCGCGTGGCCTGCGCCAGTTTCAACCGCGCCGTGGCCGCCGCCAGCAACGTCAACAGCGGAACCAATGCCAGGGAAAGCATCGCGAACACCACCGCGTCCACCATCCCGAGCGAACTGCGCAGCGGCGCCAGAATCGTCGCCACGAAACCCGTCAGCGCGACCCACTCGAGTACATGGGCCAATTCCCAAAACGCCAGCAGCCGGCCGTCGAACTCCGTCAGCGGCCCGGCGAGCACTTCCTGCTCCGCATTCGCCAGCGACACCGGATTGATGCGCAGCTTTACCGGCAGGCACAGGAGGATGGCAGCTAGCGCCGGTATCCGCACCGGCCAGGGCGTTGCCACCGCGATGGCCGACAGATGCAGGCTCCCCGCCGCCGTGGCCATGGCCACCAGCGCCGCCAGGAAAGGGACGTTCGAGGCGATGCTGACGATGGCTTCCCGTGTCGCCCCTAGCTCGCCATATATCGATCGCGAAGCATATCCAGCCAGGATGAGGCATAGCGGCGGCAGCTCCAGCAGTCCCACCAGGAGAACCAAATCGCCCGAGAAGCCGTTCTCCCCCGCGAAGACCGGCAGCAAGGCGAGCGCTCCCAGCATCGAGGCGACGGCCAGCAACGGCAATCCCGCGAGCAATCCCCGATCCGATACTACGCGCGCCACCGGCGATTTCGCCAGCAGCTTGATCAGGTCCCAGAACGGCTGCGTGATCGGCGGACCGATCCGGCCCTGGAACCGCGCCCGCAGTTTCCTCTCGGCGCCGAGCATCAGCCAGCCCATGGGCAGCGCGTACAGCAGACCCGGAAACAGCAGCAGCGCCCTCAACGATTGTGCGGGATTCATCGGACACCTCCTGCCACGGTGCGGCCTTCCGCCAGCAGCTCGATGGCCCGCCCGATGCCCTCGATGATCGAGTGTGGCCGCGGCGGACAGCCGGGAACGTAGATGTCCACCGGCACGATGGTATCGAGCGGCCCTTCGATCACCGGACTTCCGTCGAAAACGTTGCAGCTCGCCGGGCAGGAGCCGATGGCCACCACCACTTTCGGCTCGGCCAACTGCGCATACACGGTTTCCAGCGCCGCCCGCGTGTTCCGCGTGATGGGACCCGACACGCACAGCACGTCGGCGTGCCGCGGGCTTCCTTCCAGCCGGACACCTAACTGCTCCACGTCATAACGCGGCGAGAGGCAGGTCACCAGTTCGATGTCGCACCCGTTGCACGATCCGGCATTCAAATGGAACAGCCAGGCCGAGCGCCGCCGTGCGCGCTCCACCAGCTTGTAGAGCAACCCGCGTTCCGGTGTGTTCATGCGACACCTCCCAGTAATCGCGGCCACAGGCCGGCGGCCAGCACCGCCAATGCCAGCAGAACTACGGCGGCGCCGAGCAGGGGACGGTTATACGCGCGTGCCACCGGCGGCGGCGTGCCGGTTTTGCCCCACCAAAACAGCGCCATGGCGCGCCCGTACATCGCCACGCTCAACATGGCGGCGCCCGCGAGCGCCCCGAGCAGCGGCAGATTTCCGCCAACCGTGGCGAAGATCCGCCAATGCGCGGCGTAGCCGAGCGTGGGAGGAACTCCCAGCACCGCGAGGGCGCCAACCACGAAGCCGGCGCCCGCCAATGGGTGCCGCGTCGCCAGCCCGCGTGCGTTCCGCAGCCGCTCGCCTTCGGCTTCGGGTCCCGCGAGACTGGCAAACAGCAGCGCTTTCGCCAGCGCGTGCGTGGCCGCGCCCAGCGTCGCGCCGGCCAGCCCGCAGGGGCCGCCCAGAACCACTGCCACGGTCAACAACCCCATGTCGGCAATCGTCGAGAAGGCCAGCACACGCTTCAAATCCCGCTGCGCCAGCGAGAGCACCGCACCGCCAATCGCCGATACCACCGCCAACAGCAGCCATGGCGTCGTGTTGGCGAACAGAGCCGGCTGGGATGTACGCAGCATCAGGACTTCCCCGAAGGCTGCCACGTCCACCACGCCGATTACCAGCCCACCGATCGCGGCCGGCACGGACTCAGCCACCAGCGGAACCCAGAACCAGAACGGAAACAGCCCCAGTTTGATGGCAATGCCCGGTAGGATCAGGATGAGTGCCAGCTTCCCGTCACCGTGTTCGGCGGCGAGCGCACCGCCCACCATCCCGACGGCCGACAGCAGCACCGCCGCCAGATACCCGTGCCGCGCCGCCGCGTCTTTGCCCGATCTCCAAACCGCGAGAAGCGCCAGTACCGTTCCGCCTTCCAGAAGCACCGCTCGCGGCACCGTTCCCGCCGCCAGGATTCCCGCGCAAGCCAGACCGCCCGCCAGAGCCAACGGCAACAGGTAAGGACGCATTGCCTTGGCTGCCGCCGCCGCCAGGAGCAACCCTGCCAGCGAGACTCCCACGGCACTGGCCAGCCCCGCCAGAGGAACCGCCGCTTGGGAAGCGCCCGCAGCGGCCTGCCCCGCCGGTGCTAATGCCGCCAAGCCAGCGACCGCCGCTGCCAATCCTGCCAGCGCCAGCACCGGCACACGTTCCACTCCGCTCACCAGGGATTCGAGCCACAACGCCACTGCGCCCAGCCCATGCCACAGCGAGAGCCACAACCGGTCCACGTCGAATGCGGAATAGAACGGTGCGAGCCCGTCTTTGACGATTTTGGAAAAGTCGCTGGCGCCGAGGCGCCCCTGGGCACTCAGAGGCTCGCCGCCGGTGAAAACGGTTGGAGCACCGCCTGCCGCCGCCAGGCCGCGCCCGAATACGGGCATCCAATAGAGGAGGCCGCAAATCACCAGTGCGATCACGCCCAGCGCGAGTCCGCCGGTCGCGAACCACATTCCCTGCCCAACTGACATACCGAGCCAACTGACACCGGCCAGAGGCCGAAGCCCCACGGCCGGAAGCAACGGGTTGATCAGATAGGTCATCGCGATTTGCGGCGCGACGCCAAGAACTACGCAGCCCGCGGACAGCAGACCGCATCCCCATAACATTGGCGAGGCGGCTTCGCGAGCGCGATTGGAAGCCTCGCCCTCGCTGCCCAGGAAAACTCCGCTGGTCGCCTTGAGGAAGGAGAAAGCGGTGAGGATGCTGCCCACCCACGGGACGAGCGCGAGTATCGGCTGGTGGACTTCGAGAGCCGCACTGTACAGGAGCCACTTGCTCACGAATCCGCTGAGCAGTGGCACTCCCGCAATGCTTCCCGCGGCCACCAGCCAGATTGCCATGGTGCGGGGCATCCGGCGGCCGAGGCCTCCCAAGCGATCCATATCCCTCGTTCCGCAGGCCTGTTGCACCGAGCCCGCGCAGAGGAACAGGCTCCCTTTGAACAGGCCGTGATTCAGACAATGCAACAACCCGGCGGCGATGCCTAGTGGCGTTCCGATGCCGAGGCCGAGCATCATGTAGCCGATCTGGCTTACCGTATGGAAAGCCAGCAACCGCTTCAGGTCGTGCTGTGCCAGGGCGAACAGCACCCCGACCATTAGCGTCAGCGCCCCCAGCCACGACACCAATAACCCCCATGAAACGGGCCACGGCGCCAGCGAATGTAGTCGGGCTACCAGGTAGACTCCGGCTTTCACGTAGCACGCGGCATGCAGTAGGGCGCTCACCGGGGTAGGCGCCGCCATAGCGTCGGGAATCCAGGTGTGGAGTGGGAATTGCACCGATTTGGCGACGGCCGATACCAGCATCAGCAGGAAAATCCCGCCCGTTAATGCGCCCTGCACCTTGGGATCGGTCCATAGGGTAGAACCGGTCCGAACGTACAAAAGGACCACCGCCGCCAGCAGTCCATATCCGGCCAGGTGCGTAATGGTGAAAACCTTGCGTGCGCCGTACGCCGCTTCGGGGTTGCCATACCAAAAGCCGACCAGCAGAAACGAACACAAGCCGACTACTTCCCAGTTGAGATAAAGGATAAAGAGATCCGCTGTATAGACGAGGTGGATCAGCCCCGCGATGAAGATCAGCATCAGTGCATAGAAGCGCGTGGCGCCCTTCTCGCGGTCCATATAGGCGACCGAGTAGAGCAGCACTGCCGAACCGATGCCCGTCGCCATGAGCGCGAACAGCAGGCTCAGCCCGTCGACATGATACGCGAGTTGCAGGGGGCCATCCCAATGCCCGAAGGCAACGTTGACGACGTGTCCCGCCAGAATCCGCGGCCATCCCGCGATTACCCCGGCAAGACCGGCCAGTGCGCTTACGAAAGCCAGCCAACCCTTCGCCCGCCGTGACAGCACGCCTGCCAGTATCCCTTCGAGTACGACGCCCGCCATTAGCGCCAGAATCGGTATGAGTACGAGCGAACGGTCACTCACCGCGGCCTCCTCTCTTCCGGTATGGCGGTCAGCCTCCTGCCACCATGGGGAACCGGAGCCGTCGAAATGGGTAAGCAGCCGTCGATCGCGGTAGAACCGGGCAAGGCGGTAGAGATCCCCACTGGCGGTTTTCTCCCGGCGGGCGCCGATGCCATTGTGATGGTCGAATATACCGATCGCATGGACGCTTCCCACATCGAGGTTTCCCGGCCGGTCACAGTGAAAGCCAATGTTATCGACACGGGCGAGGACGTGCAAGCTGGTGCAGCTATCCTGGCGGCCGGAAGATGTGTCCGCCCGCAGGAGTTGGGACTGCTCGCGGCTTTGGGGATTCTCGAAGTCCCGGTGTATCGGCGGGCAAGAGTCGCCGTGATCTCCACCGGTGACGAGATCGTTCCCATCGAGCGCAAGCCCGGCCCCGGCCAGGTCCGCGATGCCAATGGATCGTCGTGAAGGTGGGTGAAAACGTGGTCGAAAGCGTGATTACTCGCGCCAGCGTGGAAGATCTCGACCTCAAGAAGGGCGATGCCGTGAAGGTGGTCGTCAAGTCTACCGAGGTGATGATCCAGAAGGACTGAGCGCCTATTGGTGCCAAACGGTCGTCCCATGCCGCTCTCGCAGGCGCTCGGCGCCCACTACAAACCCTGAATTCCCCTAAAACAAGACAAATGAAAGCTGCCATTCTCTCAACAGTCCGCGGGACGCCCGGAGTTTTCCTGCGTTTCGAGGAAGTTCCCCGCCCACAACTGGAAGCCGGGCATGTCTTGCTCCGGGTGGTTGCCTGCGGGGTCTGTCGTACAGACCTGCACATCGTTGAAGGAGACCTGCCGCAAGTTAAACAACAACTCATTCCGGGCCATCAAATTGTCGGAGAGGTGATCGAGGGTGCGACAGCCGAGTTGCCCTTAGCAGTCCGTGGCAGAAAGAGAGTTTTGGGCGATTTCGCCCAAAAAACGCATGCTAAGTCCTTTGTTTCCGGCTGCGGTTTGGGCGAATTCGCCCAAAACCTGACTTGCGCCACGGGCTGCTAGTACTACTGGGTCATAAAATGTGGACCTGCGAAGTGGCAAACGGCATCCGCCAGTGGCAGTCTGCTTCAGCAAGGTGATTCGGCAGTTGGCAAGACCGCAAGTGGTAGAGTAGACGCGG
>Ga0181524_10004216_pt1 | contig 13449 bp, 7 predicted proteins | sample PEATcosm2014_Bin_34_FD_119761 | JGI IMG/M metagenome (GOLD analysis project Ga0181524, IMG submission 119761) | Peatland microbial communities from MTU Mesocosm Facility, Houghton, MI, USA - PEATcosm2014_Bin05_60_metaG | ecosystem: Environmental > Terrestrial > Soil > Wetlands > Peat | place...
CAATTCATTTTGCGATGGTGAAGCCGCCGTCGAATTTCTCCGACATGCTCCAGAACAAGGACTTCTGCTGCTGGTAGGCGCGGATACCGTGCAGCCCTCGTTCGCGGCCGAGACCGCTATCTTTGAAGCCGCCAAAAGGCGAAGATGCCGAAACCTGCTTGTAGGTGTTAATCCAGACCACGCCGGCCTCCAGCGTCCGCCCCACGCGCCAAGCCTTTTTGTAGTCGGAGGTCCAGATGCCGGAGGCGAGGCCGTAGACGGTGTCGTTGGCCTGCCGCAAAAGGTCGTCTTCGTTGTCAAAGGGCAAGGCGCAGAGCACTGGGCCGAAGATTTCCTGCCGCGCAGCCGTCGACTGGTTAGTGATTTGAGTCAGGATGGTTGGCATGTAGAAGGCGCCCTTGGCGAGGCGGGAGTCCCGAGGGCGCTCGCCTCCGATCAAAACGCTCCCGTTTTCCTTCCGGGTCGTCTCCACGATAGTTTCGACAAAATCGCGTTGCGAGAAGGTGGCCAGGGGCCCGAGCTGCGAATCCGGGTCATCGGGCATTCCGACGCGCAAAGCGCGCGTCCTGTCCAGCACCAGTCCCAGGAACTGATCCATTACATTGCGCTGAATGAACAAGCGTGAGCCCGCGGTGCAAGACTGCCCGGTGCCCTCGAAGATCGCAACCGTCACGGCATCGGCGGCGCTCTTCAAATCCGCGTCGGCAAAGACAATGTGAGGAGACTTGCCTCCGAGTTCGAGCACCGCCGGGATTAGCCTCTCTCCGGCAAAGGTGGCGATTCTGCGGCCGACCTCGGTGCCGCCGGTGAAGGAGATCATCCGCACCTTCGGATGCTTGACCAGTGCGTCTCCAATTTTGCCGCCCGGACCGGGCACGACATTCAGAATGCCCGGCGGGACGCCCGCATCGAGAGCGATGCGCCCGAATTCTATGCCACAGGTCGGGGTGCTCGAAGCCGGCTTCAGCACAACGGCGTTGCCAGCCGCCAGAGCCGCCGAAAGTTTGCTCGCCGTGAGCGTAAGCGGCGAATTCCAGGGGGTAATCGCGGCCACTACGCCGTAGGGTTCGTACGCGGTCATCGAGAGATAGTTGCCGCGGGGCGGCGTTACCTCGGCGCACAGCACCTCCACGGCTGCAGCGGCATAGCGAAAGGCTGCCGCGGCGTGCCCGACCTGCGTTTTGCATTCCTTCCAAACCTTGCCGTTCTCCAGCATCTGACAGCGCGCCAGCAGATCGGCGCGCTCCATCATGAGGTCGGCAACCCTGTTAAGCAGGCGCGCACGTTCGTGCGGCAGCATGTTTCGCCAGGCGGGCTTGGCGGCGGCTTCGGCGGCGGTCTGCACGGCAGCGTCGATGTGCGCCTCGGTAGCGGCACAGACCTCGTAGTTGACATCACCGGTTGCCGGGTTAACGCATGTAATGCAGGAAGATGCGTCCTGAACCCATTCGCTTCCTATCAGGAACGGCTTGGGTTTCATGCCTGCTGCGGTCGACATCAGAGGAGTCCTCCTACGCTGAGCGCGATCAGCGGGTTCGAGCTATGGATGCGAAAGAGCGGTTCCGAGAAGCGAGCGCGATGCTCATCGGTCTTAGCTCCTTCGATTCCGGTATTCCATCCGGGGGCATGGTTAATGCGATGAACGCGTGTCCTGGCGAAGCAACTGCGAGCTGCTCCGGGATCTGTTCGTGTGCCCTCAGGTTTTAAGAGCTTACGAAGAGAGTTGGGAGTGGTCCAATTGTTAGATCCAATCGCAGGAATCGCTTCTACGAATAGCGGAAAACGGCGGATTCAGGATTCAGACACCGCAATTCAATTGCCTGATTCCAGATGCTTTGAATAAAATACAGGGGATCGAGCGTGCGCCGGGTCGTGGGGCAATGGAATGAACTTCGCGTGCGAAGAACAACTGGGCGAGAGAATCTGCCATTTGTCGCAGCTTCTCGTTTGCCTTGACTGATCAGATATGGAACTTCGTCACATCCGTTACTTCATTCGCGTTGCTGAACTGCTGCATTTTACGCACGCGGCCGAATCGCTGCACGTTTCACAGCCCACTCTCTCAACTCACATTCAGCAGCTTGAGGAAGAGATCGGGTGCCCGCTATTTGACCGCGGACGGAATCTTCGGCTGACCGAGGCGGGGCGGCTCCTTCTGGCTCGTGCCCGCGAGTCTTACCGGCAACTGGAACTCGCCAAAGAGGAAATTGGGGATCTTCGACGAATGGTCCGCGGAACTTTGACCATTGGGGCAACCTATGTTTTCATCCCAAAGATAGTACCCAGCGTGCTTGCCGCTTACGCTGCCGCGTATCCTGAGGTTCAGGTGTCGATGCACGTGGGCACCAAGATTTCAAGTATTCTTTCCCGGTGCTTATACGGAAGATGATGTCCACGTAGTGCGCATAGCAAGAACACCTGGACGGTGTACAACGCCGAGGTCCGTGCTCCTGAAGTGGCGACTGCTAAGCGGCTTGCACGAAGTGTACGGATCAGAGTTGGGGGAGCATTCGCTTGGGTGGCTGCGCCAGAATGCAGCTTTCACGCAGTCAGTTGATGCTGAAATCGAGTTGGCAGCGTTCGCTGAGACTTATGCGCAAACTCCGATCGAAATCACTGATGAAGATCTACGGGAATTGCGGGACCGCTTGTCGATACGACCCAAAAGTGACAGAATCGCACCTCTTCCATTAAGCTATTCTCGATAAGCACCGACCCAATATTGCTTCTTGCTTTGTCGATTCAGAAGAGCAAGGCCGTGCAAGAAAGTAGATGAGATGGACGAAAATCCTCCTCCGCCAATCCAGCCAGATGCCCTGTCTTCCCACTCCAAACCCAATCGCTCCATGAGGCGGCGGGTGATTGTGTGGATCGTGGTTCTTCTGTTCTTTGCGGGCCTAATTATGTTGGTTCTGCGCTTTCAGAACACCCCGCAGAAAGCTGCGCAGGCGGGGCGCGCGGCCATGATGGGCGGTCCGGTCGCTGTGGTGCCAGCCACCGCGCAAAAGGGCGACATCGGGGTCTACCTGGAGGCCATTGGCACGGTGACGCCTGTCTTTACCAGTTCCGTGACCAGCCAAGTGACCGGATTGGTCATGGCCGTTCACTACCGCGAAGGCGGACTGGTTCGCAAGGGCGATCCTCTGATAGACATCGATCCCCGTCCTTTTGAGGCGCAGCTTGCGCAGGCTCAGGGCACCTTGGAGAAGGATACGCATATTCTTGCGCAAGCCAAGATGGACCTGGAACGCTATCGCGCCGCCTGGGCCCAAAATGCGATCGCCAAGCAGATCCTGGATGACCAGGAAAAGACCGTGCTGCAGGATGAAGGAACGGTCAAGGCCGACCAGGGCCTGGTGCAATTCGACCGGGTCCAGCTCGCCTACTGCCACATCACCGCTCCTTTCACTGGCCGCGTGGGGCTGCGGCTGATCGACCCCGGCAACGTGGTGCAGGCCAACGGTACCACTCCGCTGGTAGTCATTACTCAGGAGCGTCCCATCACTGTGATCTTCACCGTCGCCGAGGACTCACTCGGCCAGATTCAGGCCAAACTTCGTCACGGCGGCCATCTCACCGTGGATGCTTATGATCGGGCTGCGCAGACCAAAATCGCCGCCGGCAAACTGCTGACCCTCGACAATCAGATCGACACCACGACTGGCACAGTCAAACTGCGCGCCATCTTCGACAACAAGAATGATGTGCTCTTCCCCAACCAGTTTGTGAATACCCGCCTGTTGGTGGAGACCCTCAAAGATAGGACGCTCATTCCCACCTCCGCCATCCAGCACAACGGCCAGGCTTCCTTTGTTTACGTTATTCAGAACGGGACCGCTCAGATGCGTACCGTCAAGCCCGGCACGGTGAATGCAGGCATGACCGCGGTCGAAGGCATCCAACCCGGAGAAGTGGTCGCCAACAGCAGCTTTGAGAAGCTGCAGCCCAACGCGAAGGTGAGCATCGCCAAAGGATCTCAGCCGGCCACCACGAGCGGGAGTAGCACGCCGTGAGTCCATCGCGCCCATTCATTCTGCGACCGGTTGCCACTTCGCTGCTAATGGCTGCCATTCTGCTCGTGGGAATCGTCGCCTACACGCAGTTGCCGGTTTCCGCCCTGCCCCAGGTGGATTACCCGACCATCCAGGTGCTCACCTTCTACCCCGGCGCCAGCCCGGATGTGGTGGCCACTACTGTCACCGCGCCGCTAGAGAGGCAGTTCGGCCAATTGCAGGGGCTCAGCCAGATGACCTCTACGAGCTCGGGCACAACCTCGGTCATCGTGCTGCAGTTCAACCTAAACCTCAGCCTCGATGTGGCCGAGGAAGAGGTTCAGTCGGCCATCAACGCCGCGCAGAGCTTCTTGCCCAGTGTGCTTCCGGCGCCGCCCATCTATAGCAAAACTAATCCTGCCGACGCACCGGTGCTCACGCTGGCCATCACCTCTGACTCCATTCCGCTCTCGCAGGTCGAAGACCTTGTGGATACGCGCCTCGCGCCGAAGCTCTCCCAGCTCAACGGAGTCGGTCTGGTGAGCATCAGTGGCGGCCAGAAGCCGGCAGTCCGCATCCAGGCCAATCCCGCCGCGCTTGCTTCTTACGGCCTAACTCTGGAGCAGCTTCGCACTGCGCTTATTCAAACCAGCGTGAATGCAGCGAAGGGCAACTTCGACGGTCCCCGGCAGAATTATCAGATCGACTCCAACGATCAGCTTCAACGCAGCATTGAATACAAAGACGTCGTCGTGGCCTACCGCAACGGAGCGCCGGTCGTACTCAAGGATGTAGCGCAGGTGGTGGATGGCGTTGAGAATAACAACCAGGCGGCCTGGATGAACCAGACCCCGGCGGTAATTCTCAACATTCAGCGACAGCCCGGCGCAAACACCATCAGCGTCGTCAAGAGCATCAAGAACATCTTGCCTCAGCTTGAGACCAACTTGCCTGCCGGTATCAAAGTCACGCAGATGACCGACCTTACGGTGTCCATCGAAGCCTCGGTCTCCGACGTGGAGTTCGAACTGATGCTGACCGTGGTGCTGGTGGTGCTGGTCATATTCCTCTTCTTGCGCAGTATCCGCGCCACCATCATTCCCGCCGTGGCCGTGCCGATCTCACTGGTCGGCACCCTTGGCGCCATGTATGTGCTGGGATACAGCCTGGACAACCTATCGATGATGGCGCTCACCATCGCCACCGGATTCGTGGTGGACGACGCCATCGTGATGATCGAGAACATCTCGCGCTACCTGGAAGAGGGCGATCCGCCGTTGCAGGCTGCGCTCAAGGGCGCCGAGCAGATCGGCTTCACCATTCTCTCGCTCACGGTTTCGCTCATCGCCGTGCTCATCCCCCTGCTGTTCATGGGCGACGTGGTTGGCCGCCTCTTCCGCGAATTCGCCGTGACTCTCGCAGTCACCATTATCATCTCGGCGGTTGTCTCGCTCACCCTGACGCCAATGATGTGTGCGCGCACACTGCATTACGATCCGACCGAGCAGCAGACACGCCTCTATCGATTTTCCGAGCGCGCTTTCCAGCGCATGATCGACTTCTACGGTCGTACTCTGAAATTTGTCCTCCGCTTCCAACCCATCGTCCTGCTGATCGCGTTGGGCACTCTGGCGCTGACGATCTTTCTCTACATCGTCGCACCCAAAGGGTTTTTCCCAGTGCAGGATACCGGCGTGATTCAGGGTATCTCGCAAGCGCCGGAGACCATCTCGTTCCCGGCCATGGCCGAGAAGCATAAGGAACTCGCGAAGGTGATCCTCGCCGATCCCGCTGTCGAGAGCCTGACCTCGTTCATCGGCGCGGATGGCACGAACACCACGCTGAACAGCGGGCGCTTCTCCATTAACCTGAAGGAGCTTTCTCAGCGAGACCTCAACGCCTCGGACGTCATTCGCCGGCTTCAAAGCTCGCTGCAGAACGTCGAAGGAATTAAGCTCTTCATGCAGCCGGTGCAAAACATCACTGTGGATGACCGGGTGAGCCGTACACAGTATCAGTACACCCTCGAAGACCCCGACCCGCAAGAGCTGAATCTGTGGACCAATCGATTCGTCGACCGGCTAAAGCAGCTGCCGCAACTCGAAGACATTGCCACCGACCAGCAGACCGGCGGCCTGGCTGTTTCGCTGATGATCGACCGCGTGACTGCCTCACGCCTGGGCATCGCGCCTTCCACCATCGACAACACGCTGTATGACGCCTATGGACAGCGGCAGATCAGCACCATGTACACGCAGCTCAACCAATACCACGTGATCCTGGAAACCCTGCCCGAATTTCAGAGGGATCCGAGTAAGCTGTCGAGCCTGTACATCCAGGCCAACGCGTCGTCCGGGGCATCCGGCGCCGGAGCTTCCACGTCCTTCGCCGCCTCCAGTTCTGTATCCGCTGGTTCCAGCGCCACCACCGCGACAGCCGCATACACGCCCTCTTCCGGCGCCCTGACCGCTCCGTCGAATGCGCTGGCCCCCACGGGTTCCACCTCGAATGCCGCCAGCAGTTCCACCCCGGCGAGCGCTGTGCCGCTGGGCGCCTTCACGCATTACAATCTCATCAACTCGCCGCTTTCCATCAGTCACCAGGGTCAGTTCCCTTCGGTCACCGTCTCTTTCAATCTGGCACCGTACGCCTCACTGGGTGACGCCATTTCCGTGATTGACAAGACGCAGAAAGAAATGAACATGCCGGCCAGCCTCCAGACCGGCTTCCAGGGCACTGCTGCCTCGTTCAAGAATTCGCTGTCCAATGAAGCTCTGCTCATCCTGGCCGCACTGGTCACGGTCTATATCGTGCTCGGCGTGCTCTACGAGAGCTTCATCCACCCGATCACGATTCTCTCCACGCTGCCTTCCGCCGGCGTGGGCGCGCTGCTCGCACTCCGCCTCTTCCGCCAGGATCTCAGCGTGGTGGCCATCATCGGCATCATTCTGCTCATCGGCATCGTGAAGAAGAACGGCATCATGATGGTGGACTTTGCCCTGGAGGCCGAACGCAAGCACGGCAAGAACTCCACCGATGCCATCTACGAAGCCAGCCTGTTGCGTTTCCGTCCCATTATGATGACCACGATGGCGGCCCTTCTCGCCGGCATCCCGCTGGCCGCGGGCACGGGCATCGGCTCCGAACTTCGCCGGCCCCTAGGCATCTGCATGGTTGGCGGGCTGCTGCTGAGCCAGGTGCTTACGCTTTACACCACGCCGGTCATCTACATCTTCTTTGACCGGCTTGCGCAACGCTTCTCGCGTTCCAGGTCGCGTTCCAGCAACACGCCCAACACGCCGGGCTCCGAGCCACCACTGGAGCAGTCATGAATCCGTCCCGGCTATTCATTCACCGGCCCGTGGCCACCACGCTGTTGACCGTGGCGATCGCCTTGGCCGGGGCCATTGCCTTCAACGTGTTGCCGATCTCGCCGCTGCCCCAGGTCGATTTCCCCACCATCACCGTCGGCGCCACCCTGCCCGGAGCCAGCGCCGAAATCATGGCAGCTTCCGTCGCCACTCCTCTGGAACGGCAGTTAGGCCACATCGCCGGTGTCACGGAAATGACCTCAACCAGTTCGCTTGGCACCACTGGCATAACGCTCCAGTTTGACCTCAATCGCAACATTGATGGTGCAGCGCGCGACGTGGAAGCCGCCATCAACGCGGCGCGCACCTACCTGCCCGCCAACTTGCCCGCCAACCCCACCTACCGCAAGGTTAACCCGGCCGACGCACCCATCATGATTGTCGGCCTCACCTCGGACATCTACGACCGCGGCAAGCTCTACGACGAGGCCTCCACCATCGTCCAGCAGAAACTCTCGCAAATTCAGGGAGTGGGCCAGGTCACCACCGGCGGCGGCGCGCTACCTTCCGTCCGCGTCGATGTGAATCCCACTCAACTCAACCACTACGGGCTCACGCTCTCCGGCATTCAGTCAACGCTGAGCCTGCAAAACGCCCACCAGGCCCGCGGCCAGCTCTCTGACGGCATCGTCACTGCCGACATCATCACCAACGACCAGATTGAGCACGCCGCTGATTACCGGCCCCTCATCGTCGGCTACCACAACGGCGCCGCCGTCCGCCTCTCCGATGTCGCCACCGTGACAGACTCGGTGCAGAACATCCGTAACGCCGGCTACCTCAACGGCAAGCCCGCCATCCTCGTCATCATCTTCCGCCAGCCCGGCGCCAACATCATCAAGACCGTTGAAAATATCCGCCGCGAACTGCCTTCGGTCAAGGCCTCCATCCCCCAAGCCATCGACACCACCATCGTCCTCGACCGCACTACCACCATTCGCGCCTCAGTGAAGGACGTCGAGCGCACGCTGCTCATCTCCATCTGCCTCGTGGTGGCCGTGGTTTTTATTTTCCTGCGCAACCTGCGCGCCACGCTTATCCCCTCGGTTGCCGTGCCGGTTTCGCTTGTCGGCACCTTCGCGGTGATGTACCTGCTCGGTTACAGCCTCGACAATCTCTCATTGATGGCCCTCACCATCTCTACCGGATTCGTCGTGGACGACGCTATTGTGGTCATGGAAAACATCACGCGCCACATCGAGAACGGCATGGAGCCCTACGATGCCGCTCTCAAGGGCGCAAAGGAAATCGGCTTCACGGTTTTCTCTATCAGCATGTCCCTGATTGCCGTTTTTATTCCCATTCTGCTGATGGCCGGCATTGTGGGTCGCCTTTTCCGCGAATTCGCCATCACTCTTTCCACGGCCATCATCGTGTCCATGGTCATCTCGCTCACCACCACGCCGGCCATGTGCGCGCACCTGCTCAAACCGCACGAAGAAAAGCACGGCCGCCTATATCAACTCAGCGACAGGTTTTTCGCCGGGATGCTCTCCTTCTATCGGCGCTCGCTCCTCTGGGTGCTCGACAATTCCGTGCTCACGCTGACCGTGCTGGTGCTGGTCATCGCGCTTAACGTGGTCGTCGTTGTGCTGATTCCCAAAGGCTTTTTCCCACAGCAGGACACCGGAGTTATCTTCGGAGGCGTACAGGGGCCGCAGGACGCCTCGTTCGCGGTCATGAACGACTCCGTCCGGCGGCTGGTGTCAGTCATTAAGAGCGACCCTGGAGTGGACAACGTCATGGCCTTTACCGGCGGTCAGGGCAACACCAACGGCGGCTTCATCTTCATGTCGCTTAAGCCGCTGGAAGAGCGCAAGGCCAGTGCCGCGCAGATCCTCGGCCGGTTGCGTCCCAAGATGACGTCCCTACCCGTCGCCTCCGCCTTCCTGCAGCCCGCCCAGGACCTCCGCATCGGCGGACGGGCGAGCAACGCCCTCTACCAGTACACGATTCAATCGGACAACGTGCAGGATCTGGCACGCTGGGGTCCCATCCTGCTGACTGAGATGCGCAAGCTTCCGGGCTTCCAGGACGTTAACTCCGACCAGCAGAACGGCGGCCTTGACCAGTACCTCACCTACGACCGCGCCAGCGCCGCCCGCCTCGGCATTACTGCGCAGGGTCTTGACTCAGCCTTATACAGCGCGTTCGGTCAACAGGAAGTCTCCATCATCTATACCCAGCTCAACCAGTACTACGTGGTGCTCGAGATCGCGCCCCAGTTCTTGCAGACCCCCGAAGGACTGAAGTACATCTACCTGAATTCGGCGAACGCCGGCAACGTGCCGCTCAGCGCCGTCGCCAGCACCCGCACCAATACCATTCCCCTCTCCGTCAACCACACCAGTCTCTTTCCCTCGGTCACGGTCTCCTTCAATCTCGGGCCGGGCATTGCGCTCAGCGACGCTACCCGCTCGGTCGCCCAGATGCAGCAGCGGCTGAACATGCCTCAGACCGTCCGCGGCTTCTTTGCCGGAACCGCGCAGGCCTACCAAGTCTCGCTCTCCAGCGAGCCCATCCTGGTAGCCACTGCGCTGCTCGCCGTCTACATCGTGCTCGGCATCCTTTATGAGAGTCTGGCGCACCCGCTCACCATCATTTCTACGCTGCCATCGGCCAGTGTCGGAGCCATGCTGGCGCTGATGTTCTTCAAGATTGACCTCAATGTCATCTCCATCATCGGCATCATTCTGCTCATCGGCATCGTGAAGAAGAACGCTATTATGATGATCGACTTCGCCCTGGCCGCCGAACGCAACGAGGGAAAGTCCACCACCGATGCCATCTTCGAAGCATGCATGCTCCGCTTCCGCCCCATCCTGATGACCACCATGGCAGCCATCTTCGGCGCCCTGCCCTTGGCCTTCGGCCACGGCATTGGATCGGAGCTGCGCCGCCCTCTGGGAATCACCATCGTCGGCGGCCTCATTATGAGCCAGTTGCTCACTCTCTACACCACCCCGGTCGTGTATCTGTTTCTCGACCGCCTGCGCCTCCGCTTCCTGGGCAAGGAACGCGACATGCTCCCGCCTACCAACGGAAGTGTGCCGGAGGAATCCGTATAGACGGGGGGATAACATGAAAGAACCGGGTATCGAGATGCGTATGACCAACCTCACCCTCACACCACGCTCCTTCCTGCTGGCCGCCGCTGTGCTCTCGTGCGTGCTCACCGGATGTATGGTCGGCCCCAAGTATCACCCGCCCACGACACAGGCCCCGCCAGCCTACAAAGAGTCGCCGGCGAACGTCCCGCAGAAGTCCGCGGCGCCTCCGGCAACCACATCGACCGACCCGACCCTCGGCGGCCTCGGGGACTGGACCGTCGCCCAACCCCAGGATGCCTCGCTGCGCGGTAAATGGTGGGAGATCTACGGCGATCCTGAATTGAATGCACTCGAAGAGCAGCTCAACATCAACAACCAGAATATCAAGCAGTTCTTCGAGAACTTCATGGCCGCTCGCGCCATTGTCCGCCAGGCGCACGCCCAGCTCTTTCCGACTGTGTCGACCGGACCTTCCTGGTCGCGTTCGCGAAGCTCCTCCAACATGCCCAACGTCACGGGAGCCGCCGGGAGGGCTCCGGTCAACGGCGCCACGAGCACACTCATTGACGTGCCCGCTGCGGTCTCATGGGAGCCTGATCTCTGGGGCAAAATACGCAATACCGTGCGTCAGGCACAGTACTCTGCCCAGATCAGCGCCGCCGACCTTGAAAACGAACGCCTCACCGAGCAGGCCAGCTTGGCCACCTTCTTCTTCCAACTCCGCGGGCAGGATGCGCTCCAGCAGATCCTGGACGCGACGGTTGCCGCCGATCAGAAGTCCCTGGAGCTCGCCCGCGCTCAATATGAAACAGGACTTTCAGATCAGATTGCCGTCGTCCAGGCGCAGACCACCCTGCAGAGCGCACAGTCGCTGGCCACCAATCTCGGCATTGCACGCGCACAGTACGAGCATGCAATCGCCACCCTCATCGGCAAGGCAGCATCGGACTTTTCAATTCCCGCCAAGCCGCTGCTCACTACGCCTCCACCCATCCCAGTCGGCCTGCCGTCGCAGCTTCTCGAGCGCCGTCCGGACATCGCTGCCGCCGAGCGCAGCATGGCTGCCGCCAACGCCCAGATCGGCATCGCCTACGCCGCTTACTACCCCAACCTGACCCTCTCGGCAACCGGAGGCTTTGAAAGCTCGACCTGGAAGCATCTCCTCGACTGGCCTAGCCGCTTCTGGTCCGTTGGCCCCTCGGTCTCGGAGACCATCTTCGATGCCGGCCTACGTCGCGCCACCGTCAATCAGTACGTCGCCACCTACAACGCTAATCTGGCCTCGTATCGCCAAACCGTGCTCACTGCCTTCCAGCAGGTGGAAGATGCACTCGCTACTCTCCGCATCCTCACCCAGCAGATTCAGCAGCAGCACCAGGCGGTCGAATCCGCCAGAGTTGCTCTCGATCTGGAAATGAAGCGCTACGAAACTGGTCTCGACCCCTACATTAACGTGGTCACCGAGCAGAACATCCTGCTCTCTGCCCAGCAGACCCTGGCCCAGATTGAGATCCAGCGCGTAATCGCCTCCGTGCAGCTCATCGAGGCTCTCGGTGGAGGATGGGACAGCTCACGGCTGCCCACCCCGCAGCAGGTCAGCGCAAAACCGGAGAAAGCAGATACGGCCATACAGCAATAGCGAGTTAACAAGCCAGCGAGTGCGCAAAAGAAGCAACCGGCTATTTTGCTGCGAATGCAACCAAACAGGAATGGTACGGGTATATACAAAACAGGCTGGAAGACCGGCGCCATTCGCTACCTCGCCCCGTTCCCCGGCTGCATGTTCAGTGCCAGTGTTGCCTGTGCCGTTCCCGCCACCAGCAGGGGGGATTCCACTGCGACGCTGCATACTGCGGGAACATGGCCCGCGAGCAGTTCTCGTCCGCCGTCCCCATGTAGTCGTATTCCGCCTTCCCACCCTTGAGCGATGTTTTCAGATATTGCTCCACCGGGACGCTTCGCAGCCCCGCCCCTCGCAGCAGCCGTACCTCAAAGACGCTCCAGTCCATGGCGTACAAGAGCACCAAGCTGATCAGCAGGTACTTCGCTGTTTGTCCAATGTTTCGCAGAGAGTGGGTTCGCATTGCAGGCCGCGGAAGAACAGAATCTAGGTACGCTAAAAGAGTATTAAACCCGGCGATTAGCGGAGCGCGAGTTGAGCGCCGCTTGTCGCCAATGAACAAACTCGACTACCACCCAAATCGTATCTCCACATTCGCTTCGAGTTCGCGGTAGTTCCAGCAAAACCACGGAGCATTGTGGAGCGAGAGCGCTCGCAATCGGGAGACCGGAAACACCACCGCCCGCGACTGCAACATCCGCCGATAACATCGATAATTCCTGGTTATCCAAACTTCTCCGCAATCATACCGAAACATCCATTGGACGTGACGCCCATTTCTTTGCCCCGAGCCATTCAGGTCGAGATTTTCAGGAACGGGGTCCTATAAAAGGTATCCTGCCCCAGACCCTGTCGGCCACAGTGTCGCCCTGCCATGCATTGTTCGGCACTCGAGTTCTTCATGCTTGGCAAACAGCTTCTTAAGGTTCGGTCCAGATTCCTTCCACTGCTCCACGAGGCGCCGCAGCTCTGTCCGGATCGGCACCCATCTCGAAGAGTTCAGGTTTTGAACCAAGCCCTTTATCGCAAGCTCCGAGAATGATATGTCAGGCTCATAGCCACAGAGGCATCAGTCTCTAGTCCGTTTCAGACGGGAAATATCGAGAAAAGCGCCCAGATAATGCGTAATTTCAGGAAAGTACCAGATACCAATCAGGTAATGACGACTTAATGGCGGAGGATGCAGTCCCGAGCGAACCGCTCTCTGCCAAATTCCCTGCTAACAGGGAAAAATACAGGGAATTTTGCCGAATTCGGCCCGTCTAATTCGGCTTTTATCGCTGTATGTATCTCGCCAGCATTACCCTGGCCACGCCCACCGCCGGCAATACCACCGCCACGCTCAACGGCGCGGTGAACGACGACGGCGCCGCCACCACCGTCGGCTTCGAGTCCGGCACCTCGGCCGGTTACGG
>Ga0181524_10004217_pt1 | contig 13448 bp, 9 predicted proteins | sample PEATcosm2014_Bin_34_FD_119761 | JGI IMG/M metagenome (GOLD analysis project Ga0181524, IMG submission 119761) | Peatland microbial communities from MTU Mesocosm Facility, Houghton, MI, USA - PEATcosm2014_Bin05_60_metaG | ecosystem: Environmental > Terrestrial > Soil > Wetlands > Peat | place...
ATGTGTGGTTATGAAAACGGACACCGTTGAAATCCCGACACCTGTGCTCTCCTCGGTGGAAACACTCGACGAGTTGCACGACTGGCTTACGGCGCGGAATCACAAAGTCGTCGCCGAACTTCGCGCCGCCCGCCGCGAGGACCGCGCTGGTAAGTTCAAGCCCTGGAAGCCGCGCCACCTGCCATGCCCTACCGGGTCGAAATAGGCAGCAAGGCCGACGGGCAACTCGCTGAACTGGACGCCGCCGTCGGAGGAAGTGTCGAACGCAAAATCCAGTGGCTCGCCGAGAATGCCGCCGTCATGGTGCATCGGAGGCTTGTTGGGATGCCGAACGATTTGGCTGGTCTGTGCAAGCTCCGTGCAGGGGATTACCGCATCCTGTATTGGAATTACCCTGCCAGGAGGCTGGTCCGCATCTACCGCATCCAACACCGCTCTGAGGTCTATCGCCGTCTCTGAAAGATACGCGGATCCATTGTTACTGCCGTCGCGGCGACAGAAATGGTTTTCAGGAAGCTCCGGCGAGAGGACGAGTCTTGGTTCATAAGCTGATCTTTCGTTTTTGAGGTCCAGTTGGTCTGCGGTGAGTTTATGCCGGCGCGAGCGCAGGTCAAACTCCGTCTTGGTCCGGCGCCTTGACCCGGCGCGGGACAGAATTCTTCAGACGCCCTGATTGGCCGGGCTTTGGGCCTCGCTTTCGTATAGGCCACATATACGAGGGAAGCACCTTCGTTTCCTTAGTTCCCTTCTGTTTAAACTCCCTACGCCTCCCGTTTTGCTCCGGGCAGAATTATCAGCGCGACCCGATCGACCAGTCTCATTTGGTGGAAGTCGTTAATCAGCCCAAGCGAGATGTTCGTTTTCCGCGGTTTCACAACAAATCTCAGCCGAAGATTTGGGACGGAGCATTTTGCCTTGCAACGCCGGTTTACAGAGGGTAGATGTTGGCCGTTTGCAGGATCCGGAAGGGGACCCGATCGAATAATGAAACAGTCACTTTTTGCTGTCGGCGCCTCCGTCCTCGTTGTCCTGGCGCAGCCCATCACCGCCATGGCTGCGGACCGGGAGATGGAGGTTTCGAGCGAGGGTTGGACCATAGGGGCGGAGCCAAGCGTCGGTGCCTTGGTCATTGGGCATGCTCAATTGGGACCTTTGCTGGCCCATGTCCAGCTCAACATTCAAACACCTCAGAAGCTCGTTTCAGCCAAAGCCTGGACTATCGGCAGGGGCGGCGACAACCGGCTCTCGATCAAAACGGCGGAACCGCCCAGCACCTGGCTTTTCGAGATGGGCCGCCTGGCGCTGAAGGTCTCATGCGCCTCGCCCAATGCGGTTCTGACGGCCCAGGTGCCCCTTGGCAAAGAACGCGCCATAGCACGACTGCTCGACCCCGAGGGATTCCAGGTCGATTGGGCGGGAACGGGCGAGGTTGCCGGCTCTTACGGCGGCAGCAGGACGCGAAATCCCTCCTGGCTTCCCAGGCAGAACCCCGAATGCATGTACTTTGCTTTGGGCACGGTCTCCGGGGCCGTGTTCCACAGCCTTTTCGACCGCTCCGCAGATGTCGCAATCCAGTTCCCGGACCAGGCACGGTTCCTGAATGCCGAAGGACAGGAGGAGCTTCTGGAGTTGACGCTGCCCTTTTCCGGGAGCGTCCAGATTCGCTTAACGCCGGAGTATTACACCAAGACCCTGGGCGTGCCTTTCTACGTTCCGTTTGACGAGGGGTTTTTCCCGAGGCCGCCGATGGTCTGGTGCAGTTGGACCAGCTATTACGGCGGCGTCACGGAACAGGATGTCCTCCGGAATACGGATTGGCTTGCCGAGCACCTGAAGCCCTACGGCTTCCAGTATGTCGAGATCGACGATGGTTACGACCGGGGTTTGAAAGAAGGGCACTACTGGATTGAGAATTGGGACTCGAAGAAGTTTCCTCATGGCCCGGAGTGGCTGGCCAACTACATCAGGTCAAGAGGGCTGCATCCGGGTCTGTGGCTGGTTCCGAACGCCTACGCCGGGGCGGTCGGCACGCACCCTGATTGGTATCTGCGTGATAGGCAAGGGAGGATCATTCTGGATTACGGAACGCCGGCGCTGGACTCAACCCATCCCGAGGTCCTCGATTTCCTCAGGCACCTCTTCACCACACTGGGTGATTGGGGCTTCGAATACTATAAGTTCGACGGCGAACACGCCCTGCCGAAATACGTCCCGGCCGTGGACCGGGAACGATTATACTCCAAAGCCCTGGACCCTGTTGCAGCCTATCGGAACCGGTTGGAAGTGATTCGCAAAGTCATCGGGCCGCGCAGCTTTATCGAGGGGTGCCCCGCCGGCACGCCGCTCAACGGCATCGGCTTCTTCAATTCCTATTTCAACGGGGAGGACGTGTACAACAATTGGCACGGCATGCACGCGTTGTTCAGCTCCCTTAACGCCAACGCGTTTCTGAACCGTATCGTCGTCTATGTCATGCCGGGCGAAGGCATGGAGCTGGGAGGGCCTATGAGCGTGGACGAGGCCACGCGCAGACGCCCAGCGGAAGTGGTGGCAACGGCGCGCACACGGGAGGAGCCGATGATCGGCTTTGGTGTGACGACGGCGGAGGCGCGGACGCTGGTGAGCCTGGTGGCCCTCAGCGGGGTGGTTTATCCTCTGGCCGGGGTAATGCCCGAACTGCCCGCCGAGAGGCTCGCCCTCCTCCAGCGCACGTTGCCCACCATGCCCATCCGGCCAATCGACCTCTTCAGCCGCGGCACCGACATCGGTTGGGACACCTTCAAACGCGTCCGCGCCGATGACTACGTTCACCATTACCCCGAGGTCCTCGATCTAAAGGTGAATGCGAAATCCGGCCTCTATGACGTAGTGGCGCTGCCGAACTGGCGCAGCGCCCCGGTGACCAAAGGCATCTCCTTCGCTGACAAACTCGGGCTAAGCCCCGGCAGGGGTTACATCGTGTTTGACTTTTGGAACCAGAAGCTCCTGGGTGTTTTTCGAGATCAGATCGCTCTCGAGATTGAGGGGCACGATACGCGAGTGGCGCTGGTCCACCCGCTGCTGAACCGGCCCCAGTTGATTGGCACCTCCCGGCATATCACTGGCGCTCACTCGATCCAGGACCTGGCTTGGGATGGCGCCCGGAGCGCACTGAGGGGCGCTTCGGAAACGGTAGCGGGTGAAGAATACACCCTCTTCGTCTATGTCCCGGACAAAATGGCCGTATCGAAGGCGCAGGCCACAGCCAGACACGGCGGCGAAGTCCCATTGCATCGCGAACAAAGCGGCAGCTTGTTGTCCGTCAGCTTCGAGGGCAGCCCGGAGGCGGTCATTTGGGACCTCGAATTTGCCTCGGAGGCAAACCGGTAACTCTAATTTGGCTGTTTCCCTCGGAGATCAGGCCATATACGGCGCTCGCATTGCGCGGGACCGCATGCGGTTGGCTTCGGGGTCCCCGACGAACTCCGCCTTGCGCAGGTCGAACTTCAGGCTTCGCTTTAATTGCTCGCAGATGTCGGCAGCCAGGCAGATGCTCATGGACCGAAGCATGACGTCAGGATTCGCCACCGCCAACCGGCGCGACCGGATGCAGTCGAAGAAATCGCGCACGTGGTTCAGTTGCCGTTGCGTCCGGGCCGTGTAATCCGACAGCACCTTCTTGTACTCGCGCAACAGCGCCGGTGATGAAACGTCGGGTCCTGAATAATCGTCGGCGGCCGCGACCCATCCTTCGGGACCATCGAACCGCTCACCACAGGCGCCATGCCAGAACTTGCACGGTTCCCAAACCGAGCCGCCGACCCGGAACAGAACCAGTTTTATCCCGTTGGACAGGCGCGTCACCATCGTCGCGTCCGGCCCCTCGTACTCGAACTCAATGAAGGACACGTTCGCCATATCAAGTCCGGCGAGGGCCTGGGCAACCGAGTGCGCGCCCCACATCGCGACATCCGTGGCGAAATCATAATAGTGGTACCACCCGCCCCCATTCACATAACCGCGGTTGTAAGGCCGCCAGGGGCAGGGACCGAGCCAGACATCCCAGTCCACTTCGTCCTTGGGCGGTTCCGGTTCCGCCGGCAACCAGTCGTGACGCATCCCGTCGCGCCAACGAATGTCAGCGTAAGCCGTATGAACCTGGCCCAAGCGGCCGGATCGGGCCATTTCGATGGCAAACACGTGGTTCGGCTCGCTGAGCCGCTGGGCGCCGGTTTGATAAACCCGGGCATACCGCCGGGCGGTCTCCACGACCATCTGCCCTTGAGCCATGGTGAGACAGGCCGGCTTCTCACAATACACATCCTTGCCCGCCCGCATCGCCAAAATCGAAGCCAGCGCGTGCCAGCGGTCCCCGGTGGCAATCAACACGGCATCCACATCGCTCCGCTCGGCCAGGAGCTGGCGCATATCGGCATACACAGCGCAGTCTTTATTGCCCTGTTTACTGTCCACCATGTTCTTGGCCGCTTCGCGCCGGCTTTTCAGGACATCACAGACGGCGACCCATTGCACATCCCGCTCGGCCAACATGGAACCCAAATCATAAGAACCGCGGCCCCCGATTCCGATTCCGCCCATCACGATGCGTTCGCTGGGCGCAACGGCCCCGCCATGCCCCAGTGCGGAGGCCGGAATGCAGTACGGCAGCGCCAGCGCGCTTGCCGCCATCGCCCCTCGTGTCAGAAACCGGCGCCGCGTCAGTGGAGTGCTATTGTCATCGCTCATAGGGTTGTTCTCTTTCAATTCAGTCTTGTGGCCTTCATTGGGCACCGGAACCTGCAACGGCATTTGCCTCGCAACTTAATGTGGTCTCCCCGAAATGGCTATACATTTGTTGCCCCGGCGGGGCTTTCGGGCACATCCGGACACTGCACCCGGAGTGCCGGCTTTAGCCGGCTTTGCGCGTACCCGGACCTCTGCTGTGCCCCTATTGAACATTGGACCTCTAAAGCCGGCTAAAGCCGGCACTCCGAGCCTTCGGCACTGGCTGCGGGGGCAGTGTCGGGATGGCCTCTGGGCTTTCAAAGGCGGGCGATGAGCGCCCTGACCAACTTCTCAATCTCGGCCAGCGCAAGGTGGGGTGGCGCCCCATCGAGATCATGCACATGCCAGTAGGTGATTCGGCGCTCCCAATCCGGAAAACGCTGCCGCATGAGCGCGCGATGCTCCGCTTCCTTCAAAGCGATGATCAGGTCGGCCGAAGTCAAATCTGCCAGAGTGACAGTCCTCGGGCAGCGAATCGGTTCGACGATTGGAATGGATCGGAGCTTGAAGGCCTCAAGGGTGTAAACGGAGATGGCGCCTGCATTGGCCGTTTCTGCATGCCCCAGGGCCAGCCCACAGGAGTCGGCCCGCCAGCCCAGGCCCAGTTCGCTGGCCAGGTGGTTGAAGAGTCCTTCGGCAAACCGGCTTCGGTAATAGTTGCCGGTGCATAAAAACAAGACTGTTTTGACGCTCATTTTCGGCGCTGCCAACTTACACCAAATGCGAAGGATTGGCGACGCAAGATGCGGAATTACGGTGCTGCCTCACCGGGATGGACGCACATACACCAGCAGAACGCCGGGTGCGATTTGAAAAGGAAGGAATGCAGGACTATCCTGGGAGAAACGCCTGCCATGATTGTGAGCATCTTCAACGACGTCATCGGCCCGGTTATGCGCGGGCCTTCAAGCTCGCACTGCGCCGCCGCCCTGCGCATCGGCCGGCTGGCCCGGGACCTGATGGATGGCCAACTCGCCGACCTGCTGGTCGAGTTCGACCGCAATGGCTCGCTGCCCACCACGCACGAAAGCCATGGTTCGGACATGGGATTGTTCGGCGGCTTGATGGGCTGGGACGCGGCGGACGAGCGGTTGCCCCGCTCGCCACAGGCGTTGCGCGAGGCCGGCGTCCAAATCCGCATCGAGACGGTGGATGCCGCCGATGAGCATCCCAACACCTACCGCCTGACCCTGCGAAACGGGAGCGAACAGCATTCGCTCATCGCCAGGATGTTGGAGATCGTCCGCATCCTTCGCCGCTCCAGTCAACAAGGAATCGCCGGCACGCAATACGAGGACCGTATTTTAGGCCACCAGTGCGGCAAGTTCGACGATCTTATGCGGCGCGGCCGTCTGCTCAACGGCGGCGCCCTCAACCGCATCGTTCTTTACGTCACCGCGCTGATGGAGGTGAAAAGCTCGATGGGCGTCATCGTGGCGGCGCCCACCGCGGGCGCCTGCACCGCCCTGGGCGGGCTCTCCGTGACCAAGACATCCCTGGCCATCCAGGATAGACTGGCGGCGAAGAGGGCGGCAGCGTGCGGCGCCTCGAGTTGCGGTTGCGCACGATAAGCCTGTTACGGCGCCGCCAGCCCCGATCGCACCGAATGCGTTCGAGAGAAGTCATCTCTTCCCTCATTGCTGTGCCATGATCTCTGCTTTGATCTGTGCCAGTTCGCCACGCGGCTCGCCGGTCTCGCATTCCATCTTGCCCGCGCGCCGATACCAGTAGCGGCTATTATCAAGGTCGCCTTCGATCTTATGCAGGACCGCGTGAATCCACGCGGCGGTGGCATCGGCCTCATATTGCTGGACAATCCCATGTGCGGCATCCCATTCGCCGGCCAGGGCCAGTTGAATCGCTTCCAGCATTTCGTTTTCGCACCGCTTCATTTGGCAGATATAGCCGGAGTCGACGGGCGCTGAAAAGCTCGAACCGAAGTCTCTCGCTGCGTGAAGCGTGGCGTGTATCTTCTTTTGCCGTAACTGTGCAGGTGGGAGAGTGGGGCAGACCTCTGGTCTGCCGGTTAGGCGGGCCTCTGGCCCCGTGTTTCGGCCGCACCCCCCGTCACGGAGGCGGAGGCTCCGTGAACTGGCAGACCGGAGGACTGCCCCACACTTTCCGGCCACCGGGCCGCAACCCCGTTGGGGGAATGGCGCTCACATAAGCCCATTTCAGGCCGGAAACATCCAGAAAAGCCCAATGATTCTCACGCCGTATGGTCTTAAGTAAGCGCCATTCCCCCGTTGGGGTTGATGGGCGTCGCCACCTGGTCACCCAGGGTTGGCGCTACGCCAACCCTGGGCTTTGCTCCACGATCCCGTTGGGGTTGGAGTTTTCCGCCACGTTCCAGCACATCCTGAGCCTGACGGGAAAAGCGCCTGCAAAGGCTGAGGATTTCCGAAAGGCATTGGAGTTAACGGCCGACTATTCCCGGGCCGGACTCCTCCGGTAAAGGGCAACCATTCCTGCGAGTGAGGCAAGTCCGACCGCACCGAGAATAAGCCAGATGATCCAGGGGTGATAAGCGCCCCATAACGCGTTCAGCGCCTGGCGCGGAGCAGCGCCGCCGCCAAGCTTCGTTGCGATGGCGGACAGCAAATCCTTATCGGCAACAGCCCGGGCGGCATCGGGAAGCATCCTCAGCTTTTGCACAAGATACTCACGCGCAAGCACGTTGCGCGAAGCAAACGTCTCGTACAGAGGACCGGAAAGGCCGTTGCCCGCCGCCCAGCCGATGGCAAAAGGTATTTGGGAGTACCCCATGTAGAGGGCCTTCCGATGAGGTGGCGCGGTCATGCCGATGTACTCGGAGAACTTCGGGCTGCATATAATCTCGCCAATCGCAAACACAAAAATGCCGGCGGCCGCGAGCAATCCCACGTTCGTAAGGCCCGAAACCACGAATCCGATCAGCGCAATCGTCATGCCCAGCACCAGCGAGGTCATCATTTTATACCGGCCAAAAAGCCAGGAAAGCGGCAGCACGAACAAAATGATGACGAATGAATCGATGTTGATCAGGATCTCAGGCTTGGCCCCCCCATCGGCGGTCAGAAAACCGCTGGCTGCCGTGCCCAGCACGGCGCTGAGCAAGTGGCCGGCCGCGCGCAGGTCGACCCACTCATCGAGGAAATTGGGCAGCAGGTCCCAGAGCTGCATGAACATGAACCAGAACCCCGACACCACGAGCAAGAACCGCAGCATCGCCTGGTCCTTCCATAAGACAGCCATGGTCTCGGTGAACACCCTGAGCGGTTTCTTCTTTCGGGCCTCAAGGTCCGGCGCCGGCTCGCGGAACAGGAAAAGAGCGGGCAGGAAGTTCAGCGCCGTAACCAGGGCCGCGCCATAAAAAACGCGGCTCCACGTGGGGTGTAATTCATTGCCGCGTAGCGCGGCAGCAGCCATCGGGGCCAGGAACCCCCCGACGTTGACCACCCAGTAGAAGATGCCAAAGCCCAGTCCGCTGTTGCCCGCATTAAGGGATTTGGCCACCGAACCCTGGACCGGAGGCTTGAAGATCGCCGTGCCGGTGCCCACAAGAACCGCGGCCAGGAGCATAGTCCAAAAGCCACTGGCGTTGGCCATCACCAGGTACCCCATGATATTCAGCGAAAATGCGACGCATATACTCAAGCGATAGCCATAGGCCTCGGCATAGCCGCCTGACACCATGGGGAGCAGACACTGGAAAATGGCCCAGACCATGTAGATGAGGCCCTTCTCTTTGTAAGAGAGCCCGATGCCCTGGCCTTTGGCGGCCACCATGTATAACGGCAGCACCGCGCGCACGCCAAAAAAGGCGAGCCGCTCGAAGGCCTCCATGATATTGGCGACCCAGAAATTCCAGTTCATCGTGCTGACCTGGACCCTGACACTAACCGTCTTGCCGTTCTCGCGAGACATAAATGGAGGAAGGGAAGGAATTCATGACCGCGGCTGGGCACCGGGACTGGATTGCGACGAATCCACCCTGCTCGTTAGGCCCTGGATAGTCACCGGACCAAGGAGGCCGGATTCCAAGGGGGCGAGGCCCGGCTGCTGGAATTTCTGGACGTTGGTTCTGGTGCGGCGCTGTTCGGGGGGCAGTTTGGCGTCGCCCATAAGGCGGTTGGGCCACAGGTTGACGACCTCGATAGCCAACTGGTTGGCGCCCGGCTTGAGGGCCCCCGTGATTTCCACGCGCCAGGGGGCGGTCCAAACGACGCCCAGGTCTTTGCGGTTCAGCCGGACGCGGGCGAGATTCCTGACCCGGCCCAGGTCGAGGAACATCCTGGACGCGCTGCCGGCAGCAGGAGGTGAAAGCTCAAAAGTCTTCCGATAAGTAGCGGTGCCCGAGTAATATCTAATGCCCTCCTCAGGCCGGCGGGTCCAGTCTTCGAGTGTCCCGAACGTGACCCTGGCCGGGCCGCCCCAGGCCGGGTCGAACGAAACCTCCCAGGGGCCGTCAAGCTGAGACTGGGTCTCCAATTCCGGGCAATTCCCGGTTCCCGCCCGAGGCGCCTTTGCGCCGGCTCCGGCATGAAATACAACGAAGAAGCTCTGCTTGGGCGCGAAGTCGAGGGGGATGATGGTGCGCGCTCCTTCCACGGTGAACTCCGGCAGGGCGCGCCTTTCGCCGGCAACGGCATCCCACAACTCCGGCGGGCGGCCTGCGGCACGGAAGACGGCCCGCGCGGACACTGCGCGCCGGCTGAGATTTGCCACGAAATAGAGGTCCGTTCTGCCATCGTGCCGATGAATCCACTCCAGCGGCGACTTGACGCCATCGAAGCGGGGCGCAAAACCCGAAGCCGGGGAGGGATTCATTTCCCGGAACTCGACATCCGGCGGCAAGCCGTCGGCTCGGGCGATCTCGTCGAGTGAACGGCCCCAAATCACCCGTCCGCGCCCCACTTTGTTTTCGCCGGCCTGGCCGGGATTCTCGCCCCACAGTTCGCGTGCCAGGACGCGGACTTCCTGGTCGCACGCCGGCCAGTTGGACAGGCCGGGCGCGTGCTGCGGGGCGGGGCCGACGATGGCCGCCCCTTGGTGCGCGAGCGATGAGAGCTTGCGCAGGACCGGAGGGGACATCGCGAGCCGCTTGCGGTGTGGGAGGACCAGGTAACGGTAGCTCATGCCGTCGGGCAGCCGCAGGCTTCCCTCGCTCATGGAAAGCCGGTTCAGCAGTGCCTCGGCGTTGATCGTATCGCAATCGAACCCCGCGGGCAGTGGGGGAGTCTCGTGGGCGCGGGCGGGCACGAAGTTCGGAACGTCCTCGCCGTAGAAATAGCAAAAGTCGGCGGCAAACCGGCCTTGGCGGAGAAGGAGTTGACAGCGGGCCAGGTAGGTCAGCCAGGGGCGGCTCATGTTCCACCAGGTGATATGGGAATCGAAATGAGTGCCGGCGGCCTCCCATTCGTAACCGGGGAAGGCGCGGGTGTCGGGCTGGTGGACGAAAAAGCAGAGGACATCGCGCGTGAGGCCGGCGCAGAAGGCGCGGTCGCCGATGTCTTTCAAGGCAAAGGGGTCCTCCTCCCAGTTGGGACCCATGGAGGTAAAGGCCTCCGCCTGGCAAAGAGGCCGGCCGTAAGTGTGAGCCGCCGAGGCGGCCTGCTTGACCAGGTCGCAGAAGGCCTCGCACCCGGTGAGCCAGGCGACCGATTCCTTGTCTTCATCCGCGCGCTTCCAGAACTCGGTCATGGGGATGTCATTGCCGCCGGCGCATTGCAGGGCATCGATGTGATGCCAGAACGGCCCGGAGGATTCCGGGTGAATGCGGCGCCCGGCGCGGTGTGAAAGCTCGGCCAGGCGTCCGTAGTAATTGGCGGCGTAAAGGTCTGCGATGGTGCGACGGATGTCCCACAGGAACCGATGCGTGGCCTCGCGGCTCTCGACCACGCGGCCCGCCAGGACCGGCATCCATTTGAGCATATCGTAGCCGCGCCGGGCGCGAAACTCGTCAGCAAACCGCTCGGTCCAGCTCGGATTGCCCGACTCGTAGCTGTCCACGTGGAAGTACTTGAGCGCCCTGGCGCCGGTGCGTTTGGCATCTTCGAGCAGAGGTCCTGCCGTGTGGGCAAAGTGGTCGTCGAAGGCGTTGGGGTTGAAGAAATCGATCTCATACCCCTCGGCGCCCGGGCTGGAGCATTTGGTGCGCGAGCCTAGCAGAGTATAACCGAAACGCAGCACGAGCCAGCGCCCATCGGGCGCCTGCCACTTCAGCCGTCCTTCGGCGTCGAGCGGCCCGGCGAGGACCTGAACCTCGTCCAGCCGGCAGGCCTCGCCGGGCAGTGTGTCCTGGTCCGTCTCCGCGGGGCCGTCCGATGCCAGCATCTCGGCCAATTCATTGCACGAGGGGCCTTGGGCGTACTGCCGGCCGGCCTTCAATTCGAGATTCAGGATCTGGTTGGTCCGGGTGCCGCGCAGCGGCAATGCCAGGACCGCGATCTCGCGATAGAAGTTCGCCGTGACCGGCGGGCGCGGCAGGCTAAGCAGCTTCTCGCCGGGTCCGTCCACGACAGTCTCGGACCAAACCAGTTTCTTGGCGGCCAACTCAGGCGTCACCCAGGCGCCGCCGGCATTCCAGCCGCTGCATAAGTTGACTCCCATCTCGAGGCCAAGCCGGTCTGCCTCGCGCAGGGCGTGCCGGAACAACCCGCGCCAGGCCTCGCTCATAAAGACCGGTCCCTTGGGCGCATTGGTGCCGCCTATGCCGGCATCGAAGAGGAGCACGCCTGCAATGCCCTGACGCTTCATGGCTTCGAAATCCGCCGTAATACCTTCCCGGCTGGCAGCGCCGTCCAGCCACCACCAGTAGGCCCAGGGCTGGGCCGAGGGGGGCGGCTGAACGAAGGCGCGCTCCAGCGCCGAGCCGCAGCTCTCCTGGATGGCGAAGGAGGAACAGAGCAAAGCCACAAGCGCGGTGACGGCCGGTCGCAATGCGGCGCAGAAAGACTGAGAGCGCATGTTCATTTTCAGTTCAAGGGTGTGCCATGCTACCGCAGCCCATTGTGCCGAAGGAGCGCGCACTTGCAACGCCGAAGCGACGGGCCCGGCCACGCGGAGGCGAAGCCGGCGCAGGCAAGGGCAGAGCAGGCCGAGGCAGGGCAGTTACGGTCATGGTGTGAATTTCCGTGGTTTATGAGTGGGTCGGAACATGGTTCGCCGCTTTGCGCTCGGCCAAATCCGCTTGGATGCGCGCCATTTTCTCATTATCCAGCTTGTAAAACATCATCACTGCAACCGCCACGAACGCGAATCCCGCCGGAATAAATGACATGAGCATCACCATGCCGGTTTGCGATTTCGAGGTTTGGGCGGTGTTGGCGACATAGCCCAGGGCGGTGAACACCCAGCCCATTACCGCCGCCGCCAGGGCTGTGCCCAGCTTCTGCGAGAACGTCGCCGCGGCAAAGGTCATCGCCGTGGCCCGGCGCCCCGTGCGCCATTCGTTGTAGTCGGCAGTGTCGGCATACATCGAGAATGCGAGCGGCGACTTGGGGCCAAGCGCCAGGCCGATGGCGATTTGCAGGGCAAACATCCATACAATCCGATCCTTGGGGATGAAAAAGAACGCCATGGATAGAATCCCGGTGGCGCTCATCAGGATCATCATTAACACCCTCTTATCGATGAAGCGCGTCAGCACCGGGGCCAGCGAAGCGCCGCCTGCCGCCGCCGCCATGTAGGCGGGCACAAACGCCGCCATGAGATCGGGGCGCTGCACATAATACTTGAAGTAGTAGGCGGCGGTAGCGGTCCGCAGGGTGATCGTGATCATGATGATGAGCGCCAGGAAGAACAACGCCATCCAGGGGCCGTTGTGGGCCAGGTCCTTCACGTCCTGCAACACGTTGGTCTTTTGGGCCGGAGGCGGAGCTATGCGCTCGTGCGTATTGAAGAATGTCGCGGCAAATAAACAGGAAGCCGCGACGCCCCAAAATGCCATTGTCAATTGCCAGCCCAATCTCTCATTGCCGTGCCCCAGCCATTTCACCAGGAGCGGCGTCGCAGCCGTCACCAGCATGCTGCCGCCAAACGCAAAAATGAAACGCAGGCCGTTGATGGTCGAACGTTCCTGGGCATCGCTCGACATGACCCCTGAGAGGGCGTTGTAGGGAATATTGATGCCGGTATAACAGACCATCATGAAAAGGTACGTGCCGTAGGCCCAAACGAGCTTTCCTTCCTTGCCCAGGCCGGGGGTCGTGTAAGTAAGAACACCGGCCGCCGCCAATGGAAGCGCCATCCAGATTAAGTAGGGGCGAAACTTGCCGAAGCGCGTCTCGGTTCGATCTGCCGCAGCGCCGATCATCGGATCGGTGAAGGCATTGACGATTTTGATGGTAAACAACATGGAACCCGCAGCGGCAGCCGAGATCCCGAAGACGTCCGTGTAAAAAATCATCAGGAACGTGGCGATGTTGGCCCAATAAAAATTGAACCCCATATCCGCAATGCCGTAGCCGATTCTTTCCCGCCAGGTTAACCGGCTCGTTGCTGGGACGATGGTCATGCGGTGAACGGTGTACCAGCAGGCCCGCCCGAGCGCGAGGTTTTTCGGTGTGCGTCCGCTAACCTGGGCGCACGACAGAATTCTTCGGCTAGACCGCCAGGCTGAGGCAATCGTTCTCGGCCGCATGAGTGTTGAGTCGCTCTTTCCAGAATTGATCCCGCCGGTGGCTGGCATAGATACAGCGCAA
>Ga0181524_10004221_pt1 | contig 13441 bp, 9 predicted proteins | sample PEATcosm2014_Bin_34_FD_119761 | JGI IMG/M metagenome (GOLD analysis project Ga0181524, IMG submission 119761) | Peatland microbial communities from MTU Mesocosm Facility, Houghton, MI, USA - PEATcosm2014_Bin05_60_metaG | ecosystem: Environmental > Terrestrial > Soil > Wetlands > Peat | place...
GGCAGAAGGTCGCCGACACGATCAACCTAGCAAAACAGGTCATGCCGGATTTCGCAATGTTTTCGGTCACCACGCCCTATCCGGGAACTGAGCTTTACGACAACATTGACAACTACGATCTTGAGATTACCTTGGATGACTGGAGTGAGTTCACCCTCACAAAGCCCGTGGTTCGTACACGTGCTCTTTCGACAGCAGACTTACACCGGTGGTTTTTGAAAGCATACTTTGGTTTTTACGTACGTGCGTCCTACTTACGACGGGCCATCGCAAAGAAGCAGCTCGGCTTCGTTCTAGGCCCCGTACAGCACGCCATTGTCGACAAATTCAGCGGCGCGTTCTCGCGTCACAGTTTGTGAGATAATGCTACTCGAGACGTGGCGACATAGATTTTGGCGGAAAGCCTTGGTTAAAAAGGATTAAGCGTAAATATCTTGCCTCACAGAGGTTAAAGCCTGATTGCAATCAGAAGGAGATGAGACGTATGGAAGCGAACAAAGTTTATGTCTTACCAGACCTGCCCTATGGCTATAACGACTTAGAACCCTATATCTCTGAGCAACAGCTCAGGATTCACCACGACAAACACCACCTCACGTACGTAAACGGCGCGAACGCGACTTTTGAGAAGCTCGATGCTGCACGAAAGAGCAACGCAGACGTAGACGTCAAGGCTACGCTGAAGGAGCTGTCGTTCAACATCGGTGGCCACGTGCTCCACAAGCTTTTTTGGCCGACGATGGCGCCTGCCGGCAAGGGCGGCGGCGGGGCCCCTAAAGGCAAGTTGGCCGCTGCCATAAACGAGGAGTTTGGCAGCTTTGATCGATTCAAGGCGGAGTTTAGCAAAGCTGCAGCAACCACCGAAGGGTCAGGATGGGCAGCGTTGGCGCTCGACAAGCTGACAGATAGGCCCATAATAATGCAAATAGAGAAGCACAATGTCAACGTCTATCCAAACTTCCGCATCGTCATGGTTCTTGACGTCTGGGAGCACGCCTACTATCTCGATTACAAGAACGAGCGGCCGAAATTCGTCGACGCGTTCTGGAACATAGTGAACTGGGAGATGGTGAACGAGCGGTTTGAAGACGTGCTTGAGTGTTCGTGCGCGATCACCTGAGCCTTCGCGTCGCCGCAAGCATACGAGAGTATTGGATGGGATTCCTGTCCAATGCTCTTTCCTGTCGCCACGAGTCAATAGCACTCGGACGGAACGCCCGCGGCCGATTGATTTGTGAAAGATTCATGATGCTTTTTTAGAGACAGCTGTGCCCATTGTGGGCCACGGCACATATGGTCTCGCTTCTGTTTCGCCCGAGCCTTTGAGGGCAAAAAGTGACTAGAGCTCAACTACGCTAGCGTGACTGCTGGGGTCTTTTCGTATTGTTATCTGCTGCTGCGTGTACGCGTGAAAGGTGTCATCGTGGCTTATCACAATAACCTGGTTCAATCCCTTGATTGCACCGATTTGCCGAGCGAGGCTGTCGCATCTCTCTTCGTCAAGATGGATAGTTGGTTCGTCCAAGATGAACAGGCCGAGGCCGCTCAAAGTCTCTTGCATCGCGAGACGTACAGCCAAACACGCTGAGACCTTCTCGCCGCCGCTCATTTCATACAATGAGATCACATTGCCGCCATCTGCTTTGAAAACGAGGTAGTCCTCTTGCCAGTGAAGTTGCGATTCATCATTGACCATTTGCCTCCAGTGACGGGCGGCGTGCTGGCTCACTTTCTTTGTATAAAGCGGCCTCATCGCACTCAAGTTTTTGAAACTATCTCTGATTTCATCAAAGAACTTACCGTCGGCAGCAATCTCGTTGAGCTCAACGTCGAGTGCCATCAGATCCTCTCTCTTAACCACGAGATCCGCTTCGTGGGGTTTCAGATCTTCAATCTGTTTGTTAAGTTGCGATGCAATCCCACGCATCTCATTAAGCCGTTGACTCGTTTCTAAGCTATCTTTTTCAATTCTGAGGTGCTCAGCGGCATCATAAAGCCTTGATTTGGCTTCTATGTCACCGGCAAGATTCTGCCGCCGCTCATTGAGTGCCGCCAAGTCTCGGGCACAGTCGTCGTGTCGCGCTCTGGCCCCCTCAAGATTCGCCGCCAAACTGACGGACGCCCTGTAGCTATCGTAGTGTTCTTGAAGCTCCCGCAATTCGTGTTCAAGTCGCGCTACAAGCGCCTCATCCCCGCCTTGTTCGGTCAAGTGCGCGATAATGCTTTCAGCCTCCTCTATGTCGCTTTGCAATGCTTCGTCTCTTTGACTGAGCTCAGCGAGCCGACTTGCTAGTGCTCTCCGATCTGATTTCTTGAGAGCGTACGCGAGTGACTGATACTCCTCTGCGCTCGATTTCAATGCCTCGATGCGCTCTTCAAGAGACTTTATGCTGGCCAAGTTGTCACCAATCGCTTGGACAGAATCACGTTCGTCTGCCAGTTCTCGACGCAGTGTGTCTATCTGTTCCAGTTTAAGTTCCAGTTCACGACGCTTGCCGTCGAGCAATTGCAGTTGGCTTGCAGCACCGCGCGCCTCAGTAATGGCGGATGCCCCTATATCGCGTTCAGACTGCAGCAGCGCGAGTTCCACCCGAATAGCTTCGAGTTCATGCTCGTGCCGATGGCCGCGTTCTTCAATCGATTCACACCGATCGCTCGTGTACGGACAGACACCTTTAAGGAGGCTGTCGAGATCCTTTTCCATCTGCTTCTTGTGTCCGTCAAGCTCACCGACCTTTCGTGCTAACTGGTCGTATTCGCGCAGCAACGTTTCAAGCCTTTCAGCGCGCACTTGGAGTGCGCCGTGCTCTTTGAGTTCCGCTTCCAGCTCCTTTGCTGCCAGACGCTTTGTTTGTATCAGTTCTTCGGTTGCTTTAATGCGCTCGAGACCCGCCCGGTAGCGCTGCTGATCCAGTTTGAGCTGTGAGAGGGCTTCAATGAGCTGCGAGTGTTCGGCAGCCATTGGCGACAGTTGGGTCACTCGAGCTGACGCCTCATCCAATTGCTGAAGCTCTTTTGACGCATTTTCCTTAGCGCTTGTGATGCTTGCGCGAGTAACGCGGAGTTCTGACAGCCGCGTCGCTGCGCTTGCCACCTGCCGCACGAGCGCCCGTACCTCGTCAAGCTGTCCGACGATGTGTTGATATCGCAAGAACGAAGGCCGGTGTCGTTCGACCACGTTCTGCGCCCCGCGACAGTTTTGCACCTCGCGATTTGCGACCTCGACTGCCGCCGCCACGTCGCCTGCTTTGACATCTGCCGTGCTGAGTTCCCTATTGAGGTTTTCGAGTTCTGCGCGAACCGATTCGTACGTTTGCCTCTGATTTTCGACCGCAGACAATTTGGCTTCGACTGCACTGATCGACCGCCGAAGGTTTTTCAGCTCGCTTTCATATTCTCGCAATCGGTTAACGAGTCCGATTAGGTGCGTTATTTCAGCTTCAAGCACTCGCGCTTCAGACTCAGCACGCGCTATCTTGCTTTTGAAGTTGTTTTTTACATGGACTGAGTCGCTATACGCCTGCCTATAGCTGTAAAGGCCGAGAACCTTGTCAAAATGGTCTTTTCGTTTTTGAGATGCGAACTCAAATTCATTGATGACCTGCCCCTGTAACACGCAGATAACATCGCTGAAGAGACTTTCCGCCGACGAAGTATGAAGCTCCACCATGCCGAGCTCGTCGCGAATGCGTTCGTGTATCTCTTGTTTTCCGTACAGATCGGTCTTCTCTCCGTCTATGTACAGCTCCCACGTCTGAGCCGTACGCGACAGGACGTGCCTCACGCGGTACACGTGTCCCTTGTGCGAGAACGTTGCGTCTATAGACCCTTCTGCCGCTCCTTTTCGCAAGAGGTACTCGGTAACTCCTTGCCTGTGCCGTTCTCCCGCGTAGTCTATCGTCGCCTGCTTGACCCCGTCGTCCCAGCCAAAGATCGTCCTGCCAATGCTTGTCACTATTGTGCTCTTGCCGGCGCCGTTTTCTCCGTATATTGAGATCGTACCGTCTTGAAATTTGATCTCGCCCGAGTCTTCGAACGCTCGGATATTCACGAGGCGGAGGCTTTCCAGTTTCACAAGTACTCTCTCCTAAAGCGTGAGACGTGCTGTACGACGGGCTCAGCTTCATCAGTGCTCGTAAGTTGGCTTTCGGTTATTTCGCGAAGAAGCATGCGAGCGAAACCCGCAACGTCTCGCGCTTGCTCGTTGTACCGCGCAAAGCTGCTTGCGAACATGTTCATTTCCAGGTCGTCAAGGGTTCCAGGAGTCTCGATGAGCCCACTGTCGGTGCTGACGGTGTTGTCGAGAACGGTGCTGTACAAGGGCACGTAACGCTCGTCGATAAACTGCTTTAGCTCGGAGAGGTTAGGAGGGTTCTCCACCTCCCCTTCTAGAATCACACGCAACAGCGCACCCGAAACCGGAGCTTCGAGCTCGGCTTCGTCGAGCCGCGCTTGCAACACTCTCAGCAGCGAATAGTCGTCACCCGGATGATCCGCGGAAATGCTCAGCATTCGACGAACGCCGGGCACGTCGATTTCACGAACCTTTAGGGCCCCGTTTTGCATAGTGACGTCGTAAAAGCAGCGCCCAATGCCATAGTCGGAGAATCGATAGTATTCTGGACTTCCCGGATTGAAGATCCAGTCATCGAGGCGAAACTTGTTGTGGTAGTGCCCGAGCGCGAGGTACGCGGTCTTAGGCCGTAATACTGCTAGCTCAGGTGGGGCGATCTCCGGCTGCCCCCCTTCCGCGTATTGAGTTATGCCGGCGTGGAGCAGCACGACGTTGGGCCCTTCGGGCATTTGTTGATAAAAATCGTGCAGCTTTGACCTGAGGTAGACACCTTGGTAGCCGAGCCCGACGATCGAATTACCGTTCACCTCACCTATCGCACCTTCGAGGGTTCTTCCTGCAGGCGCCAAGTAGTGGCACAGATCTAAGCGTTGCAACACATCGAGGGCGGTGTGCGTTTGAGAGCCTTTTCTTCTGTCATGATTGCCATCAATAACAAAGAAAGGGATGTCAGCGTCCTTCAGCGCTCTTAGCATCTCTATGGCGTGGATCAACGAAGTGTGATCAACTTTGTTTGAATTGAACAAATCGCCGCTGTGAACGACACAGTCTACCTGGTTTTGTATGGCGTAATTGATGCTTTTGCGGGTGGCGCTGCTCCAATCATCAAGACGCTCGCTCAAACCGTATTGGCGATATCCCAGGTGAGTATCGCTTACGTGCACAAATCTCAAAGCAGGAGCTATGTACGATTCCCCAGTGATACTTAAGCGCTAGTCATTATTAAAAGCAAGCTCGTAGAATCTGAGCCCCTGCGCGAGACAGATCTCTAAGATACAGCTCCGTAGATAGAAATTACGAGTGCGGACTGCACCAATGGAACTTATATATAAATTCGCAATTAGTTCCACCTAGGTTTAGCCCGTGATGTCGCTCAAGGAACTCGGTTTTCGTTTGCTCAGTGCACCGTATGAGCTGATTTTTAAGGAGAAGATGGACGACGAAGCGCAGAAGTTCATCTTGGGTACCTCGTACGTCGGCATTGCCACGGCGTTCGGAGCGCTGTTCACGTTGGCCTTCAGCATCATTGCGGCACGGGCATTGGGGCCGAGCAATTTTGGTGTTCTTGGACTAATCACGACAATGGGCACCATTCTCGCCATCTCAATGATAGCGGTTTCCACGCCGATGATAAAATATGGTTCAGAGGTGTCGGATCATTTTGCGCAGGTCGGCATCATCTCCACTTCGTACATTCTAATAGCGTTGGTGACCGCAGCCTCGATAGTTATTTACGCATTCTTTTCTGCGCCGTTATCGTACTTGTTTGGGGTTTCGACAGAGCTTTTCTTTTTCGCTCTTTTTCTCGCCGTTACTTCTACGCTCTACCAGTTAACCACAAATTCTCTCAGAGTCTTCTTCAAAATGAGAGCGTATGCACTTCTGACTGCCGCTCAATCGGTCGTACTGCTTGCTGCGTTTTTCATATTCATCAGCCAGGACATGAAGTCGTGGGAAACGGCATCTTACTCGTATTTCCTATCCTACGCGGTAATCGGCTTCATTTTGGTCATCTATCTTAAAGACTATATAACGCTTCGATTTGAGCGGTCCTGGGCGAAAAAAATCGTGCATTATTCTCTTCTTGCCCTCCCGGGAGGTGTGGCAGCCACCTTCATGGGCGTCGACAGATTACTCATCAACAAGTTCATGACGACCGCGGCCGTGGGAATTTACGCCGCATATTTCATGCCATCAATAACTGTAGCCGTCATGCTTTGGATGATCATTAACGCCGCTTTTTTCCCCTATGCATCCAAGAGCAACGATAAGCTGGCCATTCTACGTCGCGTAAGCAAGGCAGCGCCGTACCTTGCTGCCTTGATCGTGCCATCAGTGCTTTTATTACAGTGGATAGTCTTCTTTTTTTATGGGCGCCAGTATCCCTTCAGCTGGAAAATTGCACTCTTTTTTGCTATTGCAGCAACAATGGCCTTTTTTTATCAAGCGCTTAGTTGGCTCATGGCTTCAGAAGGTACGCGCGGAGCCAAAGTGAATACACTCAGTAGCATTATCGCGCTTATCGTGCTCGTCGGTTTCGACGTGGTTCTGATTCCACTGATCGGCATTCTAGGCGCGGCAATCACGCTCATCTTCGCTTATCTGATCGCGGCCCTCTATCTCCTGTCAAAACGGCGCGTATTGAGTGCGAACTAAGCACGAACGTGCCGTCTTGTTATGTGCTCGGAAAGTGAACTAAAACGATTTTCGATATGGCCCTAGTGAAGAAGGTAACGAGAGGAAAGTAGTCGCGCGCGGGAGCGCGCGTGGCATTCCGTTGAGTTTACGCCCAAGTTTAGGGTTTGTATCGGAACGAATGACACGCACGTAATGCCGTATGATGATGTCGGCTTACATTGTCGCAAAGAGATAGCCATTCCTGAATCAAGTCGGAGCGACAAGATAGAAAAGACGCTCAAGCGCGTTTTTCGGACGGAGCGCGACACGCAAGAACGCATTTTATCCTAGCTCATGAAAAGTTGCCTGCTGCGGCAGCGGCGATTAAAATAGTTTTCATATGGTCGACTTCAAAAAAAACCGATGCGCTTTTTAAATGGCTTTGTGCGGCATCTGTGTGCGCCGATTCAGTGTAATTCCGAAGCCCGAAACTTATGGGCATGCGCTGCGATCCCACCCCGCGCAGCTCTTACTCGAGGCCGGTTCACGTTATGGTGATCGAGTGTTTGCTATGGGAGGATTTACTGGCGATGTTCTTGAGCGCGTGTGCAGCGGCTTTTTGCACGCGCTGATTATCATCCTTGAGCGCCTCGTTAAGGGGGTTCAACGCCCGAGAGTCTCCGAGTTGACCGAGCGCCCAAGCCGCAACTTCGCGCACATCGCTGTATGGATCTTCCAGGGCCCTTATGAGAGGCCCTACGGCTTGTGTGTTGCCGAGTTGACCGAGCGCCCAAGCCGCAACTTCGCGCACGTTTTTATATCTATCAGACAGCACTTCGACGAGCGGCTCAACGGCGCGGGGGTTGCCGAGCTGGCCAAGGGCTTCGGCGGCGGCCCGTCGCACGTCACTGTTTTCGGCGTATAGCGTGCGGACGAGCGGCTCAACGGCGCGGGGGTTGCCGAGCTGGCCAAGGGCTTCGGCGGCGGCCCGTCGCACGTCCGTCGCTCCCTCGCTCAGCACTTCTATGAACGGCTCTAATGAGCGTGGATCGTTAAACTGCTTAAGCGCGCACGCGGCGGCGAAGCTGACGTGCCAGTCCTGATCCTTGAGGGCAGCTATGAGCGGCAAAACGGCGCGGGGGTTGCCGAGCTGGCCAAGGGCTTCGGCGGCGGCTCGACGTGCCTGGCTGTCGGTTACTTGGAGCTCATGGATCAGAGGGTCTACGGATGGTTCGTCGAGCTTTGCCAACGCCTCAACAGAGGCGGCCCGAACACGCCGGTCGTCATCTGCTAACGTCTCTGTGAGGGGTAGCACGGCGCGGGGGTTGCCGAGCTGGCCAAGGGCTTCGGCGGCGGCGCGGCGCACCCCGCTATCATTCACGTGCATCGCGTTGACCAGGGGGTCGAACGCTTCGTGCCTTTTAAGCGCGGCTACAGCGCTCAAGCGTACACGCTCATTTTCGTCTTGCAACGCCCCAATTAGAGGGTCAACCGCTCTTTGATCGGCTAGACTGCCAAGCGCGTCAACGGCCTCCTTGCGCGTATTCTCGTCGTGGTCGAAATCCGTGCCACCGATTTCTACCGTGCGCGCTAAGTTCTCAACGTCGCCGTTGGCGAGCATTTTTGCAATATCAGGTTTGCTGTCAAAGATTCTCACTGCTGCCTGCACCTTCAAACGTTCCGCTTTCTCGATAAAGCGATGCCCCGCCTATTAAAAGTAATTTTAGAAGATCGTATACCTTTTGAATTACGGACTTCGCTTAAACCAGCAGTCAAAAAAGAGCGAGTACTACCCTCCACGAGATGCCAAGAAAAAAAGTGGCTTAAGAAAAACCGGAAGCTAGGGGCTTGCCATGAAGACCTTAGACACATCTGGGCCATAGAGCTCAAACTAGGTAGAAGTCTCTTATCGACCGCGCTCGGCCTGCTTATTGGGAGCGTACCAGTAGCTGACCAGACACCTCAACGAAATAGTAGCAGACAACGTGCCAAGCTCTCCCAGCCCGGATCAACGTCGCGCGAGGTAAAGTCCCGCCGAGCGGCGGTTCTCAGCTTGCTTCCTTAGAAGAGCCAAGCATGCGCAGGCACAGATCCTTGCCTTCGCGAGCTTCTCGATTGTCTGGGTCGATCTCAAGCGCCTTGTTGAACGCCTCCAAAGCCGCGTCGCGCTCGCCAAGACGCCCCAAGGCGCAGCCTTTGTTACTCCAGGCCGCTGCGAGCGTCGGATCGGCTTCCGTCGCCTTCCCGAACTTACCCAAGGCGCCTTGGTAGTCACCTTGTTGGTATAGAGCAATGCCTTCGTTGACCTGCTCCTTTGCGGTCGATGCACTCTGATCGACGCCGGGCTCTTCGGCCAAAACAGCTCCGCATTCTCTGCAGAAACGCGCGGAGGAGCTTGGGGTCGTTCCACACGACTTACAGAACTTTGTATCAGTCATAAACTCGATCTAAAATATCGCAACAAAGCAATAAAGCTTGTGATTGGGTTTAACTCAAAAATCGAATCAGCATACTCCGACGTCAAATATGAAAAATGGAAATTGAGTTGCGATTTCCGCAGATGCTTCGATCCGTTAGTCGAAGGAATGCTGGCGACAGTCTAGAAATGCTAAATTGATGCTGGAGCGATTTTTCAGCGGCCGAGTGACTGGGCTGACAAGATCATTTTTTTGCGGGAACTCCAAAGCGTTTACAATTTCAAGGTAAAATCCGATTATAATGGCGCGGACGCCGATCGCTTTAGTGATCGCACAAGGTCTTTTGGATCGGCCGGTCGCCTCTAGAAGTCCATTGCATTCAGTATCCGTTTGTTAAGCCGCGCGCATTGGGCTTTCAAGTAGTACTTGCTTTGTGCAATCTGCTGCCTCAGCAGCGCCTCCATCTCTTCAGCGGTCCTATAGGTAAACGGATCGAGTTCCTTTAAGCGCTCTTGTGGCAATCCCTCCACCCGCGTCGGGACAAGTACTTTGTCGCCCCACCGCGGATGTGGCCCGTAGTCAACTGCACCACGCGCCGCTTGGATCAAGAACACCTGCGTCTCTTCGATGGTAGGGCCGGTCCCCCCCACCGGCTTTTTTTTGCCGTCCATTTCTTCAAAAAGCGTCTTTGCGAGCCATATGGGTTCGTCGCCAAGGTGTGTATCGGCCCATACGTACCTTGCACCGACGCGTCCGGTCGTGTTGATGAGATACGATTCGATTGGATTTTCAGTTTTTGCCCTTTCCTTCATAAACTCGTAGAATCGGTGGGTGTGGGCGGCGTTCCCGACGCCCATTGTGAACGGCAAGCAATACCTCGATTCATACTTCTCGCCGCCGACGCCTTCTCGACCTTGCGCGGGGTGGCCGATCGTTCTGCCGTCTGCAAGCACCTTTGCGGCGAACGCAGAATCGTTCAGCTTCACCCAGGCATAGTCCGAGATATATCCGGGGCTGATGAACACGGCCATGTTGAGCGGTCCGGATGAGTCAACATTTCCGTCGAAGTAGCCGGTGTCCTCCAAGAAGATGATGCTCCGCGCGTTTTGATTCAGTTTTCCGTGATACTGAAGTATCTCGCCGCGAAAACTCACGTCGCCGTGCTCGTCCCATTCCGTGTTTTCGTGGAGCGCGTTCGGCGACATTCCGGCGTTGTAGATGGCGTGCTGCGTTACGTCGACGTCCTCTGTTTTGGTCCAGCAGCCGCGTTCGGGGCTGACAACGCGGTCCTCAAACACCGCGACTACGTCGTCATTTCGAATGAGTTGGTTAGAAATAAACTCGAGTGGATTGATTCCAAACTTGTCGATGTAGATCTGCGCGATCTTCTCGTCGTAGACGTAGTGCCCGTGAGTGGATTTTCCGCTGCCGGTCAGTCCCCAGACCGACATCACTATGTCCTTACTTGTGCCGTCAACGCGCCTAACGGTAAACTCCTTAAGCGAAGCGTGCTCGCCTGTTCCCCCCCTCTTGTAGATCTCATAAATCCAGTGCGAAAGGAATCCCTTCTTCGCTTCTCCCATGTACGAAGATGCGGCGACGATGCTGTAGTTGTGGAAGGGAAAGCGGATGACCTTCAGCATCTCGTTTTTCCCGGGCACGTTGGGATTCTCAAGATAGTGAGGGATCATAAAAAGCTGTGCATCAGGCTGTGCGTCCGGATCGCCTGGGAAATTGACCGCTTGCCAGCGGTACGCGACGTCAGGAAATTGCGCGTCGCAGTAGAGCCGACATTTCATCTCTCCTTTTGAACCCTTTTGCCCGAGCGTTGCGTCTGCCTGAATCATCGGCTGGTCAAGAATGTGCTCCAGCACGCGAAGCATCAACAGTCGGTGCTCCACGCGCAGGTCATCTTCACGCTCAACTACGACGCTGCCCGCGGCGCTTCTGTTCCAGATGTTTGATGCCCAGTTCCACGACCCGTTTCTAAACTGCGTTCCGTAGAGTTTTGCGCGCTCCAACAAATCCGGTGGATTGTTCTGGATAGGCTTCAAACCGACCTTTTGCTTGTCCGCTACTATCTGCTCGAACAGCTTGGGAAAACTCGTTATCGTTATGTCATCGGGGGAAATTGGCATAAAACCTCAGCGCCTCTGGTTCGGCGGCGATTACGCCTTACTATAGTACTAAAGAGTATATATCTTTCGTCAGCCCGCGCGAAACAGCTACTGCTTGCTTTTGAGCCTGTATCGACTGTTTCTTCGTCGTCACGCCGCGAGGCTCAAGATCAACGGCCTTAACCGCGACTTACGTCAAGTCCTGATGCAGGAGTGACTTTCATCCTTTCCTTCTGCATGGCAATTTCATAAAGAAGGATGTGTTTTTTCGCGACGATAGACCATCCTATCTTTTTCTGCACGTACTCAAGCGCTCGCTTAGAGAAAAGCTCTCTCAACTCGTTATTTCGGAGAAGTAAGAGTATAGCAGCCTTTAAATCTTCAAGCGATCCGAGCGGGACGGTTGCGCCCGCTTGACTTGCTTCGACTTCCGCCTTGAGGCCTTCGACCGCCGTTACCACCGCAGGCTTTCCCAGCGCAAACGCGTGTGCAAGATTCCCGCTCTGCGACGCTCGATCATACGGCAGTACGATGAAATCCGCCAAGTTGAGTAGTGAGTCGTATTCTCTCGGCGTGAAAGCCCCCGTGATAATCCGGATATTGTCCTTAACGGGAGATTCTGAAATGGCCTTGAGCAGCTTCGGCTTGTAATAGAGACCACTAGGAGACCCCGGTCTTGCGTCGCCCGCAATAACGAGAACCGCATTCTTGGCTTTGTCGAGCACGCCAGGCCATATGGCCACCACGTCTTCGAACCGCTTGTTTGGTTCCCACCACCCAATACACAGAACGACTTTTTTGCCTTCGTATCCGAACTGTCTCTTCGCCTCTCGTTCGTCGGGGACGTCTTCCGCGACCACAGTCTTTGCCCCGTGCGGGATAACGTAAACGTTGTTTGGTATCCTCCCTAAGTTCGCCGGCAAAAAGATCTTCTGAAATTCTTCGTGCACGATGCCCGCGTCAACGGTATCTAGACTCAAGCTGGTAAAGATAGCCTCTTCTCGACCAAGCGTGCTGTATACCGAATGGTACGTGATCACCGCAGGCACACGCGCGACGAAAAGTAGAAAGAGTAAATCGATGATGCTAATCCCATAGTCTCCCATATTCGCGTATAGGCCGTATTCGTGTTGAATGTGTACGACGTCTGGTTTCAGATCCATTATCTTCTTAAAAATGACGCGTTCCCAGTCGGGCTTCGAAATATCTATAATCCCGAACACGTTTGTCTGTGATTCGTGTCCGCCCACGTCCTTATCAGTATGACTGATCACGTAGACCGTGTGACCAAGACTTTCCATCGCGTTAATCAGCTCAGATGAGTATGTTGCGATTCCGTCATGGCGCGGGGGAAAAGGAGTCACCATGCACACCCGCAGCGGCCCAGCATCGTTCTCGCCTAGATCTGTCGTAGAATTCATAACATATCAACCCCCCGTTCACGCGGGGATTCCCTCATTCCGTGCCTGTCGCACAGGCATGACTGCGATAAGCTTGGAAGTATATTATACATGCGCTATGCCCTTTCATCAAATCTCGTGTCGCGGCGCCACGGGTCTGCATGACGCGGCGTGATAGGTCGCAACGCCCCACACCAGGCCTCAGCGTCACGCAAACGCTTGCGAGAGCTCGTGCTTGCAAGCAACAGAACGAAGAGCGAGCAGATGTTATTGAAAGGTTACACTAAAGCAACTGACACAGAGGATAAAATCAGCGAATCTGTTCTATCCTGCGACTTCGGCAAGGAGAACTATCTGGCCTGTCGCCTTCTTGCGTGGGGCTTAGAAGCGTAGCTATTCGCTTGTCCAACGCGGAAAGATCAGCTGAACAAGTCTCCTTCGTATTTTGTTGCGCCTTGGCTAAGCGCCATTTCGACTGCTTCCTTATCTTTCATCAGGAAGATCTTGTCGTCCCCGACTTCCTCAAACTCAACGCTGTTTTTGAGAATCTCCTTGTGTTTCTGGAAACGCCCTATCGTCACGCGGAACTCGGTAAGGTCTTCCACCACGTTAACGTCGTAACCCGCTGCCTGCAAGATATCCTGAATCTTCTCGAGATCTGCTGGGGGGATCTCAAACCGATAGTTGGGACCGTTGTAGTAATCGCCCAACTGCTTAAAAAGCCCAGGATCGCCGAGGTACTGCTTAAAAATGCACATATCGTGGAGCTTAAATATGTTAATACTCGCCATTTGAACCACCAAAAGATACGCCTAA
>Ga0181524_10004226_pt1 | contig 13432 bp, 7 predicted proteins | sample PEATcosm2014_Bin_34_FD_119761 | JGI IMG/M metagenome (GOLD analysis project Ga0181524, IMG submission 119761) | Peatland microbial communities from MTU Mesocosm Facility, Houghton, MI, USA - PEATcosm2014_Bin05_60_metaG | ecosystem: Environmental > Terrestrial > Soil > Wetlands > Peat | place...
ATTCTCGGAGGTATATTGCGACGATGAACCCAAATATCGCAACGATTAAACATGCCAATGGCACATTGGGCCGGCCGCTTAATTTATAAAAAGCAATGGGCAACAGCGCAGAAAGAAATCCGACCGAGGTGAGCGCGAATAATACCGCAGCTAATAAGGCAGCGACAAGCATAATTGTCATGTCATCGAAGCTTGTCGTAGTGTTACTTGGCTGTGCCATTTATTTTCTCCAACAACAAGCGAGGTCTGTAAAGGGTATTGGTCCAACGCTTTATCATGATATACGGACGCCCCTCTGCGAATCGGCGAACGTGACTTTCTACTGCATCGTCCATGACGATGTACCAAACCGCCTTAATCGAGAGAGTGGCTGCGTAGGCGTCGAGAATACCTGTGAGCCGTCTGGGGGACTTTTGCGAAAGTTCCAACTCGATAGCGATGGGTGGCTCGTCTGGTCGATGGAGAAGGCCGTCGGGCCAGTGATCGGCTGCGGAGAACACCCGCTGCCGAAGCCGGCGCTCCGGTTCAAAGCGACCTGTGAACCGCCGCTCCAACGAACATGCACAATCCACTAGTGTGGTATCGTGTCGAGATGTCGCCACTCTGATGCCGCCAATTGGCGTCAGCTCGTCTGCCGCGACTTCGCAACCGTCCCGCGTTGGAATCAAGGCGCTCATCGTCGACAGCGGGTATGATCGGCGCTCCAACAGTCCAGCGCTGCAAAGCCCGCGAATCCGTCGTGCCGCCGTCGAAAAATCCACGCCCATGAAATCACTTATTTGATATGTGCAAACATAACCAAACCCATTCGCCCACCTAATCAACTCTTGATCTCGACCGGTCAGTCTCACTCTTTGCCGCCCCGATTTCTCTCTAAACCCGCCCCGCCTTCCCGACCCCTCGTTATCTCTCGTAGAAAACGAGGGGTCGGGAAGGCGGGGCGGGGTTTTTTGTCCTGATTACAGCGTGTTATGGCCGCAACACGGATTCCGGGATGGGCGGATTGGTGGGCGGGTTCATGAGCGGTTCGCTGGTTATGCTGAAACCCCATATAGCCGTGATTGTTATGTAAAACTGGGGCGGGGTCTGACGCCGCTTGGGGAAGCCGACCAAAGAGCCCAACCGTCTCGCCGTAGACGGGGTTACGGATATGAGCGTCGGTAAGGTTCGACATGATCGCGACTATCCCTACGAGGGCGGAACCGCCCCGAAACGGGGTGCGAATCACTCGTCCAAATTATGGTCGTCGGGATCCAAGCACGGGTCAATTCAGGTCACGCGCCAAGAGCGCTGCCGTTCGCCTCGCATGCCGTCCAGCAAGCTCGGCTGCCGATAGCGGCCGTCGGCGGTCCGTTCGGCGCGCGGCCGGCAATCGGTCTTGAGTTCGAAAAGCGCGGGCTGCCGCGCTGCGGCTTTGGCCCACGCCTCCATTTGCTGACGGCGCAGTTCGCATAAGCGCCGCCAGCTGAAACCGTGGCCGTCGACATAGAGAATGTCGGGCTTGGCCATGTCACGCGGCCTCGGCGGTGGCGTTCGCTGCCGAGAGCGTACCGTGTAGAAAATCGACGGCGCGCTGCGCGTGGGATGCGGCGCTGAAGATCGCGCGCTTGTCGTTCTTCAAAACCTTGATCCACGACGCGATATAGGCGGCGTGATCCTCGCGAAGTTCCGGCGCCAGGTCGAGATCGGCGGACAGGAAGGCGGCGCCAAGCTCGGCGACAAGCTCCTCCATGGCGTAGCCTTCATCGCCCCACCGCTTGCGCCCGAATTCGCGGTCAAGGCGCGACGAGTGGCGCGTCCAGTGCGTCGCCTCGTGCGCGAGGGTCGCGTAATAGCTTTCCGCGTCGCGGAAGCAATCGATGCACGGCATGTGGATCTGATCGCGCGACACGATGTAGCAGGCGCGGCTGCCGCCATGAACGATGTGCGCGTGCGTCGCCGCGAAGAAAGATTCGGCGCGCTCGATGCGCTGCACCGGCTCGCCCTTCGGCTCGGGCTTCGCGTAGAAATGCTCGGGCAAACCCTCGATCTGCTCGACGTTGAAAACCGTGTAGCCCTTCAAGAAGGGAATGGCGCGCTCAGCTTCCTCGCCGGTGGTGGCGTCGGTCTCGGTGCGGGTGATCGTGTCGGCGTAAACGACAAGGCTCCCTGTCTCGCCCTTGCGCACGTGGGCGTCGAATTCGAGCGCTTGCTTGAAGGTCATCCATAGCGGCGCGCTGTAGCCTTTCTCCATTGCGGCCGACCACAGCATCAGGACATTGATTCCTTTGTAGGGGAGTCCGTTAAAGCGCCGTGGCCGGACGATGCGGCCGGCGGCGTGCTCGGCGCTCCATGGCTGCATCCACGGGCGGACTCCGCGCTCAAGCTGGCTGACAATCTGGTCGGTGATACGCCGGTAAACATCTGTTCTCATGACGCGGCTCCTTAGGGTTCGGGTTGCGGCTGCTGCTGCAACCCGACTAGCCACGCGGCAATGAGCGGGGTGGGCCGTCAGAGGCCGACGGCGGGGTGAGGGGGATCGCCCGTCCTGCACGAACGAAGAGAGGAAGGACGGGGATACGCCCCGCCGTCGCTCGCCTTGGCCTTGACGGCCAGGGGCCGCAGGCCCCCAAACACAGACGAGAAAAATCAGCCGACCGCCGCGACGCGCGCGGCACGGCAAGAGGGTGTCCGCTTACATGCGCGAGGGATCGTCACCGCCAGGCCGAGACCCGCCATCCCGCTTGCGGGCTCACTGCGCAGGCAGTGAGCGGGGCTCGGTGAGCGCAGCGAATAGAACCCGATCGTGCCGAGCCATTCGGCGAGGCGGGACGCGCCAGAAAACTCAAGATCGCAAAACTCGTGACGTGACGCATCCCGTTGTCTCGTCATCACGCGAAGCCTTCATCAAATTCAACCTCCGAGATCGCGCAAGAACTCCGACCCCGGCTTCACGCCGGTGACGAGCAGGCGGTCGCGGGCACGAGTGGCGGCGACATAGAGGAGTTGGCGCTCGGTCTCGTACACGTCTTCGAGTTCCGCCTCATCGGCCGCCGAGTCGATACGCGAGCGGAGCGGCAAGGCGTCCTCGTCGCAGGCGATGACGGCGACCGCCTTGAATTCGAGACCCTTGGCGAGGTGCATGGTTCCGATCGAAATGCGCTCGCCAGGATCGTCGCCGCGCTCCGACAATTCGAGCGCCTCGGCGCCGGCCGCCTGAACGGCTGTCCGCGCGCGGCCAAGCGAGTCCGGCGTCCGCGTGAAGACGCCGATCTCGCGCGGCGCAATGCCGTCGCTCAGCGCGCCTTTGATGAAGTCGGCGACGGCGCTTGCTTCGGCGGCCTCGTCCTGGGCCACAACGATCTTGGGCTCCGGCCCGTTGAAAACGGAAACCGTCCCTTTGCGCTCCTCGATTACCCCGTCGACGTCCCGTTGCGGCCCCGGCAGCAGACGGTCGGCCGCACGGCGGATTTGATGCGAGGTGCGATAGTTGACCTTCAGCGTGGCGGCGCGGCCGCGGATGTCGACGCCGAGCGCCTTCCATGAGAAGGGCTGCTGGAAGATGCGCTGGCCGAGGTCGCCGGCGAAGAAGAGGCCGTCTTTGCCTGCCGGCGCGATCGCCGCGAGGAAACGCAGTTCGGGGATGCCGAGGTCCTGCGCCTCGTCGATGACGATATGCGAGAAGGGCTTCGTCGACTTGTCGGCGAAATGGCGCGTGACGGCGGTGAAGACGCCGGGCCATGTATAGAAACCGCGCGACTCCAGGCTGGCTCGCGCAGCCGCGAATACCGGCCAGAACCGCTCGCGTTGCTTCGATCCCAGCCGCCTGTCGCGCCCAAGCCGCGGCACGGCGAGGTACTCGGCCGCGTCGGTCACCTGCCAGGCGTCGACGACATGCGACCATTCGGAGCGCAAGAAATTCAGCTTCGCGGCCAGGCCCGACTCCTCGGCGGCTTTCTCCAGCGCCCGCGCGATCTGGTCGTCTTTCGCCACGTGTGCGCGCCGCCCGGTCGCGAGTTCGAACAGCTCGCCCGCGACGCTGGCCACGGACGCGACGCGTATCCGCGGGATGACGCCGGTCTCCGGCCCGGCGAGAAGTCGAACCTTCGCCGCCAACGACGCGGCGAGCGGGTCGGAAAAGGTCGCGAGCAGCACGCGGGCGTCGGGCGAGGATTTCGCCAGCCGGACGGCGCGATGCAGCGCGACGACCGTCTTGCCGGTGCCGGCCGAGCCGCCGACGCGCGCCGGCCCCGAGAAATCTCGGTCGACGATCTCGCGTTGCGAGGGATGGAGGAAGACCATCCACTTGTCCCAGGGCGCGTCGAGCGCCTGACGCAATTCGTCGACGTTCTCAACCACCCGGAAGCGCCGCAGCGCGTCGGGGTGGGCGTAGGGATCGGCCGGCGCGGGCGTCGGCTGGCGCAGGAAGCCGGTTGTCGCGAACTGCAACAGCGATTCGGCCGCCTCGGCCGGCAGATGCGGCCCGAGTTCGAGGAAGGCGTCTTCGCTCGCGCCGCGCACGTCGGCGAGCCAATCCGCAGGGACGCCGACCGAAAGCAATTGGTCGTCGGAGAGCTTTGCGAAGGGGGGCGGGGGCGCGGTCGGCGCGCGAGGCTCGGCTGCGGGCGTCAGCGCCGGTGTGATTTCCTGGACCCGTTCGCGCACCTCGACGATCTGCACGGCGCCTGTCGTCGGGTGGGCCTCGATGCGTCGTCGCGCCGCCCAGGCGTAGGCTTTGTCGTGGTGATCGACATAAGCGAGCAACAGGCTCGCCTCGGTCTTGTGCACGATGATGCGGACGTCGGCGTTCACCCGCACGGACCAGAAGTTCTTGTCGCGCGAGTTGTCGATACGGTGCAATTGCAGCGCAGGGTGCTGCGGGTTCGTCTGCAAATCGAAGGCCGAGGTCTTCGCCGCCTTCTGATCGAGCGCGGGAAGCCGCGCCAAGGCGTCGGTGAAAGTGTCGGCGATGAGGAAGTTCATCTGATTCCTGCGATGTCAGCTCCCTACGCGATGCAATTCAAAATCATAGGCTCGTAGTGTTTGTCCGCGGCTTGCTTCGCAAGATGGTCAGGGTAATTGGCGAGATAATGAGAATATACTTCAAATAGTATATTGCCGGGTAGAGTGAACTCTTTCGCGCTTCCAACAGCGTTGGAGGCGCCACACGAAACACTTACCATGACGTCATGCGACGGCTTACCCTCCATGACGACCGAGAATTCAAAGAAATATTTTCTGGCGCCGGGAGGAAAATTAAAGGGTTTGCATATTAGAGTTGCTTTATATGAGCCAGTCGAGGGCGGGTCCGTCCAAGTGTCTAATATGTCTGGAAACGTAGACAGTTGTATTTTTGCCCGCTTGTCGAGACGTGCCTCGATGTTGAAGAAAAGTTCCCGTGCGACGCCTCTGCCCTCGTTAGAGCATTGCACCAAGAATTTGAGTCGAACTTGAGCTTTGGATGCGCCTCTTTCAAAGCTAAGTTTGTGAATTTGGATTATGAACTCCGCCTGAGGTCCCCGTCCAAAGAGGCCGGCCAACACCGCCCGAGGTGTTGGCATGAATGTTGAGCCCGCACGAATGTAAAACTCATGTTTTGGAAACAATGTTTGAAGTGGCACGTTCAACGCCATCGGAACGTGCGTAACAACGAAGCCGTCACTTGAGAGAGGATACGTTATCTCGACGTTCTCAACCCGTTGATGGGCCGGTAAGGTTAGTCCACCGACGGCGCTATCTAGCAGCGTCTTAAACACCTTTACGTGGGTTATCTTTTTGGGGGGCCAACTTGGGACATCACCGGAGGAACCCTGTTTGCAGTCTACGCCCCAGACGATCAGGCCGCCTTCCGAGTTGCCAAATCCACAGATCGCCTTTGCAAGATTCTTTCTGTCGTCCTCGTGTAGCTTATTTGACGGCAATGAAGTTGCGGCACATTTGTAATCTAAGAAAAGCTCCTCCACGACCTGATTCTTTATCATGTCTTCAATTTCTGTTGTTCGGTGTTCGCGAATCCGCTCCAAAAGTTCCTCAGCCCGGCCCATCTCAATCTCCCGCAGGAACTAAACTCTAAACACCTTCATCACCTCGTCCCCGAAGTGGTTGATCACTTTCACCGCGATCTTGCCCGTCGACGGCCTATCGAATGGCCGCGATTCGGCGCGGTAGAGGGATTGCCACGCCTCCTCGTCGATGTCGGCGCGCAACGCCGCTTTCAGGCTTTTGTAGGGGTCGTTGGCGCCGAGGAAATAGGCGTGGCGGACGAAGAAGCTCTCTTCGTTGTAGGCCGTGTCGATGAACCAGGCGGCGATGCCCTTGGTGTCGTTCGAGCGGATTTCGCCGGTGTTGGGGTCGTAGACGTCGACGCCCTTGACGCGCACTTTGATGCGCCCGTCGCTCTCGTGCTCGATGTCGATGTCCGGCTCGCCGAAGACGACGAACAGGTTGCCCTTGCCGGTGTTCTTGAGGTCGCCGGCCATATGCAGGTCCGGGTTCATCTTGGCTTTCAGGATCGGCAGCGGGCCGAGCTTGGAGACCTCGGAAGCGTGCGCGTCGAAGGCGAAGGCGCAGGCAATTAAGGCGTCGAAGCGGGCGTCCATCGCTTCTCGCGCCGCGGCGACGAGGTCGACGCGCGACAGCGTGCCGAATTCGGGGCCGATGAAGATGGCGGCGCGCCGCTCGGTCTCCCCCTCCATGAAGCGCCCTTCGGCACCGACATATTCGCCGGGCCAGGGGTTCAGCGCGGTGAAGCGGATCGTGTCGCGCTTCTCGCTTTGATGGACGCCGGCCGAGCGCAAGTGCTCCAGCACCATGGCGGCGAAGTCGGTCGGCGGCATGACCTTGTGCAGGCGCCGGCGCACGCCCTCGTCGGCGTCGATCAGGTCGATCAGCTCCTCCTCGTCGGCGGGGACGACGCGATGCGGCGACAGGCTCTCGACGGTGAACGGACCGGCAACGCGCACTCTGCCCTTGTCCTCATAGGGGCGGTCGTAGAGCAGTTCGACGTCCGCCGCCTTGGCGATCGAGGCGTCGATCTCCTTCTGCCTGGCGATGCGGCCCTCCCACCATTGCGCGTGAGCCTGCTTCGCCGCAGCCGGCCAGGTCGCCCGGGCGTCGCGCGGGATTTCCCAGTCCTCGAAGCTCGTGCCCAGCGCGGCGTTGAGTTGCGCGCGCAACGGTTCGAGCTTCGCCTGCCATTTCTCGTAGATGACGTCGATCTCGGCGTTGTTGGCGATCGATTTCAGCGTTACATGCGGGGCGCGCTCGTAGACGAAGCCCTGGCGGATGTCCTGATGGGTCGGTGCATCGGGCAGGATTTTGCCGGTGATCTCTTGCTCCTTTCGGCGGCCTTCAAGGCTGTCAGCAAGCAGATAATAGGGATAGCGCGCGCTCATTAGCCGTGTGCGAGCAAGCGCGAGGGCGACCCGTGAGGTATCGATCGTGATCCAACGGCGGCCCCATTGCTCGGCGACGGCAGCGGTCGTGCCAGAGCCGCAGGTTGGGTCAAGGACGAGGTCACCTGGGTCCGATGTCATCAAAATGCAACGTTCAACGATACGTGGCAGGGTCTGTACAACGTATAGCTTCTCGTCGCCGAAGCCGCTAATTCCGGTATCAGTCCATAAGTTACTTCTGGGATACACACGAAAATCATCTATGAACCGTACATATGTGAGTGTGTTGCCGACGATTTCAAGACGACCAGCGCTTTCAAGACGTCGCATGCCTTCTTCATTAGTTTTCCACCGGACGCGTTCGCTAGGTCTAATAACTCGTCCTGAGACTTTCACTGGGAACCAAGATGCGGCACCCTCTCCTTTCTCGCGTCCTACGCTTTGACTCGTAATGTTATCGAGTCGAAACACTCGCGCGCTCTTGGAGATCGGCTCCCCTTTGGACAGCTCTTCCTTTGAAAGACGTCGGCGAATAAATGGAGAATCCTGGACCCAGGAATACTGGCCACCGCCGGCCCCACCAACTTCCTTTATGTTGTAGCTTGGCCGAAATTTCACGTACTGCCTGTTACGACCGTACCAAAGGACGGTGTCGCTGACACCCGCAATGAATTCCGAAGTTGCCCCGGCGGTCTTTACAACGGTAATCGACGAAACAGAGTTTTCCGATCCAAACACCTCGTCCATCACTGCCCGCACGCGATGCACGTTCTCACCGCCGATCTGAACGAAGATCGACCCGCTCTCCGTCAGCAGCTCCCGCGCCACGGTCAGCCGGTCGCGCAAATAGGTGAGATACGAGTGGATGCCGTCCTTCCAAGTGTCTCGAAACGCCTTGATCTGCTCGGGTTCGCGTGAGACGTCCTGCAACTTGCCGTCCCTGACGTCACGCGACAGCGTCGAGACCTGCCAGTTCGAATTGAATTTGATGCCGTAAGGCGGGTCGAAATAGATGCACTGGACGTTGCCGCGCAAAGCCTCGCGCTCGGCGAGGCTCGCCATCACGGCGAGCGAGTCGCCGAGGATGAAGCGGTTCGACCAGTGCTGGTCGTGCTGATAGAACTCGGTGCGCGCTTCCGGGTCGTCGAGGCCATTGAAGTCGGCGAACAGATCGGGCGCGTCGCTCGTCTCCTTCTTGCGCCGCTTCAGGTCGTCGACGATCGCCTTGGGGTGAATTTTCTCTTGAATGTAGAGCGGCGGCGTCGGGACGACGAGATCGGACCAGTCCTGTCGGTCCTTGCCGCGCCAGACAAGCTGCGCGTCGCCGATCTCGACCTCGCCCTTTTCCAGAAGCTGCCGCGCCTGCTCCTTGGACACGCGGATGCGCGCGCCGCGCCAGACGATCTGCGGATCGAGGTCTTCATCGCGCTCGCGCGTCGCGCCCTCGGGCAGCGGGCTCGCACGCTTGTAACGTGCGGGCTCGCTCGGCCTCTGCTCCTCGATGCGCTCAGCGACCGATTGATATTCGGCGGTCGGAATGTTGCGTCGGGCCGCCTTGTCGTGCGTCAGCGTCTCGACCCGCTTGTCGCTTCTGCCGTTCCCCGGTCTACGCGCCATTGCCGCCAAGCCCCAATGTCTCGCGCAAAGCGGCTTCATAATTGTCCGCTTCGGCATGCAACCAGTCGACGAGCCGATCCCACGCGCTACGCTCCCGCGCGTCCGCAGGGATTTTCTTTTCGGCGATAAAGCCATACGGCCCAATCGCGATCGGCGCGCTCAGCTTTGCTTGAAGCGCCGTCTTCACCGGCTCCAATCGCGCGAGGATCGTTTCGGGCGGCACGCCGCGACCGCCCCGAATGAAAACGCCGACGGCGTCCTCGGCGACGTACTGCCCGACGACCATGCCGTCCGGGCCAATTTTCCGCCAGCGGCTGCTGGCGGCCGTCGCGCGTCCGTGCTCGGCTTCCTCCGGGTGGCGCTCTAGCAAACGGCTCCAGAACTCGCGACGCAACGCTCCGAGTTCCGTCGGGGCACGCGCCTCGCGCGAGACCTCCTGCAAGCTGCGATCCCAATCGTTCGGCCGCTCAAGAACATCGAACAGCGGCGCGTAAGGCGAGTCGCCGATACGGACGACACGAACGCGAACGGCGAAGAACGCGTATGGCTCGACGGTGTGCTCGTTGAGCCATCGGATTGCGGAGAGATGCGGGTCGCGAAATTCCGGGGCTACCCAAATGACGACGTGGGCGTTCAGGCCCGCCAGATAGGTCATGATCTGGCCGAGGTGGGTATGGTCTCCGACTTCCAGCTGATTCTCGATGAGGACGATCGAACCGTCCTCGGGATTACGCGCGAGAATGTCCGCCGAGAAGCTCTCGACAGCAACTTCGGTCCCCGTCAATTCCAAGGGAATGCCGATCGCCGTTGAGAGGGTGTCCATGTTCTGCGCGAGCCAAGGGGTGAAGCTGCGCGCTTCGTGCGCCCAAGCCGAGCGGACGGAAACGTTTTCCAGCGTTCCGAAGGCAACCGGCGCCGTCACGCGAGCACCCTTTGCAGCCTGGTCGCGAGCAACTTGTCGAATTCGTCTTGAATGGTGAAAGGCTCCGTGAATTCTGCGAAATCCCAACGCCCTTGCGAACCGAGATTGTTGACGCCGGGAACCCATAGCGTCTTGATTGTCTCGGCCTTCAGTTGCGCGTCGGCACCACGAAAGCCCTTGGTTTCAAGGATCAGGTTCAGCGGCTCGTCGCCGCCGTCGTCGATGCGGACGATGAAGTCGGGGACATAGCGGCGCGGCGTCGCGCCGTCGCGGTAGGGGACCTCGAAATTGAGCCCCTGGTTCTTCACATAGGCGAGCACATGCGGGTTGCGCTCGATGACGCGCGCCAGCTCCCCTTCCCACGTGCTGTCACAAACGACCGCGTTGACCTGCGACTTGCGCGGGTCGGAAATGCGGACCGGCTTCGAAGTCGTGAAGTTGACGTGGCGCGACGAGCCGCGCGGATTGTAGGGGTCGAGGATCGCCTTGACGCGGCGCTCGCTTCCCGTGACCCGCTGGCACGCGAGATAGATGCGCTCGGCCGCCTCGTCCGCGAGTTGCAGATACGTGACCGCCGCGAGCGGGACGCCCTTGGCGACGAGATAGCCTTCGTCGATCCAGCGGCGGACGATGCGCTGCGCGTCGCCGAAGAGGCTGATCGGCAAGTCCTGCCCGGCGTCGCGAAAGCGCGTCTCGATGAGGCGCTTGGCGATATGGAAGGTGATCGTGCTTGGGCGGATTTCTTCGAGCACCTTTGGCGTGATCTCGACGCTCTCGCCGACGATGCCCTGCAACAGCACTGTGCACGGCCCGACGTTCTCAGGCGTCAGAATTAGTCGCGAGTCCTCCGAAAACTGCGCTTGCAACCGCTCGTCCGGCAGTTCGACGCGGTAGCCCTCGACGCGCGGAAACACGATTTCGAGCGCAGCGCGCTCCCTGACCGCTTGGACGCGGAAAACCGGCTTCGGCGCCATGATGGGCGCGGCGACGGGCTTGGCGGTGAAAGCGAAGGGGATGCCGAGGATGTCGGCGTATTCGACCGGGAACAGGCCGGTCTTCGGGTCCTGCTCGTAGGACTGCCGGCGCAGCGCGCGGCCGACGACCTGCTCGCAGAGAAGCTGGGTGCCGAAAGCGCGCACGCCGACGATATGCGTGACGGTGTTGGTGTCCCATCCTTCCGTCAGCATCGACACGGAAACGACGCAGCGGATGCCTTCGCCGAGCCGGCCGGGCTTGCCGACCGTGTTCATGACCTCGCGCAGAAGGTCGGCCTCGGAGACGGCGTCCCCATTCGCGCCCTCGCGCGCCGCCTTCTCCCGCTTGAACTGCTCGATTTCAGGCCCGGCGAGGTCGCGGAAGGCGGGATCGAGCGCGTCGCCGGATTCGATCTGCTCGCTGTCGATGAGCAACGTGTTCGGCTTGGGCAGCCGATTGCCAAATTCGTCGAAGTTGCGGAAGAGTTCGAGGTGGCCCTTATGGACGGTGTAGGGCTCGTCGTCTTCGTTCTTGCGCTGGAAGCCCGAAATCCATTCGTAGACGAGTTTCGAAACCGCCGTGTTGCTGCACACGACGATGAAGACGGGCGGCACGGCGATGACCGGCGCCCAGCGTTCGAAGGTCTGCTTGTAATGCGAGTAGAGGGAATAGAGAGCGGTCTGAAGCTCCGGCGCGAGCTTGAGCGGGTCGAGGTCGCCGGCCTTGCTCGCGCCTTTGCGCGGCAGACTGCGCCCGCGCTCCTTCAAGACCTGCCAGAGGTTGCGATAGATCGGCATGTCGCCGGAGGGCAGGTTGTCGTCGACGGGGACGCGCGGCAGCTTGACGATGCCGCATTCGATCGCGTCGAGGAGCGAAAAGTCACTCACCACCCAAGGAAAGAGCGAGCCCTCGCGGTAGCCGGAGCCGGCGAGAAAGAAGGGCGTCGCCGAGAGGTCATAGACGGCGGCAAGCTCCTTCTTGCGCTTCAGCGCTTCGATGCCGGAAATCCACAGCCGGGCCGCCTCGCTGTTCTTGACCGCCTCGTCCTTCTCCTCGCCCTTGAGATTCTCTTCGTCGTACCGCAGCGGACGCTCGCGGTAGCAGTGGTGCGCCTCGTCGTTGATGACGACGACGTTCTTCAGCTTCAGAAGATCGCCACAGGCGCGCTCCAGCATCGCGCCCTCCGTCTCGACGGTGATCGGCGGCTCGCCGCGACCCTGCAACAAGGCGCGCCCGACCTTGGACACTTCCATGATCTCGCGTCGTCGGAACGCGTGGTAGTTGGTGATGACGATCTTGGCCTTGGCGATGTCGGCGACGATGTCGGGCGGGATCAGCTCGCGGGAAGCGTAGTAACTGTCGGGTTCTTCCGGCCTCAGGACGCGCAAGCGGTCGCGGATGGTGATGCCGGGCGTGACGATCAGAAATCCCTTGCTGAACCGGCTGCTGCCTTCCGCCCGCACCGCGTTCGCGGTGTGCCAGGCGATCAGCATCGCCATGACGGTCGTCTTGCCGGCGCCGGTCGCCATCTTCATGGCGAGCCGGAACAGCTCCGGGTTCGACGCGGCGTTGCCGTTTGCGAGATGGGTGCGGATCGAACGGTATTGAGGTCGCCGCGACGCGACCTCCATCAGCCAGATGATCGTCTCGATCGCTTCGACCTGACAGAAGAAAGGCTGGACACCCGAGAATTCATGAGAGCGCCAATGGGTAAGCAGACGCGCCGTCGTCGGCGTGACGCCCCAGTCGGCCGGGTTGGGCAGAGCGCGCCAAGTTGCGACGTGGTTGCGTATTTCGTTGATGATCGGGGTTGGATTGTATTCTTGTTCGCCGGCGGCGGCCTCGTCCCGGTCGCCGAGCGGCAGGGCGCCTTGGCGCGTCCGTCCGGTCTGCATCCGAGGCATGGGGACGGGTGTGATGATCTCGGAACGTCGCCGCCCTTCGACGGGCGGAACGTCGAGCGGCTGCCCGTCGCCGTCCAACGCATGATGGAAGCGCGGCGCCTCATACGGGTTATTCAATATCGGCTGCTCGAAAAACGAAGCGGCCATAGCCCCGTACCCCCCTGGCGCGATTCGCGGCGCGGCGAGCCTATTCTATTTCTTGACAGTCCGCACATTCGCAGACCGCTAACGTCGATCGGCGGGCGCATTGGCAGGTTTCGTTCAGCGGCACCGCTATCATCGGGCAACGCGAGGTCGGTTACCGGAAGGCCGCGGACCGTGGTGACACTCTCGCCATGTGGTCGATCAGAATGCTCCCCACGAATATCAATCGGCGAAGGATCCCAGCGCCGATAGGCATTTTAAGTCACTGATCAAGCGAGCGGGAAAGGGGTCGCATGCTGTGCCGATTCAACACTGTGCCGATTGAACGAAGCCGCTAGCGCGGCGTGACCGGCGAGGTTTGTTGAGCGGTTCCCGCCTGAGAGGATGTGGATGTTGAAGCCCATCCCTCAGACAGGAGCCACCGATGGCCGAGTTGAGCCCTCTTCGCCGCCGCATGATCGAGGACATGACGATCCGGAACATGTCGCCGGCGACAC
>Ga0181524_10004233_pt1 | contig 13426 bp, 7 predicted proteins | sample PEATcosm2014_Bin_34_FD_119761 | JGI IMG/M metagenome (GOLD analysis project Ga0181524, IMG submission 119761) | Peatland microbial communities from MTU Mesocosm Facility, Houghton, MI, USA - PEATcosm2014_Bin05_60_metaG | ecosystem: Environmental > Terrestrial > Soil > Wetlands > Peat | place...
CGATGCCCTGCGCCGGATTCTGCGCGACAAGGCCCCGCTGAGCCTGCTCGAAACCTGCAACCGCCAGTGGCAGGACGAATGGCGGCGCTTGCTCGGATTGACCGGCGGGCTCAAGCCGAGAAACGAGACCAGCCCGTGGGTGGCGGAACGGCGCGCCCGAATCTTGTCCTGTCTGCCGGCCTCACACGAAGACCTCGCCCGTCTGGCGGGCCAGTTGAGGCTTGATCTCTGAAAAAATGAGCTTTCCACAGGCCCCATAATCTGAGATAATAAGCATTCAGATACGATTTATGAAAATACTGATGAAGCATTTGGCTTTGGCTGTTGGGCTCATGACTGCGGGCACTGCCGTCGTCGGCGCACGACAAACCGCGGCTCCCCCGGCTGCCGCAGAGGCATCCACCAACGTGATAGGCCCAAAAATCCAGTTCGCGACGCCGCTGCATGATTTCGGCCGCGCCAGGGCCGGAGAGCCGGTCAAGTACACTTATGTGTTTACCAACACGGGGGACCGGTTGCTGATCCTCAACACCGTGCAACCGCAGTGTGGTTGCACCACGGCCGGCGATTGGACGAGACAGGTGCAGCCCGGCAACACGGGCAGCATCCCGATCCAGTTCAATACCGCCAACTACAACGGCCCGGTCTTCAAACAGGTGACGGTCACCTGCAATGTCACCAACCAGCCCACATTGTTCCTTCAACTCAAAGGCACGGTCTATAAGCCCTTTGATCTCAACCCTCCGATGGCCGTCCTGAATATTCCACCCGACGCGGAGACGGCGTCCGTGGTTGTGACCATCACCAACAACACGGAAGAACCCCTCGTGCTCTCCACGCCGGAGAGCAACAATCGCGCGTTCGCTGCCGAGTTGAAAACCAACGCGCTCGGCAAAGGATATCAATTGATCGTTTCCGCCGTGCCGCCGACGCCTCCGGGGAGCGTTCAAGGCCAGATCAGTTTGCGGACCTCCTGGACTAACCCGGCGGTCATCAGCGTGCCCGTCGCGGCCAACGTGCAGCCGGCGGTCATGGTGATCCCTTCTTACATCACTCTGGCTCCCGGACCGTTGGCTAACGCGGTGACAAATTCCGTCTCGATCCGGAACAACAGCACGAACGACTTGAAGTTGTCCGACCCGGTCGTGAACGTGGCGGGGGTGGAAGCCGAGATCAAGGAGATGCAGCCCGGCAAGTCCTTTACCGCCCTGCTGGCCTTCCCGCAGGGATTCCAGATTCCCCCGGGCCAGCAAGTCGAGTTGAGCGTCAAATCGAGCAACCCGAAGTTCCCGGTCGTCAAGGTTCTGGTTGTGCAAACGCCGCGCCCGACTCCGCCGCCCGTGCGACCCACGCCGCCCGTGAAGCCGGTTCCGTCTCCTGCGGCCACTCCGCCGCCGGTGCCGCCCCTGCCTGCCGGCCATTAGGTGAAAAGAGTCTTGCAGGAAGGCGCGCTGGTGGCGGTGATCGGCGCCGCCCTGGCCTTTGCCGCCAACGGACTCTCACCACACCGTCTTGAGCTTGCCAGAAACTATTTTCCCGGAACCAAGCTTACCCCGCCGGCTGCCGTGACGAGCACCAATCTGACGGGCGCCGCAACCCCAACGAACAACTCACCCCTGGAACTCCTGTCCGCCCGCCTCCGGGAAAACGGCCTGCAACTGGCCGACAGCAACCAGGTGATGCAGCTCTTTCGTGACCCGCGCCGGGAGCAGGATGGGGTTGTCTTTATCGATGCTCGTGACGACGAGCACTATCGGGCGGGCCACATTCCGGGCGCCTACCATTTCGATCGGTTTCATCCCGAGAATTATCTCACCAACGTGCTCCAGGTCTGCCTGACCGCCCAGCAAATCGTGTTCTATTGCAATGGCGGGGATTGCGATGACAGCGAGCACGCCGCGATCATGCTGCGCGACAGCATTGGCATACCGAAGGAGAAGGTGTTCGTGTATGGCGGCGGCATCACCGAATGGAGCACCAACGGGCTGCCGATTGAACTGGGCCTGCGCAACAGCGGCCAGCTCACCAACCTGACTGGCGCAGCCGCTTCCGGCAAAGCCGAAGGTTCGAGGCAATGAATACGAATCCCTCAACCGGGAAGCGGCGCTCTTTGGACATCGTCGCCTTGCTGGCGAGGTGGCTGTTGGGCGGCCTTTTCATATACCTGGGCTTGAGCAAAGTCCTCCAGGGGGCCGAATTCCTAAGATTCGTGCGCCAACAACTGCTGGTGACCAACCCTTTCCTGTCGAGCGCGATTGCCGCCACCGCGCCCTGGCTGGAAGTGCTCTATGGCCTGCTGCTGCTGACCGGCATCGCCCGGGATGCCGCCGCCGTGCTCGCCCGATGGTGGCTGGGCTGCGTCTTTATTTACATGGGCTTGCACAAGGCCCTGCCGCACCCGGAGTATTTCCTCAAACTCGTCCGGCAATACGACATGGTGACCAGCCCATTCCTATTGAACTCGATCGGCGCGGCGCTCCCCTGGTTCGAGGTGTATTGCGGACTGCTGCTGCTGGTTGGCGTGGCGGTTAGAGGCTCGGCCTTGAACCTGGCCGCCATGCTGGTGCCTTTTACGCTTATTGTGCTCAAGCGGGCTTTGGCGATTGCCGCAACCTCGGGCATTCCCTTCTGTGCGGTGAAATTTGATTGCGGGTGCGGGGCCGGAGAAGTCTTTATCTGCCACAAACTGCTCGAGAACACTGTTCTATTGCTGCTCTCGGCCTGGCTGCTGACCGGTCGGGGCCGGCAACTTTGCCTCCGCTTCAGCCTCTTCCGGGAAAAAGTTCTGCGGTAGGCTTCCACCATGCGCTACCGAATTCTTGGCTTCACGGGTCTGCGGGTGTCGGTCATCGGTCTCGGCACATGGCAGTTTGGCGGGGAGTGGGGCCACACCTTTTCCCAGGCCGAGGCGGACGCCATCCTCGATAAGGCTGCCATACTCGGCATCAACCTGATCGACACGGCCGAATGTTATGGCGACCACCTTTCCGAGCGCTTGATCGGCGATTACCTCAGCCGCCACGACCGCTCGCGCTGGCTCGTGGCGACTAAATTCGGCCATCACTTCAACCGGTTCCTGGACCGAACGGAGGACTTCTCCGCGGCGGACGTTCGCCAGCAGCTTGAAGGTTCGCTGCGGGCGTTGCGCATCGAGACCATTGACCTCTATCAATTCCATTCCGGCTCAGACCGCCAGTTTTTGAATGAAGACTTGTGGACGATGCTCGCCGAACAAAAGCGCGCGGGCAGAATTCGGCATCTGGGAATTTCGATCCTCGGCAAAGGCAGCGAAGCGCAGGCGCGGGAAGCGCGGCGCCTGGGCGCCGAAGCCTTGCAAGTGATCTACAACCGCCTCGATCGCCGACCGGAGCAGCTTTATTTTCCGCACGCCCGGCAGCATAATCTCGGCATCCTGGCGCGCGTTCCCCTGGCCAGCGGCTTGTTGAGCGGCAAATACCGTTCTGGGGCGACCTTCCCTGCCAACGATTGGCGCTCGACTTTCGAGGCGGTGAAAATGCGCCGTGATTTGGCGGAAGTGGAGCGCATCCGCCAGACCGAAGTGCCTGCCGGCGTGCCGATGGCGCAGTGGGCGCTGGCGTGGTGCTTGAAGAACCCGCAGGTCTCAACGGTCATCCCCGGCTGCCGGGACCCGGCGCAAGTCGCGTCCAACGCCGCCGCGGCGGAACTGGAAAACGGATAAACAAAAGCACCCGTCTGCCGAAGGGCGGAGAGGGCTTTGCAGAGGCAAACGGGCTGGAACCGGACCCTGGGAGCCAAGGGCAAGTCAGAAGTCAGAATGCAGAAGGGCGGAAAAGGCTTTTCGGGGGTAAAGGGTATTCCTCCCCGTCCGCTGCCCCCCATCAGGCCACTTCTGAGAACAGCAGTGTCCTGTTTCTGGACACTCACCGCCAACTCTCCCCCTTCAACCCTCCACCACGCACCGTCCTAACACCGTCCTCACACCGTCCTCACACTGCTGCAGGGCCGAGTTTGGCACGGCGCCTGCCGCAGAACTGTCTCATAATGGGACAGGACCCGTGGAAGCCAACGGCTTGGGCCAATACCCAATCCCGCTTGCGCTGGCGCCCCAGATTGCCGTCGTCTCTGACGGCCGCGCCGGGGGCAGCGAGAGGGGATTTGCCCCTGGCCCTCCCGGGTCTCTCCCTGCCGCTAATACTGCATTCCCAAAGTGGAGATGGTATTAGAACCGCACTCCGGGAGCCAAGGGCGGTATTGTTGTAACTGACTTCATTACATGGAGTTAAGAGATGGGCCTGTCGGCTCAGACAGGGAGTCTTTGAGGTTGGCGAAGAGTGTACTGGCGGGCGGGATGGCTGGCCTGCTTTCTGGTGGATTCAAGTTTCCGAATGGCCCGCGCACTTCCGGGGCAAAGCGCCAGAGGGCAGGGGCAAGAAACTGCGCCGGCACCATTTCCTGACCCCGGCCACCTTGGCAGGCACGCTCTGGACTGATGGTTTGGCAACTGTTCGAAGGAGCGCCACAGGGGGAGCCAAGTCTGGCTGTGTTTCGCGGCGGAGTCTGATGAGGGGAAGCCAAAGCCGGCGGGTCTTGGCGATAGCGGAGGATGTGCTGACTTGGGCCGTTGCCGCTGCCGCCAAAAAGGAGGCTAATAGCTGTGGCTGGTTTCATAGCCTTACTGAGGGGCCGTCGCTTCCCAATTTCGTGAACTGTTCAAGGTTTTCTAAACATAAGGTATGCAATTCCAATTCCAAAGAGCCCCGCCAATGCGCCTACAACGAAATATACGAATATTGCAGCCGCTATAAGACCTGCGGCAGGGTTATCAGCAAGAGGGGTATCCAACTCGCCAAGCCAGATGTAAAAACAGAAACCAGCAATGCCAAACATCAATGCAGCATGGATATAACCTGCAACAGGCCATCTTTACATTCCAATTGTTCGAAGACGAAACAGCCACCACGATCAACAGTAATGTTGCAAGCATTGCCGATGGCACCTTAACGATAAGCCCTGGATCGTAATCGTCGGTTTCCATATTATCATTTTGGTGCGGTCGCTTCCCAATTCCGCGAGCCGTTCGTGTTGGCGACACCGCTGAACGTGATATCCATGAACCCGTCCGGCGTGTTGTTGATGCTAAATAGAAGATGAAATTTGCTAAACACTTGGCCATTGCGGCTTTGAAGGAAAAACATCTGATCTACTAGGTCAGGCCCATTATTATTCGCAAACGTGCCGCTGGGCTCGTAGCTACTTTCCGGTGCAGAATAAGTCGTCCGTGATTCTGCAAAAGAAGTCACGATGAACCCTCCGTCAATAGCTTCAATTTGGATACTCCAATTCTGTGGATGCTGCTGTGATATGATGCCGCCTGGCCGGTTCACCGTAACTTTCAGGTCGCCACCGGATGGAACGATTTTTCCCGCAATCAAATCAAAGTTGATGGGCGCGTCCGTGTAATGGAACTTGTAACGCTGGTGAATCCCCACCAGCGGCTCCGCCCCTTGCAACTTCCACATTTTAATCACCGTTGGATTGTTCGGGTCGGGAACGAAGTGCTGTGGATACATGTAGGAGTATTTGAACTCAGTGCCGGTTGTCGCCAGTGCATAACCTTCCTTGCTGGGCCATAGCCCCAGACTCTCGCCTTTCCCAGCATTTATTTGGAAAAATCCATTCGCATCGCTCGTGACGGATACGTGTTCGGCACCCGATTTCATGCCATTGTAGATAATGGTGTTTCCCGCTACCTGGGCACCGACGACAGGATTGCCAAACTGGTCCTCAAGTTTGCCGTAAAAAACTATTGGCACGTCGTTCAAGGTCGCCAGTCCCTCCTTCATCTGTTCGGCAGTAGTTTGCCTTGGTGGAGCTGACGCACTTGGACCGGGGGCAGGTTGAGCTGCCAGCACGTTCGTATTCCTGGCTGCATGCTGGTTTGGTTTTCTGTTGGCCTGTGTAGTGGCTGGCGGCGGCGCGGCGTTGGTTTCCACAAGCGTCGGCACAACTGTCTCGGGAGATTGCTTTGCAAACCAGATTGCCAATGCAATCAGGACCGCGACGGCAGCGCAAAACCAAAGCATTGGGCGGCTGATTTTCATGGGTTGGGGATGTTGAAACCAAATTTTGAGGAGAATAACAACGTGTTCCAATAACTCCATTCCTGCCAACAGTCACCCCGAAATTCTGCGCTGTGCCAGAAGTGGTCGGTGTAATTGTGCCCGGATGAATCAGTCGGCCACACTGTTGTTAAATCAAGGTTAACCAAATTCGTGATTCCCGGCGTTGCGCCCAAAGCAGTTGAGCGGGCTTGGGCGGCGTAGGACATAACCTCGTAGCGATCGTTTACGTTATTTACAATGTCGAAATAATTTGTGGCGCCTAGAATCTCGAATACAAAATGGTTCCAAGGCGATGGATCGTTAGGGCTGCCAAGATACGCATATTTTCCGAATACAAAAACGTCCGGCTTAACAACTTGATCAAAGCCCCAGCGCGGCATCGCCAGTGCAAAGTCATTGCCGTTGAAGAAGCTGACCCGTCGGCCGGTTCCGCCGCTATTGCCCGCGAACCAGTTGCCATAAATGTTGGGCGTGAAAGGGCCGTAATTGACGCTGCCCAACGCATAAAGGAGTCCAGAAGGATACTGATAAGAGAATTGAAGTGTATTGGTGACAGTACTGTCGTACACATGAGCGGGAATGGCGGCCTGGCTGGCGACATAGGTGTTGACCACTTGATTCGTTCCTGCCAATCGCAACGCTTCACCGGCGACGATGTTGCCCATGCTGTGGGCCAGCAGGTAAACTTGGCCGGGATATTTGGCGTTAAGGTCGTTCAATTTATTGAGCAGTCCCGTTGCCGATGTCCAGGCATTCGATTCACCATTGTTGTAATTATACGTATCCGTCACCAGTTGCCAAAAACTGCCGGTGAAATCATAAGTCGTCGGCCAGCGAAATTCTCCAAAGCGCCCCTGATAGCCTTGCCAGTAGAGGCGCTTGAAGGCTGCTTCCGCCCAGCGGTCTTTTTCCCAGGTCTCCAAATTCCAGCCGTGGACGTAGAGGATGTAAGGCGTTCCAGCGGGAGCCTGATTGGTGTAGTAAAAAGGTTGCGGCAAATCTTCGCCGGCCAAAGCCGCTACACTGGTTGGAGGATAACTCGGCCTGTCGCCGACCGTCCACCGTTCGTACATTTGCTTGATGTCCACAAGTTGAATGTAAACCGATGTCTGCCACAGCACGTTGGTCCCGCCTTGGGCAATCGTCAGGTTCAACTGGCCGGTACCATTCGTCACACCGCACCAGATGAAGTAATCGCCCGCCCAGTGGTTGGTAAAGGTTGAAGCGTTCAATTGGATGCTGCCTCCCGGCGCCAGTCGCCCGATATAGGGGCACAGACTGGCGTTAATTTGGTTGGTGGCAATCGCGCCGTTCGTCAAGTAGCCCATTCCCCCATCCGCATCAGCGGCCACAAACAAATCTATCGTTGGACTGCCGGAGACGCTGCCCCAGCTTAAAGTCACGGCGCTGCCAGGCGGCACGGCGGCCAGCAAGTTGGTGGTGACCCCGGAGACCCACAGCCGGGCGAAGTCTTGCAGGTCACGCACGCAAGGGATGGCACGATTACCGGCACCATTCGTGTAGTTGTAGTCGGGTGTTGGCACACCGGTGTAAGGGCTCTTGGCAGCCTGGCTGGTGCTGGACACGTCATCGTCATAATAATTGACCCCGTCCGAATCGAGGGTGAAGCGGTCATAGTTATTATTGATCCAAAAGATGTAGGATTTATCGGCGCTGGTAAAATCGGACCCGTAAAATGTCGTGTCCATGACCCCATCGTGGTTGGCGTCCAGATTCAGCGAAATGACTTGAACCACGCCGGTGTAAGTTTGACCGGTGGCCGGATCGGGTTTCGTCACCAGGGCGACCGGACCCGGCTCGGTCGGGAAGAAGCTACCATATTCAGAAAGGAGCCCGGTTTGGTTGGTCGTCACCAATCCGCTGGCGTTTATTTTGCAGGCCGTGTCGAAATATTCTTCCAGGTAGGAAATGGTGTTGGGATAGGCGTTGGAAACGGCCAGGCGCGCCCAAAGGTAAAAGGACGCTTGGGTTCCGACGACGGCGACCAGGCTGTTGGTGTTGGGAACGCCGGTCCAATAGTACCAGCCGGGGCCGGCAAGGGCGGTGCTGCTGCTGTTGTCAGATGGAATAAAGTGGAATCCAGCGTTCCGGAAAACCGGGTTTTCGGCCTGGACATAAAGCCAGCCGGTGCCGGGCTGGCTGGTGGTGCCCAGGGCGGGGATGATTCCACCCGGCTGCGCCGTGAAAAAGGTGACCGGCTGGGGTGTTTGCGTGACCTTCGCGCAAAGCACGGAAAGAATCCGCAGGCCATAAACATTGCGCGGATTTGAACTGACCCGCCAGCCGGGGATGGTGGCATCCCAAGTCATTCCAAGGTCGGGAACATCCTGCCAGTCAGTTGCCGGCCCGTAAAAGATATACTGCGCGGTGTCGGAGTCGAGTTGGCGAGGCGGCACGTTAGTAGTCCCGGACTCGGCGCAGGCGAAAGAACTGAAATAGTAATCCCAGGTATTCATCGTGGGCAGACCGTCATAGCCGACATCCAGGGGGTTGCCGTAAGAATCGAACCGATTGGCGGTGAAACAAAACGCGCGCAAGACCGAATCGTTTTCAAAAGGCAGGAATGGGTCCAAAATATCCTGCCGATACAAGAGATCATCGTTGTCTGCAAAGGCCCAACTAAACCCCGCCGTGGTGTAAGCCGGGAATATGCCGTAACATTCGCCCGCACCCACATAGGGATACGCCGGGAAATAGAAATCAAAAGGTTGCGAGGCGGGGGCGGCGCGCAGCGCGAAATTAAGGTTATCCAACATGTGCTGCCGCCCGTCCAGGAACGGAGTGGCGTCGGCGGGCCCGTTGGACTGCACTGGATTGCCCCAAATGCCGTTGGCAGTGAATGTCTGGAGCCAGAATCCATAGGAGCCATAAAGCGGGGTGAAACCGGTGTTTAATCTCAAGGGGATGCCCTGCAAACTGGTGGCATTCACCACGCCGCTGACATCGCTGTTGATTCCGTAGAAATTGGTGGACGGGTATTGCGGGGCAACGGTCTCGATCCCGTCTTTGGGGTGATCGCTCGGGGCGGGTGTGGCGGTGACAAGCAATCCAGTCACGGTGATTGAGGGCGTGGCAGTCAAGAGGAACAACCGGCCTCCTGGCCCGCTGGCTACGGTGGCCGGCAGAGTCAATGAAGGGTTGATGTTGCTGGGACTCCCGGCAGAGGCATAGGCGGAGGAACCTTTCGGATAATTCGCGCTCACCTGATAGGAGGCGCCGGCGGGCGGGTTGACATCTGTGTAAGAGCTTAAGTTGCCAGCGATAGTCGCGATCGTTTGCCAGCCGCTGCCGGTATTCCGTTGGATGGTGAACGTATCAGGAGCGACCTCTGGCGGGTTCCAACTGATTACATTATTTCCGGAGGCGTCCGAACTGACGCAAACGCCTTGCAAGACGGGCGGTGTGTAATAGTTGGTCGGATTCCAGCCATTAAGGTAGTCCTGAAGGAGCGTCCAACCTTCGCCAGCGGGGTCGGAATAAGGATCAACTCCAACCGCACCGAAGTACTCGAGTTGCCACCAGTCGGGAATGCCGCTGCCAGTGCTGTCCACCCACGAGCGGGCCGAGAGAAACAGGCTCGGGCGGCCAGACAGCGGGATGGACACGGGGGTCCAGAACTGGCCGCTGGCGCCAAGGAAATTGGTCTCGACGGCCCAGTTGTTGGTGGCGTGCAAGGTGGGGGTGGAGAGGATGTCGTAGCTGGTGCCGTCGGTGGTGCCGTGCAGGACGAGGTTGAAGCAGTTGTTGCTGATGCCGAGGGCGTAGAGCCAGAGGCGTTGGGGCGTGGCCGACCCGACGAGCGCCTCGAAGAACAAGACGGGACGGCCAAAGGTTGGAATTTGGGTCGGGGTCCAATCCTGTCCGGCAGCGCCGATGAGCGGCTGCTCGGCGTCCCAGGGGTCGTTGGGCGAGAAACTCTGCCGGGAGAGGATGGTGTAGGGGGTGCCGGAACTTGTCCCGTGCAAAATGAGGTTGGCCACGGAGTTGCTGATGCCCCGGATTTCCAGCCAGAAGTCCCCGGACAAATACGAGGTCAGGCCCCCTCCTTGCGGGGTGGCGCCGCCGTCGTTGCTGGCTGGCGGCCAAGAGAAGGAGGTGTCATCCACCAGATAGGAACCGTCGCTCAGGGCATAGACGTTGCATCCCGGGCAGGGGTCGAAAGGCATGGGGGGCCAGTTGGTCTCGGCCAGAAACCAGAAGGTGCCATTGGTGGGGGCCGAGCCGGAAGGGAGCAATTGCGGCGGGCTGGGAGTGTTCTGCGGGGGCGAGTTGGTCAGGTCGGGTAGCCCAACAGCGGCGTCGTTGAGCGTGGGCGAGGGCAAAGGCTGTTGGGTGGACAGAGTGGACGGGGTGGACAAGCTGCCTTGGGTTAGGAAGCTGCGGGCGGCGGCGAGGGCATTGACCGGACCCGGCGGCGGAAACTGGACGGTGCTGTCGTCCACGAGGTAGGAGCCGTCCGGGAGCCGATAGACAGGCAAATCAGGGTAGGGATCAACCGGGGAGGGTGGATAGTTCGTGCGGGACAGGGACCAGAACGTCCCGGAGCGGGGGATGAGGTTTGCCGGGAGGGGCCGAAGCGCCGCAACTTGGGCCTCCGTCAGCCGCGGTTGAGCGCGCAACGTGAAGGGGGGACAGGGGGCGAACACCCCCAGCAAGGTTACTGCCGCGATTACCGACGCCGACTGCCATTGTTTCATAGAGTTCTCCTTCTGTGTGAGTCCTCCGCTGCGGAACTGAAGGGGCGCGAACCTAACGCACCCTCATCAGAGGCACCGCGAAGCGCCCGTCAACAGAGTGCGCCAAGCCGCGCCCGATGGGCGCGTGCTTGACTGGTCTGCTGACCTGAGAAAATTCGCGGTTTTCTGATGAGCCCGTAGCCAAGGCTACGCAGATTGTTTTGGTTGGGTTCTCTTACATAGGTTACGAACGTGCTTCCATTCGGAAGTGATTTTTACCCCCGGGGACTCTTGCTGCCAAGGCTTTTCTTGAGAAATCTTTTCGGCTGGCCAGCCGCCCCACCCCCTGCCGCCGTTAGCGCCTCTTGTGCCATTGTGGGGTACAGATGGCCCAAGTATATCAGGGCAGGAGTGTGCCCGCTCCAGCGGGATACTTTGTCCTGCGCCCGCGCTCGGCTCACGGCGCGGCCTTCCTGCGGCGGCCCGCCAACCCGCCAGCGACGTTCAGCAGCGCGGTCAGCAGACATACGCCGCCTACGCCGATCAGTGGGATCAATAGCGTGCAGGCCAGCAACGCGCCCAGAAATGCGCCAATGAAATCCGCCGTGTAAAGGCGGGAGGCCCCGGCGGCGGTGCCGTCGAACTCCAGCCGGTTGGCCAGGGGGAACTGCATCCCGACCAGCGCCGCCAGAACCAGCGTGAGCAGGGCAATGATCGCTTTGACCATCGCCAGTGAGGCCGCCGAACCTCCCATGCGATTGAGCCGTGGCAACAGCAGCGGGAGAAGCACGGCGTAAGCGGCAATGAGAAAAGCCGAAAGGGACAGGCTGCCAAACCGGGAATTCGGGAACCGGTTCATCATCGAGGCCCCGAGCGCCAGGCCGGCCATGAAGACGGTAACGATTACACCCACTTGATGATAGACCGAACCGCACAGGACCTGGAAAGCCAACAGCAAGACCACCTCGAGGGCGGAAGCCGCGAAGCCGGAAGCGAACAGGACCAAAGCGCTGCCGCGCAACCGAATGAGGTAGAAGCCCAGCAACAGCAGCAGCCCGGCCTGGATCAGGCCGAATCGGGCGTTGAACTGACTCATCCAGCGGCGGAGGTGATAGTAGTAAAGGATGGGGGTGAAGTCCGTGTTTATCGCCGCGGGCTGCGCTATGGCGCTGGCGAGGTCCGCCATCCGGTCGGCGGTCAGCACGGCCTCCAGGTAGTGGCGGTTGACCAGCTTCGTTTTGATGTGGCGCTGCTCGAGACGGGAGGCGATGTCGGCAAAGAGCGGTCCGTCTGAGGCGAGCAGGACGACCCGGCTCCCGGGGAGCGCCAGCACGTTGCGGAAAGACTGTTTCAAGGACAAGCAGGCGGAAGACAACATTCGCGCGAGTTCCGGGCTGACGTAATTCTCATACTGGCCGAGCGTAAAGGACACCACCCCGTCTTTAGTCAGCACACGTTTGACTTCGGCCAGAAACTCAGCCGTGTAGAACCGGTTGAGCTGGGCGGTCGCCGGCGCGGGAATATCAATGATGGCCACGTCGTATTGTCCCGGCGTCTGTTTCACGAACAGGCGCCCATCGGTGTTGATGACCCGAATTCGCGGGTCGGCCAGGTTCTCCGGCAGGTATCTCTTGCCGAATGCCAGGACGAGGGGGTCGAGTTCCACGTAGTCAACCTGGTGGACACCGTATTTGAGGATCTCCCTGGCCGTGCCGGAGATGCCGCCGGAAACCAGCAGCACTTGGCGGGCTTCGGGCCGTTGCGCCATCGCGTAATGCACGGTCTCCTCGACGTGCTGGTCATCGCGCGTCGAGGTGATGGGAATGCCGTTTTCAATGAAATCGAACTGGCCGTCGGACTCGGTCACGATGAGTTTGCCGTAGGGCGAGTTGGCCCGGGCGACGATGTGCTGACGCGGATATTGCAGGCGCGTGGAAAGGCCGTCCGGGTCCGCGAGAAGTGTCGCAGCGACCAGCCCAACGCCCAGAGCCAAGGCAAGCCCCAGGAGCAACCTGGGGGCGAACTTTGAACCTTGAACTCTCAGACCCACCGCTCCGGCTAATGCCAGGTTCAACAGGGCGGGACAGACCAGGATGGCGATATGGTCGAGGAACCGGAGGAGCACGAAGCTAAACAGGACACCCCCGATGACGCTGCCGATGCTATCCGCGATGTAGGCGCGACCGATTCCCGCCGGACCTGCTTCCCGCGCAAGAATCGAGCACGCCAGCGTCAACGCGTAGCCTGCCACCAGGCAGTACGGCAGCAACAAGACAAAGGCCGCGCCCGCAGTCCCGGTCAGGCCCACCGCCGCGCCCCGGATGAACACGACGTTGCGCAACGCACGCAGGAGGAAGACCTGCACCAGAGGCAGAACCGCCACCAGCATTTGGATCACGGACAGGGCGGCGAGCTGGCTGCGGAACCGCTCGGAGGTGCGCCCCAGCCAGGCGCCGATGCCCATCAACAAAAGCCACAGCCCCAGCACGACGCCCAGCACCATTTCATTGCCGGAAAACGCGCCCAGCAGCTCGCGCATCAGCGCCAGTTGCGTCATCACACAGGAAATACCCAGTGCGCCGACGGCGGCCAGAACAAGCCGCCGCTCACTCACGCCGGCGGGCA